>Ga0209537_1004421_pt1 | contig 11980 bp, 15 predicted proteins | sample BioPla4DNA1_FD_187698 | JGI IMG/M metagenome (GOLD analysis project Ga0209537, IMG submission 187698) | Biogas fermentation microbial communities from Germany - Plant 4 DNA1 (SPAdes) (version 2) | ecosystem: Engineered > Bioreactor > Anaerobic > Digestate | place: Bielefeld, North...
AAGGTTGCCCTAAAGGACTACATATGTATCCTCTCGGATACAATTAAGGTTGCCCTAAAGGACTACATATGTATCCTTTCCGATACAATTAGGGTCGCTGTGGGAATACCTCTTACCGAACTATTTGCGGGGCGGTGTAGGCATCGCCTCCTAGGCTATTCCTACTTATTGCACCACTTCTCCAGTCCAGTCAAGAATACCACCGAAATCATAGACGTTGGTGTAGCCCAGTTCGGCTAATTCTTGCGCCGCCTGAGCGCTGCGGCGACCGCTGCGGCAGTACACGAGAATGGTCTGCTCCTTGTCAGGAAGCAGTTCTTCGGCTCTTTGCTTTATTTCAGTATTGGGAAGCAGAAGGGCATCAGGGATATGTCCCTCAGCGAACTCGGCCGGAGTGCGTACGTCAAGGATGATTACATCCTCGTTCATCATTTCCTGCGCTTCTTGAGGGGATAATTTAGTGTAGCTATTTTTTCTTGGTTCTTCTTTTGGTTCTTCTATTAAGCTTATCTTTACTGCCGTAATCTGCACAGGATAGCTCTCCCTAATCTGGGGCAGAGCTTCAATTTCAATTGTTTGACCCGCGGCCAGGTCGAATGGAGTTTCTAGATTTTCAGCAAAACCAACCCTGGCTTTGTCAAAGCCCACGTCATCAGTGGTTGTTACCACCATACTGTTGTCCTGGATACTTTCTATAGTGGCATTAAAAACGATATTGTTGTTGACATCATTATTGCCACAGCCTGTCAGTAAGAAAAGAGCCATGAAAAGAATAAGAAAAACTTTCTTCATTGCTAATCTCCTTTACAATTCCTGTTCATAGCGGTTTATTTTATAGCACCGCTGCTGATATTTTGCTTCCCTAAATTATACGGCTCGTTCTGTTCCCTGGCAATCTTCATAGGCACGACAATAACTTGTATGGCAAACCACCTATGGAAAGGATAAAAGATTGGATGAAAAGATTATCCCGACCTTTTCCATTGCCTGTGTTTAATACCTCATGTTATAATGTCCGTATTGTGAAGAAATAAATCCGCCTGTGGCAGACAGAGGGAGTTATGGTTAAGGCTGAGAAAAAGTTTTACCTGGTGCGGGAGGATATTCTCCCGGAATCGATTTTGAAAACCGCTTTGGCTAAGGAAATGCTGGCCAGCGGTGAAGTTGAGGGTATTCTGGAAGCGGTGAAGCGCGTGGGTATAGCCCGGAGCACCTTCTACAAGTATAAGGATGGCGTTTTTTCCTTCTTTGATGCTGAAAACATGAGCATAATAAATATTTCCTTGCTTCTTCGCCATATTTCCGGTATTCTATCGGGGGTACTCAACTGTATTGCTTCACTGCAGGCCAATGTATTAACTATTAATCAGAATCTTCCTCTGCATGGGGTAGCCTATGTTACCCTATCTTTAAATATTGATGAAGTGTCGGTGTCCGTAGAGGAAATGCTTAATCAACTGCGGGCTCTGGATGGAGTACTGAATGTTGAAGTGGTTGGTAAAAGCTGATATTAATGCAGGAGGGGCAGCTTAATGATACAAATTGGTTTATTGGGATGCGGAACAGTAGGTTCCGGAGTAGTAAAACTCTTGGAGAAGAACGCAGCTACCATTGCCCAGCGCAGTGGCGACGAAGTAGTTATTCGCCGTGTGCTGGAACAAGATGTGGACAAGTGTCTGGCATTGGGAATAGAGCCTGACCGCATTACCAGTAACTTTGAAGATATCGTGAATGATCCGGAAATAGATATAGTGGTGGAATTGATCGGAGGGATTGAACCGGCTTCCACTTATATCCTGGAGGCCATGTGCCAGGGCAAGCATGTGGTAACTGCCAATAAGGACTTAATTGCAGTGAATGGCCAGGCCTTATTTGAGACGGCCGAAAAGCATCAGGTAGATTTCTATTTTGAAGCCAGTGTAGGGGGAGGGATTCCCATTGTATATCCCCTCAAACAATCTCTGGCTGGCAATCAAATACAGCAGGTTATTGGTATACTAAACGGAACCACTAACTACATACTGACCAAAATGAGCCGCCAGGGACTTGATTACCAGCAGGTTTTAGAAGAAGCCCAGGCGTTGGGTTATGCGGAAGCTGATCCGGCATCGGATGTTTCTGGTTTAGATGCTGCCCGCAAGATTGCCATACTATCATCGATAGCTTTTAACAGCCGGGTTACCCTGGATGACGTGTATGTGGAAGGTATAACCGGTATTACGGCCGAAGATATTCGCTATGCCCATGAACTGGGTTTTGTTATTAAACTTTTAGCAATTGCCAAGGAAAACGAATGGGGCCAAATACAGGTGCGGGTGCACCCGGCATTTTTGCCGGCCAATCATCCTCTGGCAGCCGTCAATGATGTATTCAATGCGGTTTATGTTCAGGGAGATGCGGTAGGTGAAATAATGCATTTTGGAAGAGGAGCGGGGCAGATGCCTACTGCCAGTGCGGTGGTTGGCGATGTTATCGAGATCGTGCGTAACCTGAACCATCATACCAATGCCCGCATTGGCTGCACCTGTTACGAACAAAAACCCATAGTGAGCATTAACGAGCTGGAAGTGGAATACTATATTCGCATGAGAGTCACCGACCGTCCTGGAGTACTGGCAGGCATTGCCGGCGTTTTCGGCAACAATAACGTTAGCATTGCTACTGTTCTGCAAAAATCCAGTGATGATAACATGGCGGAACTGATTATGATAACCCACCGGGTGCGGGAAAAGAGCCTAAGGGATGCCTTGGCGGTTCTCAGCGGTATGAGTATTGTGAGTCAGATAAACAGCGTGATTCGTTTGGAAGGTACCCAGAGGGAAACTGTTTGACCGGGAGGTCTGAAATGATAAGGGTGAGAGTTCCCGCGACCAGTGCTAATTTAGGCCCTGGTTTTGATACCCTGGGTTTGGCATTGTCACTTTACCTGCAGGTTGATATAGAATGGTCAGACCAGAATATTCTAGAGTTTGCTGGCGAAGGAGCCCAGGGAAATAAAAGTCTTCCCGAGCACAACTTAGTATGGCAGGCGGCCGATCGTGTGATCCAGACTGCCGGTCACCGGTGGGCAGTAAAGCTGCGCATTTATAATGAAATTCCTATGGGCAAAGGACTGGGGAGCAGTGCTGCTGCTATTGTCGCCGGTTTGACCGCCGCCAATGAATTATTGGGAAAACCTTTGCCCCAAGAGCAAGTCCTGGCCTTAGCCGTGGAAATGGAAGGCCATCCCGATAATGTAGTTCCGGCCTTTATGGGTGGATTGACAACAGCCATGGTGGATAATAAACAGGTTTACTACCAGAAGGTTCGCTTACCAGATGAAATCGGCGTGGTAATAGTGGTGCCGGACTTCGAATTGCCCACAGGAATATCTCGCTCAGTGCTTCCCCAGCAAATCGATCTGAATGCGACCGTTAGCAATTTGCAAAGAGCCTGTTTCCTCCTGGCAAGCCTCCACAATAGGGATTTCAGTAACCTAGATAAAGCTATGGATGATCAGATCTACCAGCCCCTGCGCAAGCAATTCATACCTGGATTTGACCAGGTTATGAAGGCTGCCAAAAGCCAGGGAGCCATAGGGACTGCCCTGAGTGGAGCCGGACCTTCTATCCTGGCTTTTTGTACCGCAAGTGAGCAAAATAGAGTGGCCCAGGCCATGCAGGAAGCTTTCAGTGCGGCCGGGGTTAGGAGCCGGGGGTTTAGTTTACAGATAGACAATAAGGGAACAGAAATACTAACCGACCTGAATGAATAGATAAGCGTAAATAAACTAGGGAGTGAGAATTTTGGGTTTAATAGTGGCAAAGTTCGGAGGAAGTTCGGTGGCGTCTATGGAACACATCAGGAGGGTGGCAGAACGTGCCAAAGGTATGAAAGACCAGGGAAAAGACATGGTCGTTGTTGTTTCTGCCATGGGAGATACTACCGATGACCTCATAGAACTGGCCAAACAGGCAGGTCCTGAGCTAAACTGCCGGGAGATGGATATGCTTCTGGCTACTGGCGAACAGCAGTCAGCAGCACTACTGGCTTTAACCTTAAATAATATGAATTGCAAGGCTGTATCATTGACTGGTTGGCAGGCAGGGGTGCAGAGCGATGCTAACTACAGCAAGTCCCGCATTACCGATGTAGATCCCCAGCGTATTCGCCGGGAATTAGAGCTGGGCAACATTGTGGTAGTAGCAGGGTTTCAGGGTATCTCTCCGGAAGGCGACATCACTACTCTGGGCAGGGGCGGGTCTGATACCAGTGCGGTAGCATTGGCAGCAGCTTTAGAAGCCGAACGCTGTATGATTTTTACCGATGTTAATGGTGTGTTTACCGCCGACCCCCGCGTTGTACCGGAAGCTCGCCAGCTGTCCGCCATATCTTACGATGAGATGCTGGAATTAGCCAACCTGGGTGCAGGGGTTATGCAGCCTCGGGCAGTTGAGTTTGCCATGCTCTATGGTGTGGATGTGGAAGTCTTAAGCAGTTTTGGTGATCACCCCGGAACCATTATTACGGAGGTTGAAAATATGGAGAAACAGAGAATTGTAACAGGAGTCGCCCATGACTTAAACTGTACCCGTTTTGCTATTTTTGACGTACCTGACCGGCCTGGTATTGCCAAAACCCTGTTCAGAGGTCTGGCCGATGCGGGGATAAACGTAGACATGGTTATTCAAAGTGCCATGCGGGATAACCGTAACGATATTGCCTTTACTATCGAGGAAAATGACCTGGGCAAGGCTGTCCCAGTAGTCGAAGAGTTGGTAAAGGAGATCGGAGCTTCGGGCATGTCTTATGGGAATAATGTAGCCAAAGTGTCCATAGTAGGCGCAGGCATGCAGAGTAATCCCGGTGTAGCCGCCGATATGTTTGAAGCTCTGGCTGATGCCGATATCAATATTCATATGATCAGCACTTCGGAAATCAAAGTATCCTGTGTGATTGATGAGGACCGGATCCAGGAAGCCGTTCAGGTCCTACACAAGAAATTTGGTTTAGACAAGATTGAGTAAACCCTGTTTAGAACTGTAGATATTGGCCGGTCTTACCTTATTGAATTCGGGTAACTATTTTCAGACTAAGGGATTAATAAGAGATAAATATAAGAGGTGACAGGGAATGAAGTATGTACACACCAACATTATTGCCCGTGACTGGAGGAGTTTAGCCCAGTTCTATATTAATGTGTTTGAATGCCAGTTAGTCCCTCCTGAAAGAGATCTACATGGTGAGTGGGCTGACCAGTTATCCGGCATAAACAATGTTCGTATCCGGGGAGCCCACTTGCGACTGCCCGGTTACACCGATGGCCCTACCCTGGAAATATTTCAGTATGAACCTGAGGCTGAAAGTGAAAATGAACCAGCAGTAAATCGCCCTGGATATTCTCACCTGGCTTTTGAAGTAGATTCGGTAGAGGCCGTGCTGGATAAGCTGCTTCAACATGGGGGTAAAAGGGCTGGAGAATTAATCCATAACCAGGTTCCGGGTGTAGGTACTCTGACCGCTGTATATGCCCGTGATCCAGAAGGGAACATAATCGAGATCATGCACTGGGATAAGGATTCCTTTGCTTAATTTTTGGGGGAATAAATAGCATCAGCAAATATACCGCCCGCCTAGGAAAGCTCCAGCTGACCTCATGTGTCTCATCTTTATTCTGCTCCATCCATCGGGAAAGACTTCCCTAAAAAGACATATTCAAACAACTATTAATATAGTAAAATTATGGCTGATAATCGCCTATGAGTGGAGAGGTATTATGATGATGGAAATACAGGAAGCCATCATCTAGCCCGGCAGATTGAACAGACTCTCCCGATAATTATTGCTCAAGGAGATTACAGTTGGAGATAGTGTTTTATTTGACAGTAGCAGCGATAGGCCTTGTTTTCGGGTCTTTTACAGCTTTGCTGATTACCCGTATTCCCATGGGGGAGTCTATAGTGAGCCCTCCCAGCCATTGTTCCCATTGCCAGACTAAACTGAGGGTCCTGGACCTGGTGCCACTGTTTAGCTGGCTGTTCTTAAAGGGAAGATGCAGGTACTGTCAGGCTGCCATCAGCATTGGTTATCCAGCCGTGGAATTTCTGACTATGGTATTGTTTATGGGAGTATTCCTGCGCTGGGGTATGTCCGCCCAGACTGTGGCGGGGTGGGCGTTGACCATTGTTCTTGTTTCTGCCGCCTTTATTGACTTGGCTGAAGGCATTATTCCGGATATTATCACTATTCCTGGTTTAGCTTTGGGGTTAGCCTTTTCCTTTTTCACCATTGGATTTTTCCAGGCGTTGGGGGGAGCCGTGGCTTTTCTGGGAGTGCTCCTTTTAGTGGCGGTAATTTCTAAGGGGGGCATGGGAGGCGGCGACATTAAGCTGGCGGCTGTGATCGGAGCTTTTACAGGCCTGCCGGGGGCGGTTATAACTTTGCTACTGTCTTCCCTGTTGGGGTCGGTGTTTGGCGTTACACTAATCCTCCTTGGAAAAGCTGGGCGCAAGACTCCGGTGAAGTTTGGGCCTTTCTTGGCTGTGGGGGCTTATACGGCTTTTTTGTTTACCCCTGAGATTGTGTCCTGGTATATGGGACTGTGGTAGGAGACAATTATAAAGATTTAGATACGAATATCCCGCAAATTTTGCCTTCACTATGTTTTGTAAAAGTTAAAGGGGAGGGGTGCAGCTTGTTTACCAGCAAAACGTCAACTGGGTTAGATATCGGCAGTCAGTTGATTAAGCTGGTGCAGGTTCAGCGCCGGGGGGATAGAACCCAGATAAAAACCCTTGGCCAGATGCCAACACCTAGGGGTCTTGTCGAAAACGGCTTTATAATTAACCCGGACTTAATAGGACAAGAATTGGGCAAGCTGGTTAACCGGCTTAAACTACGAGGAGCTACCACTGTATCAGCAGTATCAGGACAGCAGGTTTATACTCGTTTACTAACCTTACCGGCTATGAAACTAAGGGATATGAGGAACGCTGCCCTCTACCAGGCCATTAGTTTGCTGCCTATAAGCATAGAAGACATTACTACTGATGTTTATCCAGTTCGCTATTTTGAAGATGAGGAAGGTAAAAGATGCGAGTTGTTTTTTGTAGCCGCTCGCAAAGCTCAAACGGAAAATCTGATGGAGACCTGTAGAGTAGCGGGTCTTAGACTGAAGCGCGTAGAGATCGAGCCCCTGGCCCTACACACATTGTACCAGCAACAACTGAGTGGGGATAAAGCCCAGGGTGTGTTAAACATTGGTTGGAACTGCAGTTATTTGGCGGTTTTTCAAAAGGGGATACTGGTGTTTGTTCGCTATATAGGGTTTGGTTGTACAACCTTATACCAATACAGGAACGAGTCTGACCAGGGGATTATGGGTCTGGGAGAAATACACTGCCAGGATTTCCAGCAGGCTAGCTTCATGGTGAACTTTGTCAACGAGCTAAATCGCTCCTTGGAATACTTCCGCCTGCAGAGCAAGGGTGAGACCTTGAAAGGAATTGTTCTATGCGGTGGAGGTGCCCGGGTAGGAGGTATAGCAGAGTACTTGAGCCGGGCCATAGGAGTGCCCATAATAGCAGGCAATTTGTCTTCTTGTGTACAGTTAACTGACAATATCACTGCCAAGGATAAAGAAGCATTAATGCATGAATATCCCGTAGCATTGGGGTTAGCTATGCGGGGGTGGATTTAGTTGAAGACCCAGGATCAGCCAAAGATCAATCTTCTGTACTATCGCCAGGAGGAAACCCGACAAAAGCGCCGGTTATGGAGAAAAGTCGTTATTATAGTTGTGGTTACCATTTTGCTAGTAGTGATAGGGGCCAAAACCTGGTGGAGCCAAAACCAGCAGTTACAGGCTCTGGAAAACCAAAACCGGCAACTTAATGAGCAGGTGGGGGAATTGAATAGGGCGATGGCTACAGCAGGAGGAGTTGGGGGACAAGAATTGAAGGAACTGGACTCACGCCGAGCACACCTTGCTGAGCTAGAAAGAGAACGCAGGATTGATCTTGACCAGATGAAAGGAATATATGAAATAAGTGTGGAGAAAATCACCATCGATAAGATGGATATTAATGATAAAGGTGAAATAACTATCAACGCCTATACCAACAGTCACAACAGTCTGATAGAGTTGGTGGAAAAGCTGCAGCAGGAAGATTACATCCAAGGAATCCAATTTATTTCTGCCCAAAGCAATAGCAAAACCGGGGAAATTAGTTTTACTCTGGTGGCAGCAGGGGAGGTAGCGGGTAAATGAGCCTTTCGCAACGGGAAAAAACCCTGCTAGTAATCACTATTTTTGGTTTGATGGTATTCTGTTATGGGTGGTTTGCCTATCTTCCCCTGCAGTCTAAAATAGCAGCCCTACAAGTGGACAATCAACGATTAACCCAAGAACAAACCAAGTTAGAAGCTATCCATAAGAAACAAGAAGCCAATCAACCGGTTAATTTGTCTGGTGAAATAGCTATTATAAAAGCGCAACTTCCTACCGAACCGGAAATAATACCGTTTCTGAATTCTCTGACTGAAACCACTCATAAGTGCGATGTTGAGATAGCTTCTGTGGAATACCAGGTAGCTGATAAGGACCAAAGGAAGGTTGGTACCTTAGTTTTTTCGTTAGAAGCAATGGGCTCTGCCTCTTCTTTATTTGACTTTCTGCAGGAATTATTGGCGTCGCCCCGGTTTATAAATATTACCCAGGTAACTTTCCAAGCCTGTAAGGTGGAAAACAGCAGAGAGTTAGCGGAACAAAAAAGCATGCCTATTTATCATTTAGACTCACCGGACATTTCCCAGGACCAATTGGAGCAGGTAGAAGTGGAAATAGATGAAAGGCGACTTGAAAGCGGAGCGGATATGAGGGTGGCTGAAAGCCTTATTCCTAATCGGTTTAACATGAAGGTAGTCATTAATACTTATTACTTTCCGGAACAGACTACCTATGACTAAACGAATGATGTTTTCGACTACCGCTGGTTATAAACTGCTTGCTATTCAGCTTAAAGAATATGGGCGTAACGGCAAAAAAATTTCAAGGATGTATTAAATGTCACCAATAGCTGGACATGTTTTAGGTAAAAAGATTCCTAGGAATGAACAAGCCGGGTTCACTTTAATTGAGGTCTTGGTTTCCTTGGGGTTGGTGTATTTACTGTCAGTATTGGTCTTGAACGTGATAACTGTCAGTGCAGTTGGGGTGAGGTCTTCCGAGCATCAGGCTTTGGCCTATGCCTATGGTGCTTCACTGCTAGAAGAGATGAAGGCTTATCCGGAACAGTACTTGGGTTTGGGAGGGTCTTTTTGCAGTGATGAAGCACCTTTTCTTACGGCAAAACCCGAAGGATTTACTGCTGAGGTAAAAGTCGAACCAGTAGCATCTTTCCCGGAGATATATCGAATGGAAATATATGTGTGCGGTGAAAGAGGAGGCTGCCCATGGGAAGAATACCTTGTAGGATTTGTTCGCATAAACCCTGGAGAAATATAAGGCGAATTTGGGTGGAGACAAAGGGATTTCTCCTGATTGATGTGCTGGCTAGTTTAACTTTGGGGTTGGCTGTAATAGGATTGGTGCTCCACATGATGGTGCTCATGCAAGCCAGCCAATGCCAGCAGTCAGTCAATGCGGAACTGTTGTATTCAGCCCAAGTGGTCCAGGATGTGATTCAAAGTAGAGTTAGAACTGCCCTGGATATCCAGGTCATTGAAGATGGCAGTAGACTTGTAATCGATGATCCACTGGATGGTATAACCAGTTACTACAGTGATAATGGTAATTTCTATCGCTATGATAAGACCAGCAATCCCATCGCAGAAAATGTACAGGCAATTCGCTTTACAGAAAGGGAAGACTGTTTGTTGGTAGAGCTAGAACTGCAAAGGGAACAGGAAGTATTGCAGATTAACTACGTCTGCGCTCTGCGCTGTAAAAAGTAGTCCTTAGCAGGGAAAGACTCCTTGATTTTTACATTAATAAACAATCGGTAGGGTTGTGCAATGATGGACAGGATAAAATGTCAGAAGGGATATACACTTATATTGGTGATGGTATTCCTATCGCTATTTCCCATAACCATTATCTATATGTTAGAAACATCCCTGATGGAGAGGTTAATCAGCCGCAACAGCCGCGATGCTGAACAAGCCTTTCAGTTGGCTGAAGGGGCTGTTTATATGGGAGCCGAACAGGTTTACCAGGTGATATCAAGGGATTACCGAACTGTGGAAAAGCTGCCTTCTACTATTCAGTTGCAAGAGTCTGACTTCTATGACAGTGTGGAAGGCCGAACACTTAAGATGAGGATTACCAATCCCCGATTAATAGAGCAACACAATGATTACTGTTTATACGTTTTTTCTGGTGAAGGTCAGTGCTCTCCAGCAGAATCCCGGCTGAAAGCCCAGGTGCGTTTTGATTATGTACAATACTATGCTATTGAGTATGGTGAGGATGGTTCGGAAATAGATAGGGCTTTTACCCACCGGGAATTTATGCACCGGGGTAATATAATCAGAATGGAGAAGGAGCTTGAGGGTTAACAAGATATCCCATTGCATAGGTCAGCTCTTGCTTGCGGTAGCAGAACAATTGATGCTTTGGGAAGAGATGGGTAAATTTGAGCCTGGATTAAGATTGCCTTCCAATTTGAACACCTATCCTGGATTGCATAAATTGCGAGTAAGATTTTTTACCATACAGCCCAAGTTTTGAGCAGGATTTTTGACAAGTATGTCGAATAACTAATCTTTGTATTTGCAGTTGCGGTGTAAATATATGGCAGCATAACTGATGGGGAGGTTAAAAGTTAATTATGAATTGGAGAAAATGGGGTATTCTCCTGATGGTGTTAGTATTTGCCGTTACCATGGTGATGGGTTGCGGCCAATCTGAGGATAATGGCTCTCAGGCACCAGATCAGGCTCAATCAGAGGAGTTTAAAGTTGGTTTTATTTACATTGGTGCTCCTGGCGATGCAGGATGGACTTTTGCCCATGATGAAGGAAGAAAGTATCTGGAAGAGCAGATTCCTGGTATAAAGACCGTTACCCTGGAGAACGTTTCCGAGGGCGCGGATGCGGAACGCTATATGGAGCAGCTGGTTCAGGAAGGATGCAATGTAGTTATAGCTAACAGTTTTGGCTATGGCGATCCCATGATGGAAGTAGCGAAGCGTTATCCCGATGTAACTTTCCTGCATTGCTCCGGACTGAATACAGCGGAGAACTTGTCTACATATTTCGGCCGTATTTATCAGGCCCGCTATTTGAGCGGCATGGTAGCAGGCGCCATGACCCAGAACAACAAGATTGGCTATGCAGCTGCCTATCCCATTCCCGAAGTTATTCGTGGTATTAACGCATTCACCCTGGGTGTTCAGGCGGTTAATCCTGATGCGGTTGTAAAAGTTGTCTGGTCCAATACCTGGGTTGACCCCACTTTGGAAAAGCAGGCTGCCCAGAGCTTAATCGATGCCGGTTGTGATGTACTGGCTCAGCATGCCGACACTCCTGCAGTCCAACAAGCTGCCCAGGATGCAGGTATTCTGTCAGTTGGGTATAACAGTGATATGCGCAAATTTGCTCCTGATGCCAACCTGACTTCCCCCATATGGAACTGGGGTCCCTACTATGTACGTGCTATCTCGGGTATCATGGACGGAACCTGGAAGACTGAAGCTTACTGGGGCGGAATGGTTGATGGCATAGTAGACTTGGCTCCCATTTCCGAAAAAGTTCCTGCGGAAATAGTTGACCAGGTGGAAGCTAAAAAACAGGAAATCATTCAAGGTGAGTGGGATGTATTCTTCGGCCCCGTCAAAGCTCAGGATGGAACGGTAAAGGTGCCGGAAGGCCAGGCAATGACTGATGAAGAAATGCTCAGCATGGATTGGTTTGTCTACGGGGTAGAAGGTACCATTGAGTAATATAACCTGGGCTTGTCTTTACGAGGCGGCGTAAGCCGCCTTTTCACTTGGGAGGATCA
>Ga0209537_1004423_pt1 | contig 11972 bp, 14 predicted proteins | sample BioPla4DNA1_FD_187698 | JGI IMG/M metagenome (GOLD analysis project Ga0209537, IMG submission 187698) | Biogas fermentation microbial communities from Germany - Plant 4 DNA1 (SPAdes) (version 2) | ecosystem: Engineered > Bioreactor > Anaerobic > Digestate | place: Bielefeld, North...
AGGAGCGTGTGAGTATCGAGTAAACTCGATTCGCAATCCCTCTCCACACCAAACGCTGGTTCTCAAAAATGACCAGTTCTGTTTCCTGAACCCTTTTTTCGGTCCAACTCGTCATTGTCAACGAACTTTTTCTGCATCACCCTCTTGACTTAATACCACAAGTCTACTCATTGATGGATAGTGAATCTATTATTCCTGCCACCACAGTGTTAGTTGGTGCATTAGCATTGTTCATGATCATCCTGGCCGAACCGCCTTCTACCAGCACTACCACCTGATCGCCCACTCCTGCGCCAACCGCATCTACTGCGATTACCGACTTACGTTTCCCCGATTCATCGCAGATATCAACAACCAGGAGTTTTCTACCCACGAAGTTTTGATCTTTTTGGGTCGATACAACGGTACCGATCACTTTTCCTAAGAACATAATGATTCCGCTTTCTTGGATTGATCTATGGTGGTAATATCGATGATTCCTGTAATACATGCATCAATAGGTGCTTGCCCACCAAAGGGCCATGAGGCATCCCGTGAAGTGGTGTAAAATACATACTCATTAGCTCCAGCCCCCACCGAATCAACAGCCACAAGGGGCGACTCAATATCATTGTAGTCATGATCGACTGGCTGAACGGCCAGAAGTTTTAGGTTATCCAACTTGGGATCTTTCCTAGTGAGAACAACTCGCCCAATTACTCTGCCAAATTCCAAGGTGATCCCTCCTAGTAAAGAAAATCAAAGAGTTCGTTATGTGGGGAAGGAATAACCACTTGCTTAAGCAGCATACCAGTATCTACAATTTCCTGGGCTGCCGCATCCACCGCCGCCTGCACAGCTGCCACTTCACCAGTAAGAGTAAAGTAAGCCTTACCGCCTTGGCCTCTACTTAGGCGGATCTCCAAAAGGTCCACAGAAGCGGCCTTCACAGCAGCGTCCGCCGCAAGAATACCTGCTGCGATTGAAAAGGTCTCCACAATTCCCAGAGCATTAATAGCTTCAAACTCGCTGACACCATTGAGGGCAGAGAAAACTTGTGAATGAATGCGAGGAATAACAAAACTGTCAACAATAGATTCCTGGGCGATTTCTAACCCTACCTCTACCGAGTTTTTTACATCGGCCACATCGCCACCGATCAGGACGATGAACTTGCCTGGGCAAATGGGTAAAGCCTCAAGAATTCTGACTGAGGATGCTTTTACCATGGCATCACTAACTAGAAACCCAGCTGCGATACTACTAAGTTCTACAAGTCCGATAGAGTTCACTTCTTGCCCCCCTAACTTTTGATCACTACATGATCAGTTACTTCAGTGACATAACCTGTGATTGTGCTATGAACTTTGGCTCCAAGGGCATCGCCCGGTATCTCTCCGACCAGTTGGCCCCTCTCGACCTTATCGCCAACCTGAACAATGGCTTGAGCTGGAGCCCCAATATGCTGCCGCAAGGGGATGCTCACGACACTGGGCTGGAGTTCTAGAACACTTAATGCTCCATGCACCTCATATTGACCCAGGCGAACTCTCTTTAATAGCCGTTCAGTGGGTACTCCAATTGGCATTAGTCCATCCCTAACAGTGATATCCGTCCGGCGATGAGGATTGGGTGTTTGACTGTCACGCAGCTTTTCCTTCACCCAACGATTGGCCTGGAAGGGCATGAGTTCATGCACACAGGCATAGAATCCGCAAATTCCGCATTCGGTACAGAGATAGGCCTGGGTAAAGTCCTCAATATTATCCTCGATTGACCCGCCTAGAGCACGCATTACTTTGTGAGGCTCTAAGTTGTGACCTAGCCGGTACCGGGGACACATTGTAGTGCAATAAACACATTGGCAACAGGCAGATCTGGCTTTTCTAAACTGGGTCTTAAGATCCCGCGTCTTCTGCACAATCATCTTGTGAGAACTAGGGAGAACAATCAGCCCCCCAGTGAGTTTAGTTACAGGAGTAGCAAGGGACTCTAGCACATCACCCATCATGGGACCACCATGAATCACTCGATAATCCTGGATTGTAGGACCACCTACCGCATCAATTAATTCCGAGACCATGGTACCGACAGGAACCTTGACGATGGCTGGACTTTGCACTTCACCGACCACAGTGACGAATCGATCAAGTACAGGATGGCCTAATGAGGCATAATAGACATTGAGTAAAGTTGTAACATTGGAGACGACTGCACCCACTTGGAGGGGAATTCCGCCTTCAGGCACTACTTTGCGAATCGCTAGATTCACAAGTACGTGTTCATCTCCCGTTGGATAGACATTATCTAAGAGTAAAACTTCAATGTTCGGTTCCTGAGCAACTAGACTTTGAAGTTTCTCAACCACAGCACGATGCTTCCGTTTTAGAGCGATTATACCATGCTGAGCAGCAACCTGATTGACAACTAGTTTTAGCCCGGCAATCAACTCTTCTGCATAATGGTCCATAATGTATTGGTCCGTTCGCAGAAGCGGTTCACATTCAGCGCCATTGGCAATGACAACGTCAGCCCGTGTATCGATTTTTGCATGGGTGGGAAAACCGGCTCCGCCTGCCCCCACAACTCCCGCCTCTCTCACCAATTCCACAATACTCATTAGCGCCATCCTTTCAAACCATGTCCCTTACTGGTCCTTCCTGAATACCGTCTCTCCTAAGATTTCAATAGAATCTATAATCCCAATTATACTCCGATCCGTTGGTGTCTGGGACATCCCATCAGCCATGCGAGCAGAGCTACCTCCAACCACCATGACCAGTTCGGTATCACCAGCTCCCACTCCATCCAAAGCAACGAAGGAGCTTCCGCTTGCTTCTAAAGTCTTAAGATCTACGGGTTGGACAACCAACATTTTCCGACCAACCAAGGTGGGATCCTTTTGTGTACAAACTACATTGCCCACAATCTTCCCAATAATCAAAAGCAGTCACCTCCCACGGATATTGTTATTTCTTAGCTGAGCCAGCTACTTTTGGTAACTCTATCGGGAAGATCCTACCCAGCTCTTGGTGTGGACGGGCAATCACGTGACTGGAGACCAACTCACCTACACGTTCAGCTGCAGCACTTCCAGCATCAACAGCAGCCTTTACCGCTGCCACATCGCCGCGCACTAAGGCTGTGGTTAAACCCGTACCTATTTTTACATAACCGACCAAGACAACATTGGCTGCCTTCACCATGGCGTCTGAAGCCTCAATACAACCTACAAGTCCTTTAGTTTCAATCATTCCTAATGCTTCTAATGACATGCTGACCCACCTTTCTAGGAATAAGTTTCAATGATGTTCTCCACGTTATCATGGGGACGTGGAATGACATGCACACTTACAACTTCTCCAACTCGCTCGGCAGCATTGACTCCCGCATCTACCGCTGCCTTAACAGCGCCAACGTCACCACGAATCATTACGGTGACAAGGCCAGAACCTACTTTATCCCACTTGACTAAAGTCACATTCGCGGCTTTCACCATGGCGTCTGCAGCCTCTACCGCTGCCACAAAACCTCTTGTTTCAATCAATCCTAGCGCTTCTTTGATCATCTTCGTTCCTCCTTTTATGCCAAAGTAACCATATCTTCATTTTTTAATTGAGCCGCATTGGCTTCTTCCACATCCACGTGCAACTCGAGACAATACTCGGGGTGTACCCTCACCATCACATCTCCAAAGACCAGGCTTCGTTGACCTTGCACAGCAACTCTCACAAGCTCTCCATCCTTGATACCTAAAGCACTAGCATCCTGCGGACTAGCATGGATATGACGTCTCGCCACGATTACTCCTTGTTTCAGTTCAACAACTCCGCAAGGACCTGCTAACACTAGCCCTGGAGTACCCTGTAAGTCCCCAGAATCCCTAATCGCTATGGGAATACCCAGCTTGTAGCTATCACCCGCGAGAATTTCCACTTGAGTCTGGTTGCGCACTGGCCCAAGAATACGTACCTGTTCGATGACACCCTTGGGCCCAATTAGGGTAACGCTTTCTTTTAAAGCAAACTGCCCAGGCTGTTTAAGTGGTTTTAGCTGCGTTCCTTGCTCCCCCGCACCGAAAAGTGTCGCAAAGTCACTGTGCGAAAGATGGACGTGACGATTAGATACTCCCACTGGAATGGCACCTGGTTGACGCTCTTCTCTAAAGTAGCCCTGAACCACATCGCGCACTAATCTCTCCAAATCAACTTGCATAACTCTTCTCCTCTTGTGATCTTAGACGATCCTGAAATGGTCCTTCAGAACACAACGTACTTCCCGAGAAAAATCTAGGGCGGTTGTAATTCCTTCTCCAGTGGGACTAGCAATGGTGTAGGAGTTGTGACCTTCGCCATACATCCCTAATCCGGCGTAGGATGGTCCATTCTTTACAAACACAGATACCTGCATTCTCCGTGCCATTTTGCTCAAATTATCCACGTTACGCGAGTGCATCATAGCAGTGTGGAAATTCCCTTGTTCCGCTTGATAAGCAAGTTCAATTGCCTGATCGACGTTGGGAACCCTCACAATCGGCATCACTGGCATCAACTGCTCTAGAAAGACTAAAGGATGATCCGCAGGAACCTCAGCCATGGCCAATCTCACATCGGAACCCACCGTAACACCAATGGAACTTAAGATAACTTGTACGTCCTTGCCTACATATTTACGATTTACTTGTCTGTGGCCATTAACGTCAACTGTAATTTGACCCATCAGCTTATCAAGTTGGCTCGGAGATAACTTGAAAGCTCCTTGCCGAACCATTGCGGAAATCAACTGATCCGCAACTTGTTCTACCACGATGGTCACCTTTTCTGCGATACAGAGAACGTTGTTATCAAAGGACGCGCCATCAACAATGTGTTTAGCTGCTTGTTCAATATTCGCGGTCTCATCTACCACCACGGGAGGATTGCCTGGCCCTGCAGCAATCACCTTTTTCCCGGAGGTTCTCATGGCAATTTGCACAATTTCCGAACCTCCAGTAACCACGAGAATACGTACACGGGGGTCTTTCATCATGACCTCCGCGCTCTCTTTAGTTGGGTTTTTCACCATACATAACAGATTCGGCGGTCCTCCAACCTGAGTAATTGCCCGATTTAACAAACGTACTGTTAGTTCGGAAACACTCTTCGCACCTGGATGACAGTTAAACACTACACTGTTACCTGCAGCAATCATGCCTATTCCATTACCCACTATCGTTTCGCTAGGATTTGTAGATGGGGTAATCGAACCGATAATCCCATAAGGAGCACGCTCCACAAGGGTGAGGCCATGATCACCGGTAAAAGTCTTTGGAGTAAGAGCTTCTAGGCCAGGTGTTTTTCTGGCGGCCAAGAGATTCTTTTTGATCTTGTGCTCAACCTTACCTAAACCGGTTTCTTCCACTGCCAGTTTCGCCAATTCTTCTGCATGCTCTTCGATCACGTCACGCATTGCCCGGATGATAGTACCCCGTCCATCCAAGCAGAGCTGGCTTAACTTCTTTTGAGCAACACTTGCCGCGTCAATCGCCTGTTCCATCGTCTCAAAGATACCCTCTGTTCCTATTGGGGAACTACAGGTTGGCCGAGTACTCTGCGTCTCCACGTTCAGTTGCTGCATAACCTGTCTTACAATGTTTTCAATGTCAGACTGTAAAATGTCCAATTCGTTTCCTCCTTTCTACCCCCGCCGAACTTGTGAATATTTGTTCGTATTTTGAACTTTTATTCACGAATAGGTATTCTGAACCCACTAACCCGAGGTTGGTGGGTTCCCTGCTATTTACTGATTTTAGCTTTCCATGGCTTTCTTAATGCTCTCAGTGTAGGGAGCACGGAGAATACCTTTTTCGGTAATAATCGCATCAATATACTTTGCATCCGTCACATCGAAGGCAGGATTATAAGTTTTTACTCCCTTAGGAGCGGTACGTTTACCAAAGCCCATGCTGATTTCTTCATCATCACGAAGCTCAATCTCAATTTCAGCTCCGGTTGGCGTATTCATATCTATTGTGGAAGTGGGTCCCAAGACATAGAATGGAATCCCGTACTCTTTAGCCAAAATGGCAACACCAGACGTTCCGATCTTGTTTGCTGTATCACCATTGGCAGCAATTCTATCACAGCCGACTAAAACCGCATCAATCTTTCCTTCCCTCATCACAATGGATGCCATGTTGTCACAGATAACGGTCACGTCGATTCCAGCCTTATGCAACTCATAAGCGGTTAGACGGGAGCCTTGTAACAATGGACGGGTTTCATCGGCAAAGACTTTGAAGTTGTAGTCTTTAGCATGGCCAGCATATATTGGTGCCAGAGCAGTTCCATAGCCGCTAGTTGCAAGTCCACCGGCATTACAGTGAGTTAATAGCCCCATATTTGGTTTGAGGAGAGACAATCCATACTCGCCAATGGCCAAGCCCATTTCCTGATCTTCCTGGAAAATCGCTTCGCTCTCTTCCAGAAGAGCATGTTTTAGCTCTGGAACTGGCTTGTCGCCCTCTTGTTTAAGCCTTGCTTCCATGCGATCCAACGCCCAGAAAAGGTTGACAGCTGTTGGTCGCGAGGTGGCAAAATAATCTTTGAGTTTCATAAACTCTGCAACGAACTCTTCAGTGGATGCCGTTTCAATCTTACGAGCTGTAACATAAAGACCATAGGCTGCGGCTACACCAATTGCCGGTGCTCCTCTAACCCTTAACATTTTTATGGCTTCCCAGATTTCTTCACGATGGTCAAGTTCTAAAAACAACTCTTCTTCGGGGAGAAGGGTTTGATCTAAAATGACCAGTTTATCCTTAGACTCATTGAGTCTTGCGGGAATGGTAGTCATGAATTTCATGGCGTTATTCTCCCTTCAAATCTATTTTCTGCATAAATTCTTGGTAGGCTTTACCGGTGGTAAATTCTCCTCTCTGCTTAATTAACTCCTTTGCTAAGAGAATATTGGTTTTCTTAGCAGCTTCGCGCAACTTATCGTCGGGAATGCAATCTAAATCTTTCACATGGGCAAAACCAACCGTGCGTCGACACATTTCGCAACCTGCCACGCCGGCAGAATTGATAAGTACATCGTCGATATACCATTCTTTAAAGCCAGGAGTCTTGGCCATCTCATCTGTAACAACCTCATCCCACAAAGCTAGGCTTTTCTCTTTAAAGAGATCTACTACTTCTACCGTGGTCTTAATGAGCCAGTCTAAATGAGCTTGACGCTGTGGCCCATCCTCTAGTCTTGCTAGGGTAGAGAGATAGTTCATAATCAAGTTGCCAATGAGCACTCCCACGTCATAGGCCATGGGACCAAAGAAGGCAAACTCTGGGTCAATTACTCTGGTTTCTTCTTGGTTCACAAAAATACTACCTGTATGCAAGTCACCATGGATCAATGCTTGAGCATTGTTCATAAAGTCAAACTTCAGCTTGGCCACTTCTAGACTGAGCTCATGGTCATCAACTAGTTCCTTCTTGTGAAAATCAACAAGGAAGTCTTCCATGTTGTTGCGTCCACCCACACGGAAAGGCTCAGTGTACACTAATTGCTCAGTGATCTCGCATAGTTCAGGGTTGATGTACCTTTTCACCAGTTCCTTTTTCTCTTTGTGATCCATTACCACGTCACTGGTGAGAAGCAATGTGCGAACCATGTAATCTGTAATCTGTTCAGCAAAGTTCGGATAGGACACATAGTCCAACAATCCATAACGCATAATTCTAAAATTGAATAAATCCTCCATGATCACCGCGTACATCTCACTGTCGAACCCATAGACTTTGGGGACTAATCCTTGCGATAGATCATAGTGCAATTGTAGTACTTGGCTTTCAATTGCGCCCCGATTGATATCCATGGGCCAATCTCCACCAGATACACGAACATAAGGTAATGCTTGTTTTACAATGACGCTTTTATTATTCTTAGTGTCGCGAACCCTAAAGACTAGGTTCAGGTTTCCATCACCGATCTCCTGACACTCAAACTCCGCATCGTCAGCAAAAAAGTCCAGTCTACTTTTCACGTAATCCACAGCTGTTTTTTCTGTTAAGACATAATAAGTGTCTCCCACAAGAATTACTCCTTCCTTTTATAGTAAGTTAGTCCGAGAGCAAAGATTAGGACCATACCCTTGACGATGTCTTGCGAATAGTAGGGGAAGTCCATCATCACCAAACCATTGAGCAAGATTCCCATTAACAGAGCTCCTAAAAGAGTACCTAGAGCATTTGGTTTACCAATACCCAGAACTGAGAAGCCAATGTAAGCTGCGGCCACCGCATCCATCAGATAAGGTGCACCTGCATTTACCTCACCGGAACCCAGGCGGGCACCCAAAACCAATCCGCCCAAAGCAGCTAAGAACCCAGAAAGAACATAGGCGAGAACCACATATCTGTTTACAGGAATACCTGACAACTTTGCTGCCTCTTTGTTGCCGCCAGTCATGTACAGATATCTACCGTACTTAGTGTAGTTTAGGAAGACATGCACTACAGCTACTACTACGAGCATGATGATTACTGGAATGGGTATTCTCCCCACTGTTCCCTGCCCGATGTTTAGGAAAGTCCTTTGCATTGTTCCGGGGGCAATCCCACCAAGGTTAGGAAGGGGCATAAAATTGTAAATTGCAGAACCACTTTGGAATGTGATCGAAACCCCTGTGAGAACAAACATCATAGAAAGGGTCGCTAGCATATCTGAGATCTTAATCTTAATAATTAAGAAAGCATTGATCGCTCCTATCACAACTCCCACAATCAAGGGTACAATAATTGCTGGAAGAGGACCGAGTTCCCAAATCACCATCATCTTAGCCGCAATTACGCTGGCGAAACCAGCTGTGGCCCCAACCGATAAGTCGAGTCCGTTGACGGTTAAGGACATGGTAATTGCCAGGGCAATTAGAGTTACAATGGAAACGGAGCGAAAAACGTTAGAAATGTTACTAAACGTAAAGAAGTTATTGAGGGTAAGCGAGAAAAAGAGCAATGTACCGATTACCACTATAACCGTCCCATATTTATATAGAAAGTCAAAAACACTAAAGTTAGCAAATGGGTTTTCCCGTTGTTTAACCGACGTTTTGTCTTGCATCTAAGCCACCTCCTGCTGAATAAAAGAGTAGTTCTTCTTCTGATGTATCCTTAGTAGTTAATTCCTTGACCGTTGTACCTTTGTACATCACGTAAACTCGGTCGGTTAAGCCTAAAATTTCATCAAATTCGCAGGTGGCATATAATACTGCCTTCCCTTGGCCGGCCAAATCCTTAATGAGCCCATAGATTTCGCTCTTTGAGCCTACATCTACGCCTTTGGTTGGTTCATCGAAAATAAACACATCTGCGTCTGATAAAAGCCATTTACCAATAGCCACCTTTTGCTGATTACCACCACTTAGTTTAGAAACATGTTGTCGCTCACTTGGAGTCTTGATGCCCACTTTACGGATACATTCGGTACTAGCGGATCGTATCTTCCTCTTCTGCATGAATGAGCCTTTGCAGTACTTCTCCAGCGTGGGTAAGGTAATGTTTGTGTCAATAGGTTCATGGACAAAAATTCCTTCTTTACGGCGTTCCTCTGGAACCAATGCCAGTCCACTCTTCACTGCTTGGGCCGGTGTCTTAGCCTGAATGGCCTTACCCTTCAGCAAAATGGCTCCTTCCGTGACATTCCCTTCGCCAAATAGCAGCTTGCAGAGCTCAGTCTTTCCACCCCCGACGAGTCCCGCCAGGCCTACAATCTCGCCCGCTCTTATCTCAAGGTTTACATTGTTTATGCCGCCACTTCCTGAAAGGTTTTTGACTTCGAAAACAACATCACCTTTACTGGTCTCAATGTCAGGATAAGCATTTTGGATCTTACGACCGAGCATTTTTTCTACAGTTTGAGGAATCGTTAAACTGTCTGCATCATAAGTACCCACTAGCTGTCCGTCTCGCAACACCGTAATGCGTTCGCAAATTTGGAAGATTTCATCTAGGCGATGGGAGATAAAAATCACGTTCATCCCTTCGTCTTTGATGCGCTTTACGATTTTGAATAGTCGTTCGGTTTCCTGAACGCTCAGAGGCGCTGTCGGTTCATCGAGGATAAGATGCTTAGCATTTTGGTAGACTGCTCGCCCGATCAGTACCATTTGCTTCTCTGACAAGGTCAAATCCCTCACCAAACGGTTTATGTCCGTATCCAACCCCACCAGTTCAGCAGCCTTTTTCGCTTCACAGCGGATCTTTTTCCAGTTTATGAAAGCTCCCTTATTTTCATTGATAATCGAATGCATCATTATGTTTTCTGCAACTGTCAAATACGGAACGAGAGCGGTATCAACTTCTTGATAGACAATCACGATGCCGTGATTAATGGCGCTTAATGGGCAAGTAATGTTCACTTTTTCATCGTTAATGTAAATCTCGCCTTCGTACTCAGGATATACACCGGCTAGAATCTTCATCAACGTGCTCTTCCCTGCTCCATTAGCCCCAATAAGGCCGCGTATTTCTCCATTTGATACTTCAAAGTCGACATTTGATAAGGCTTTCACACCAGGGAATGTCTTTGTAATACCTTTCATGGATAATTTGTTCATGGTATCATCCTTACGTTGGCTGTATGAGATTAGGTATCCGAGGCGGAGAGACTCCGCCTCGCGACCAACCTTACTTCTTAACGCTAGCTTCCAGTTCTAACATCCAGGGTTCTAGGAACTCAGTTGTGGAACCCCAGCCATCATAGTACTCAGACAAATCTTGCATGGTAACTCTCTTTTCGCTTAGAGGTGGCAAGTCATCAGCTTGAACGAGAACTGGTGTTAATGAGTAGTATCTAGGAATATGCTCGCCGGCTAGGGCTTTGAGACCTAGACGAACTTGAACGTGACCAACAATGGCGGGGTCTACTGCGGCAGACGCTCTCCAGATGTCGGGACGAGCTTGCATCATGGCCAGGTTCTGATCAGACATATCTACGGAGTAGAGAGGAATGGTCTTGCCGGAGGCAACAATTGCGTTGTAGAAACCTTTAGCGTACTCATCCCATACAGCATAAACTGCGTCAATGTTCTCTTGAGTGGTCAAGAGGGTTTCTAATGCGGTTTGGGCTCTTGCCATGGGGTTATCAGTACCCAAGTCGATGGTGGCTACCACTTCGATGCCAGGATATGTTGGCAGAATAGCACCTTGCCAAATGCGGTGTCTCTTATCTGTTGGGGGAACGTTAGCTACACGGTTGTAAATGACCCGTCCTTGACCGTCCAGCTCTTCAACCAACTTCATTTGGGAAATGAGACCCATCATGAGGTCATATTGGTCAATAGAGGTGATTTTTCCAGGATACTGACCGGGTTCAACGTCGAAGTCATTGTCAAAAACGATGACGTGAATGCCAGCTGCCAATGCTCTTTCAACAGCAGACTGGAGAGCGTCGGCTTTACCGTGAGAAATTAGGATTACATCTACTTTGTTATCAACAGCGTTTTCAATACCGTCAGCCATGCGGGCCAGGTTGTTGTTGGCGTCAATAACGCTAAGTTCGATACCGTAACGGGCAGCCTCTTCCCGGACACCGTTGATATGGGTAACCATATGAGTGCCAGTACCCCATTCCTTAACCAGTGCCATGCGAATAGTACGTCCTTGTAGTGCTTCAGGAATTGCGGCAAATGCTGATGTGGCAAACATCCCCGCCAATAGTACTACGACTAATACACTAACAACGATTGACTTTTTCAATGTTCGCTCCTCCTTTAATGATCTTTAGTTCCTCTGTTCGTTAGACAAGAAAGTTAAAAAGTTAACCACACCACTTACAATTTACTCCTGCCCACCCCCTTTAACAATCTTACGCGAAAAATCCGACTTTGTAACCGACTTTCCGCACCCTTGAACCTCATGGAAAAATAGTTTCTGCCCAGCAGGGATTTGTTAGAATTTCGCGAACTGTTCTCTATCCAAATATTGGAGGGAGAATCAGTGCAGGTCTCAGCCAAACAC
>Ga0209537_1004425_pt1 | contig 11966 bp, 5 predicted proteins | sample BioPla4DNA1_FD_187698 | JGI IMG/M metagenome (GOLD analysis project Ga0209537, IMG submission 187698) | Biogas fermentation microbial communities from Germany - Plant 4 DNA1 (SPAdes) (version 2) | ecosystem: Engineered > Bioreactor > Anaerobic > Digestate | place: Bielefeld, North...
CCTGAATTTAATTTCATCTATGTTAACACCTCTTTCGTTAGATTAATTTTTGTAAAATACTTATTAATATATATATCTTTTCATCGTAATCTATAGCATAATTAAAGTTTTCTATATCATTAATGATTTTTTTCTTTAATAATTCTCCCATATCAGATAACTCAACTTTTTTCAAAGACATCGTTCTCTTTTCATTATCAATACTAATATCAATTTTAACAGAATTATCCTTATTATTAACTTTAAAGTTAGAAACTTTATTTTTTATTTCTTTAAAATCTTCTATTAATGTCATATAAATATCGTCATTTAAATACTCTATTTCAAATCCTGTTAATGTCTTTATAAGCCCTTTAATATAATCTTCTTCTGGAAATTCAATATATTTCATAAATAAATTAGTTTTTAAATCAAACATATAATTTTTTACATTAGAATCTATACTATTAAACCAATTTTCTATAGAATCTTTAACACTTTGACTGTTGCTATCAAATATATTTATTACGGTTTCTGAAAATGTAATTCTAAACCTATCAATAAAATTATATAACTCATCAACAGATTGTCTTATCTCGTGGATTACTTCTTTGTATCCTTTCTTATTAGGAATAACTTCAAAAAATAGTTTTCTATAATCAGAATATTCATTAGACATAATTTCTCTTATTTTCTTTGTGTTGTCCGATATACTGCTTGTTTCCCTTGTAAATTTAGGCAATAACATATAATATTTTTTTATTCCTCTATATAATGCAGCTAACCTGTTTTTATTTCTATATTCCCAGTCTATATAATCCTTGAAAATATTTTCTAGACTCAAAATATATTCTTCTTTTTCTTTTTCCCATACATCAATAGATATGATATAATCAGAGGGATAATTAATCATTTCTACTAACAATTTACCATCTAAATCTTCATATACTCCATTTCTTTTGATATAAATATTATCTAAATTATCTGATATAGCTACTGCAAATAATAATGGTATTAATCCATTTTTAAGCCCAAATGGTTTACTTTTTAGTTCCGAGTATAATTCATTGAAATTTTTTTCCTCTTTTTTACAATCATTTAAAAACTTTAATATTACTTCAAATACCCATCTTATTGGTTCATCTTTAGATAAGTTTTTATAATTAATATTAACAGTATAATCATCATTTAGGGTTAATATCTTTGAGTTCAATAGTACTGTTCTAGCAGTAGTATATTCTGAATTGAATTTTTTAAATTTAAATTTACTATTATTCTTTAATGAATCCCATAACCTATTTATCACCTTTGACTCAACACTTTTCATGGTAGATGTAATTACATTTTTATTTATAAGTTCATTGTTTATTTTTATTGTCTTGTTAAAGTGTTTTCCCATAAGTTCAGAAGCTTTTATTTGCAATGAATATCTGTTATTTACATCTAATAAAATATCTCCTTCATTAATTACATATACATTTTTAAAATCATTATTAAAATTTTTGGATATTATTTTACTTATTTCCCCATTTATTTCTTCTTTATATAACAACAATTCCTTTTCTATAAACTCTTCCTTATTTAAAAATTTTTCATCATCCAGTAGCTTTAATATAGACCAATATTTAAATACCAGATTTTCAATTTTTATCTCCTCTTTTGGCAATAAAATGATTAAGTTTATTATTTTTTTAAATTCCCTTCTGTTATTAATGAAATACTGTATTTCATCTTGGGTATCTGGAATTACATAGTAAATTATTCCATCTTTAAAACCATCATTTAAATCTTTTTTTGCTTTATTAACTTTCAAGTCTTTAAGTCTAATAAATCTACTTTCCAAAAATCTATTTATAGAATATTCATCATTATATCTTCTCGGTATTAATGGAGGAGGTAAAAAATATCTATTTAATATCTCTAAAGCGTCTATATCTTCTCTATTCTTTTCTATCATTTGATTAATGTAACTTTCTATATCTAAATCGCTGCCTTCATAGAACTTATATATATCATATATTTTTCTATAAAATACTATTTTTTTATCAACTAACTTTTTCAACCAATTATCAATTTCCTCTTCAGAATATTGGGGTAATAATAAATTGATGAATAATTTATTAGGTTTTATTCTATCGAAATCATCAATTATATATATAAGACCTATTACCTTGATTATTTGGACAGCAATCTTTAAATTCCCTATTTTATTAATAGCTTTGTTCACTTCCTGCCATGTTTTGTAAATGCTACTTCCCTTATTCTCTCTCCACATTTCCTTTTCAAAATAATCATATATAATATCTCCTGTAACCCAAAAACTATTTCTTTGACTATTTATAAAATCACCTAAAGAATTTTCATCATCTGATATTAGAAAAGTAAATAATGTTCTATTAGACTGGGCTATTTTCTCTGATAATTTATGTAATGCATATGTAACTACAGGAGCTAATGGATAACATCCTTTGATTAAATTTTCAAGTATATCATTTTCTGTTAACTCTTTAAAAGTAGGAATCTGTATAATTTTATTATACATTTTTGAAAATATTTCTTTATTATCATTATAAAACTTGCTAAATTTCTCATTATCTTTAATTAATATGTTAGATATAATTTTATAAACATCGTATGGATTTTGATATAAAATAAATCTTCTAAATCTGCCTTCTACTTTTCTCCACTCTGTTACAACATCATCTGATATTCTTCCTCCATACAATGTTAAATCTTTATGGGTAATTATATAAAAAGAAATGCAATTTTCTTCTATATTAGCTAATTCAGCTACTTCTTGTATTAAATTAATATTAATATTTAATAAATTATTTTCTAGGAAACTTCCAAATTCATCAAATATTATATCCATCCCATTATAGCCTAGTTCCATCATTTTATTATTTAACTTCTTTAATATTTCTACTATGTTATTAGTATCATATTGGAAAAATTCTGCTCCTGATGTGACTTTTGGATATACTTCAACAAATATTTGATAATATTTTTCATTAAAGTTTTTCAATCCATCGATAAAAATATCATAATTTATGAAATATTCATTTTGTATGATATGGTAAAATTTATAAAATGTTTCTGGAAATCTTTTTTCCCATTTCTTAATTTCATTTATTGCTTTGTCGTATGAATTTTCAATTATGATATGGCTATATCCTTCTCTCTCTAGTGCTTTTGTTATACCAATTAATATAGCTTGCTCGAATGTATGAACATTGTAAGGAGGAATTATTACAAATCTTTTATTTTTTTTCTTCAATCTCTTTTCAAATAAATCCGCTATTTCTTCATCGACATTTCTAATTCTATCAACTAAACTTTTATAATCATCATATTTATAATTGCAAGACATTATATTGGATAAAAGTGAGATCAAATGGGATTTTCCACTTCCATAGGCTCCTATTATTACATTGGAACCATTTTCATTAATACAAAAATTCCTTATTATTTCTAAAGATTTTTCAGTAGGTATATAATTTATCAGCTTTTGTACATTGTCCATAAAATACTCAACTTTAATTGCAGGTATAAAATCCTTTGAAATATGAAAATAGTTGCTATAATTATACACGTCCATCCCCTCAATCTAATTTAGTATTAGAATAATAATTGCTCAATATTTTCTCCAAATCTCTTTCTAGTATTTCAATATGATTATCCCCATACTTCCTATTTATTTTTATGTAGTTTTTACTTTCTAATATATTCAACATTTCATATACATCATTTATATTTAAATTAAATATTTTACCTGGAAGACACTCTTTATAAGCTAAATCCTTTATTGAAACTTGCTTAATTTCATCTCCTAAACTTTTAATAATTGTATAATAAAAGATTTCAGGTGCTATTTCATCAAGATTTCCTTTATTCTTTATATACTTATTATTGTTAGTTGAAATTACTATTAACTTTAATTCTTTCAATGGGGAAGAAATCATTTCCTCAACATTAATATTTTCATTGCTGTAATTTTCAAATAAATAAGTATTTTTAAGGCATAGAAAATCTTTTTTTAATGTGTTAACTGAAATCTTTTTTTTACTATTTTCATATATATAATCTTCTAATTTTTTAATAAAGATTCCATCATCAAATTCACTATAATTGAATACGTTAAAAAACCAATACCAAGTTGTAGCCTTTTCTTTTGCAGTTGCTAGTTTGTAGTGCAAAAGCCAAAGAGTCCCTTTTCTTTCCAAATATCTATCATGATTTTTTATGAATTTCCCAAATTCGGTTAATTCTTTAATAACTTCATTATTTCCTTTTTTCTCATGTGTAATCCCAAATACATCAAGCCAGTACCTTAGGGAAACAACCATGTCTTTTCCAATTCCAAGCAAATCAATAGCGTATTCCATATTTTTGGGAGAAAAAATAGCCTTTTTATTTTCATCTTCTAATATATTGATCCCCTTGCTTATCCAACCATTTCTAATATAAAAAGTCCTATGTTTCCCAAATTCCATAATATCTCCCCTTATATTTTAGATTTGTTAGCTTTATATAAAGTTTTGTTAATTAGACAACCTCCTCTAAAATGTGCTATACATTTTCCACAATGGATACACTTTTCTGATATAGTATACTTCCCTTTAGTGCTAATTGCACCTACAGGGCATACACTATCACATGCAGAACATAAAATACATATTTTGTACTTTCTTAATTGACATTCCAATCTTTGCTTTATTAATGAAACATTCTTATCTGTATTAATTGTTACTTTTACAATTACACTACTTTTATCCCAGTAAACAATAATATCTTCAGGTTGTATATGGCTTATAATTAATTTATATCCCCCATCATTCTCTATTACTTTCATTTTTCCTAATGGTTTTAAATATTGAATTAAGTTATCAGTTATAGGTTTATCAAAAATATAGTTTTGTGCATTTTCTTGTAAATTGCAATCTATAGATTTCACTTCTGTATTAAAGGTATCTAATCCATATCCTCCTTGTCTTGCTTTCCAATTGCCATTATTAATATATTCTACATAATCTTTTTTCCCTATTTTCTGAGCAAATTTATATAAATACTCTTTCCACTTTTCGTATTTTTCTCTGAAAAAAATTGATGATAAAAATTCAGACCATCTACTATTATTAGGACAATATAAACATCCAACTCTCCTAAAACCATATCTGTATGCTTTATTAAATTCTAAATTTCTAGAAATAATATAAAGCCATACATCAAAATCATCCCAGTCTATTATAGGTGCAGAAACAGTTTGACGTGAAATTTTAGGGCTCTTTTCAGTACGTAAGTAATGACTTCTTGATGCAGATTCAACTCTTCTAATACCATAAAATGTTAAAATATCTTTAGATATTAACTCATTAAAATTTATAGAAATTGGTCCAGTTTTGAAAATTGAACAACACCATCTCATAACTCTACTAGGAGGTCCAAATATATCACAAAGTTCAAAAAAATCTTTATCAGATTTAGCTACTATAAAAGGAGTAAATACATTTTTAGTTTTAAATTTATTATAATATTCATATGTAGTAGGAAACTCCATTTGAGTATCACCAAAGATGTGAAGAATTTTTTGATTCCCTAAAGCATTCTTAACTAAATCTGAAACAACAGTTGAATCTTTACCACCAGACCATGAAACTATTATCTGATGCCTATGATATCTTTTTACTATACTATTTATATAATTTTGTACTTCAATAACTAATTCATTTAAATAATCTTCATTACCTTTTATAAAATTTGTAAATTCCATACAATCTTCTTTTTCAATTAGAGTATTATTAATTTTATTTCTGATTTTTCCTAAAGCCTTTTCATTATTCATTATTTTATTAAAATCAACCTTTATTTTTTCTCCATCAATTAAATAATTATTTTTACCAAGATTCCAAACTTGAGATAATGTTACATCTCTATTGATTATATAAGAAATTAATAATTTTTCTTCAAAGAAAACAGGTATTACGTTTTCAGTTAATAAAGTGGTTGTGCTCCCACAAAGTTTGCATATCTTATTTTTAGTTGGATATTTACAATTTTCACACCATCTAATCATTTTTAATCTCCTTTAATATCCAAATATCTTCAAATGGACAATATGTTCCATCTTTTTTCTGTAATATATTTATATTATTAGATAATAGTTGTACATATTTCATAATAATTTTATTCTTTGAAGTAAGATTATATGGCACAATAAATTTAATTATTAATGGATCTTCAAATAGCAAATCTAAATTACTAATATCTTCTGAAACACTTTTTATAAAACTATTTACATAACTTGTCCTATAATATAAAAGTTTTTCCTTTGTAATATTCCCTCTATTTGAACATCTATTTACTTCACAATGTAAACAAATGTCTTTATTATTTCTAATCGGTTTTATACCAGAGGAAGCTTTATCCCCAACAAATATTTCACGTATAACTTTTCTTTTCCCATTACGTAAGTGAAAAAGTATTATATCTCCTAGATTAAATATTGAAATTCTATTACATTCAGCTATTAAATCTATTAATAGTTTTGAATAATAATTATTCACATAAATTTCCTTTATAGGTTTAGAAATCATGCTCCATAACTTGCTATCATTTATTTCTTTAACAACCTTAGATTTAGCTAGCTGTTTACTATTATTACTTTTAATTATTTCATTAACTACATAATCTTTATAATAATAATTGGATAGATATCTTTTACAATTCTCAATTATTTTTTTGCCACAATTGGTAAAAACTAATTTCCCCTCTTTATATTGCTCATTTATAATGCTCATCTTATACAAGCCATTTAGATGTCTATTTGAAAAAAAACCAATATATTCTTTTTGATAAATTTGATTAAAATAGGATAATGCTAAAAAACAAGCTACTAACTCGTTCGAGCGTAAATCTGTCAAAAGTATATTTTCCTTTTTTGTTTCAATAATCTCTTCTTCTAGGATTTTATTTCTATTTAACACATTACAATTCTCTCTAAATTTAGAATTTTTATCAACATTTACTCCTAAATTATTTATTTCATATAAAAGATAATAGTAATCTATATTAAACTGATTAGCAGTATCTTTTATTACATCATATGTAGTAAATCCTTTTTCCTTCACAAGCTCATAAAAATCATCTATTGAATTAATTTCATAGATTTTATCTTCATATTCTATACTAAATGTATTTCTATTAATATTTATTATACTCATTAAATCTTTTCTACTAATATCCTTAATGAAATAATTTTCTTGTAAATATTTTTCAATTTGAATTATATTATATTGAGTTTTTAATATAATTTCCTCCAAGGTGGTTTTTAATAAAAATTGAGTATTATTGACAAAAACAAATCTTCCATCATCTAACAGGATAGACTTTATGTAATCTTCTGATATTTCATCATTATACATACTTTTATATTTAATTTTAGCATTAGGTAAACTCATTACAAAATCATTTTCTTTCATTTCTCTATAAACTTCATCTATAAAATCCATAGTTTTAACTTCACTCATAAAGACACCTAGCCTTTATTTAAAAAAGTGATACCTTTTTCATTCAATTCAATCATCAATTCATAAATATCATCATATTTATCTGAAATATCTATCTTTTCCAAGTCTTCATAATAAATAAATCCATTTTTCAATCCAAATTTCATTAAAGACTCAAGGTCAACAATTTCAATTACATCATCTTCATCTGCATTTTCTTCAACTTCAATATATTCACTATATTTTTTACTATCAAATACTTGATATTCATGCTCATATTCATATTCAGTTAATAACCTAATTGCTTTTGGTGAGATTATCTCTAAATATAAAATATCTCCTACTGAAATTTCTTTCCTTCTCATAAGCACAGTCATTCCATATAACTCATTCAAATCTTTATTAAATTTACACTGATATTTATTATAATGAATATCAAATAAATAAACTAAGTATTCTAGCTCTATATCAAATACTTTAGGTATTTTAATAGAATAACTATTTAGCATTGATTCTATAACCCTATACTTTATAACTGTATTACCATACTCATTTTGTAATTTTGCTAATAAATATCCAAGTCTTCTCTTACTTATATCAGCATTATTTGAAAAATACTCTAAATTCCCTGAATTACTCTCAAAATAAGATTTTAAACAGTAATATCCACATCCTAATGAAACAATCCTCTCATCTGCTTGCATTAAAGTATAAACCGTTTTCTTTTTAGCCATAGTTTTGTGTTTTATACATTCATATATATCTTCATAATGCATTACAGATTTTTTAAACTCTAACAGTTTAACTACTAAATCCGTTGAAAATATATGCTTATTATATCCCCATTTTTTCAAACCATATATTCCTGTAAAAATTCTAGTAAAAAGATCTTCCCTTCTATCTAAATAAGACAAAAATATGTGAGAATTAATATTGTCCCCTGTAATCTCATTATATTTTTTCATAACCACTGAATAGTGTACTGGTTCTCCTATTTCATCAAAAATAATCCATATAATGCTATATTTGCTAAAAGGCTCTTTACTATAGTAGCAAATGTCTTTATCAGCATTTATATAAAATCTTTTATCATTATTAATAATTAATTTAAGCAGCTCTTTTTCTCTATTCTTATCTATTTTCAATTCAGAAAATATACTATCAAATGTTTTCATACAAACATAAGAGTCATTAATTTTTTCCACTAAATAATCTAAATAACTTATAATATAATCATATTTGCTCTTTAAATAACAATATCTATCCTCAAGAACTATAAATTTATTTTCAATTTTATTCAAAAAAGCTATAACTTCAATTAAATTCCTATTTTCAAATATCTTTTTTAATTCTTTTATATGATGCTCATTACTAAAATCTAACACTCCATTTTCAATAATTAAATTTTCAACTAAATCTACATATTTTATAAACCTTTTTCTACAACTAAAATGCTCTATTCTTTTATCTATCTTTCTTACTATTTGTCTAACTCTTTCTCTTGTAATATTGTAAATATTTCCTATTTCTTCCAAAGTGTAATCCCTTAAACTAAACACATACTTCTTATAGATTTCCCAATTTCTTTTTTTAATTTTTGATTTATCAAGAAATGATGTTATGTCCTTATCAAAATCATAATATAGCTTTCCATATTCATCCCATTCAGCTAAAGCATAAGTTTTGTATTTTACAGATTTAAATTTATTAGAATTTTTTAAAATAATTTCTAATTCTTCTTTATCAATTTCTTTAATAACACTTATATAATCATAAATTTCATCTAAACTCATAGGTTGTCCTATGCTAATAAGCAAATTGTAAATACAACTTGTAATTTCCATACAATTTAAATATTTTAATTTTTTTAGTATATCAAGAAAATTATTTTCTATAGATTTTTCCTCTTTAGAATAGTAATATCCAAAAACATCATGATAATGAATAAAACTATAATAGCTTAATATTATGTCTAATTTTTCATTATCAATTTCTTTTAAGAAATATAATTCATCTAATATTTGGGATTTTGTCATAGAATATCTTGAATGTTTTAGTAATTTATATACTAAATATTCAAGTTTATATTGGTTTACAATTTTAAGAGATTTAATTGAATTTAAAACTGAAGTGTATAAATCATCATAAGCTAAAATTGTTTTTTTATCTGGTACATCATCAGACTCTTTATATTTATTCCACTCTATTAAAGCATAAGTTTCATGTCCAATACTTTTTATTTTATTGGTTCTTTCAAGCACTTCCTTTAATTCTTTTCTATTGATACTTCCAGTTATACTTATGTAATTTTCTATTTCATTTAATCTAAGAGGTTCCCCTATACTAGTAAATAAATTATAAATTAAAGTAGATATATCCTTTTTTTCTAAGAATTTTATTTTATTTATAATATCTAAAATATTATTAGCCAAAGTCTTTTCTTCTTTAGAATAATAATATCCATGAACATCATCATAATGAATAAAACTATAATAACTTAATATAATACTTAACTTCTCTTTATCTATCTCTTTTAAAAAATATAACTCATCTAATATCTGGGATTTAGTCATTGGCTTTTTAAAAATCTTAAGTAACATTACTATAATATATTCAAGCTCAAGCTTATTTACTTTTTTAAGAGACTCAATTAGCTTAATAATTAAGGTATCTAATCTATAATAATCAGAATTTTTTTCAAATTTAATCATGACTTCAATTTTCACATCACCACCTACTAAATTGTGATATGATTTTAATATTCTACAAATTTTTATGAAATCCTGCCATAATTTATAAAAAATCCAAGTCATTTTTAGACTAAATATAATATAATTATTAGGAAAAATTTTGTAATATAGTGAAATTATGTTGAAAACACAAGATTTTATGTTAATATCTTTTCATTTGTTTTCTTTTAACACTTTTTACAATAATACCACTTTTGATTTAATATAATATAAATACTAAAATTATAACTAATCAAATTATTATTTAATTTTTTAATAAAATAGGGTATAAAAGTACTAGGTGATAAAATAAATTATTACTTGATTTCATTTATAATTATATACAAGGAATTGCGTACTTTATAGTATGAAAAGGAGGGAGGTCTGTGTTTACAGATCTTAGTGTAAAATAATTGTTGGACAAATAAACAAAAAAATATAGAGAATAATCCTCAATTTGATATAATGTAATCGTCGAAATCACAAAAAAGGAGGATATTCTCTATGAATAATATTATACAATTAATAGCAGGAAAAGTTAAGGGTGAAATTGAAGAAAATATAATAAGAGTTCTTGAAGGCGAAGGAAACCTCGATGATATTGTAGATTCAGTTGGAGAAATGGTTAATGATATTGGTATTAAAACTATTCAAGCAATAATTAGTGAATTAAATAGTATTATTAAAAAATCTCCTGAAAGAAGTGGAAAATACCATGTTCATAAAGGAAAAGTTGAAAGAACTTTAATTACTAAATTTGGTGAATTAGAATTTGAAAGGGCATATTATAAAAATATAAATGAAAATAATTATGTATATATTTTAGATGAATTATTGGGGATAGAGAAATACGAAAGAGTTGAGGGGAATTTAAAGGGAGATATTTTAGATAAATCTACTGATGTAAGTTACAAAAAAGCAGCAGAATTATCTACACCTGTGGATATTAGTAGAGAAACAGTAAAGAAAATCATAAGGGAAAATGGAGCAATAGGCAATCTAGAACTTGATATAGGGAAGAAAAGAAAGGTAAATACAATCTACATAGAAGCAGATGAAGACCACGTTCCATTACAAAATGGAAAGAATAAAGAAATGAAATTAATCTATGTTTATGACAATAAAACAAAAATAAATAAGGGAAGAACAAAACTTGAAAATGTAAGGTATTTTACTGGAGAGATGAATCCTGAAGATCTGTGGACAGAGGTCGCAACATATCTAGATGAAGCCTATGATTTAGATTTAGTAGAAGATATATTTATAGCAGGAGATGGTGCTAATTGGATTAAAAGTGGTCTTGAAATAATTAATGGCAGTAAATATGTGCTTGATCATTATCATCTTAGTAAATATGTAAAAATAATAACTGCTCACCTTGATAGCCTTGAAAATCCAATATATATCGATGAACCATTATGGAATTATATGAAAGCTGGAAATAAAAAATGTACAATGGAAATTATAAATTTTGCAATAGAAGAAACACCAATAAAAAGCAAGAGAGAAAGCATGAAAAGAGCCAAAAGATATATATCAAATAATTGGGAAGGCATTAAAAATTTATTTGGAGAAAAGAAATATAGATGCAGTGCAGAGGGGCATATAAGTCATATATTGTCATCTAGATTAAGTTCAAGACCTATGGGATGGAGTGTAATTGGAGCAGATGAAATGGCACGAATGAGGGTATACAAAGCTAATGGCGGAAGTATAAAGGAATATTATAGGAATACCAGATCTGAAAGAAAAA
>Ga0209537_1004427_pt1 | contig 11957 bp, 11 predicted proteins | sample BioPla4DNA1_FD_187698 | JGI IMG/M metagenome (GOLD analysis project Ga0209537, IMG submission 187698) | Biogas fermentation microbial communities from Germany - Plant 4 DNA1 (SPAdes) (version 2) | ecosystem: Engineered > Bioreactor > Anaerobic > Digestate | place: Bielefeld, North...
TCTACATCGTTTGAGTCACGATTGCAACATTTGATAATCATCTTTGACAGCCATTCGGGGATCGGGAGACTTACCCACAAACTCTTGACACAGTCAATTCCCACGGTCTACTTGCTTCCTGACTCTTCCTTTGGTAGAATCTCTAGCTGTGGGTGTACCGGCTCTTGGACCCGCTGCAGGGTCTGGTCCCCTTTGGTAGAAGGAGATTGATAGACTTGTCCCGAAATATACACAGGTTATGTCCGTCAGGTCCAACAAAATTGGTGTTAGGGTGATGGTGTATGGCTGTTCAACGTGAAGACATCGAACTCGCTGTCGACATCCTGCCCATCCTGCCCTTGCGCGGACTCCTCGTTTTTCCTTACATGGTGACACCTCTAGATGTGGGCCGTCCCAAGTCCGTTGCCGCCTTAGAAGAAGCGGTCATGCAGGAGCGGCACATGTTTCTTTGTGCCCAGAAGGATAGCACCATCGAAGACCCGGCTGCAAAGGATGTTTATCCAATCGGGACTGTCTGTGAGGTCAAACAGATCCTCAAGATGCCCGAAGGTCAGATTCGGGTGCTTGTGGAAGGACTCTATCGCGCCCGCCTGTCGAAGATGCTGCAGACAAGCCCCTTCATGAAGGGCCAAATCGAACAAATAGATGAGATTATCGACGAAGGCCGCGAGATGAAGGCCCTGATGCGGGTTGCCCTTGACCGCTTTGAGGATTACGTCAAGCTCAGCAAGCGGATCCCAACGGAAATGCTAGTTGCCCTTAACGGCATCGAAGAGCCTGGTCGTTTGGCCGATACAATAGGCGCCCAGCTCAACTTGAGTTTGAGCAAGCGTCAAGAATTGTTGGAGGAAGCGTCGGTCAAAAAGCGGCTCTATAGGATAAGTATGGTCCTTGCGGAAGAGCTGGAGATCCTCAAGCTGGAGAGGAAAATCCATTTGCAGGTGCGTCAGCAAATGGAAAAGGCTCAGAAGGAATACTATCTGCGGGAGCAGATGAAGGTGATCCAGCGGGAATTGGGCGAAGGGGATGGCCAGCAATCGGAGATAGAGCAGCTGTGGAAGCTGATTGAAGAGGCCGGGATGCCTCCTGAGGCCCATGAGAAGGCTCTCCACGAGCTGGGCCGGCTGGAGAATATGCCCCCCATGGCGGCGGAGGCGGTAGTTGTCAGGACTTATCTCGATTGGCTAGTCAATCTGCCGTGGAGCGTATTTACCGAGGACCAGCTCGACATCGAGCGGGCTGAGTCGATCTTGAATGAAGACCACTACGGGCTGGAGAAGGTCAAGGAGCGGATCCTGGAGTTCCTGGCTGTCCGCCAGCTGGGCGGCCAGCTTAAAGGCCCAATCTTGTGCTTCTTGGGTCCACCTGGCGTTGGCAAGACTTCCCTGGCCAAGTCAATTGCCAGGGCGATGGGACGTAAGTTTGTGCGCTTCTCCTTAGGTGGAATCCGTGATGAGGCGGAGATCCGCGGGCATCGACGCACCTACATCGGGGCCATGCCTGGCAAGATCATCCAAGCAGTGCGCAAAGCTGGTTCGAGCAATCCCGTGATCCTCCTCGATGAGGTCGACAAGATGATGATGGATATGCGGGGAGACCCGGCGTCAGCCTTGTTGGAGGCCCTCGACCCTGAGCAGAATAGCCATTTCGGCGATCATTATCTCGAGGTGCCCTATGATCTGTCCCACACCTTTTTCATAACCACGGCCAACTATTTGCGAGGCATCCCCCGGCCCTTGCAGGATAGGATGGAAATCATTGAAGTTCCGGGGTACACTGAAGAGGAGAAGTTGGCCATCGCCCGCCATTATCTCTGGCCGAAACAGGTGGAAAACCATGCTTTGGTCGGTCACCGCGTGGCCGTAACCACCGATGCTTTGCGGTCAATCATTAACGAGTATACCAGGGAGTCGGGGGTTCGGGAGTTGGATCGCCAATTGGCCGCCGTTTGTCGGAAGGTTGCCAGGGAGATCCTAACCACGGAGAGAAAAGGGACCAGGATTACCCCCAACAATTTGACGGAGTACCTAGGGGCGCCCCGCTATCGGCAAAGCGTCCTCGACCAGGTGGACAGGATCGGGGTGGTTACCGGCCTTGCTTACACGGAAGTTGGCGGCGACATTATGGAGGTTGAGGTTACCGTCGTAGCCGGCAAGGGGAACCTAGTCCTTACGGGCAAACTAGGCGAAGTAATGCGGGAGTCGGCCCAGGCAGCCTTAAGCTTCGTGCGGTCGCGAACGGGCCAACTAGGCATCCGAGATGATTTCTATGAACACTATGATGTTCATGTCCACGTTCCAGAAGGCGCTGTGCCCAAGGACGGACCTTCCGCTGGCATCACCATCACGACGGCCCTCGTTTCGGCCCTGACGGGGCGTCCCGTCAGGGGCCAGGCGGCTATGACTGGGGAGATTACCCTGCGGGGCCGCATTTTACCTGTCGGAGGACTGAAAGAGAAGCTGCTGGCTGCCCGTCGGTCCGGTGTCAAGCTGGTCCTCTTACCAGAGGAAAACAAGAAGGATGTGAGCGAGATCCCCGAGAACATCCTGCAGGATCTGGACATCCGTTTTGTTGAGCATATGGATCAGGTGCTCGACTTGGTCCTGCTTCCTTCGCCGTCTGCTCCGCTGTCCCAGCAGGAAAGCTCGCCAGTGGAGTCTCCCTTCGTTCCTCCTTTAGTTGCCGAGGAGGGTGCCTGGGTGGAGGAAGGCCATGGTTCCTAAGGAGGCTCGCTATGTTTGCAGCGCCGTCACACCGAGCCAGTACCCGGGCGATAGGCTGCCGGAGGTGGCATTGGTCGGGCGGTCAAACGTTGGCAAGTCCTCCCTGATTAATGCCCTCGTGGGTCGCAGGAGTCTTGCCCGGACTAGCTCCCGCCCGGGACGGACCCAGACGATCAATTTTTACCTGGTCGACGAGGCATTTTATTTGGTGGACCTGCCTGGTTATGGGTTCGCCAACGTACCCAAGCGGGTCCGGGAGGCATGGGGGCCGATGATTGAAGGCTATCTATTGGGACGTCGGGAGCTCGTCGGCATCATCATGCTAGTTGATGCCCGGCACCCGCCCAATAGGAATGATGTGCAAATGGCAGACTGGCTTCACCACCACGGACTAGCCTTCGGCGTCGTCGCGACTAAGGTCGATAAAGTATCTCGCGGACAGTGGCAGAGCCGACTGCGAGAGTTGGGGACGGCCTTGCGAACGGACGTGGTGCGCGCTTTTTCAGCCAAGACGGGCCATGGGAAAGAAGAAGTGCTTCAGCTCATCCAGGAATTCCTAAGGGAGTGCGAGCATTGAATTTTTCCCAGTGGCAGGAATATTGTTGATTGCCAGGAAGTCTTACGGGGGATCTTTGACAGAAGGGATTGGTATCATTGGAGGAGCTGTTTGAGGGCCCAGTAGCTGAGCTTAAGGGGAGGGATTTTCTGAGCTTGGCCGATTATTCGCGGGCGGAGCTGGAAGCCCTGCTGGATTTGGCCCAGACTATCAAGGCCATGCCCAGGGATAGTCAAAGGGAGATCTTGAAGGGCAAAACCTTGGGAATGATCTTTCAGAAGGCATCCACTCGTACGAGGGTGTCTTTTGAAGTGGGCATCTACCAGCTCGGCGGCTATGGTCTGTTCCTGAGCGGCCAAGACCTGCAGCTGCGGCGAGGAGAGACCATTGGTGATACAGCCCAGGTATTATCCAGATATCTAGATGGAATAATGATCCGCACCTTCGGCCATGACGAAGTGGAAGAGTTGGCCCGATACGCATCCGTTCCAGTGATCAACGGCCTGACCGACTTGTTGCACCCTTGTCAGGCCCTGGGGGATTACTTCACCCTCCGGGAGCTGCGGGGCGACTTGGCTGGTCGGCGTTTGGCCTATGTTGGTGATGGGAATAACATGGCCCATTCGTTGCTGTTAGGGGGGGCGATACTGGGGGTTAGTGTGGTTGTGATTTCGCCTGAGGCGTACTTGCCCCAGGAAACTATCGTTCAGCAGGCCAAGGTATTGGCCGAAGAGTCCGGGAGCAACATCGAGGTAACAAGTGATTTAGCTGCCGTCGAAGGCGCGGATGTGCTGTACACCGATGTATGGGCGAGCATGGGCCAGGAAAGGGAACAAGCCCAGCGGGTTGCCGCTTTTCGTGGATACCAAGTGAATCAGGATCTCCTGGGGAAGGCTAAGAAGGATGCCGTCGTGATGCATTGTCTGCCGGCTCATCGGGGGGAGGAGATCAGCGCCGAGGTGATGGACGGGCCCCAATCGGTCATTTTCCAGCAAGCGGAGAACCGACTGCACATCCAGAAGGCGATTATGGCTGCCTTGATGCGTTAGGAGGCGGCAGGGTAGCAGTGAATAACCAACAAACAAGCATCCATCGTTGGAGAAAGGAGGGAGCCGTTTTGGCGCCCGTGCAGGGTTACGCGGCAAAGAGATGGTAATGAAAAGGTTTCATGGTGGAGTCCATCCATGCAATTGCAGAAAGGATTTGTCAGCGGATAGGGCTATTGAAAAAATGCCTGCTCCGAGCAGGGTGATCTTGTCGCTGCAACAGCACACAGGTGGCCCCAGCAAACCCTTAGTGGAAGTCGGTCAGGAGGTCAAGCTTGGGCAGAAGATCGCCGATGGCAGTTCTTTTATTTCTGCCGCTCTACACGCCTCGGTAGCCGGCAAAGTCGTGGAGATTGCTCCCCATCCCCACCCGGCAGGTGGTGAGGTCACCGCGATTGTCATCGAGAACGATGGCAGCGACGAATGGGCGGAAGGGATCGGTCCCAAGGGCTCATTAGAGAGCCTGTCTCCTGAACAGATCCGGGAAATTGTCAAGGAAGCTGGCATTGTTGGCCTTGGTGGAGCTGCTTTCCCCACCCATGTGAAAATCAATCCTCCGCCTGACAAGCCGATCGAGTATCTCGTGTTGAATGGTTGTGAATGTGAGGCTTATCTAACCACCGATCATCGACTGATGATCGAAAGGACGGAGGATATTGCCTTTGGGGGCAAGGCGCTGGCCAAGGCTCTCGGTGTTAAGAAAGTGATTGTTGGCGTGGAACGGAACAAACCTGAAGCGATAGCGGCTTTTCAGGAGATAGCCGCCCGGGATGATTTGTTCCAGGTAGAATCCCTAGAGGTGAAGTACCCCCAGGGGGCGGAGAAGCAACTGGTTTACTGTCTCCTTGGACGAGAGGTTCCTTCGAGGGGGTTGCCTGCCGATGTGGGCGTGGTGGTCCAAAACGTGGCTACTGCCGCTGCCGTGGCCGATGCCATCAACAAGGGCTGGCCTTTGATCAAGCGGGTGATCACCGTGTCGGGGACTGGTGTTCAAGAGCCCAAGAACGTTGAAGTTCGTGTGGGAACACCGGTGAAAGACGCTATCGAGTTTGCAGGCGGCTACAATGGGACCCCTGGGAAGGTACTGATGGGTGGGCCCATGACAGGCATAGCCGTCCATACAACCGAGGTTCCGGTGATGAAGGGCACTTCTGGCATCATTGTTGTGCCTCGGGAAGACGTAAAGCAGTATGATCCTTCGCCATGTATCCGATGCGGTCGTTGCGTCGATGCCTGTCCGGCCTATCTGATGCCCGTTACCATCGCTAATTTCGCTGAAAAAGGCATGCTCCAGGAAGCTGACCAATACGGAGCCATGGACTGCATTGAGTGTGGGTGCTGTACCTATGTTTGTCCGGCGAAACGCTTCCTGCTGCACTGGATTCAGTTGGCCAAGCACCAGCTCCTGGCCCTAAAACGACAAAACGGGTAGGAGGGAAGAAGGCATGGACGAGAACATCCAGCTTATCGTATCGACAGCACCCCATTTGCGAGATGAAGATTCTGTTTCCATGATCATGTACAGTGTGGTTTGGGCCCTGCTGCCGGCCACAGTGTGTGCAGTTTACTTTTTCCGAGGTCGGGCCATTGGCATTATCCTGACCTGCATCATTGTGGCTTTGTTGGCTGAGGCTGCAGCCCAGCGGCTGCGGGGAGTACCTGCCACCTTGTGGGATGGAAGTGCCCTAGTTACTGGGCTGCTCCTTGCTTTGAACTTGCCGCCGACTGTGCCCTGGTGGATGGCTGTCCTGGGGACGGCAGTGGCGATTGTAATCGGCAAACAAGTCTTTGGCGGATTGGGGCATAACCCCTTTAATCCGGCTTTGGTGGGACGGGCCTTTCTATTGGCGGCTTTTCCCGTGCAGATGACAACTTGGATTACGCCCTTTGATGCGGTTTCGGCATCGACCCCATTGGCCCAGGGAGCTGGCGGCATCTATGGCTATGGGCATTTGTATCTGGGATTGGTGCCGGGCTCCCTTGGTGAGACATCGGCCTTCGCCCTGTTGCTAGGGGCCCTTTACCTGCTCTATCGGGAGTATATCGACTGGCGGATACCGGTAGGTTATTTAGGCACCGTGGCTGTTATCAGCCTTTTGGCCGGGCAAGATCCCATATTCCAACTTCTCAGCGGTGGTCTTATGCTAGGTGCTCTGTTCATGGCGACGGACATGGTGACCACCCCGATAACGAGAGCGGGAAGATGGATCTTTGGCATCGGGGCTGGGGTGATCCTCATGGTCATCAGGTTGTGGGGGGCCATGCCCGAAGGGGTAACTTACTCAATCCTGATCATGAATGGCCTGACACCGCTCCTTAATCGTTGGACCCGACCACGTATCTTCGGGCATGGGGGGGTGAAAGCCCATGAGTAACAATCTGCGTATGGTCATTGTTCTTACGGTAACGGCTATGTTGTCGGGCTTGGTCCTCTCGTACGCTCATGATATGGCTAACACCTACATTCAGCGGAACGAAGAGGCGAAACTGCGGCTGGTCATTCTCGATGTCCTTCCCGGAGCGGAAGATTATGAGGTCCTTGCTTCCAAGACCCAGCCTGAGATCCCCGAGGATGACGTCACTTTGTCGGAGGCGCCTCCGACGCAGCAGCACATCCCGGTCTATCGAGGGCTTGATAAGAACGGGGAAGAAGTGGGGCTGGCGTTCATTGTGGAAAACCCGGGCTATGGTGGTCTCATTAGGCTCATCGCCGGAATTGACACCAGGAAAGATACGCTCACCCAGATTCAGATCCTAGAACACAAGGAAACCCCTGGATTGGGCTCCAAGATAGCGGATGCTCCCTTCCGAGAGCAATTCGCCGGCAAGTCCATTACGGATCCCTTTGTCGTCGGCCAAGATGTCGATGGGATAAGTGGCGCTACCGTATCGTCCAAGGCGGTAGCCGATGGTTTGCGCACGACGATCCAGGAAGTAATGAAACGGTACGGGAAGAGGGGGTGACCGTCGGTGGTTAATTTGGTGAAAGACTTTTGGAATGGAGTCTGGGACGAGAATACTATTTTTAAGCTTCAGATCGGCATGTGCCCTACATTGGCGGTGAGCACCTCGGCCCAGAACGGGTTGGCCATGGGTCTTGCTACGACGTTCGTGCTCGTCTGTTCCAGTGCTTTAGTGTCCCTTGTCAGGAAGCTAGTGCCGAATGAAGTTCGCATACCAGTCTACGTGGTGATCATTGCCACCTTCGTGACCGTTGTCGATTTGTTCCTGAAGGCGGCTTTCCCTGATATCCATGCCGTGCTCGGCATCTTCATTCCGCTGATTGTGGTCAACTGCGTCATCTTGGCCAGGGCGGAAGCTTTTGCCGGGAAGATGCCTGTCCACAGGTCGGCGGCCGATGCCCTCGGTTTTGGCATTGGATTCATGATTGCCTTGGTGACCCTTGGCAGCATTCGGGAAATCCTTGGGATGGGAACCTGGTTCGGTATGCGGGTAATGCCCGCAGGCTACGTTCCTTGGAGCATCATGGTCCTGCCCCCGGGAGCATTCATCACCCTGGGCTTCGTAGTGGCGGCGGTGAATCTGATTTCCCGCAGGTCCACCGCAACTTCCCGGAGCAGCTGAAGGAGGGCGGATGATGTCAACACTGTTTTTCATCTTCATTGGTGCACTGTTAGTCAACAACTTCGTACTGGTACGCTTCTTAGGAATCTGCCCGTTCCTGGGGGTTTCCAAGCAGCTGGAGACCGCGGTGGGCATGGGAATGGCCGTCACCTTCGTCATGACCTTGGCAGGGGTCGTGACATGGGCTCTGCAGCATTACGTGCTGAATGCCTTTGGACTTGCTTTCCTGCAGACGGTGCTCTTCATCTTGGTCATCGCGGCGTTGGTCCAATTTGTGGAGCTGTTCCTAAAGAAGATGGTGCCAGTTTTGTACCGGGCGCTTGGAATTTTCCTGCCGCTGATCACGACCAACTGTGCTATACTGGGCATAGCGCTGCTCATTGCCCAGCGGGAGCATGATTTGATCCAAACGGTTGTCTTTTGCGTAGGGGCCGGTCTTGGGTTTACCCTTGCGCTAGTTATCATGGCAGGCATTCGTGAGGAAATGCAGTTTGCCCCCATTCCAAAGTCCCTTCAGGGTGCGGGTATTGCTTTGATTACAGCAGGCCTGATGTCGATTGCCTTCTCGGGCTTCGCAGGCCTTGTTCCTATGTAGAAGGGTGGTGTGATCGGTGGATGTTTCTTGGCTGTCCATGATTAGCATGGGACTTGTCGGGGCGTTTTTTGCCCTGGTGTTGGCCTACGCCTCCCGAGTCTTTGCCGTGGAGACGGACCCCCGCGCCGCAGCCATTGAAGAGATTCTCCCGGGCGCCAACTGTGGTGCCTGTGGTTTCACTGGCTGCAGCGGTTTTGCCGAGGGAGTCACCGCGGGCAAAGCCGAAATCAGCGGGTGTCCTGTAGGCGGAGCTGACGTGGCTAACGCAATCGCCGAGATCATGGGGATTGCAGCTCCCACCGACGTGAAGCGAAAGGTTGCCCAGCTTCTCTGCGCCGGCGACTGCGAGCAGGCTAAGAATCGGGCGGAATACAATGGCGTCGCCGACTGCCGAGCGGCCCTCTTGGTCGGCGGGGGACCGAAAATGTGCACCTATGGGTGTTTGGGGTTTGGCACCTGCGCTATAGCCTGCCCCTTCGACGCCATCTCGATGGATGAGCATGATCTGCCGGTAGTGGATGAAGAGGCTTGCACCGGCTGTGGTATTTGTGTAGAAGCTTGCCCCCGGGACTTGTTCCAGTTGGTGGAGGAACAGCAAGGAGTCCACATTCGGTGCCGCTCCTTCGCTCGTGGTAAAGAGGTCCGTCAAGCATGTGACGTCGGGTGCATCGGATGCCGCCGCTGCGCGAGGGAATGCCCAGAGGAAGCCATTGAGATGGTGGACAACCTGGCGGTCATCGACTACGAGAAATGCACCAACTGTGGCGCTTGTGTGGCAGTCTGCCCGACGAATACGATCCACTGGCAGAAGGAAAAGCCCGAAGTCAAGAAGCTAGTTGCCGTCAGCTGACGGCGGTGCAATGGCGGAAAGAAGAGGAAGGGAAGGGCGGTGCCCTCCCTTCCTTGCTGATCGGGGGGATGGTGGTGTGGCGGCGAAACTGGTGGACGATCATCCTAGTGGTGTCTGTTCTCGCAGTCGTCGGCTGGTACCGACTGCCGCGGGGTGTTGCCGCTGTCGATGAAACCCGGCTGGCGCTGGACACCTTTGTGCAAATCAAGGCTACAGGGAGAAACGGACGAAAAGCAGTCGATGAAGCGTTCGCGGAAATAGAACGGCTGGAGGAGCTTCTGGATCGCTTCCAACCAACCAGTCAGGTGAGCCGACTCAATGAACAGGCTGGCCTGGCTTGGGTTGAGCTAGATGAAGACACCAGGTTCCTGTTAGAACAAGGTCAGCATTATGGTCGACTCAGCCAGGGAGCCTTTGATGTCACCGTCGGCGTCTTGGCGGACCTTTGGGGTTTTGGCAGCGACCACAATAGGGTGCCGTCTCCTGCAGAGATTGAAGCTGCCTTGGATGTGACCGGCTATCCCTTATTGGCCATCGAGGGAAACCGTGCCTTTGTGGAGAAAGGCGTCAAGGTTGACCTGGGGGGGATCGCCAAGGGTTATACAGTCGACAAGGCTGCGGCGAAGCTTCGTCAGCGGGGCGTCAAGCATGCTATTATCAATGCAGGAGGAGACGTCTACGCGATCGGCTCTCGGCCAGATGGCAAGCCTTGGCGGGTGGGAGTCACCAATCCCCGGCAAGTTGAGGGTATGGCTTTGGCCGTCTACCTCCAGGATCAAGCCATAGCTACATCTGGAGACTACCAACGCTTCTTTATCCATGAGGGCGAAAGATATCACCACATTCTCGACCCTCGGACCGGGTATCCAGCCCGGGGACTGGCTAGCGTCTCCGTAATTGCCCCCTCAGCCATGGAGGCCGATGCCTTGGCGACGGCGGTGTTTGTGCTGGGGAGGGGACAGGGGTTGGCCCTCGTCGATTCCTTGCCTGGGGTAGAGGCGGTGTTAATTACCGATGCGGGGGAGATTCTAGTTTCAAAGGGGTTGGAAGGGAAGATCGATATCTTCCTTTCTGATGGAGGAGCCGATGAAGGAAGGAGCCAAGTATCTAGTCAAGATTGAAGATCTAGGCCACGCCGGTGAGGGCGTAGGCCGAGTCGATGGGCTTGTGGTATTCGTGCCCGGGGTCCTCCCTGGGGAGGAAGTGGAAGTTGAGATCACCCAGGTGAGCAGGAAGTATGCCCGGGGCATCCCCTCATCCATCCATACCAAAAGCCCCCAACGGGTTGCGCCCGAGTGCGATCTTCACGGCCTTTGCGGTGGTTGCCAGCTCCAACACCTCAGTTACCCCTCCCAGTTGGCCTACAAGGAAAAACTAGTTGCCAACGCCCTCAAACGCATAGGAGGTCTGAATGTTCCCCTCTTGCCCATCGTGCCTGCACCAAACCCATGGAATTACCGCACTAAGATCCAATCCCCCGTCGGTGTCAAAGGGAAGGAGATCGTCACCGGCTTTTTCGCGCGGGGTACCCACGACATCGTCCCCACGGATTCTTGCCTGATCCAACACCCACTGAACAACCTGGTGCTAAGGACCATCAGGGAGCTGATCATGAAATACGGGTTGTCTGTCTATGATGAGGATTCAGGCCAAGGTGACTTACGCCATGTCATCGTCAGGGTCGGCGAAGGGGAGGCATTAGTGACCTTGGTCACCCGGCGGGAGCAGGTGCCCCATCTTCGCGAGCTGGCCGCAGAGTTGATGGATGCCCTTCCGTCGGTAGCCGGGGTGGTGCAAAACATCAATCCTGCTCGGACCAACGTGATCCTAGGACGTAAGACCATTCCCCTTGCTGGTCAGGACTACTTGATCGTCTCCCTGGATGGCATTAAGTTCAAGGTCTCTCCCGTGGCCTTCCTGCAGGTAAACTGGGAGCAGACGAAGGCCCTTTACCGGATCGTCCGGGATTTTGCCCAGCTTACGGGCCGGGAGAGGCTAGTCGATGCTTACTGCGGCATCGGCACCATCGCCCTCTATCTGGCCCCATGGGCAGGGGAGGTTTACGGCATCGAAGAGGTCCCCGAAGCCGTGGAAGATGCGGTTTTCAACAGTACCCTTAACAACCTACCGGCAGCTTTCATTTGCGGTTTGGTAGAAGAGGAGCTGGCGAGACTGGCCAAAGAGGGTCCCATCGATGTGCTCGTAATGGATCCCCCCAGGAAAGGATGCCACCCCCGCGTCATCGAGACAATCCGGTCAGCCAGTATAAACCGCATCGTTTACGTGTCCTGTAATCCTGGGACTTTAGCCCGGGACCTTGGCATGCTTAAAGAGTACGAGATCCTTGCGGTGCAGCCGGTTGATATGTTTCCCCAAACCCATCATGTGGAGACGGTAGTATTGATGTCAAGGCTGTAAGCCTTTATTTTACTAGGTTTCCGGAAGTACATCCAAGTTGTCTACTCGACCTAAAGGGCTAAAATACGTACATGGAAACATATCGACAAGGTATTTTGGGGTAAAATTTGAACTCAAAAATTGGTAGGGTTGAGTTGACAGAATAGATAACGGCCTTTTTTCATAGGGGTTGAGGAGACAGGAT
>Ga0209537_1004434_pt1 | contig 11945 bp, 10 predicted proteins | sample BioPla4DNA1_FD_187698 | JGI IMG/M metagenome (GOLD analysis project Ga0209537, IMG submission 187698) | Biogas fermentation microbial communities from Germany - Plant 4 DNA1 (SPAdes) (version 2) | ecosystem: Engineered > Bioreactor > Anaerobic > Digestate | place: Bielefeld, North...
AGCCTACCATCCCCATAGCCTTTATAACCTAATTTTACCAGTCTCTAAGCCGAGACGCGAGCTAAAAGAGACGAGGGGCCGACCTTTTGGGACAGCCCCAGGACAAACAGCCAGCTAGCGAGTTGCCCGTCAGGGAGGGATGCGATGAACCACACTACGCTACACTGATGATTTTTCGTGGCCAAAAGAGGCGATTCTCAACTGGCCATTGACACAGACCGATCTGGTCATCCGGCGTCGGTGAGAAATCTCCTCCAACGAGCCACTTTCCCCTCTAAGGAAAGTATGTTCCGACCCGGAACCGGACTGGTCGATGGCAGCACTTCAGTGCGAACCGATTGCGGCAATGCAAATCCTTGTTCTCGAATCACATGGCGCCGGAACAACTGCTCTGCCTTGGTACCGTTGAAGCCGATGGCCGATATTCCGGGATAGTGGTGGAAGAGTGTCTCAAAGTCGTTGGCGATTCCATCACGAATAGCCGAGTCTAGACTGCCTTCACGGTGAGCGCCCTTAAGCACGTCCCATAAAGCCAGACCTCTCGACATCAAGAACCTGATTCGGTTTTCGTACGCCTCGGGAATAGATGTGTCATAGCTCATGGCTAAGATACGCCAGAACTGGTTGCGAGGATTGGAGTAATACTGCCCGAGCCGCAGCGATTCGTCACCGGGCAATGTTCCGAGGATAAGAATCCTTGAAGCGTGGTCAATGACTGGTTCTAGACCGTACTTCATGTTCGGCAACCCCTTTCAGGGGAAGATATGTCCAGTCCGCGCAGTAGAGTCCATTAAGATGGTGTAAAAACGATAAGGCCATCTGTGAAAGCAGGAAAGGCCATCGTTCCTCCAGTAAAGGTGAGATTGTAGTGAAAACACCTGAGGAGGAAGAACGATGACCCAGTACCAGATTACCCTAGATTCAGAGATCTTGCAGCATATTTTTACTAGCGATGATGGCATGGCCAAACTGATGGAGCAGGTACTCAACCAGGTACTCAATGCCCAGATTACGGAGCAGATACAAGCAGAGCCTTATGAACGGACGGAAGAGCGTCAAGCATACCGGAATGGTTACCGGCCTCGGACGATGAACACGCGGGTAGGAACCTTAGTCCTTCAGGTACCTCGGCTACGTAGTGGCCAGTTCTCGACACAGCTCTTTGAGCGGTACCAACGAAGTGAGCAAGCCCTGGTCCTGGCGCTCATGGAGATGGTGGTGAACGGCGTCTCCACCCGGAAAGTGCAGCGCATCACAGAAGAACTATGCGGGGTAGACTTTTCAAAGTCTACGGTATCTGCGCTTTGCAAGCAACTCGACCCGGCGGTCAACGCTTGGAATGAACGACCCATCAAGGGCGGTGCATACCCCTTTGTGTTGGTGGACGGTGTGCAGATCAAAGTGCGAACCGATAGCCGCGTAGAGCCCCACAGTTGCCTCTTGGCCATCGGAGTCAACAGGGATGGATTCCGGGAGATACTTGGTCTCATGATCGGCGACAGTGAGTCGGAGGCCAGTTGGTCCACGTTCTTTGAATGGCTAAAGAAACGAGGTTTGTCCGGTGTGGATTTGGTGGTTTCGGATAACCACAAAGGTTTGGTGAAAGCGGTGCAACGCCATTTCCAGGGCGTCTTGTGGCAGCGTTGTCAGGTGCATTTCATGCGTAATATCCTGGACAACTGTCCGAAACGTTACCAGGATGAGCTGAAGACGAGATTAAGACCGATGTTTGACGCCATCGATATGCCCACGGCAAGAAAGCTGTTGAGCGAGATCGTAACCGACTTTGCCGGAAAGGCGCCGAAGGCCATAGAGTGCCTGGAAAACGGCTTTGAGGACGCTATGGCGGTAATGGCTATTCCCGAACACTACCGCCGTCGACTTCGCAGCACGAATATGGTCGAGCGCCTGAATGAAGAGATCCGACGCCGTGAACGGGTGATTCGCATATTTCCCAACGAGACATCGGCTTTGCGGTTACTCGGGGCGGTTTTAATGGAGCATGATGAACAGTGGACAACCACACACCGGTACTTCAACATGGATAAGTATTGGGAGTGGAAGGCAGAGCAAGAAAAAGCGATTCAACAAGAACAGGCGGATAGGCAAACCAAAGTGGCGTAGTGATAGTTCACCGGCTGGAGGAACAAATTTACACCAGATTTAGGACTTGGCCGGAGGAAATGCCACGATGACATAGAATTGTACATGTCTACTACGTTCTGTGGGATGGTGAAACGCATGCTCCTTCGCGGCAATGAACGCGGCAGTGCTCTGGTCACAGTCTTCATGGTAACGATGGTGCTAATACTCTTGGGGGCTGGGCTTGTTCACTACGCGTCCGTTGCTTTCCGGCAGGTGACGGCGGCCGAAACGCGGGCCAGGGCCTACTACATAGCAAGATCCGGGGTCGACGCCTTCGTGTCGTATGTAGTCGACAACCCTGACGGACTCAGTTCTGCGGAACTCGACGATCTCATCGACAACGTCATCGCCGCGGGGACCTCTAGTCCCACTGCCCTTGGAGACGGCGCCTTTACGCTGGCGGTTACTCGAGAGGGCTCGGATGCGATACTCGTGGCTGCCGTCGGCGATGTGCGTGGCGTCACGGAGACGGTGCGACGCACGATCCTGATTGCTCCGGACGGACCCGGTATCCCCCCGCTGGATATGGCGGTGTTCGCGCTCAACAGCATCAAGATGGAGGGCAGCGCCAAGATCTATGGGGATGCCGCCACGAATTCCGTGGCAGATCGTAGCGTTGATTTCGCCTGGTCAACAGGGTTCGATGATCGCAATGGGCGAACCCTGTGGATCGGGCCTGGTGGGAACGCCTCGAATGTCGTGAAGGCGCCGAACGGTTCTCCCATGGACGAGTATGTGAAGCAGGGCAAGGTCAAGAACCTTCCCGAGCCTCGCGAGTACCCGCTACCTGAGTTTCCAGAGTTCCCCCTGCTACCATACAAGGGCGACTTCACTGCCGGGTGGTGGCCGTCGCCTCCATACTCCATCACCGAGGCGGATGGAGACGGATGGTATGGCAGACTCGCTGTCGAAAGCGAACTCAACATCTACGTTGGCAGCGGGACCAGGATCATACGTGCTGACGAGTTGTCTGTCACGGGAGACGGAAAGATGAACATAATTGGTTCGGGCAAGCTGATACTCTACGTCAACAAGTTTGTCATGGATGGCGGCGCATCCATAAACAGGAACGGCTCAGAGAGCCAGCTTCACATGTACTATTCCGGCACCGGGAAGCTGTCTCTGGGAGGCAACACGAAGTTCCGCGGGTCAGTTTATGCTAAGGATGCGCCGATCGACATTACCAACAGTGGGGGAATAACGGGGCACATTATCACCGGTGGCTCCGAGGTGAAGATCACAGGCGACGCCACGGCCCATGTCAGGGTGCTGTACGCGCCGAATGCAGCGGTCAGGCTCGAGGGCAGCGGGAAAGTGCGTGGAAGCTTGATCGGCAAGACGGTGCACATGTCAGGCGGCACCTTCGTCGAGTGGAAGGAGATCCCCGACTCCCAGGGAGGGATCCCAGACCTCGAAAGCGGGGCGAAGACTATCAAGCGCGGCCAGTGGAAGTGACACCGCGGCTGGTGCATCGGTGGGACGGGTTCAGTGGTCGCTGGCACAAGTTAAGCAGCTGTACGTTCTCGAGATGAACACAGTAGCTACGGGGAGATTCGTTCTATCAAGCGCAAGGAGCGACACGGGGCGGGAAAATTCTGAGTGCACCCCGGAAGGATTTGCCACGTTGGTGCAGAATTATGTCGGTTAGCTACGAAAGAGGGGCAGGTGAACCCCTGTGAAACTCCGTGGCGACGAACGCGGAAGCGCCCTGGTTACTGTGTTCATGGTCACCATGGTGCTGATTCTTCTCGGGATCGGGCTTCTCCAGTACGTTGGCGCTGCCTATGGGCAAGTAATCAATACCGAGGCACGTGCCAAGGCGTACTACATCGCGAGGTCGGGGGCGGAGGCGATCGTTTCATACATAGCGAACGATCCGAAAGGCCTCGGGCCTGAGAAGATGGACAGCCTCGTCGAAGACGCGCTCAAGGCGAGCCCTTCTCTCCCACGCGAGCTTGGTGACGGCTCATTTCGGGTGTGGTTGACGAGAGAGGCGCCGTCAGGGGGTGGTCACGGTAAGCTGTTAGTGACCGTCACAGGTACGGTTCGAGGCGTATCTGAGACTGTCATGCATGAGATGCGATATGTCCCAGGCAGATCGGGGATGGCACCGATCGACAATGCCGTTTTCGCCATGGAAAAACTTGAGATGAAGAACAGTGCTGAGATCAGAGGAGACGCTGCCACTAACTCGATCTCTTCTGACGCTGTTCAGTTGCGGAACTCAGCCAAGATCACCGGGACTCTGTGGCTTGGACCTGATGCGGATCCAACCGAGGTTGTTGACAGCAAAGACGAGCTCGACGAGCACGTAGCGGGTGGAGTGCAAGCGCTGTCAGAGGTGCGTGACTATACCTTACCGCCACCGGAGTTCCCGCTTACTCCGTCTCTGCCGAAACGCGGTAGTCTATCACGTAAGGACAATCACCACATTTACGAGGACGGCTCCTATGACAGCATCACCGTGGGCAACAGCAAGACGCTTACGATCCATGTGGATGCAGGGGAAACTCGCAGAATCAGCGTTGGCACTCTGGCCCTTGAAAATAGCGGCAAGCTCATCATCAGCGGCGGTGGCAAGGTTATCCTGTACGTAAGCGAGGAGCTCGTCCTGGACAACTCGTCCACAATGAATAAGCAGGCGGGCGGCACCACTGACGGTCTAGAATTGTACTATGCGGGCAGCAAAGACGTTGAGCTAAAGAATTCTTCAAAGATCAACGGATCCGTGTACGCAAAGCACGCCAATGTGATACTTCACAACAGCACCGAGATTACCGGATTCCTCATAACTGGTGGCGACAGCGTCGAGTTCAAGAACAGTTCTGAGATGACCATCGGGCTCGTGTATGCTCCGAAAAGCGACATACAATTGAAGAACAGCGCTAAGGTAACAGGAGCCATCGTGGGCAAGACGATCGCAATGGACAATAGCTCACAGGTCACATGGAGGGATCTTGGAGAGTCTGGTATTGGCTTTGAGGCCACTGTGAAGAAGCCGCCGAGCTATGCCCTCGGGATATGGAAATAGGGGGGCGGCGCCGTGAAGTCCAGAAACTCAGAACACGGATTCACTCTCTTAGAGGTGCTCGTGGCGATAGTGGTGCTTGGGCTGGCGGTAGGATCTATCCTGCTGGTCTTCTCCAACTCCGTCACGTGGCTGTGGGCGGCAGGACAACGCAGTGAAGCTCTGAACGCTGCGGAAACCGGCATCGCTCAGAAGTTGGCCGAGGGGCCCAAGTCTGACGATGATGAGCTCAGCATCGAGTTTCCTGGTGCCGGAAAGATGACGGTCAAGGGCGAGCTGGCCGAGGCCACCGGCACATCCGGGAACCAGTCGTCCACTATCACTGCTTTCCTGCCTGAAGAGCCTGAGGAGTGAGGACGGTGTCTGTGAAAAGGGGAGCCTTGTCGGATCAACGCGGGATAACGCTGGTGGAGCTGATGGTGGCATCGGCCGTCCTGGGGATGGTGGTCTTGGTCGCTTCCTCGCTGTACGCTTTCGGCGCCAGCACCTTCCGCCTGGGGGAGAGCCAGGCCTGGCTTCAGGCCAACATGGACACCGCCCTGCGTAGCATCGTCTCAAGAGTTCGGAACGCTACTGAACTGCAAGTAATGACGAGTACGCCCGGAGCGTTTGATTCTGGATGGTACTACATCTATCTCAAGGATCCCTCGGCAGAGACCACCTCGGTGCAGCTGCGTTCCCCCGGTGGCTCCGCCGTTGCCATTACAGACGATCTTGTCCAGGGCGAAGACGGCCTTCGGTTTCACGCACGGCTCGTTGAGGACGACATTCTGCTGGACATCAGTCTTCAGGGAAGCTATCGCTCCAGAACCCGTCAGTCATCGGTCACTATACTCTTGGGCAACCTGACCTCGCTGCCCCCCAATACCAGTGGCGCAGCGGTGAGATTCAGGCTGCCAGGCTGATCACGGTTGACTTTGTCGTCGATGATGTGCCCCACACACGGCGCAGCCACCAGTTGTTCCACGTCAGTTGAAGGTGACGCGTAGGGAGTTGCTCCGGGGTTTCCTGGAGCATCCCCTTAGCGGAGACTCAGTTCCCGCCGAATCCTCCAATTCCCCTCAGATAGTGCTTCTGAAGCAGAAAGAACAGCATCATGGGCGGAATGCTGCTCAGCACAGACGTGGCGAAAAGGCTGGCCCAGCGGGTCCCGTCCACGGCTATCTGGCTTGCCACGATCACCTGTGCCATGGTGTATTTCTCGGAATACGCGGCTACCAGGGGCCAGAACAAGGAGTTCCACTGGTGCATGAAGATCAGCACTGCAGCGGCAGCCAGTGCTGGGCCAGACGAGGGCAGCACCACCTGCCAGAAGAGACGGAGCCATGATGCGCCGTCCACTCGCGCAGCCTCTAGGATCTCCTTTGGGTACTCGTGGTAGAACTGGCGGAAGAGGAAGATGGCCATGCCGTTGCCCACGGCGGGGAGTATCAACGCCGCCCAGCTATTGACCAGGCCCATGCTGGATACGGCTCGGTGTAGCGGGATGACTATGGCGTCGAAGGGCGCCATGAAAGCGACCATCACCGCTGCGAACACCATATTCTTGCCGGGGAAGCTCAGCGCGGCGAGGGCGAAGCCGGCCATGGAGTTGACGACGAGCCCGGCGAGAGCGGTGGTTACGGCGACAAAGGCTGTGTTGCGCAGGGCCCTGTCCATTCCCAGCGAAGTCAGGGCATGCGCGAAGTTGGCTAGAGTGGGACGGTCAGGGATGAACAGGCGCCAGCTGAGGGGTGATGCGTACTGGTAAAGCGGACCGGGACGACGAAGTGACGAGGCCAGAACCCACGCCAGCGGCGCCAGGAACAGCGCGGCCACGAGCGCGTACCCTGCGACACGGAAGGCAAGGAGGGAGGCTCGGCTGAGGGGCGAAGCGCCAATGCGGTTCGGCCCTATCACTGCCTGTCACCTCCGAAACCCGCCTGGATGAGCTTCAGCTCCAGGAAGCTCAGGGCGAACACCGCGGCAAGCACCAGCGTGGATATCGCTGACGACCTGGGCATGTCGAGGTAGGTGAATGCGCTCTTGTAAGCCTCATACATCAGCACGTTGGTGGAGCCCAGTGGGCCGCCGCGGGTGAGTATGAACACCGGAGCGAACGCAAGGCAGTTCACCACCGTGTTCGAGACCAACACGAAACCTAAGGTCGGTGCCAGCAGGGGGACAGTTATGGTCACGGCGCACTGCAGGGGCGACGCGCCGTCGAGTTGGGCGGCCTCGTACACGGACTTTGGCACAGCCTCCATCCCGCTGAGGAAGAACATCATCCAGTATCCCGCGTTACGCCAGACCGACAGCGCCGCCAGACACTGGAGGGCCTGGACCGGCGAGGCCAGGAACAGCTGCCTGGGCAGGCCCACGGCAGACAGCACACTATTGGCAAGGCCGAAATGGGGATCGAGGATCATCCCCCACGTCACTGCCACCACCGACATGCTCACGGTGGATGGCAGGAAGCACGCAGTTCGCACCAGGCTCCGCACGCGGCCCGACCCCTGCAGGACCAGCGCCAGGAGCAGGCTGACGGCCACGGTGGCGGGGCTGGCCATAGCAGCGTAAGCCAGCGTCACCCTTACCGACTTGAGGAAGGTGGTGTCAGCGAAAAGCTCCCTGTATGCCTGGAGGCTGCCCCCCTGCAGGCTCTGCGCCACAGATACGGCAGCCGGGTAGAGACGGAATGCCGCAAGCAGAGCAAGGGCAGGGGCTAGGAAGGCGGCGGTAGCCAGGAGCTCGCTACGGAGGTTCCGGTGGGTCGGATGCAGGCGCTCCCTAAGGCGCGCCTGCCGTTGTATTGGGGCGAGCCGCGCGCTGGGTTGCGCGGGCGTGGGGGGCCTGCTCATCCTAACGGTACCTGGCCAGTTCCCTGTCGATAAGCCGTGCGGCCTCGTTTAGGGCCTCGGTCGGATCAGCCCCGAATTGGATGGCGTTGAACGCGTCCTTGAGCCTGGCCTCGAACTCGAGGTAGGCAGGGGTTACGGGACGCGGCGAGGCCGTGTGCTCCATGTCGTAGAGCAGCACCTCCCACATGTAGTTGGAGAACAGATCGGGCAGGGCCTCGTACGCGTCGCGTCTGGCCGGGGCGTTGCCGAAGAGGCGCGCCCATGCGGCGCTGGCTTCACGGCTGGTCATGTAGCGGGCGAAATGCAGGGCCGCGTCGAGCTTGTCAGAGGGGATGCGGGAGCTGATCCCCACATGCCAGCCGCCGGTGGGAGTGACCGCGCGTCCGCCTTCAAAGGCCGGGTGGGCGCTGAGGCCGAAGTTGAACCCCTCGAATTCGGCAAGACGCGAGATGTTCCATTCTGCGCCCAGCATCATGGCGGCCTTGCCGCTGCCGAAGTATTCTCGCACCACGGGTGCGTCCAGGATGCCCACAGGGCTCACCTTCTCGGCGTTGAACAGGTCGCCGTAGAAGCGCGCGGCTTTGATGAACGCCTCAGAGTTGACGAACCCTTCTGATGTGGAGCCGTCTGGAGAGAGCGGGCGAGCGCCCAGGGACTCTGCCAGCGGAAGCAGCTGATATGGCCTGTCCGACTGCTCGATGAGCAGCCCCCACACTTCAGGTTGCCCATCGCCGTTGGAGTCTACAGTGAGACGGCGCGCCAGCTCGAGGACGTGCTCCCAGGTGATCCTGTCTCCAGGTTTCTGAGGAGGAAGCTCGACGCCGTACTCGTTGAAGATGTCGATGTTGAAGTACAGGCCCGCCGCGGACGAAGTGTAAGGCAGGGCATAAAGCACGCCGCGATACTTGCACGCTTCCACCGATGCCGGGAAGAACTCGGCGAGCTCTTCCTCGTAGATCAGCGAATCCAGAGGCATCAGATAGCCACGGTGCGCGTACGAGGCGGTGAGCGGACCGTCGACGATGAAGACGTCCGGCGGCTGGCTGGATGCAAGGCGGACCTCAAGGGTCTGAAACAGCTGGTTGAAAGGAACCGCCTGGATGTCCAGCTCGATATCGGGGTTGGCCTGGAGGAAAGGTGCGAGCTGCTCGTCCAAGAGGTCCTTGGGCCAGCCCATCCATACGACCTCCAGCCTGGTCGCTGCGGCGGCGCTTGCGGCCGCGCCGACGCCGGCGCCGACGGCGGGGAGGGCGGTTGTCACAGCTGTGAGAATGAGGAGAGTCAGGGCCACAGACAAAACCCTTTTCACGATGGAAGCTCCTTTCAGATAGATGTCATATATGGCTACAGTACCATCTTACCCTGCGCTTCTGTGCGCGTCCATCCCTGAGTGGGCGAGTGCGGGAGAGCGGGGGCTCGGGCGGCATTCCGAGGGAACGGCCCGCCGGTTAGTTGCTCGCCCGGGAGGGCATGAGGGAAAGCCGAACGCTGACGCTTCCTCGCCGGCCGACTAGCGCGCGAAAGCGCTCGATTTGTTTAGGAGGTGCAATAAGTGCCCGCGCCGAACTGGGCTTACATCTGGAGTAAGTTGGGCGCAAATCAGTGGAAGGACGCAGGAAAACCGCGCGACGTGTGGAATCGGTACGCCTGATACGCGATGCGCCGACGCTACCACGGGCGGGGGCCGGCGCCGGGAGGCGGGACGCGCAGCGGTGTGCGCGTACGGGGAGTTAGTTGAATACCTAAAGAAAGGTGGGGCCGCGTCAGTGCGAGGCATGGTCAAGGAAGTGCTGGTCAAGTCCGACGGGCGGCGCTTGATCCTGTACCGGTTCAGCGACGCTTCGACACGCGCGGTGCCGTCGGATGACGTGCCTGAGGCCCTTTCGTCTGCATCGTCCGGCTCGGCACGGGAGGTGACGCGCCTTGTCGGAGCTGAGATGGAACCCGATCCTGCGGCAGTGGGTGGTGACAGCCTCCCACCGGCAGAGCCGCACGTATAAGCCGCCGGAAGAACACTGTCCGCTCTGCCCCACCAAAGAAGGGGGCTTCCCCACTGAGATACCGGCGCCTCACTATGAGATAGCCGTGTTTGACAACAAGTTTCCGTCTTTCAGGAATGCACCGGAGGAACCTGTGGTGGCAGGCACGCCTTTGATGCCGGTGAGGCCCTCGCTCGGCAGGTGCGAGGTGGTCCTGTACACTGACGACCACATGTCCAGCTTGTCGCGGATGCCTGTTGAGCGCATCCGGGACCTTGTCGATGTGTGGGCGGACCGCTACGGTGATCTCTGCGCCGAGCAGGGCATCGAGTACGTCATGATCTTTGAGAACCGCGGTGATGCCGTGGGCGTGACTTTGCATCATCCTCACGGACAGATATATGCCTTTCCGTTCATCCCCCCAATACCCATGGCTGAACTGAAGCGCTCCTCGGAGCACCTGACCAGCACTGGCCGATGCCTGCTCTGCGATGTGCTGGCCGAAGAGATGGCTGACGGACGCCGGGTTGTGTATGCGAATCAGCATTTCGCCGCCGTGGTCCCGTTCCATGCCAGGTGGCCGTATGAGGTGCACATCATCGCCCGCGAGCACGTTCCAAGCATTGCTGCACTCCCAGCCGAGCAGCGCTGGGAGCTGGCGTTGGCTCTGAGCGCGGTCGCTCGGGCGTACGACAGTCTTTTCGGCTTCGATCTTCCGTACGTCATGGTGATGCACCAGGCGCCGACGGATCCGGCGTATCTGCCGGTGAGCCACTTCCACATCGAGTTCTATCCGCCCAACCGCACCGCCGACAAGCTGAAGTATCTGGCCGGGTGCGAGTTGGGGGCGGGGGTATTCATCAACGATTCGCATCCGGAGGAGAAGGCTGCCGAGTTGCGGGCGTGCGTTTCTAAGCTCGAGGGGCAGTCGTGTGGGCCCGCCGACGGAGGTGGGGAGGTGGGCTCATGACGGTGGACAGCGGCGCGCTGGCCGAAAGGTTCGGGGAGCTCTTCGGGCGCATGCCGACGCTGGTCGCGAAGGCGCCAGGCAGGGTGAACATCATCGGAGAGCACACCGACTACTCCGAGGGGTTCGTCATGCCGTGCGCCATCGACCGTGGCGTGGCGGTGGCCTTTGCCCCTGAACCCGACGGTAAGATCGTCGTCTATTCGGAATACGCGGACGAGACGGCCCATGGTGGAGCTTGGCCGACGCCGGTCGGGTGGGTGCGCATCGACCTGGCCGACCCCGGCGCAGCCCTGGACGCTCTGCCTGTCGGCCACTGGGGGCGCTACGTCGCTGGAGTCGCCGCCAGCCTTGTCGAGGAGCGCCTGCCTGTGGGCGGATTCTCTGGGGTGATCGAGTCCGACCTGCCTGTGGGGGCGGGGCTGAGCTCGTCTGCCGCCGTTGAGCTGGCAGTTGCGGTGGCGCTGGTCGCGTCGGGCCAGTCGAACGCGGCTGCAATCGCCGGCGCCCTGGCCGATCCCAGTTTCCGCCGCAGTCTGGCCCTGGCATGCCAGAGAGCCGAGCACCAGGCGGTTGGGGTTAAGTGCGGCATCATGGACCAGATGGCCGTCGCCCTGGGCCGCGCCGGCCACGCGCTCTTCCTAGACTGCCGCACTCTTGACTACGAGCACGTTCCGCTTCCGCCCGACACGTGTTTGGTGGTTTACAACACTGGGGTCTCTCGGCACCTCGCCGGTTCGGAATACAACGTGCGCCGCGCGCAGGTGGAGGAGGCGGCAAGCCGGCTGGCGGCGTTCTTGGCGCCGGAGGGTGGTGTTCGCGCCATACGCACGCTGCGCGACGTGACCGCGGCCGACCTGGCCCGCGCGGCTACGGCCGATGCCTTGAGCCCGGTCCTCCTCCGTCGCGCGCGTCACGTGGTGGACGAGAACGAGCGCACCCGCCGCGCCGCGGCCGCGCTGAAGGAATGCGCCGCTACGGCCGCC
>Ga0209537_1004437_pt1 | contig 11942 bp, 13 predicted proteins | sample BioPla4DNA1_FD_187698 | JGI IMG/M metagenome (GOLD analysis project Ga0209537, IMG submission 187698) | Biogas fermentation microbial communities from Germany - Plant 4 DNA1 (SPAdes) (version 2) | ecosystem: Engineered > Bioreactor > Anaerobic > Digestate | place: Bielefeld, North...
ATTTTGAGGGCGTTAAGTATATAATGTAACTACGTGCTCAATATTTGGCTGTTGGCTTAACCTAAGTCTAGGTCATCTGTCATAATCCGGCGGATATTTGAGTAGAGTTATTCTTTTATCCCATGGATTATGTTGACCATGGCATTGCAGGCAGTAGAACCTGAAAGTGAAACAGCGTTTTTGTTTTGTACAAATCCCGGATTTTCCATAGGAAATAATCCCCGAGGAAATATATCGCAAGACATAAACGGTATTCCTGGTCACTTATCAAATTTATCTACCCTGCGTTAACCATAGGTCAAAAGGGTATTGCTTCTTAAGAAATAATAGACGCAGGGGAAGACCGGTATGCCGGGTAATGGGCAAGGTAAAATAATATCAAAGTGAGGGATTATTTCCATGTATCAAGACAAAGAGTTAGTTTGCAGAGATTGCGGTGCAAGTTTTACTTTTACCGCCGGAGAACAGGAATTCTACGCAGAGAAAGGTTTCCAAAATGAACCCGTTCGATGCAAGCCCTGCCGTGATGCAAGAAAGGCAAACAGAAGGGGCGATGGGACCAGAAGAGAGATGTACGATGCTGTATGCGCAGAGTGCGGCGGTCCTGCCAGAGTTCCGTTTGTTCCAAGAGATGACAGACCAGTCTATTGTAGTGATTGCTATCAAGCTAAAAGACAGATTTCAAATGCATAATTAGAGTAAGTATGTAATTAACAGATAAATTGGTCAGACTGAGCCCTGGTGATAAAAAAACCAGGGCTTTTTATTGTTATGTATGTCGAAAAATGTAATGGACAATAATGGATGTGGATAGTTGTTAACTATTTATCCACAGAAAAAACAGCCAAAAGTCTAGTTATACACAGGGTTATCCACAATATCTACAATAATATTATTCACATATACACAGTTTGTGAAAAATGTAATAGAAAAATTTGGCACCATATGTCAAACTTTCAGGAATTATTTGGTACATAAATATGCATTGATTTTTTGTAAATATTCGTTTATAATATCATAGTAAAATGTATGGGAGAAGAAATTGGGAGGAGATGTTATACATGAAAAGGATACTTATTTGCCTTTTGGTGCTGACACTAGTACTTTCATTTATTGGTTGTTCAAAAATTGATACGATGAAAAGAATTAAAGAAACCAATAAGATAATATGGGGTACCAATGCTGCTTTCGCACCTTTTGAGATGAGACAGGGAGATGAGGTAATTGGCATCGATGCTGATATTGCCCAACGAATTGCAGATAAGCTGGGCGTGGAGCTTGTAGTAGAGGATATGGAATTTGAAGCCCTTATGTCGGCTTTGAAGTCAGGTAAAATAGACTTTATAGCTGCCGGCTTTACCAAGAAACCGGATAGAGAGGAACAGGTATTGTTTACCGATACCTATTTCACAGCCGTACAGGTTATAATCGTGATGAAGGACAATGAGGAGATACAAGGTCCCGATGATTTGGTAGGCAAGAGAATCGGTGTTCAGAACGCTACAACCGGTGACTTCGTTGCATCAGACATTGAAGGAGCTCAGGTTGAACGTTATAATACCGGTATGGAAGCTGTAATGGATCTTAAGAATGGCAATGTTGACGCTGTTATCATTGATAACCTGCCGGCTCAGTTATTAGCTGAGAAGAATCCTGAGGTAAAAATACTCGATGAGAAACCGGCAGAAAATGAAGAATATGCCCTGGCTGTACGTAAAGGTGACACCGAACTGCAAAAGATTATAAATGAAGTGCTTGCAGAGATGAAGGCGGGCGGCGAAATAGAAGAGCTTGTGAATAAGTATTCCATTGGGGAATAATAATAACAAATGACGAGATTGGCGTGAGCTAGCATTGGGTGTGGCCAATGCTAGCTTATTTCATTTATTATTGTATAGTCAGACGTACGTTGATTAGAGGGGGAGGGATTAAATACCTTGCTGGAAGGAATTTTCAAAATTTTATCTGATGCAATTTATTTTAATCTTATTCGTGAAGACAGGTATCTTTTGTTTGTAAACGGTTTTAAAGTATCGATACAGCTTACCGTTTTTGCAGCGTTGATAGGTATTGCGATTGGTCTTCCTATGGCTGTAGCAAAACTTACAAATAATAAAATACTGAACAAAATAGCAACCGTTTACACCGATGTCATACGTGGCACTCCTGCGGTGGTTCAATTGATAATTATATATTATGCCATACTTGGAAGCAGTCATCTTCCCAAACTATTGGTGGCTTCCATAGCATTTGGCATAAACAGCGGGGCTTATGTGACGGAGCTTGTACGTGCCGGAATTCTTGCTGTTGATAAGGGTCAGATGGAGGCTGCCAGGTCCCTGGGCCTTTCATATTATCAGTCCATGCGATATGTAATTGTGCCTCAGGCTATAAAAAACATACTTCCGGCATTGGTCAGCGAATTTATTGTACTTTTAAAAGAGACGGCTATTGCAGGATATATAGCCCTGGATGACTTAACCCGTGCAGGAACAATTGTACGTGGAAGAACTTTTGATGCTTATACACCTTTTATACTGGTAGCACTTATCTACCTGTATATTACTACTGTTCTGACAGCTTTTATGGGCAAACTGGAGAGGAGGTTGCGGCAAAGTGATTAAGGTAGTAAATCTTCATAAATATTTTGGCGATCTTCAGGTTTTAAAAGGTGTAAACAATGAGATTCATAAAGGTGAAGTAGTGTGCATAATAGGCGCCAGCGGTTCAGGAAAGAGTACATTTCTGCGCTGTTTAAACCTACTTGAGGAACCAACCGAAGGTGAAATCTATATAGATGGTATTTCACATATAGAACATAAGAAGGATATAAACAAGTTGCGTCAAAAAGTGGGTATGGTGTTTCAGCAGTTTAACCTGTTTCCACATATGACTGCAACAGAGAATATAATGCTTGCACCGGTCAGGGTAAAAGGCATGTCTCAGGAAGAAGCCAGAGAAAAAGCTATCGAGCTTTTGAGAAAAGTTGGCCTGCCCGATAAGGACGATGAATATCCAAGCAAGCTGTCCGGAGGGCAGAAACAGAGGGTAGCCATTGCCCGTGCATTGGCAATGGATCCCGAGATTATGCTGTTTGATGAACCAACATCCGCATTGGATCCCGAAATGGTGGGAGAGGTACTGGCGGTAATGAAACAGCTTGCCCTTGAGGGAATGACCATGGTGGTGGTAACCCATGAGATGGGTTTTGCTAGGGAAGTTGCTGACAGAATATTGTTCATGGATGAAGGTGTTATTGCAGAGGAAGGAACACCTGAGGAGTTGTTTAATGACCCCAAAAAAGAACGGACCAGGGCTTTTCTAAGTAAGGTTCTATAGGAGGAGGAATGGACTTTGCGAACAACCAGAGTTGTTTTTATACTTATCAGTATACTGATCTTTGCACCTGTTATATTTCTGCAAGGCAGGACAATATTTCGAAAATGGAAGGAGAAGCAAACCAGACAGGCTTTGCTGAGGCTGGGAGCTGCCGTTGTCTTGTGCCTGGCGCTTTTGGTATTTATTATTTCGTTATACCGGTTTACTCTTGGGTATCAGGCTCCGTTGGTGGTGGAAAGGATAGTGATAACTTTCACCGAGAAACTGGAACAGAATATGGATACAACTCAATATACGCAGATATTGCTGGATAACGGCTTGATAGATACAGATTTTCAACCAATATCCGAAATCGATTTAGAACATGCTGGCTTTCAAGAGGGGAATACGTATGATGTATTTATTGGAGAACAGACATTTGATGGTGATGAGGATAATACGGTTGTACTTTATGTACTGCATAAGAATCGTGAAGGCGGCATATATACGGCTGTAGAGCTTAAATCATATGGGAACAAATGGAAAGCCGTAAAACATCGGGTGGTTGTTCAGGAAGAACTCGACGAGATTTCCGGCATGAAGTATTATGAGATAAAGCGTTAAAGAAATAGTTAAATCAATGTGTGCTGGTCGATCTCTGAGCCGCCCGGAAATTTCTTTATTTAGAGAATTTGTTTATGCAGGGACAATCTCTTTTTTTATATTTATATATTCGAGATATTGAAATATTAAACTATCCAATTCTTTGCTCAGCTGTTGCACCCTTTTATCATCGAAATCAAATCTGTTGGATAGTACAATTTTGTTTAATTCCTCCCGCTTGGTTTCAATCTTATGAATAAGCTGTTTTATTTCCACGATTTTGCCTCCTTTCATTTAATTGTGACATATTTTTATCATGCAGTGTAAAAAATAACCTTTTAATATATAAATAACTACAGAATGCTGTATAAAACAAAAAAATTGTTAATTTTTTCATACAATCACAGGCACAGTTTAAACAATAAATTATAGGGTATAAATAGAAGTAAGAAAGCACAATCAGAGGAATTCTAGTGTATTTACAGAATAAAATAGTATAAGCAAAACGGATGGAAAGGAGTTGGCCTCTATGATTATTAAACTGAGCGGGAGAAACGTTGATATTACTGAAGCTTTACGCAACCAGGTGTATAAAAAGGTAGGCAAACTTGAACGCTATTTTAATCCCGACACAGAGGCTCAAGTAACCATGACGGTAGAAAACTATCGGCACATAGTTGAAGTAACCATCCCTTTCAACGGTATTGTTATCCGGGCAGAAGAAGAAACCGACGATATGTATGCATCAATAGACAAGGTCCTGGATAAGCTGGAAAGACAGATACATAAGCATAGGACCAGGCTTGGAAAGCGTTTCAGGGAAGGGGCTTTTAAAAATGACTCACCAATTTTCAGTGAACACATTGAGACTGAAGATTATGAACCTAGAGTAGTGAGGACCAAACGTTTTGCCTTAAAACCCATGATAATTGACGAAGCAATTTTACAGATGGACTTATTAGGACATAGCTTTTTCGTATTCAGAAACGCGGAAACCGATGAAATTAATGTTTTATATAAGCGTAAAGATGGAAATTACGGGTTGATTGAACCGGAATATATGTAAAGGGCTGTAAAGCCCTTTTTTTATTATATCCATTATTTCAGCCGCCCCTCTGCCATTATTCAGAAAGACGGCGGGAAGGTATCAGATCCGTTTTAAAAAACAGCCAATTGACGGTTTATGTGCACGTTTCCTAAATCCTTGAATATTCCAATAGATGATAAAATTAAATAGTTAAATTTGTGATAAAATACTGAAGTTTTTGGGCTACGTTTATTTAATCGAGGTGTAAATGGAAACATGATTGGAGTTATAAAGAAAATATTTGGAGACAGCAACGAGAGAGAAATAAAGAGACTGGGAAAAATAGTCGATAGAATAGAGGAATTAGAGCCTTTTATGCAAAACATGTCTGACAGCCAGCTCAGAGGTAAGACGGAGGAGTTTAAAAGAAGGCTCAAAGAAGGGGAAACTTTGGATGATATCCTTCCCGAAGCATTTGCGGTAGTACGCGAAGCATCAAAACGTGTGCTGGGAATGCGGCATTTTAGAGTTCAGCTCATTGGAGGCATTGTACTCCATCAGGGCAGGATTGCGGAGATGAAAACCGGTGAAGGTAAGACGCTGGTAGCCACTTTACCGGCATACTTGAATGCATTAACCGGCAAAGGGGTTCATATAGTAACCGTTAACGACTACCTGGCACGGCGTGATAGTGAATGGATGGGTAAGATCTATCGGTTTCTCGGTTTATCGGTAGGGCTTATTGTTCACGGACTGTCGTCCGAAGAGCGTAGAAAAAGCTATGCAGCCGATATAACCTATGGGACAAACAATGAGTTTGGTTTCGATTATTTGCGGGACAACATGGTTATTTATAGAGAAAACATGGTTCAGCGGGAGCTTAACTATGCGATAATTGACGAGGTGGATTCGATTCTCATAGACGAAGCGCGAACGCCTCTTATAATTTCGGGACCGGGTGAAAAGTCCACCGATATGTATTATCATGCAAACCGGTTTGTTATGCAGCTTAAAAAGGACAGGGATTATGAGACCGATGAAAAGGCGCATACAGTGCATCTTACCGAAGAGGGGGTTGCCAAAGCTGAAGAATTTTTCGGAGTAGAAAACTTGGCTGATCCCGAAAACATAACATTGTCTCATCATATAAAACAAGCCCTTAAAGCCCATGCGTTAATGAAACGTGACAGGGATTATGTGGTAAAAGATGGACAGGTTATTATCGTTGATGAGTTTACCGGACGTTTGATGATGGGACGCAGATACAGTGACGGGCTTCATCAGGCTATAGAGACCAAAGAGGGTGTCAAGGTTGAAAGGGAGAGCAAAACCTTAGCCACCATAACTTTCCAGAATTATTTCCGTATGTATAAAAAACTGGCCGGTATGACTGGAACTGCAAAAACCGAGGAGGAAGAATTTAAAACTATCTATGGTTTGGATGTAGTGGTTATTCCCACTAATAAGCCTATGATCCGAAAGGACTTCAATGATGTTGTATATCTGACCACCAAGGCAAAATTCAATGCAATAGTTGATGAAATAGCACAACGCTATACCATAGGCCAACCGGTGCTTGTAGGTACGGTGTCAATTGAAAACTCTGAGCTATTAAGCGACATGCTTAAACGGCGCGGAATTCCTCATGAAGTTCTGAACGCCAAGCACCATGAAAAGGAAGCTGAAATAGTTGCTCAGGCAGGTAAGTACAAAGCCGTTACCATTGCTACCAACATGGCCGGCAGGGGTACGGATATACTGCTGGGTGGCAATCCCGAATTTCTTGCCAAAAAAGAGATGCGTAAACTGGGGTACTCCGATGAAATTATAAATCAGGCTACCGGTTTTGTGGAAGAGAATAACCCCGATGTGATAGAAGCCAGGAAAGTATATAATGATTTGTATGAGAAATTCAAAATTAAAACCGATTTCGAGAAGCAAAAAGTTATAGAACTGGGTGGTCTTCATATAATTGGAACCGAACGCCATGAAAGCCGGCGCATCGATAATCAGCTCAGAGGCCGTGCAGGACGGCAGGGCGATCCGGGTTCCTCCCGCTTTTATATATCGTTGGAAGATGATCTGATGCGGCTGTTCGGTTCGGACCGGATAATGAGTATGGTTCAGGCTTTGAATATTGAAGAGGAACAACCTATTGAATATGGAATACTGTCCAAACAAATAGAACAGGCACAGAAAAAAGTTGAAGGCCGGAACTTTGATATACGCCGTCATGTGTTGCAGTACGACAATGTAATGAACGTACAGCGTGAAGTAATCTATAAACAGAGGCGCAGTGTTTTGGAAGGTGAAAACCTCCGTGACGCAATTATGGATATGGTATCAACGGTGGTTGAAAACACTATTAATATGTACACCGAGGGGTTAGATAATCCGGAGGATTGGAATATCCGTGGTATTATTGAATATCTTGAAGAGCTGTTTCTGCCAAAAGGTTCAGTGGTTGTAACCCAAGAAGAGATCCACAACATTACTCGTGAAGATTTAAAAGACAGGATAATGGAAGTGGCAGAAGAGACTTACCGGAAGGTTGAAGAACAAAACGGCCCTGATAACATGCGGGAAGTTGAAAGGGTGATTCTCCTTCGGGTAGTTGATAAGAAGTGGATGGATCATATAGATAATATGGATCAGTTGCGGCAGGGTATAGGACTTCGGGCATACGCTCAAAGGGATCCGGTTATTGAATATCAGATTGAAGGATACGAGATGTTCGAGGAAATGATTCGCAGCATTCAGGAGGAGACCATATCTCTGTTATACCGTGTTAAGGTTGAGCAAAACATGCCCAAACGGGAGCAGGTGGCTCAGCCTGTCAGGGCTACGCACGGCGAATCGGTTAAAAAGCCGGTTGTCAGAGGGGAAAAGATAGGACGCAATGATCCCTGCCCCTGTGGAAGCGGTAAGAAATATAAGAAATGCTGCGGTCGTGCCAGTTAACGTTTATTGATATGGAATATACTGTTTTGAAAGGGGTTGACAAAGGTGCTGGAACTTGAGAATGCAAGATCAGAACTGGTAATCATAAAGGAAATGCTTGAAAGAATAGGTGATTCACTTTGACATTCCCGGTTGTGAAAATAGAATAAAAGAGCTTGAGGAATCTATGAATTCTCAGGACTTTTGGAACGATATCCAACGTTCTCAGAAGGTTAACCGGGAGATAAAGGGTCTGAAAAATAAAGTAGACAGGTACAAAAAATTTGTTTCAGAGCTTGAGGATCTTGAAACACTGATAGAACTGGCTATTGAAGAAAATGATCATTCTGTTACAGATGAGGTTAGGCAAAGTCTTAGTATATTGGATAAGGAAGTAAATGCCTTTAACATTGAAACCCTGCTTAGCGGACCGTACGACAGAAATAATGCAATTGTTTCCCTTCATGCCGGGGCAGGCGGTACTGAGGCTATGGATTGGGTATCAATGTTGTACCGTATGTACACCCGCTGGTGTGAAGATAAGGGATACGAGGTTAAAGTTTTGGATATGCTGCCGGGTGAAGAGGCCGGTATTAAGAATGTTACTATTCAGGTAATAGGTCTTAATGCATACGGCTATCTGAGATGTGAGAAAGGAGTACACCGCCTGGTGCGGATATCACCTTTTGATGCATCGGGCCGCAGGCATACCTCCTTTGCATCGGTAGATGTTATGCCGGAATTGGAGGATGATACCGAGATTGAGATCCGTCCCGAGGATTTGAGAATAGATACCTACAGAGCCGGCGGGGCAGGTGGCCAGCATGTAAATAAGACTGAGTCAGCGGTTCGTATTACCCATATTCCTACCGGTATTGTTGTGCAATGTCAGAATGAGCGTTCCCAGATGCAGAACAGGGAAACAGCTATGAAAGTGCTCAAAGCCCGGCTTCTGGAGCTTAAAGAGAGGGAACAGGAAGAAAAATTGAGAGAAATGCAGGGTGAATTGAAGAGAATAGAGTGGGGAAGCCAGATACGCTCTTACGTTTTCCATCCCTATAGCCTGGTAAAAGATCATCGCACTGGAGTTGAGAACGGTAACATTCAAGCGGTTATGGATGGAGATCTGGATCTGTTTATTAATTCATACCTGCAGAAAAATGCATCCTAAAAAGTCAAATTTTACAGCTTAACTGCAGGATAAGTTTGTATTAAAGTCGAATTAATGCATAAATACCGGGAAACATTCCTGGATTCGTGTAAGTCTCCTTTAGTGTAACAGTAAAGCCTGCCTTGCAAAAGGTGATAAGAGATTACAAAACAAGAAGAAGGAGGATATAATAATGGCGGAAGTCCAATTTGTAGTTTTCAGATTAGCCGATGAGGAGTATGGAGCTCAGATTCATAATATTCAGGAAATAATTCGGCCGGAGGAGCCAACAAAGGTGCCTAATAATCCTGATTTTATTGAAGGTGTTATCAACCATCGGGGCGAGATAGTTCCTGTGCTGGATCTGAAGAAGAGATTCCGTCTGGGAAATGCTGATTATGATCGTGAATCCAGGTTTATCGTTGCGGAAGTCGGAGAAAAAAAGGTAGCTTTTGTTGTAGATGAGGTTACCGAGATATTAAGGGTAGATTCTGAACAAATTGGCGAGCCACCGGAAATGACAAAAATTAATAAGGACTATATCACAGGGGTAATCAAGATGGAAAATGGTTTGGTTATACTCCTGGATCTGTCAAAAGTCCTAACAGTTGAAGAAAGTGATATATTAGAGAATTTACAATAGAATAAAAAGCAGGAGATATGATCACATGGGTGGTGAACTTGTTTTCATACCTCCTGCTTTTTATTATGTTCTGTTAAGTAATAATCTATTTCTTGTCGTCCTTATGACATTCATGCAGCAGTATAGGGATTCTCATTGCATGCTGCGCTTCCGATGTCCTTGTCATGAAAAACAGATCCTGCAGATAATGGGTGGGGGCTTTAAGGTATTGTTCCCCGTATTCTTTGTAGTCATCGGTTTCTGCGATAATTCTTTCTTTTAGCGCCTTATTGCAGTCATCGGGTACTTTAGGATCCTGGATTTCAGTTGGATGGTACATTCTTCCGGTCAATGAATAATATGCATTCATAAAGTTCTGGGCATGTGTGAATTCATCCTTGCTGAATTCCATCAACATGTCTTTTGCTTTCTTTGTAGGTGCTTTTTTTGCCAGTATTTCATAGTACTTGCTGTCTTTTAACTCGCTATTGATATACTTTTCCAGATCATCAATAAGGCTTTGGGGAATCGGATGCCAATAGTAATCTGTTCTGGGACAATGGGGCTTTTGGTATCCGTAAGGATCATCGATTGGATGATACTGATAGTAGTCGTCCTGATAGTAGCCGTTTTGGTAGTGATCGTTTTGGTAATAGTCGTTATATCCGTTATACTCGTTATATCCGTTGTAACCATTGTAATTATGATTGCTGTAGCTGTTATAATTGTTCAGATCATAGTACTGATACACCTTTATTCACCTCCGGTTGCAGCTAAATTTGATCTCTTAACATTATATTAATAGGGTGATATAATGGTGCTAAGCATAAAGGTAATATAGCAAGATATAGAAAGGTCCCTCACTAAAAAAGCTATTTTAAGTGAGGGATATTGACAGATTTACCGTGTAAATACAAAAGTACTAGTCAGTGCTTGTATATCCATATATATAATGAGTATGATTATCGGCATACTGAACTTTTGCGCAGTATTCATGGTAGTGCCTGCCGTCCTTTGTTAGGATGGCTGGTCCGGTTTCTGAATAATACGGGTGGCTGTGGCCATCGTTATAGGAAGTATCCCCGTAGAACTTATGAGTGTGAGGGATTACGCTGGGAGCAAGTTCTGTTACTGCGCCATAATGATGAAGATGTCCATAATCATACGTTGTTGAGCCGCAAAGACTGTGTGAGTGGTATTGCCTGTTCACATAACCCACCTCCTTAACACTGGTTAATAGCATAGTATGTTTTTATACATAATTTGGTTATTAGGAGGTGCAATTTAAAAAGCGGATGTTATCATGCCCAAATTAGGTCTTGCATTTTTGTGTTGTTTATAGTATCATTAGTATTGCTTAACAAAACAACTGGGTGTGGCGCAGCTTGGTAGCGCGCTTGAATGGGGTTCAAGAGGTCGGGGGTTCAAATCCCTCCACCCAGACCAGCTAAAACCGCTTAACTACCATGGTTAAGTGGTTTTTTACTTTATTGAAACGTAGTAACCCCGTAGAACCGTTAAGGAATTTGATTTGTAACAGGCTGCAGTTTATCTGCGAAAATAATAGGGCGTATATGGGCTCCTGTCTGGCTTGCAAAATATTGTTTCTAAACATTTAGCATCCATTTTATACAAAATAGGTTTATATAATAATGTATTTGTTTTTTACCGAGCAAAGGGCAGCAGCTCATTTCCTGACTGGTTCCTTTTAGAGTGTAAACATAAAAAATAGTTTTCCAAATTGACAACCGGGTATACTATATGTTACAATTAGCGAGTGTATGAGCCGCTCGGATGTGGTTTAAATCCTTTTTTAGGTACCACTATCCGGCGAGACTGGTTAGAGGAGGTGTGCAGCATGTATGCTGTTATCAAAACCGGCGGTAAGCAGTACCGTGTGTATGAAGGCGAAATTTTAAATGTTGAGAAACTGGATGCACAGGAAGGAACTACCGTTGAGTTTGACGAGGTATTGGCAATAAGCGATGATAACGGGTTAAAGGTAGGTACGCCGGTATTGGAGGGCGCAAAGGTTGAAGCCCAGGTTCTTAAGCACGGAAAAGGCAGAAAGGTTATCGTGTTTAAGTATAAGGCAAAGAAGAATTATCGCAAAAAGCAAGGGCATCGCCAGCCTTATACCCAAATCAGAATTACCAAGATAACTGTATAAAAGCAGGTTTTCCTATGATTCGTGCCGTAATAGACAGAGATCCGTCGGGAAACATAGTTGGTTTTGATGTATCCGGCCATTCAGGATATTCTGAGGCCGGAAAGGATATAGT
>Ga0209537_1004439_pt1 | contig 11938 bp, 12 predicted proteins | sample BioPla4DNA1_FD_187698 | JGI IMG/M metagenome (GOLD analysis project Ga0209537, IMG submission 187698) | Biogas fermentation microbial communities from Germany - Plant 4 DNA1 (SPAdes) (version 2) | ecosystem: Engineered > Bioreactor > Anaerobic > Digestate | place: Bielefeld, North...
AAATGAAGCAAATGTATATTGTTTTGGATGATTTTTGATTTTAGTAGTGAAAAACAGAATTTAATATGATATTATGAAAAAAGCAAATACCTATCTATTTCAAAAAACTATGCAACCCTAAAAAATGTGGCTTCTATTTAAGCGGGTACATTTAAAAATTATGCCACAAACAATTTAACTCATATTTCTTATTAAAAGTATTCATAATCAATTTTAATTATAAAGTACTTTTAAGGTACTAAATAAGTACCTTAAATATAAATATAGAGGAGGTTTTAACCTTGATAAGACTTAATTTAGGGCTTGATTCAAAAGGCAGACCATCAAAAGACCCTGACGAAAAGTACACTAAATTTTTTAAGGTGTACTGCTCTGAAGATGAATATATTGAATTTACAGATTACTGCAATAGATCTGGTATTCCTGTATCAAGATGGTTTGGTGAAAAAATGAGAAGAACTTTAAGGACGGTGAATAAATGTGAGCAAAAACACAGCAACAGAAGGGGTTAAGGACTTTATAGTAAATATTATAGTTGTCAGCATAATAGCTTTTCTAATTGGGCTTACATACATTTTAGTTGATACAATAAGAAATCTGCTACCTGGATATGAAACATATGCATGGACTTTGATTAAACTTGGGCTGGCTGCATTTGTTGTCTCATTAATACTTTTAAACTTTAAAAAAATTATTATATGTACAGGTAAATTAATATCCCTTGTATTTAAAAAGCTGTTTTCATTTATAAGAACAGGGGTTAAAAACAGCAGTTCTCTTAAAGTACCTATTCCAAATATAAAAAACAGTAAAAAAGCAAACAATTTTGGCAGTAATCTGCCTCCCCTTTCCCTTCTTGGGAAACCTTCTAACCACAACAAATCAATAGAACATGCAGAACACACTAAAAGGGTACTTAATAAGTCCTTTAAGGATTTTAACTTAGACTGTATAGTAACAGATTATAAAATAGGACCTTCAATAACAAGATACAACCTTCAAATGTCTTCTACAACAAAAATACGTGAGTTAATGTCTGCTCAAGAAGATCTTTCAGTCAGAGTTAAAAGCAAAAAGCTTAGAATATTAACTACCAACGGTGTTTTAATCGAAATACCGAACGCCAAAAAACAAACTGTAATTCATCGGAATATAATGGATGAGCTACTTTATAAAGACCTTCCCCAATTAACAATGGCATGTGGAAGAACAGCAAACGGCGGAGCATATTATATTGATCTTGCAAAAGCTCCTCACTTACTGGTTGGAGGTGCTACTGGAGGCGGTAAAAGTGTTTGTGTTAACTCACTTATTGTCTCCTTGCTCATGAGAAACTCCCCTGATGACCTAAAACTTATAATGATAGACCCTAAGGTAATAGAATTTGAATTTTATAAAGATCTCCCCCACCTTCTGTTTCCTGTAGCCAACACACTTGATAAAAGTGCCCAGGTTATAAAATGGTGTGTCAATGAAATGAATAGAAGGTACGAAGAACTTAGAAATATGAAAAGAAAAAACCTTGCTGACATCCCAGTAAACCAAAGACCCTTCCCTATTATAGTTGTAGTTATTGATGAGCTGGCTGAAATAACTCTTTCAAAAAAAGCCGGAGATCTAACTGATGATTTAAACTCACTGGCAAGAATGGCAAGAGCTTCAGGAATTCACATGATTCTTGCAACACAAAGACCTGACAAAGACGCAGTGCCTGGTCAACTTAAATCAAACATTCCAAGTGCCATAGCTCTTAAAGTTTTAAAGGACTATGAAAGCAGAATAATTCTTGGGCAAGAAGGTGCCGAAAAGCTCATAGGCCGTGGAGATATGCTGATATCGGCTATAGGTGAAGAAGAATTAATACGCTGTCAAGGCAGTTACCTAAGTGATGAACAGATAGAGTCTGTTGTTGAATGGTGGAAAGAAAATTATAGCGAAGGTAATCTAGAGGAATTAAAGCCAAAAATAAACTTTGAAAAATCGCTTGACGAAAAAACATCTTCAGAAGAAATTCAGGAAGAAAATAAGTTTGAATCTGAAAAGCCTAGCACCTCACAAGCAGAACTGATTTTGAGAAAGAATATATGCGATTTTAGACTTTCAAACGATGATGATACTGAAATACAACTGCCAACTATACGAGAGCTTTCAAATGAACTTAACATATCAACTAGACAAGTAAGCTATATACTTGAGCAGTTAAAAGCTGAAGAATGGATTAAAAAATTAGGTGAAACCAGTAACGCCAAATTAGTAGTAACAATCCCAAGAGAAATAGCTATAAAATGTCTGGAAAATTTCCAGTAGTTTTATACATACTTTAAACCTTGTTTCACTTGTATCATATATAAAAATCCCTATAGGAAATAGGAGTGTTACAACTACTGAAACAAGATAAGTGAAACAAGATTTCCTGCTTATTAAATTTCCAGTTGGAGGTATGAATATGAAAACTTTAATTGTCGCAGAAAAGCCATCAGTAGCAAGAGAGATAGCTTCTTTTTTGAATATTAAGAAGAAAAGAAACTCTAAAGGCTTTATCGAAGGTGAAAAATATATTATTACATGGTTTTTAGGTCATCTTCTCTCCTTTGCCAACCCTCATGACTATGATCCAGAACTCAAGAAGTGGAAAGCAGAAACTCTTCCCATAGTACCATCAAAATTCAAATACAAAATCCGAGAAAGCAATGGCAAAAAAGATCCTAAAGCAACAGAGCAATACAAAATCATAAAAACTTTATTTGACCGAAGTGATGTAAAGGAAATAATCTGTGCCACAGATCCTGGCTCTGAAGGAGAATTGATTTTTCGTGAAGCATACTACCACTGCCGTTGCAAGAAGCCCTTTAAAAGACTCTGGTTAAAATCTCTTACCCATGAAGGTTTGCAGGATGCCTTTTCAAACCTTAGTGATTCTAAAGAATATGACGGTCTTTATCAATCTGCTCTTTGTCGCAGCAAAGCTGACTGGCTGGTAGGAATGAATTTATCCCGTGCCTATTCTATAAAGTACGAAGATAAATTCTCCATCGGCCGTGTCCAAACACCTACTCTTGCTATGATAGTACAAAGAGAACTTACAATACAAAATTTTGTTCCTGAAAGTTATTCAACTTTAGAAGCAGAACTTTCATTTGGCAAAGCTTTATTTATAGATTCCTCTGGAACAGATAATCCTGAACGGATTGATAAAAACCGTGCTGAAGAAATCAAAATGCAGCTGACAGGAAAAGCCTTATTATTAGAATTAGTAAAAGAGGAAGAATTCTCTGAAAGTTCGCCAAAACTCTATGACCTTGACTCACTACAAGCTGATGCCAACGCCATACTTGACCTAACAGCAGAAGAGACATTGGCAGCTGCTCAATTTTTATATGAAAGAAAACTAATATCTTATCCAAGAACAGACTGTACTTATCTTTCATCAAAGGATATTTCAATAATTCCTGATATTTTAGAAGGTATAAGTCAAAATATTGAATTTAAAGGGTTTGTTGATGAAATAATAGATAACAATTTTCAAATTAACCCTAAATTCATTAATGATGCAAAAATTACAGAACACTCTGCCATAATACCAACTACTAACGCTCCAAAAAGCGTTTTAAGGGACAAATATATGATGCTGTATAATTTAATATCAAAAAGGTTTTTATCTGCCTTCTATGAAGATTATACATATATAAAATTATCTGCAATTTTAAATGCTGAAACCGAAGTAAATGGATTTTTCATTTACTCTAATAACTCTGTAAAAACTCATGGATGGAAAAAAGTATATGGTGATTTTAATACAGCCCCTTCCCCTACTCTATGTGAAGGAGAACATTATCCTATTTCCTCTCTTGAAATCAAGGACAAAAAAACAAAACCTCCTTCAAGATTTACAGACGGTTCACTTATCAAGGCAATGAAAAATTGCGGCCGCAGTATAGAAGATAAAGAAATTAAAAAATTAATGGGAGAAGGTATTGGAACACCTGCAACACGAGCTGGTATTATTGAAACCCTTCTATTTAAAAACTATATTCAAAGAGTAGGCAAAAGCATATATGCAACACCTAAAGGAATCCAATTAATTGACTTAATTCAAAGCGAAAACTTAAAATCCCCTGACCTTACAGGAGAATGGGAGAAAAAAAGAACCCTTATTCAATCTGGAGACTACAATCCAGATTTTTTTATATCTGAAATTGTTGAAATGATAAAAGAGATTATATCATCTCTTTTTCCCGACCTGGACATTAACCCAAAGGTTGGTATAACTGAAAACCAGGATGATTTTAAAAAGCCTAAAACAGTTATTCTGTCTATAAAGCCTGATATGCCTAAAAAACAAGTTGTTTTATCAATTAATAAAAATTAGCAAGGAGGAACTTCATGAAAACTGACTTTGTACTAACTGACTTTTTAAAACTTGTTAGAACTTTAAAGAACCAGATAGAAATTATTGACGACCTTACGCTTTCAGAGGATGAGAAAAAAATTGCAGATAAAGCTCTGGATATTTTAAGTGAAGAGCTAGAGAAGAAAATTTAATTTTGGGGGAATACAAAAATGTCTTTATGCAAAAGAAATTGTAAAGCCAACTGCCTCTATTATAAAGAATGTGGTGGATGCTCTTTATGCGAAGCAAGCTTATGTTCTAAAAACTGCAATGCCTGCTTCGCACTTTGTTTTCAAAGAAAAGGTATTGATTCACTATTAAAGGACTTAAATAGTACCATTAAAACAAATACATTTATTAATCTGCCCTACCACATACCTATTCTTCCTGATCCTTTAAGAAAAATTCCTGATGAACTGAATAGAACTATTGCAGTACATGGAGGTAACATGTTTTCAAGAAAGGGAGAACATATTTATAAAAAGTACCGTGAAAAAGGATTCCAAGAAGCATTAAAAATACCTTCTGATATTGAAGGTATTTTAGAATTCTATGTAAAGGACAGGACTTTAGAGGGCTTTTGGGATAAAAGAAAAACCATTTACCCAAACCTTAAAAACATAAATTTTAAAGCTGTAATAGCTCCTAATTTTTCAGTATACGAAGATGCCCCACGCATTGACCATTTATATAATATGAAAAGAAGCAGGACTGTATATAATGAGCTTTTAGATTATGGAATTAACTCTATACCTGATATCTCATGGTATAACCGTCAAGACCTTGAATGGTGGGCTAATGAAATAACCCACAAAAATATCAAGCTTATTGCCTTCAGCTTTCAAGTTGTGGATGTGGGACTTAAAACCTCTAACATATGGAGATTCAATCTCCTTGGCTTTAGATACCTTTGTCAAAACATACCCTCAGACGTTCATATTATTGTAGCTGGAGTTGTATCACCATTTAGAGTATATGAAGTTATATCGGCTTCAGGAGGAAGGAAAATTCATATTTTAAACCAGTCTGCTTTTGTACAGAGCCGAAGAGGTGTTCTTTCAGAAAACCGTCAGAGCTGTCCAGAGCTTAGTTTTGATGACTTGTTTAAAAGAAATCTTGAATATTTTAATAATTTATATTACCAGATGAATACTTCATCTTTAGTGTCTGATCTTTTAACCCAAAGTAATGAAAACATAAAGGAATACTTTCTTGATCCTGACAGAAACAAATTTAATGACAAACTCTCAAATTCACTCATAGAGAGGATTATACGAAAAAGAAGAATTAAAATTGATACAAAGGAGGAAAAGAAATGCCAAAAACAAGAGGAAGCGGAACAATCTCAGCAAACAGAAGTGCAGCAGGAAGCGGAAACGGCGGAGCAGCAGGAGACTCTTCAGAAAATATATTAGAACTTGCCAACAGGGTGATAGATAGACTTCAGGAAAATAGTTCAGTAACAGTACAGATACCTTCAAGGACTAGAGGCAGATATGAAGATGCCCAGGTAGATTTTTTAGACTCTGGCCGTGCACGAGTTCACTCTGAAAGCGGTACAAGATATGAAGTTGATTATATAAATGATTCCTGTACATGTATTCATCATAGAATTCGTGGAGACAGATGCCATCATATGGATGCAGTTGGCATTGCCCTTGGTCAACGCAGCCAGCAATCCCCTTCCCCTGATACAAACATCCAAAATACTATCCAAGATCAAATTTCATTTGATACTGGAGAAGAAACTTTGCGCGAAAACATAAACGCTGAATTTGAAGATGACGAGTTCTTCTATAATGATAATGAGGAAGAATTTAACCAGGTATTAGAAAGGTCCTCTCAAGAGTCATTGACATATGAATATGAAAATGCCCTAAACGGCAGCCGAAACACATTTGGTATAGAGCTTGAATTTTCAGGAGGAAACGCAGATGCAATTGCACATGAACTATATGAATTAGGAATATGCGGCTATGACCACAGGGTAAGGTATCATGCCCCATCAGTGCTAGGTAAGTGGAAACTTGAAAGAGACGGTTCAGTATCAGTTGGAAGTGAAGGCGGAGAATTAGTTTCTCCAGTCCTTCAGGATACTCCTGAAACTTGGCGTACAATTGAAAAAATCTGTGAAGTGGCAAAACGTCATGGAGCCAGAATAAATCAAAAATGCGGTGCTCATGTACATATAGGAGTAGAACCTCTTGATACAGCCAGACAAAGATGGAAACGTTTTTTCAAGTCAATTTCAAGCTTTTAAAACATCATATACAGGCTTGCAGGTGGAAATCTTGGAAGGATAAGAAGTGCTTCAAGTACATATGCAACAGAGTTTGCTAGAAATGCTACAAGAGGTGCCAGAGGAATATTTCAATTAGAAAGCGAAAGTGATATAAGGATTCTTGCAAGAAATATCAGTGAAAACAATAGATACAAGGGAATAAACCTTACAAACATTGCTGATCCAAGCAAGCCAAACACTGTTGAGTTTCGCTATTTCAACGGTTCACTTGATCCAGCACATATTCAGGCAAATGTTAAGATTGCAAATGGAGTGATAACTGCTGCTCAAAAAACAAGAACCAGAAATAACCCAAGCCAGACAATGGAACGGCGGGGCAATATACTAAAAACTGAACCATATGAAAACAGAAACCGACAAGATCACTCCATGATAAAAAATTTCCTGGACATCTTTTTTTCAAGAAAGCAAGATAAAGATACTATAATTGGTGTTTATGCAAAAAATACTTGGCACAACTAAATTTAAAAGTTAAAATATAACAAGGAGGAAATGATTATGACTTATAGAGTATTATATGATGAAAAAGCTGGTGAAGAGGCAAATACGCCGACAATGCCTATTGTAATAGCAATGGAAGGGCTTGTATGTGAGGCAAGTGATATAAAAGGTGCTGTGGCAATAGTCATAGGGAATCAGTACCTTGATTCCCCTGATGAGAATCTAGATTGGAACATGAGGGTTATAGCTGCTAGGAAGGAATGTATGAAGGCTCTGAGTAGGGGTATTGAGGCTGTGGTTTATGATAGTAGGATTGGAGTTGTAAAGGATAATTATGCAGCTGAAGATGATGATGAGGATTATGGATGTGGATTGTGCTGATGCTGTGAAGGTAATGGTTGATAATGATAAAGAGTTTCTTCTTTCTTTGGCTAAAATAGGTGCTATACGGCTGTTGGAAAGAGCTGATTCTTGTTTGTTTAATTCCGAAGGTGAATATGGAAGTGGATATGTAGATGTTTCGTAAAAATATAATATTTATAATGTAAAAACACTTGGTGCAACTAAATTATAAAGTTAAATATTCTTTGAAGAGTCTATTGCCCCAAACAGGCGATGTAAAATAAGTTTTAAGTAATTGTAATTTTAAATCCTAAAATCATTTTCTAAATAATTGTCGAAAGAAAGAGAATACACAAAATATTTTATACCGCTGGTGATACTCTTGTTTTTACAGATTTAAGTGAAGATTTTGGAGATCGTAATATATCAAAATATGATCTACAAATATACGGTAATGGCTGGCAAGATATAGATATAATTGATGGCCTGAATTTAAAAACTTTAACTTTGACTAAAGCTGAAACCATAGATATTTATCTATGTGTTATGTCAGACCAAGAAGTACCAACAAGAGGAATAGCTCCACGGTCTGCAAACGGTAGTCATAGAGCTGTTGCATACAGTGATGATTTTACTGACGGAATCTATTGGTACTTTACTCATGTTCAAGTTGAAGTATTGGCAACACCTGAACCAATTGATATTAGTCCAGCAGAAGGAACTATTAAGTTTGTTCCAGAAAGTAGTGAGTGGACTAATGAACCTGTAACCGTTAGAGTTTATGTTGATGGGGACACCACAACTCAAATATTAGATTCACAATCAAGGTCTTACAGCTATACAGCTTTTTAAACTGACCAAAGGACATTGGAGAGCAGGAGAGTAACAATAAAATTAAGTACTTCGTGGGGATTTACACAAAACTGGTCTATAGGAAACATAATAGTAACAGGAAGTAACCTTTCTGTTAAAAATACTATAACGAATAATACAACAGTTACGTTAACGGAAGATGGCATTGGTGAATTAAGTGCTAGTTTGACAGGGTGAACTTCTGGAAATAAATGTAGCAAATAGTAATATACTTTGACAAGTTGATAATGACAATACTCTTTTTCACATGATAACTCTGACCTTTTTTAGTGTTTTCGTTTACCAAAAAGCATTTTTATTTACAAATTTTTGTTTCATTTCTGTTTTATTAATAAAAAGAATAGGATAATCCATGTTTTAAAATTATCGTAAATAATTCAAGTATAGATATCTTAACACAAAAAAGGAGCCGGCACAGCGATTTATTTAAATGTTGTGCAACAGCCCCACAAAGTTTAAAATCAATTTATATCTTGCGACCAACAAGTTTTAATTTTAATATCTATATGTATAATAAGAAAAAGAAGTTGGAGAATAAGGATCTTGATATGGTCTATGTGCTACAACAGGCCCTGTCCCCCACTTTGATAAGAATAATTCACGTGTCCAAACTATTGCTGAATGATCACCGTTAACATAATATACTTTAGCTCCAGTAGTAGCGGAACTAGGTATATATCCTAAATGTGAGTTTATTATTAAGTTATAACTTCTATTCGTTCCTGAAAAGTATGCTGTTGGATTATTAATCCAAAACCTATTTGCAGTTGATTGAGAGTACCAAGCGTAAGAATGACAATTATATTTAGTGGTTGGATCACCAACAATTTGTACATCAGGATATACATATTTTACTAATGAATTAATTTGTTGTCTTTGGTTTGCATTATAATCACCCGATACCCACTCAAAAGCTTGTACATTAACTCCACGTGGAGTTGTCACCTGAGAAACATTACACAATATTTTAAACTGAAAAAAAGGATCATCTCTAGTAACTTGTTGTGCACTAACTTGGCCATAATTTTCATAAATATAATTATCAATTTCACTTAGTACCTCAGCATCAATATTTTTTGAAATTATAGTTCCTGTTGTTATAAAGTTTTTCATTTCTTCGCACGTGTTAACAATTTCAATAAAATCATTATCAATTTTATGTAGACATTTTAAAATAAGGCGTCCTGTGGTACTACAGCCATAAATGTCACTATATTTTTCAGAAATCAATTGTTCTTTTTCAAAACATTCTTTTATAAGCGTTTTGATTTCCTTTTCTGATAGTGTATTAAAAATACTTTCTTGTACAAGCATTGTTTCAATATAGCTTAAGCGTATAGCAGGAAACATATCATTTTTTGATAGTTCATCTAAAGAAATAGAACTGTATAGTTTAAGTAACTCCGTTCCAGCGTCTCTCCTTTTTCTTAGCATTTGCAATCCATTGAAGTCTTCTTCCATTCTGTTATATCCTTCTTGGAGAGTATTAAACAAAAAAAGATCAATCATAAAAGGATAATTCAAACATGTTTCAACGAGACCTTGTGTTGACATATTTTCCAAATTTCTTTCTGGAACTTGACACATTTCTAATCTTTTCTTGCGCGTTCCCAAATCCTTCCATCTAACTTGATCATCGGGGGTTATTGGATATTGGTACATATCATCACTCTGCATAGGAAAATTAAATCTAGCTTGTTTTTGATTTTGAAAATTACTTGCATAAATTACAGAAAATAAAGTAACTACTAAAGCAAGTGAAATTACAAAACTAATGCTTAATTTTTTACTAAACCACTTTTTCATAAACTACCTCCTAGTAACTTTTTTTGAATTTAATACAAAATCTAAGCTGAATATAAATGCAATAATCACCTCCATTTCACAAAATACTGTAAAAGTTTTGAAAATAAAACGTGCTTATCAATCTTTTGACTTACATTTTACAGCATTATGTACTATTTTGTCAATAAAAAAATTTTTTAAATACTTTGCTAAGTATTCTTTTATATGTTGAATTTCGACATTCAAAATTACTATCTGTATTTTAATTTCATTTTACATGAGAAATAAAAACCAAATAGTTGGTAATTAGCCAAAACGCTGTGGGGCTGTTACACAAGCATTAAATAGATGGCTGTGCACGGCTCCTTTTTTGTGTTAAGACGTCTATAATTTAGTTTTAAATATAATTTGATTCAAAAATAGGTTCACTTTATAGACCTCCGTTATACGCAGGACTTTATTCTGTTTTTTTTGTTTTGATATATCAAAATTTATGCACTTTCTTTTAATTTAAAAAGATGTATTCCAGTTCTTTCTGACTGGATTTTATTATGGAGTTTATTTATATTATGTGCCATAGCTAAAATTATACTTTCAGCCCGTATATTTGGTTTTCCCCTGCACAAAAATCTTCGGAATTCCATATCCTGTTTCAATTCTCCAAAGGAACCTTCTGCCTGAATGCTTCGATTCATTCTTAATTCGCAACCTTCTTTACTTAATATTCTTTCTAAACTATCTTTTCTTTGGCAATTGAAAAGTTTTGATGTTTCTAAATTTTTCACTCCATCTTCCAAAGGGGTTTTGCAATTATTCCCTTTGTTGCAATTGCTTTTATAGGAACATTTGCTACAATCCTCACAGGTATAGATGGTCTTCTCACTCTCATATCCAGTTTTACTTTTTCTCTTTATTACTTTATTTAAAGTAAGTTTCTTTCCATTTTTGCGATCGTATCAATTTACTGTAGGAAAATATCTTAGAAACCTCACCAATGATATAAGCCTACTAACGCATGGATTTAAGATCTTTATAAAGTCCTGTAATTTTCCCAGTATTAAAAACAGTAATGTTCCCAATGTGTTAATTTATCTTAGATTTTAAGCCTTTACTTGCTTGTTTCATAACCTTCTTAGTAGTTTCATATAACTTCTTTTCTTTTTTCTGAGTACTTAAAAAATCATATACATTACCTCTTTTGGCCTTAAAAGCTCTTAGTCTGGCCATCTTGTCTACTCCATCTTTACTCCATCCCATAGGTCTACTGCTCATTCTTGCAGATAAAATGTGACTGATGTGCCCTTCGGCGCTACATTCAACTACCTTGTCATATTCTCTTTCTCTAATCTCAATACCTGCCCAATTGTTTTTGAAGTAGTTAAAGCTGTCCATAATCTCCTTCTTCTTATTTTCATTTTCAGTAGCAAAGTGTAGATTATTCATTACTAATCCTAACTGTTCGAAATCAGCTTCATTTAAGCTATCTCACACCTTTATAGCATATTCTTCTATATGAGCAATGGCCTTCACTACATACTTACTCATATGATATTTGTCTAATACAAACTTTGAATTCGGTAAATAGTTCAGTCCAGTTTTAATCCATTGAGCTCCATCATCTGATAAGTATATTGTTTTTATTTTATCTATTTCATAAGTTAATTTAAGAACTAAGTTCTATATTCCAGTAATTACAAATCAACACTTATGGGCAAAACATTATTAGTATTTTTGTCCATGGGTATTGAGTATAAATAATCCAATTCTAAAACCAAATAACTACTACTAGACCTCTACAGTTCGGA
>Ga0209537_1004440_pt1 | contig 11934 bp, 10 predicted proteins | sample BioPla4DNA1_FD_187698 | JGI IMG/M metagenome (GOLD analysis project Ga0209537, IMG submission 187698) | Biogas fermentation microbial communities from Germany - Plant 4 DNA1 (SPAdes) (version 2) | ecosystem: Engineered > Bioreactor > Anaerobic > Digestate | place: Bielefeld, North...
ATCTTTGCCGGCAAACAATTATGGATAAGAGCCACCGCCCAGGAAATTATCGTCATGGATGAAGATTGGCACGAAGTCATCAGACATCAGCGCTTATACGGCAAAAAACAAGAAGCAATGAACTGGGTCCCCTATCTACAGCTGATGGCAAAACGACCTACAGCCTTAAAATACACGACTTTCTTTCATCAGTTGCCGGAGATCCTCCAGGAATACTTTGCGCAATGTTATTACCCGCAGAAAAAGGCCTCTTTAAACATCCTGCGCAAAATGGTGGAAGAAACAGATCTGGAAACAGCAACTTCCGCCTTTGAACAGGCATTAGACCAAGGAGTATCCGACCCGGACAGTATCTGGCTTACCTTTTACCGGATGAACAATCCCACAATTGAACTGCCTGAGCTAACGCTAAAAGAGAGTACGCCTCAACTTCCGGCCTTTACGACCGATACCGCGTTTTATGATCTACTCTTAATGAAAGGAGCGGTATCATGCAAGAAATAATTGCCAAGTATTGTCGAGAGCTCCGCTTAGGTCAAGGGTTTGTGGAAAATTACCCAACCATCGAAGCCGATACTCATGAGCAGTTTTTATTAAAACTGCTCCAAATGGAGGTTGAACGTAGAGCTATACATAGGAAAAATCGATTACTAAAACAAGCTGGTTTCCCGGTAATTAAGACCTTTGCCGGGTTGAGATTCAAATTCCGAATAGCTTGGAGATGGAATCACTTAAAACCGGGGCTTTTATTGGAAACAGAGAAAACTTAATTCTTTATGGACCACCTGGCACCGGCAAGACCCATTTAGCTACTGCTATTGGCATAGAGGCTTGTAATAGCGGAAAAAGGGTAAAGTTTTTCCGTACAGCCACATTGGTTAACCTGTTACTGGAAGCTAAAGCTGCCGGCAATATCAAAAAGGTTTTTCGGCAATTAGAGAAAACAGACCTTTTAATCTGTGACGAATGGGGCTATATCCCTTTCGAAAAATTAGGAGCCCAATTACTTTTCCAAGTAATCTCCGAATGTTATGAGCAAAGGAGCGTGATTATCACCACCAACATCGAATTCAGCAAATGGAATGGGATCTTCTATGATGAAAAACTAACCACTGCTCTGATCGATCGACTTGTCCACCATAGCCATTTGCTGGTTTTTACGGGCACCAGTTACCGGCTGAAACACTCTACCATTAATTGCTAATTATGGAAATGAGGGTGCTAGAAAAATTATTTGCCGAATGCTAGATTTTCTACTTGCCAAATACATCTAACTTTGGTATTATTGGTACAACAATTATTAGTATTATTGTAAGGTGTCAAAAGCTTATTAATAAAGTACCAGAAGGGATTAATAAACAACTGGATGAAATTGTAAAAACAAATGATTTTCCAATAAAGAAATTGCAAGCTTTAACGGAAGAAATTTTTGAAACTGGGGATTTAGTTGTAACTATTTATGGTGAACTCGGACAAGTTATATCTGTTTCTACGAGCATATTAGGCTATAAAGCTTATAAAATAAAATATTTAGTTGAAAAACCACTAAAAATTCAAGAGGAGAATTTTCCTGGTAATTATTTAAAAAAGTTAATAAGTAAAGACCTATTAAAAGATGTTATTAAAATTGCTCCTGAAATTGGGAATATGTCAATAGAAAAGCAGCATGAACTTTTATCATCCGCTATTGTAAATTTATGGGGAAACGGCTTAAAGGAAGTAGTATTACAGAATGAGCCTGAAGGGTATGAATCATTTTTTATAAGTCTATGTTCTCAAATGAATTTGGAGAAGAATTTCCCCAAGAAATAATCGTTTGATTAGTCAAGGAAGAGCCGGGTTGGTCGTCCATGACCAACCCTGGGTTATACGGCGCTTATCAACGAGTTGCAGGCTCCGCACCGGTTTGTGATGAATCTGGGTAATTCCGGTGCTTCGACCCAAACCATTCCGCCTAACTTAAGAGCTAAGTAAGGCGGAATGGTTTCTGCAACTCGTGGACGATGGCCAAAATCGCTCGCTACGCTCGCTCTTTTGGCCATCGTGCGCCGGGTTCCACCCGGAGCTGTCCGCTGCCACTCGCTCCGCTCGCGACATCGGCCATCTCCGGGTTTGCGCCGCTCACTCAAGTTCGCTAAATCCCTTCGTCAAGAAAATGCAAGCATTTTCTATGACTCAGGGACTTCGCAAACCCGGCGCACGTTCTCCGCAATACCAGCCGGGCCGGCCCATCCATGGGCACGGCCTATTTGGAAGGAAAGATAAGTATGAAAGAAATTAATAATTTCCTTGGAAAGGTAAGGAAATGGGCTGATAAGCAAAAAGACATAAAAGCGATACTATTAGTTGGTTCATATGCAAGAGGACAAGCACATAATGATTCGGATATAGACTTAATTTTGTTGACAAATGAACCAGATAAATATTTGAATGATCAATCTTTTGCGGGAACTTTTGGTGATATAAGTATAATAGAAAAGGAATTCTGGGGGAAAGTGACTTCACTTCGAATTTGGTACAAAGATAGTTTTGAAGTTGAATTAGGAATAACAATACCAGCTTGGATAACTGAAGAACCTTTGGATGCCGGAACCCTTCGAACTATTACCGATGGGGCAAAAGTAATAATAGATAAAATAGGGAGTTTAGAAGAATTAATTATGTCTGTCCGTAGGAGGAACCTTATCAGATATGATGATAAAAGAAAGGATCTTCCTTGTGATCAACTTCATTATTTGTTTAGATCAGCTGGGTGGACTGACGGTTCGGAAACGGATGAAATGAAAAATAATTTTAATTTACCATTTATCAATTCAACCTTGGTTATATCAGCTTGGGAGAATGAAAGATTAGTTGGGGTTGTAAGAGTTTTAAGTGATAAAGTTATAAGGTCAGTAATCTATGATTTGGTTGTTGAACCAGAATTTCAAGGAAGAGGAATTGGGAAAGAGTTGATTAAGAGAAGTATTGAGCATTATCCACATACAGAATGGTTAGTGCAAACAACAGAAAAAATAGCAAATTTTTACGAAAAAATCGGATTTAGCAAATATAAAGGAGTAGTTTTAAATATTCCTTCAAAATGGACTGAATAAGAATAATGCCGACCAGCTAACCATCCGTGGTTCAGCTGGCGTGAGTGTGAAACTGTAAGAGCAGTCTGGCACAGCGTATATCAGCACGATTACCGCTTCGGGGCGCGGATAGTGGATCATGATGACAAACCGAAGAAGTCAAATCATGTAGAGTACGCGCCCACAGCCATGGGCCTAAGCGCAGTCGCGCCCGGCTTATCCGGTACTAAGTGGCGACGCACTAAGGCCCGGGGACTGCGTCTTAAGGTCCCATGGCCGTCGGTAATCGGCAGACGATATACGCCATATCGAGCCTTAGGCCAGCCCATCCGTGGGCATGGCCAAAACAATATGAAGGGAACGAAAATTTTGGAACAAAAAATCCTTTTTTATGCTCAACTAATTATTGTTATTTTAACATTTATACAAAGCTGGCAAAATAGGCAAACCCTTAAAGAAATGAAAACTAGCCGAACGGAGAGTGTTTCTCCTTTGTTATTACCTGAGTTAGGTGCAAAAATTAAAGGAGTTTTTGATGGTGATACTTCTTATAAATTTGATCTTAAAGTAGATGTAGATCCTTCACTGAAAGCTGAAAAAAAGATTGAGCTAACTCCTTTTGATATAACATTAACAAATATTGGTAAAGGGCCGGCATGCAATCTTATTGTTAGAGAAGTTAATAAATGCCCTGTTTTACAGAGTGAGAAATCAATTAGAATTATTAAACCTGAAGAATTTAAACAAATCCAGTTCTCTATTCATTTGGAAAAAGAAGATTTTATAAAGGAATTTAATACTATGAAAATCACTTACGAAGACATATATGGAGAAAAGTACGAGCAGGATTTAGATTTCGAAGTGGATAGAGCTTTTTATCAAGTGAAAAGGATTCATTTTAATAGGCCAAAACACTAAGTCAACTATATATGAAATCCTTCGTAGTCGACCAACCAACCGTCCATGGTTCGGTTGTCGGTGAAAGTAGAAATTATATGCCCGGCTCGATACGGCGTATATCAACAGGGTTCCAGCTGGCGGGGCGCGGTAAGAAGAAAGCAGAAAGCCTTCGGTAGTAGGCATTCACGATGTTAATCAAGGAAGTAGAATCATGTAGAATACGCGCCCACATTGCCTAACCTAACCGCAGTCGCGGCCGCCGGAGGGTGGAAAAGAAAGAATACGGCTTAAGGTTAGGCAACGTCAGGAACCCGTAACGTTCGACGAAATTCTCTTATTCAGGCCAATGACGGCTTCCGTGCCGTCATGAAAAATATAAAAGTCGAAAAGTTATTATTTTACCATGGAGGAAAGAACGTGGCCTATTTAGAGAAAGCTAGGAATTCTATAGTCTCACTTTTGCCGAATGACGAATATAGAAGAAAATGCTTGTCTTTGTTTGCCGAAGTACTAAAAAAAGCCGATTCGTTAGGTCGTAACAAGTGGGGAGCTTATTATACTAGTGAAGGTATACGGCTTGTAGTTGGTAATCTTATTATCTTTACGATTCATAAAAATGGAATTTGGTTGGCTCTTGATAAACAACTATTGGATAAGATGGATGGTAAACGCGATTTATTAGAAAAAAGTGAGTATTGGCACTGGGAGACTGAGGAATATTCCGAATATAAGCCGGTTCCTTCTCGAAATGGATACTACGTTCCATCAAAAGATGATTCTCTGATATGGCCAATCATACGTGATTTTCATTATGAGTATATAACAAAAGTTGCAAAGAAATACAGATGGTTAAATATTAGAAGTCAAGCGAAACATGCCTCTGATTTATTAGCCTATATGCGCATTGAACTTGGGCAAATTATTCCAAGCCCGGATTACGGGTCCTTGTCTGATGCCAGTATAATTCAAGATATTGATGAGTTTAATATGACTTATACAGAGGTAAGTGAAACTGAACGCGAAGCGATAGTACAAAGCCGTGTTGGACAAGGGAAATTTCGTGAAGATCTAATTAGATATTGGGGAAAATGTGCTGTTACAGGATGTGAATTAATTAAAATATTAAAAGCTTCTCATATTAAACCTTGGCGTTATTCGAGTAATATTGAACGGCTTGATAAATTCAATGGTTTATTACTTATCCCCAATTTAGATAGTACTTTTGATAATGGTCTAATAAGCTTCGATAACCGCGTATTTCGGTCAATTCGATCACCTAATACGCTTCATGCCGATCGCGCGATACGCTTGAATCCGATCACTGATTACGGTTTAATCCGATCGCGCAATTCGGTTCATGGCGATCACTTATGAGTCCAATTATGGTTTACACTGAAGGGGTATCCCCCATCTTGATTGTAATCAGTCGCTCTGGTTGTTGTTAAATTCGGTCTCAGTGTCTAGAACCCTTTTAATCTTCCTCATCGATTCACCTCGCAGCACAACTTTGTAGGCATTGTGGATGATCCTGTCTAGAATCGCATCGGCAACAGTGGAGTCTCCAAGACACTGATGCCAATGCTCTATGGGTAGTTGGCTGGCTACCAGTGTTGAATGGTACTGCGCACGGTCCTCAAGCACTTCCAAGAGATCGCGGGATTCCGCCGGAAGTAGATTGGCCAGGCCCCAATCATCGAGAATTAGTAGTTGCGCTTTCCTGACCGTTTTTAGAAGCTCGAAGTACTGCCCATCACCCTGGGCAATGGCAAGCTCACGGAAAAGTGTCGGAATGCGGTAATATTTGACCGATAGCCCCTCTCGACAGGCTGCGTTGCCCAGGGCACAGGCAAGAAAGGTTTTGCCAACACCTGTTGGACCAATGATAAGGACGTTGTAACCTTTGCGGATCCAGTCGCAACGCAGCAACTCTTGAAAAAGCCGGCGCTTAAGTCCACGAGGATGCTCGTAGTCGATATCTTCAGGCATAGCATCAATACGAAACCGGGCTTTTTTACGCAGGCGGGCAATACGGTTAGATTCCCGCAGAGTCCATTCATGGTCCACCATTAGGGCCAGGCGTTCTTCAAATGACAACTCGGAGATGCCTTCCGTCTGGGAATCTCTTAAGTATGCCTGAACCATGCCAGACAAGCGCATTTTGCGCATGCGCTCTAGTGTCTGTTCAGTACCCATCTTTCATCACCCCCTTTCTCCGCGTAGTAAGCAGCTCCCCGGATGTTTTCGTGTTCCGGTAGTGCAAGTTGTGGGGGGTGATCAACAGGAACTCTGTCTAAGCCCTTCTCAAGGATGGATTTGATACTGCGGTATGAATAGGCGCCATAGGTAATCGCTCTTTTGCAGGCATTGTTTACCCGCTTGGCAGAATACTTTTTGGCTAGCTGAATAAGACCCAAAACCGCACGGTATCCTTGTTTGGGGTGTTCGCACCGCTCAAACAGCCCATGGGCCCATTCTTCGGCATGTTTTCCCAACTTACCAGCCCGGGCCGCCATATCTTCCGGGCTCCGGTAAGCATACTTCTGATGGGAAGAGGGCATATGTTCCTTGATTGTTGAAAAGCGCTGGTAAGGGCCGCAGCGTTTGTGCCTGGCCACGAGCATTCCTTGATGGTAGATCTCAACTATCGTCTGAGTGGCTAAAATCTCGACAGATTTTCCAACAAGCTTGTATGGGACGCTGTAAAGGCTCTTCTCAAACTCCACATGGTAGTCCATGTGAACCGTAGCTTTCTTCCATTGGCGCATTTCATACCGCTTCTCAGGTAGAGGCTTGAGTGCCGGTTTGTCGATTTCCAGGAACCATGAGGTTCTTGAACCATGCAGTTTCTGAAAAGGACGATTATTCAACGCTTCAAGCTCTTTAAGAACCGCGGCATTTGCCTCGTCAAGGTTAAAGAATGTGTAGTCCCTCAGGGCTGCCAAAATGTTGCGCTCCACATGAAGAACCGCGTTTTCGACTTTGGCTTTGTCATTCGGTTTGCGCACTCTCGTGGGGAGAACAACTACTCCATAGTGACGGGCCATGTCGGCATAGGTTGGATTGATCTCAGGATCATAATAATTGGCCTTTGTAACACCAGTTTTCAGGTTGTCTGGCACTACTATGACAGGTATTCCGCCAAAGAACTCAAAGGCCAAACAGTGGCCAAGAATCCAGTAATTTAGCTCCATAGCCGGAAACAGATGCGCAAAACAGTAATTACTGGCTCCTAAGACGGCTACGAACATATACGCTGGATGAATATCACCGGTAACCGGGTCGTAGATGGGAAAAGTCTGTCCAGCCCAGTCAACAAAGACCTTTTCTCCGGCCTTATGGTGCTGGCGCATGACAACATCAAGATGCTTGGCCCACTGCCGGTAATGGTAACAAAACTGTGTGTACTGAAACCCATCGGGATGTAGCTCTTTGTATTCCCACCACAGGAGTTTAAGAGTTACACCTGGTCTGGACAGCTCTTTATGAACCTGCTGCCAATCAGGCATTACATGAGGCGGCTTTCTGGTGCTGACATCAACGTAGAGCAGTGCTTCCAGTTCCTTATCAGTCATCTGTTGCACCGATGGCCACGAAAGGCCTGCATGTGTAGCTCTTTGAATGAGGTCACTTACAGTACTGGGCGAAACATTGCAGTTAACAGCAATCTGGCGGTTACTTAACCCGTCTTGCCATTTGAGCTTTAATATTTCCAAGATTTTTCGCACGGATATCCTCCTCGCGGCCATAGTCTCGCATCCACCTTTCTCATCTAAGTTATCTGAGAACTTAGATTCGGTGACGCAGATGTCCTATGGCAAATTGGTGATCAAAATTGGTGATTAGAGGATACCCCGCCAAAAGTGATCGGTTTGAACCGTATTAGGCGATCGGCATGAACCGTATCACGCGATCGCAATGAACCGTATTGGGTGATCGGCTTGAGCCGTATTAGGTGATCGAGATGAACCGTATTTCGCGATTAACACATAATATAAAAAAGTATAGATAAAGATATAATTCTTTTAAAAAGAGATAAATATGACAAGAATATTTGCAATTTTCACTGTATTAAGAATATTGCCTGGTCAGATAGTTATATTTTCAAATTTTTTAGTTCAAAGGTTTATTAAACTTTTAAAGATAGAAATGAGAATCTTCTGTGTGTTTTTCAAAAGTCTATAATAATAGGAGAATACATCGCTCCTTAATGTTAACATTTTTATTGATTGTACTTGCAGGTATATTTGTAAGTAATGTTTTTGCAGAAGGAGGAAAATGTCCTACTTGTTCCAATACATTAAGTTATAATTATGGAGCCTGGACCCCATATTCCGCTGATAAAACAAAACATATAAGAACGATAACTCCATATTGTACTAACTGTGGGTTAACTTTAACCAGTTATCCGTCTACACCTGAGTCTCACAAATATGGAGAAAAACCACGAATTATTATTGAAGATAAATCTGAACCTTCCTGTAGAGGTACAATTATTTACACATGTGAGATATGTGATTATGATTTACCTGACTCTTTTTCTGAATCACATAAAAGGGGCAATACTTGTAAATTCTGTAATACTTATTTTCCCACTCATGAAGAAGAGGCCGAGAGATATATTGGTAAATCAAATGAGGATTCTGAAGAGGGAGAAGGATATCAGGATGATGCAGAAGGTAATGAAGAAATTGCCGATAATAACCTAGGTGAAGGTGAAAGTGAGTCTGGAAATTCAGAAGACGAATATAATAACGGAGTAGGTGCTATAAATAGTGCTGGGGAAGAGAACAGTAACTCTGAGGAAAATCTGGGACTTTCAGATGATGAACTGGGTAGGGGAAGTAGTGAAAATGACAGTTCTGAAATAAGTATTGATAATTCCCAAGGATATAATAATGATTCCCAGATTAATGAAGACGAGTCAAGATCCAGGTTTGCCGAAGTGGAAGATGGCCATGAAAATGCTCAGGAAAAACTTGCTGAAGCTAATAGTGTAATTAATGAAAATCAGGAAGAGGAAGGACAGAATAATGAATCAATTAACATAGAAAATTCTATAAACGAAAGTGGAGAAGCAGGTGTTCCGGTAAAATATACTACAGGTGAGTATGTCAGTACAAGTACAGATTTACAGATTGATAATGTCGATCCGGCGATAAGCATTATCAGGAATTACAAAAATTTCAATGAGAGCTCTTTTTCCTTTGGAAAAGGGTGGAATTTTAACTATGATACCAGGATTATTGTTGGTATCAGGTCAGATTATAATAATTTCTATGAGAGTTTAAAATTACTATTATCAGATATTGAGTTAATATTTACGGAGGCATGTTCTGACTATGAGGCTGCTATGGAAGCAGCTTTAAAGAGTAAAAGATTGGCAGAGTTATCTGTCGAAGCAGCCGGGAGTGCAATATTACATGCAGAAAATGCAAAGAAAGCTGCAGAAAATGCTAAAAACTTTGGAAGTGCAGCCAAAATAAATGCTGGACAGGCAGAGGACTATGCCAATAAAGCCATCATGCATTTAAATAATTCCAGGGAATCTGCCATGAATGCCATAAATTTAGGAAAAACGGCAGAAAATTATGCTATTGAAGCAAGAAAATTTGCTGAAAAAGCAAAGCAAAAAGCTGAAAGTGCAATAAATTCAGCGAATCGTGCTATAGAACATGCCAATAAAACCAGTAAACAATCACTTAAAGACAGAGCCAATAATGCTTTAGAAAGAGCCCGAAATTTAAAGAATCGTGCAGATGATAAATATCCTGCAGAACAGGGAAACTAAATACTATTATGATGAGGCCATGCGCTTAAGCAAAGTTGAATTACCCGATGGCGAAACAGTCAGCTACAGGTATGATGAACTGAACAGGGTAATCAGCCAGATCAACAGTAACAGGACCGGAACCAATTACACCTATACCCCTGCTGGCCGGATAAAATCAATAGAACATTTTAAGGGCTTAAATGGTCATGGACAGGTGCTTCTATCTTATGCCTATATTTACAATGCCCGGGGCCAGAGGATACTGGAAGTGGAGGGCAATGGCCAGGTCACAGCCTATCAATATGATCCAGTAGGAAGGCTTACAAAGGTATATTACCCCTTCTCCGGTGGCAAAAAGGAGATAAACAGGATTGAAAGGGCTCACTACTTTGGCCTGGAGGTTAACCTTGATAACCATAAGGAATATTACAGGCAGAAAAATAATCCGGATGAATATATCGCGAAACTCCTTTATGATTACAGGAATGAACTGGATGTCTTACACCGGGAGATAAGGGAAAGTGGCAGGCCTCTGGATCTGTATAACAACGGCTACTATATTGAAGAATACAGGTATGATCCAGCCGGCAATGTAATCATGGAGGGCAATGCCTGGGGCACCATCAATTTTGAGTATAATGCAGCCAATCAGCTGATCAGGGCCGGAAACAGGACCTACAGCTATGATGCCAATGGAAACCTGATCAAAGAAGGATATGGGGGAGATTATGTAGAATATAGTTATAACTATGAAAACCGACTAATAAAAGCCAGTAATTTAAGCAGAAATGACAAACTCTTCGGTGGAGAGCACCCCTTTACAGGCACCATTACCTTTGCCTATGATGCCCTGGGCAGGAAGGTGGTAAAAGAGTTGGCCCCTGCCAACATAAACAGGGTCATGATAAATGGTTACTATTATGATGGTGGTGGGGTAAATATCCTTGCCGAATATGAAGATGAGATCTGGGATATTAATCAATACAGACTGGGTAAGAAAAATACTACAGGCCAGATTCCAGGCGGTCAGGTGAAATATTTCAATGAATATTACTATGGCCTGGACCTGCTTGCCTTTAACAATATGAATCATCCCAACCCATGGTATATTAACCGGGATATTAACTTCTACCATAAGGATGCCCTGGGTTCCATCACAGCAATAACAGACAGGTATGAAAATGTGGTGGAGAGATATAGATATGATGCCTATGGTAATCCCTATGAGGGAAGATTCCTCCACATGCCGAAGAACAACCCCTATGGTTTCACTGGCCAGCGGTTTGAGCCAGAGCTTAGGATGTATTCCTTTGCCTACAGGACATATAATCCGATGAGCATGAGGTGGATGACAGTAGACCCGGTCAGAGATGGAACCAACTGGTATCTGTATGTCAGTGGGGATCCGGTAAACTGGATAGACTTGCTGGGCCTGAAAACATGGTTAATACATGGTACATTTAGTGGCCCGGAAACATTTCCAGAGGAGTTTGAAAAAGCGGTTGCTACTCACCTTAATGATACTACAGCAAGGTTCGGATGGTCAGGGGAAAATATAAGTGAAGCAAGAACAGATGCAGCAGAAATATTAGTTAGAGAAATTATAGCATATAAGAGAGAAAATCCCGATGAACCCATAAACCTGATAGGGCATAGCCATGGTGGTAATGTGGCTATCGAGGCCTGTAATCTCCTTGCTAAAGAGGGAATAGAAGTCGATAATTTAATTACCATGGGTACTCCGGTGAGAGAGGATTATCAACTGAAAGGTAATAATGTTAAAAAACATACCAATATATACAGTAATCGTGATATGACCCAGATAATCGGTGGAGGAACAATAAGATTACCAAAAATAGGTGAAGCCGGTCCAGCAGGTAGAACATTTGATAATGCGCATAATATAAAGGATACTAATTTTGGAGATCTTTATATAACTGTATCCATAAAAGATAAATTTAAGATACCTATAGTAATGGATGTACCAGGGCTTTTTACTTATAATCATAGTGTCTTTTATCAAAACCCTGATTCCTATAACTCCTGGCTGCCATTAGTTGTTGGACAAGAACCAGATATGGAAATATGCGACTAGATATAGAGTGGAACATTTTAGTGAGGTGATTTAAGCTGAAAGAATCATTGGTTATTTTAATGATATTAATCATTACATTATCTAATATTGCTGTC
>Ga0209537_1004443_pt1 | contig 11930 bp, 12 predicted proteins | sample BioPla4DNA1_FD_187698 | JGI IMG/M metagenome (GOLD analysis project Ga0209537, IMG submission 187698) | Biogas fermentation microbial communities from Germany - Plant 4 DNA1 (SPAdes) (version 2) | ecosystem: Engineered > Bioreactor > Anaerobic > Digestate | place: Bielefeld, North...
TAAGCTGCAGCGGTCGTACACCGAAGTACGAATACAATTTGTTTCCGCCAAGCAAGTCGGTAAACCACCATATAAGCTGTATCGCAATTGCAGCAGGTGTATCGGTGAGTGTCGTAAAGAATAAGCCCACCGATATTGCAGCCATGGCTGTCGGTAATATCCAGAAAAACGCATACCTGAAGTAGGCAAATACATCTATGTTCTTAAGTCCGTAATCTGCCGCATGTATGCAGGTTAATACAGCACCCGCCAAAAGTATGGGCATTATTGTCGCAGTGGCCAGCGCCAAAAATCTTGCAAGAATAAACCGGGCTGACGATATGCATCGTGTATACAGCACCGGAGAAATATTTTTTCTGTCGCACATGCATAAAAACACTGCCGGGAATACCGGCAACAACCCAAGGATTATCCCCATATAATCGCTGAACAGCCGGGCGTAGCTGCCTGTCACTTTGTCGCAGGAAACCGCAAGTTCATAATCCTTCAGTGCCTCCTCATATGTGACAGGAATTCTGCCAAATCGGTGGCTCATCCATGTTTCTGAAAAGTCAGAACCGCCGCCTAACAACTTGTCTGCTTCAGCCATCAAATCTTTAAACCGTTCCCAGGTAATTTCGGGATTGAACTGAATTTCAGCAGGCTCTGCCGGTGTCTCCTTATCCGGCATAATTATCCGAAAGCTGCCGTCATCATTTATCTGCAGGTTTTCTCCGCTTATCCGGATTTCATTGTTTCCAGCACCCGCATTTTTTCCGGATTTTTGTAAAATGCCTGATGTCTCTGTTGACAGCTCAGCTATAATCTCAGCCATTTTTTTGCGTTCTGCCTGGTTGAGCCTGACCACTTTATAAAAACCGTTCGGATAAGTGACATACTTGTTTTCAGAATATTGTCGAAACAATGCTTCGGCAGCTTCGGGCATAATCAAAGACGGGTCGCTGGAGGGTTTCATGCCGTAAAAACCATCTGGTTCAGGTTTTCTTAAAGCCGAACCGGGCGGTATAATCCCTTGTGTACATGCGAACAATACAATTGCCGCGGTCATGAATAAATACACTGCACTTTTCAGGATGCGCGCTAACTCTATTCTATATTGCGCCATGCTTGTCTCCTCCTTTTCCTGCCCTGTTCAGGCAGAGAATATACGAATCTTCCGCATTTGGGGGGACGGCTTTACCGATTGCCGGTTTATTGCCGGGGGATAAAAACCGCACAATGCTTTTTCGTCCCTGGGATATAACTGCCGTTACAATATAGGCTGAGCGTATCCGGGACAATTCCTTCTGCGTAACCTCTGCCATGTAAACGCTTCCGTCAGCTAAACCGCGCAGCTCGGAAACGGTTCCTCGAAACAGCAGCCTGCCTTCGTGAAGGACGGCAATCTCTTCACAAGTTGCCTCCACATCGCCGACAATATGGGTTGACAGGATTACGGTTTTGCTTTCGGCCGCTTCGCAAAGGAGGTTACGGAAACGTACCCTTTCTTCCGGGTCAAGGCCCGCTGTGGGCTCGTCTACAATCAGCACTTTCGGATCGTGAAGCAAAGCCTGGGCAATCCCAAGCCTTTGTTTCATGCCACCGGACAACGCCCGTACTTTTTTCGCTGAATGTTCTGCAAGATTAACCTGATTTAAAAGAGCTGGTATGCGGATTTTACGTTCCGGCCCGGACATACCTGATAAAACGCCAAAATAATCAAGCGCCTGATAAACGGTCATACCGCCATACATATTGAAGTCCTGCGGCAGATAGCCGATTATTTTCCGTACCTCTGCCGCCTTTTCAATCGGTATACCGCAAACCGTTATATTGCCTTCCTGTTTTTTTAAAAGCGTTGCAATAATTTTCATCAGGGTGGTTTTTCCCGCGCCGTTTTTGCCCAGCAGACCGAACATCCCGGGCTTAATGCTGAGGTTAATGCTGCATAACGCCTGTTTTCTGCCGTAGAATTTACTTAAGTTTTCTATCTGAACAGACGGCTGCATAAAAAATCACTCTCCCTTTTTTTAGTTTCAGGAAGAGTGTACCGGTATTTATAAAACTTTTTATCTACTGATTTAAAATTTATTCATGCTTCAATATGGCGAAATTTGCGGTAACCTTTGCGCCTGCGGCATTTTCAATTGTTAATGACCCTCCGTGTTTTTCACACAGCAGCCGGCAAATATAAAGTCCTATACCAAAATGCATGTCACCGGATATGTCCTTTTCGGTACTGAAGTAGGGCTCGGCGGCATTTCTCAAAGCCTCGGGTGCGAAACCTGAACCGTCATCCGAAACTGTAATGCTAAGAACATAATCCCTGACTATACAGCTCACTTTGACTTCGTTTTCGGCATACCTTACTGCATTGGAAACAAGGTTCTCATATGTCTGAAAGACGGCCTGCAAATCAACGTACAGCATTCCGCAGCCGCTGCTGTGAAAATCTATCCTTTTTTCTGATGCCAGCACGGCCGAAATACTTTTTAGTTTACCGCAGAGATTTTCGAAGCTTGTCTTTTTGGGTGACAGTTCAATTTCTTCCAGTTTTTGCAGGGAAGACATGGTTGCGGTATACCCTTCCAGCCGCTTAAGGTATACATCCATTGTGGATAAAGTCGAGAGTGCTTTTTTGTCGCTGATTTTTCCTTCCGGAACATATTTTAAAAGAAAATCACAATATCCCCGCAGCACCGTTAAAGGGGTTCTTAAATCATGGGCGAAAGCCGCATTTAAACGCCTGCGTGCCTCCATCATCTGCCACATTTCTCGGTTTGCCTCGTACAGAGACCTGCGCATCTTTTCAAAAGATGCAGCAAGACGTCCAAACTCGTTAGCGCTGTCATATTCCACTTTAAAGTCCAGATGGCCTGCAGCTATTCGTGCGGAAGCAGAATCCAAAATCAAAAGCGGTTTTTTCAGCTTTCGAAGGTAGAACAATACTCCGGCAGCGATAACGCATAATACCGAGGCAATGGGTACAGCCAGAATGTTCAATATTCCGTACAAATCATATAATCTGGAATCGCGCTCAGAAAATCGGTTCCGGATATCTTCCGTAAAAATCCACAAACCTTCCCCCTGTACCGCTCCTTTATCTATAAAGTAGGCCTGTTTTACAAGCTCATCCCGGTACAAATCTTCATAATATTGTTTAATGTCATTCTGAAGCCGGCCGAAAAACCCGGAAAGTGAGACAGAAAGCAGAAGTGCTGCAATAATACACAGAACTGCATATAACACAAAACTCCATTTCAGCGATAAATCCCGAAAAGGATGAAATCCTTTTGCATTCCCTACTTCCATTTATATCCCACACCCCATACAGTTTCAATGTGATCTGTTGCCCCTGCTGATTTAAATTTTGCCCGTATACGCTTTATATGCTCGGCAATTACAGCGCTGTCGCCTTCTGCGTCATATCCCCAAAGAAGTTCATAAATCCGTTCTTTATCAAATACCTGACCTCTGTTTTTTGAAAGCAGCTCAATTATTTCAAACTCTTTTTTTGCAAGCGGCATCTCCTTATCACCTGCACTGACCTTATACGCCGCGTAGTCAATGGTCAAGTCATTTTCAAAACTGATTCTTGTGTTTCGGGTACGCCTGTTTTCGCGCCTCAGATGCGCCATGACCCGCGCACCAAGCTCATCTATCGAAAAAGGCTTTGTTACATAATCGTCGCCGCCGGAAGCAAATCCGGCTATTTTGTCCATATCCTCCACACGTGCCGTTAAAAAAATAATCGGGCAGTTAACATATTCTCTTATTCGCTTGCAGACTTCAAGCCCGTCCATTCTGGGCATATTTATATCCAGCAGAATAATATCCGGCCCGCGGCCTGCCTGCTTAATTGCTTCCTCACCATCCGCCGCGGTCAGGACAAGGTATTCGTTCATTTCAAAGTAGTCTTTCAATAAAGACACAACGCCGGGCTCGTCATCCGCTATAAGTATTTTATGTTTCATATTCGCCACCTTCCGACTGCCGATATGTTAGCTCTTAGTTTTAAACTATTTATAAACTTTCAGTAATTTAGTTTTATATTTATCAGCTCTGCGCCTTTATGGAACGAGCCGCAGAAGAAGATGTATAATACCGTTTTGACAGTACAGCCATAATCCAGGTTAAGAAAAGAGGCACTCCTGCCAGAACAGCCAAATAATAACCCTGTACAGGCAATGATATCAATATGTTCATTTCAGCCGGCGGGAATGAAAGTATTGACCTGCTAAGTTTCCAAACATAAATGAGCCAAATCCGAAGCCTTCATAACCAAACCGTCCGCTTCCTAAAACAGGTAAAACAATACACTTTAACGGGTTTGTTAAAAATCAGTTTGCCGTTCGTTCAAAAGACCAGGAAAGGAATTGATACTGAATCTTGTTATTTCACTTAATTTCTTCAATCGGAATCCATATTTCCACTATTGAATCTTCACTGTCGCCGTCGAATCTTTCATCGTAATACTCAATTACATATGGGCTGCCGTCAATCCTGCGCTGTTTATACTTATCCCTGTTAGCTTCCAGCCATTCATCCATTGCTTCATTTTCGCTGTCATAACCCCGTGCAACATAAACTTCAAACGCAGCATAGGTGGATGCAGGTAATTTTAATACGGTAAAATGACTGTCACTTTCACTGTCTGACACACGTACCCCTACATGACACCTGCACTGATTTTCATTGTAAATGCGGATCTCATATCCGTTGTCTGATAACTTGTTTTTGACCCCAGTCTTCTCACAGAGCTCAATAAATTTCTGCCACAACTCACGGATTTTACTGCCGTCTCCTGTAACACCTGCAATCAGCAATTCTCCCTTTTTAATTATTTTTGGATGCACAAGAATACCTCCCTTTAATTTTTCCGTAAATTTTTCTGTTATTTCTTCAGCCTACATGGTTACCGGAGTATAGCCCATATTTCTGTAATCGCTCGGTGAAACGCATAGCTGTTTTTAAAAGCCGACAAAAAGACTGGGAAAAATTGAACCCACTCAAGGCATATTGATGTAACAGACTTGATTGTCTATCCAAAGAATAGCTTCTTTAGTTGTAAATTCCAAAATACAATAATTAGGGTCTGTGATACCGCCAGGATAGTGATTGATGAACCAGTCCCTCCATAATTGTTCCTTAAGTTCACGGGTAGTCAGAATTTCAATATCACCTGTCAAAGTGATATTGTTTCCCCCTTCAAGATAACAGACACTTGCTCTGCTGTTCCGTTTGAAGAATTTCACCTTATCGGATCTTAATCCGGTTGAAAACCATACTTTTCTCAGTCCGTCGGTTTTAAGGCTCGAGATTGTTGAAACTCTTGGATACCCCTTATCATCAATTTTCGCTATGGCAGCGACATCTGCATTTCTCATTATTGCTTCTGCTTTTAAAACTAATTCATTGTTCATGAAAGCTACCCTTCTTTCTTTTGCACTTTAACTTATTTTTATTCAGGCTTCAATTCCTGCACCTTGGCCGGATATCTGTTCACAATCTGTGAAATCTTTTAACTCCTTGTATATTAATCTGATTTATAGGAAAATTATAACAATTAAAATGTTTAAGGTCAATTCTATTTGTAAATACAGATTTTATTGAATGCCTGCAACTGCAATAGCAATGCGCCTGCCCCTCGACTCGTGGAGTATATTTGAGAAAACTTCTGTACATGAAAAAAGGCTGTAGTTGCTACAGCCTTTTTGGTTTAGTTTACCTGTTGAAAAAATTAATCAACCTGGGTTGTCAGGAATATGGGTAAAGTCATCTGTTCAATCTGATCCTGGAGCTCCTCAAGTTCATCTATATGCTGGTCTTCATCGTTCAGGATTTCTATGAGAATATCCCTTGTTGCGTGGTCGCGTACTTCGCCTGCAAGTGCTATGGCATCATTATAGGCCTTAATCGCTCTTTCCTCTGCAGCACGGTCAAGTTCAACCTGCTCCGGTATGTCCTTTCCGATTTTAATATTACTTAGTTCGGTTACGATTGGGGTTCCTCCGAGAAACAGGATTCTTCCGATAAGTTTTTCAGCATGCTTCATTTCCTGTATCGCCCGTTTTTCAAAGCTTTCATGCAGCTTACCATAACCCCAGTCCTCACACATCTCTGCATGTACTATGTACTGATTGATGGCCGCAAGCTCGTCGGCAAGCAAAGCATTAAGCGTTTCAATAAGTTTCTGGTTTCCCTGCATAATTTATAACTCCTCCTTTAAAGTAGTATTGGTATTATTACGTGTTTTGACCTGACCATCTTACAGCTCTCGCCTGCTGAAAACTGCAGGATTGTTTTGGTGAACTTATATCTATTATTCATTTTATACCACACTTTCATCAAATCAACACATACAATTCTGCATTTATCAGGTGTTTTTTCATTTTACAGTGCACATCTGAATCCGAAATATTCGTTTATTAATTCTTTTGGCCTGATTTTATAAACCTGCCCGTCCTTTATCCACACCTACTTCCTGATTTCCGCCAGTAAATGCGGGAATATGGCAATGCTTCGCTCCAAAATTCCCTGAACATATGAAATCAGAATACCATAATTGGTAATGGGCACGTGCCGGCTCACAGCATAATTTTGTCGGTATACCATCTCTCTTTCGTTCAGCATACAGCCGCCGCAGTGAACAATCAGTTTGTATTGAGACAGATCATCAGGGAACTCGGTGCCCGATGTAAATTTAAAATTCAGCTGCTTTTTGGTATAACCCTCAATCCAACGGGGCAGCCTTACCGTTCCTATATCTTCGCACTGCCGGTGATGCGTACATCCTTCAGAAATGAGAACAGTATCGCCGTTCTGAAGATATTCCAGCATTTTAACACCTTTTACGGCAACATCAAGGTATCCCTTGTACCTGGCAAAAAGGATTGAAAACGAAGTAAGATAAATATCCTTTGGCGTATCGGCCGATACCTTCTTAAACACCCTGCTGTCGGTAATTACAAGTTTCGGCTTTTTGCCAAGGTTTTCAAGTGTATCGCGTAATTCTGTGTCTTTTACAACAACAGCGGTAGCGCCGGTATCAAGAATATCACGGATAGTCTGCTGCTGGGGCAGTATTAGCCGGCCTTTCGGAGCAGACTTGTCAATGGGCGTAACAAGCACAATAAAATCCGATGGTTCAATAAGGTCACCCACTATTCTCTTTTCAGGTTTCTGGGTTACAGCCAAAGCCGCAATTTTTTCCTTCAGTTTTTCAATACCATATCCTGTTTTTGCGCTTACATATATTGCGTTATCTGTTTCAGGCGGTACCTGTGCCAGTAAATCTGCTTTATTGTATGCAACAACATAACTTATCTTTTTTTCCTTAAACAGCGCAATCAGTTCTTCGTCTTCCCCTGACTTGCCGCTGACAGAATCTGTTACCAGAACTGCAACATCGGTTTTGTTAAGCACCTGGCGGCTTTTTTTCACGCGAAGCTCACCCAGTGCTCCTTCATCATCAATTCCGGGTGTATCTATGATCATAACAGGGCCAATCGGAAGAAGCTCCATGGCCTTGTATACCGGGTCGGTGGTTGTGCCTTTCACATCGGAAACAACTGCAAGGTCCTGACCTGTGACGGCATTTACAAGACTGGATTTTCCGGAGTTAGTCTTACCGAAAAAGCCTATGTGAATACGGTTTGCAGACGGTGTTGCGTTAAGTCCCATGAAATCCCCCTTAAAACCTGAAATCACGAATTCCGTTACTGATTTTGACCAGGTTTTCTCCTGTAATCTTTCTGACCCTGTCATTTGGAATCTTCGCTAACTCTTTTCGTATAAGCGCCTCGCCAACCTCCTTTGTTTCCGGGGTGGCATAGTCTTCAAGGTACTCTTTCAGTGTCATTAAGGCATTCGGGTCACAGAAGTTCTGAATCTGCCCGCTCCTGCACAGGCTCATAAACCTGTCACCTGTCCTGCCCTCCCTGTAGCATGCAGTACAAAAGCTTGGGATATAACCAAGTTCCATCAGCCATTTAACAATTTCATCAAGGGTTCTTGTGTCGTATATATCAAATTGCGCAGAATTTTCATCTTCTGGTTCGGGTTCGGAATAGCCCCCGACACTTGTCCTGGAACCGCCGCTGATCTGGGAAACACCCAGGCTGAGCACGCGTTCCCGTGTCGCCTTGCTTTCCCTCGTTGATACGATTATTCCCGTATATGGCAGGGAAATACGAATGCACGCTACAATTTTGGCGAAAATATCATCATTTATTGCGTTACCAAATACCGACGGGTCAATGTCGTCGGCAGGACGTATTCTTGGCACGCTTACAGTATGCGGACCAACGCCGAATACCTCCTCAAGGTGCTCTGCATGCATCAGCAGGGCTGCAAACTCATAGCGATAGTTTTCAAGCCCAAACAGGACACCCAGGCCCACATCGTCTATGCCGCCAAGCATGGCTCTGTCCATGGCTTCGGTATGATATGCATAATCATGCTTTGGACCTTCGGGATGAAGTTTTTCATAGCTTTCTTTGTTGTAAGTCTCCTGGAAAAGTATATAAGTGCCAATGCCTGCGTCTTTAAACTTTTTGTAGTTTTCAACTGTGGTTGCAGCAATATTGACATTAACACGGCGGATTGCGCCGTTTTTATGCTTAATACTGTAAATTGTGTCAATACACTCAAGTATATACTCGATAGGATTGTTTACAGGGTCTTCTCCGGCTTCTATTGCAATACGTTTATGGCCCATATCCTGAAGTGCTGTAACTTCCCGGCGAATATCCTCCTGTGTCATCTTCTTTCTGGTAATGTGCTTATTTTTCTTGTGATATGGACAGTATACACAGCCGTTTATGCAATAATTGGAAAGGTATAGAGGCGCAAACAACACTATGCGGTTGCCGTAAAAATCATTTTTGACTTGTCTGGCAAGTTCAAATATCTCTTCATTTTTTTCACGAATCTCACAGGCAAGCAAAACCGAAGCCTCCCTGTGGGTAAGTCCTTTTCGAAGTTTCGCCTTTTCAATGATACTGTCAATAAGTTCGGTATTGTTTTTGCTCTTTTCCGCAAATTCAAGCGTTTCAAGAACTTCTTCATGCGAAATAAATTCTTCAGCTCTTGATGATTTTGGATCGTACATATTTAAAACCTCTTTCTTTTTCGGGTCAGAAAAATCTTTCCCTTCAGTAATAGAAGTCCTTTAAAGGATGGATTTATGATCTCCCCGGGAGACAGTTACATGATAGCCTACGCTTTCCATTCGGTTTCGCATACAGCAAAGGCATTCTGCAGCTTCATCCCCCGTGCAGATTTTGTTGTCATAGAGCAAATATTTATGCCTTACATTTACAGGCGAAAGGTTTGGCATAACAACGTTTGCTCCGGCAAGAATACCAAGCTCCCTGCCTTTGGGGTGAATTGTCCCCAGTGCGGTGGTAGCAGGCAGCAAAACATCCGGAAGCATTAGACGAATTATGCCCAGCAAAAACAACGTCAGTTCAAGTGTTCCTGCTTTCTTATTCGCAAAGGGCGTTCCATGATGTGGTATAAACGGGCCAATACCAACCATGTGGGGATTCAGCTCCTTAATAAACAGTAAGTCCTGAACCAGGCATTCTGTAGTTTGAAACGGTGAGCCCACCATGAATCCACATCCAACCTGATAACCAATATTCTTCAGATTATACAGGCACTGTTTTCTGTTATCAGGGGAAAGTGATTCAGGGTGCAGTTTCCGGTAATGTTCAGCGTCCGCCGTTTCATGGCGCAAAAGGTAACGATCGGCACCGGCATCAAAAAACGCCCTGTAGCCTTCATAGCTTTTTTCACCCATAGAAAGTGTAACTGCGCAGTCAGGGTAGCTGGTTTTAATGGAACGGATAATATCAATTATTTTATCGTCGGTAAAATACCCGTCTTCCCCGCCTTGCAGTACAAAGGTACGAAAGCCCAGGTCATACCCTGCCGAACAGCACTCCAGGATCTGCTCCTTTGTCAAACGGTATCTTTCGGCATTTTGGTTACTTTTTCGGATGCCGCAGTAGTAGCAATCGTTTCTGCAATGGTTTGTAAACTCTATAAGCCCCCGTATATACACATCATGCCCATAGTTTTCAATCCTGACGGCTCTTGCTTTTTCAAGAAGATATTCCGCAAGTTCAGGATTCCGGTTATCAATCAGCTCTTTATATTCTTCCGGTGAAAGGTTATTTGTTTCATAAAGCTTGTCAATCAGCTGCTTCATCAGATACCCCTTTTTTCTTCTTTCCGGTTACTTTTGAGTATAGTACTTTTGTGCTTACTCCGGGCAGCCTTCCAAGTTTCCCTGAAAGTGCGCTGATTATGTTCTGGGGCGCATTAACCACAACATTTATTATACTGATATCCATTTCACGGTATGGCAAACCCATTCTTCCAATGATATATTCTTTATAGTCATGCAAAATTCTGTTAAGTCTTTCTACCGAATCACCATTCTCAACAATAATCCCGACAACAGCAACTCTTGTTTCCATCTGCAAAATCTCCAGTAAATAAAAATACGCCCTGGAAGGACGCAGAAAATTTTATGCTGAAATATTAAATTTATCTGTGCCTTCCGCCTCATATCCCCGTATTCAGCGTCAGAAGCAATTTTTTGTTTCAGCTTATCATATACTTTATTAAACTCAGCAATCATATTTTATAGTTTTTTTACCCGTTTGTCAAAAAGTAATCCAGGTTATTAAAAAGGCTTTCACCGCTTGAAATGCTCGCTACTTAGCTTCTGACAAAAAGATGATCTTTTTCAGCAGTTTCTGATGGCTGTTCTGATGCACCTGATACTGTCAAAAGAACCGTCCGGGCCCACTGAAAAAGTGCCTCAATCAAAAAGTGCCAGCGAAGTTATGCAGGTTTTAGGGCTTAGTTTCTTAGGAAAAGTAACTTTTTCAGCAGTCTCAAACCGTCCCTCTGGTACCGCGTACGCACTTAACGTAGTGAGTTGATGAAATTGATTTCTGTGAACTATTTTTATAGTATCTGTTCGAGGAAACATGTAAATGGGTTTTTCGGTAATTTTTGAAAAACCGCCATTCGAGGAAACGAATCGACTTAATCCATGATAATATGGTAATGAGCATAAAAAATGATAAAAAACATCAAATCAACGAAAATATGAATGCTATAATATTTCTGGAAGGTGCGAGTGATATGGATTATTTTTCAAGAATTCAAGCGACTATTGATTATATAGAAGAAAACATTAACAAACCTATTGATTTATTGGATTTGAGTAAAAAAGCATTTTGCTCTGTACCGCACTTTTACAGGATATTTAACAGAATTGTTGGAATGTCTGTTAAGGATTTTACATAAGGAAACGGCGCCTCAGCATGGCAGCCAATGAATTGATTTCCAGTCAAAAAAGGATCATTGATATTGCTTTTGATTATGAATTTAAATCACAGGAGGTATTTACAAGGGCCTTTTTAAAAGAGTTTGGTGTTACTCCTGGAGCATATAGAAGAAAACAAGGTGAAGGTGTTATTTTATTTAACAAATTTGATATATCAGAAGGTGGTAGGAAAATGGCTATAGGTAAACTAAAAGATGTTAGGATAGTAAAACTTGAACCTGTAAAAGTTGCATTTTACAGAGGATATGGTTTAAACCCTGAGAAAGAAGCATGGATATCAATTACTGAATGGCTTCTATCAGAAGCAAAAGAACTCTATTTCAAGCAGTTTGGTATTTACCCCAAAGTAAAGCAATTGGTAAAATGGGCAGAAGAGAATAATTTATACAAGCCACCAAAAAGCAGAAGGTATTTCGGTTTCGATGACCCGTTAAAAACGGAGGAAAAATGTGAATTTGAAAGCAATTTGATAAATATTTTTCTATATCTAAAATAGGCTGAAAGCCTTGTATATTAAGGTCTTTAGCGTTTAAATATATTGAGGAACCAAATTGATAAAAAACATAAAATTTACCCTTTTAAA
>Ga0209537_1004446_pt1 | contig 11923 bp, 6 predicted proteins | sample BioPla4DNA1_FD_187698 | JGI IMG/M metagenome (GOLD analysis project Ga0209537, IMG submission 187698) | Biogas fermentation microbial communities from Germany - Plant 4 DNA1 (SPAdes) (version 2) | ecosystem: Engineered > Bioreactor > Anaerobic > Digestate | place: Bielefeld, North...
AATATCCTTGCCTTAAGGGGGTGCTCCCTCTGACTTTATCCATTACCATTATTGACCTAAGGATGTAAGTTGTACCATCACTATTTTACTATTGACTTTTTAAAATCTATTTAATGCAACACTACTGATTTTATATAAGTATTATTACTTCTAGAAATAATAGTATCTCGAATAGTATAGATATAAATACACTAGAGAAATTTTTAAGGGAAAAGCATATAAAAGCTTTATGTTTGCGTGGTCCAGATGAAGAACTTATACTAGTTACTAATAGCAGGATTAATTGGGAAGGTATTTTAAAAAATTGTATAATGAATTCTAGCAATCAAAGTTATATTGTGGCGGTTAGTGCTCTAGGGAATAGATTAACTGACATAAGAAAAGCCTATATACAAGCTAAGGAGGCGCTCAAGTATAGAATATTTGTAAAAGGAAGCAGAGTAATCTATTATGAGGATATACTCAAACGCACTGATGATTATATTATTCCTGTAGATAAAATAGAAAAGATTTGTAATATGCTAGGTATTGAGAGTAATAAACAAATAGAAAAGCAATTAGATGAAGTATTTGATATATCGATTTTTTATAAAGCACGTATTGATTATTTTAATAATTTCATTTATATGTTTAAACATAAAATTGACAGCAGCCTTATGATTTTAAATCTAGAAAAATTAGAAGAGTTTGAGAGCAAATATTCGAATGTATGGAATCCGTATTATTTTGAAACTATAGAGGAGTATTTTAATTTCGTTAAATCCTATATATTAGAACTTAACAAGTACATTCATAATGAAAAATTTTTATGTGAAAATATAGAATATAAGGTCTATATGGCTATACGGTATATTAAAAAACATTATAAAGAGGATTTAAATTTAGCTGTTGTAGCTAATCATGTTTCGCTTAATTATTACTATTTTTCCCATATTTTTAAAAAAATAACTGGGATGAGTTTTATGGATTTTTTATTAAAGACACGTATAGATAAAGCAAAAGAATTGTTAAAAAATACTGAAGATAAGGTTAAAGATATTGCTTTTAAAGTAGGATTCAAAGACCCCAAACGATTTGCTAAAAACTTTAAAAAGATTACAGGAATCACTCCATCTCAATATAGAAGATGTTTTTGGGAAGAATAATTATCTCAGAAATTGCAAAAAAACACATCCCAATCTAAAATTTCATACCTATTTTTTATTTGTGGGTTAATGTATAATTTTGGCAACATAAGAGAATAAAATGGGGGGGTTTTATTATGAAGAATAAGGCTTGTATCTTGCTATTTTTGACTTTTGCATTTTTAATAACATCTCTCTTTTCAAAGAGAAACGCTTATGCAGATCAATTAAATTTGGACACACAACAAAATTTAATCTTAAACGGCGGTTTTGAAGAAGGGCTTGAAGGATGGGAGACCCATAACCAGGGAGTTTATGAATCTTGGGCGGGATTGGCCGATTTTTCAGTTGAGAACGGTGAATTAAAGGTAGAGATTAAACAGGTGGGCTGGGCATGGTGGCACATACAGCTGTATCAAGAGCCGATTGAAGTTGCTGCGGGTACTTATAAGATATCCTTTGATATGCGATCTGATATAAAAAGAACAGTGTATGTGGAGCTTGTAAATTCGGGTACGGAAATACTGGAGTTTGTTGTGGACAATGCAATGAAAACCTATGAAGCGATTATAGAAGTGCCTTCAGATGGTAGTTACAAGTTTATGTTTGGATTGGGAAGAGAGCCTGATGAAGAAATAGATGAAGAAATATTTAATACGCCTTATAACATATTTATCGACAACGTGAGATTTGAAATTTATGATGAAACGGGAGATGATCCTATGGAACCAGGGAATCCAGAACAGCCAATTCAGAAAGGTGACTGGACACTTGTATGGTCGGATGAATTTGACGGTACAGGGGAAAACTTAAATGAAAATGGCGTTGATTTGAGTAAATGGGGTTTCCAGGAAGGCACAGGTGAACAATACGGCCTTATTGGATGGGGAAATAATGAACAACAGTATTACCGTAAAGAAAATGTCTTTGTGGAAGATGGTAAGCTAGTTATAGAAGCTAGAAAGGAAAACTTTGGCGGTATGAACTATACATCAGGTAGATTATATACTGCCGAAACATTTACAAAAAAATATGGACGATTTGAAGCAAGAATAAAACTTCCGGCGGGTCAGGGATTTTGGCCGGCTTTCTGGCTGATGCCAGCAGAGAGTGTCTACGGTGGCTGGGCAGCTTCAGGCGAGATAGATATTATGGAAGCACGAGGAAGAATCCCCAATGAAGTGTGGGGGGCCATTCATTATGGCGGAAGCTGGCCCAATAATACTAGTAATGGAGGAAAATATGTTTTTCCCGAAGGCCAGGATATAACTGATTTTCATGAATATGCAATAGAATGGGAGCCGGGGGAAATTCGCTGGTATGTAGATGGAGAACTTTATCTCACATTAAATAATTGGTATAGCCAAGGAAAAAATCAAGCTGCCAAGTATTCGTTTCCAGCACCTTTTGACCAGGAGTTTTATATAATTCTCAACCTTGCAATCGGTGGAAATTTTGATGGAGGGCGTGTACCGCCTGATGACTTATTCCCGGCAAGGATGGAAGTAGACTATGTTCGTGTTTATGAGCTAACGGGCAGGCCGTATAAAGAAGTAACGGAACCAACAATTGAAAAAGAACCACTACCAGCAGACAGCAAATTGCCTCTAGAAGATGGTAACTGGGTATATGATGCTAATTATCAGAATCCATTTACAATCGTTGATAATCAGGACAAGCAACTTGATCCTCAGTACTGGAACCTCGTATACCTGCCAGAGTTTGGTGGGAATGCTTCTGTTACAGTTGAAGAAATAAATGGCAGGAATTTTGCCAAAATTGATATATCAAAAGGCGGTAATCAAACTTATTCTGTACAGTTGATACAAAACGTAACATTGGGCAAAGGAAGGATATACAAATTAAGTTTTGATGCAAAAGCATCGGCTCCTAGGACTATGAATGTAAAATTGGGCGCTGGTGCAGAGAGAGGATGGGTATTGTATTCTAAAGATGAAAAGGTATCTCTAACTGATCAAATAAAAACTTATGAGTTTATTTTCCAGATGGATAGAGAGACCGATACAAGAGCTAGGCTTGAATTTAACATGGGCTTGAATACAAATTCTGTGTGGATTGGAAATGTTCGCTTGGAAGAAGTGGATTCTTTGTTTGATGAAGATGGGCCCAAAGTACCTTTGGGTGATGGCAACCATATCTACAACGGTACTTTTGATCAAGGATATATTCATAGAATGACCTTCTGGAGTCTTATGTTAGATGGTGCTCAAGCTGAGGCCAGTGTTGATGAGGATGACCGAGAACTGAAAGTATCGATAGCTGATGGAGGAAATGGACCGGACAGTATTAAAGTGATCCAGAAAGGTATGGATTTAAGGAAAGGCAGCGATTATAAAGTTACATTTCATGCAAGAGCATCACAGAATAGGGATATTATTGTCCAGCTGACTAGCAAGGATGGCAATGTCATCTATGTTCAACGGTCTGTAAGCTTAAACACGTCAATGCGAGAATATGAGTTTTATTTTACAATGAACCATGAAAGCGATAATGAAGGGCTTTTCATGTTCCTTCTTGGCGGTGATGAGGGAGACGTATATATCGATAATGTTAAGATGTTTAGGACCTCTATAGACTATTCCGATGTTGACATATATCCATTGAACAATGGTGATTTTTCACAGGGGAAAAATTATTGGAACCACTGGAATGACAGCGGGGGCATTTCTACATTCTCTATAGAAGATGAACAGGCAAAAATTGCTGTAACGGCTATTGGCAATAACCCATGGAGCATCGGTTTGGATCAAGGGAGCATGGCATTTACCAAAGGTTTAGAATATGTACTCTCCTTTGATGCAAAGGCGACCGTTGATAGGCCTTTGGAGATTATAATTGAAAATGCTGCTTATCACAGGTATTTCAATGAAATAGTTAATCTTACGGACCAAATGCAGACTTACGAATTTGTGTTTACAATGACCGATGATGATATAGTTTCTCTGAAGTTTTTAATGGGCAATGTTGCAGGAATTGGGACGGTGGGAGCGCATGATATTTATATTGATAATGTTGTTCTTCAAGTTAACAATCCTCCGGTTTTGAGGCCGCCGCAGTTAATTGCTGATACTGAAAACAATAATGTTCATCAGGAAATAACGATAACCTTTGTCGACGATGCATCATGGCGCAGCGCTATAACTTCTGTTGAAATCAATGGAAAGGAATTGAGTCCAGAACTCTATATTGTAGAAAATGGGAAAATAATAATAGCGGGTGATAATTTCCCAGAAGCGGGTACCTATATTATCACTGTAAAAGCTGATGGTTATGCTGACGCTGAAGTGGTTCAGAATATCATAGGACCTGATAAGGAATGGAGAGAAGTTGGTGAAAACCTTTTAGCAAACGGTGGTTTTGAAGAAGGTCTTGAAGGGTGGAAAACCCATAATCAGGGTGATTATGAGCAGTGGGCAGGATTGGCCGAGTTTTCGGTTGAGAACGGAGAATTAAAAGTAGAGATCAAGCAGGTAGGCTGGGCATGGTGGCACATACAACTGTATCAAGAACCGATTGAAGTTGCTGCGGGTACTTATAAGATATCCTTTGATATGCGTTCGGATGCGGAAAGGACAGTATATGTGGAGCTTACGGGTTCGGGTGTGGCGAGACAAGATTTTGTTGTGGATAACACAATGAAGACTTATGAAGCAATCATAGAAGTGCCTTCGGACGGTAGCTATAAGTTTATGTTTGGATTGGGAAGAGAGCCTAACGAAGAAATACTTAATACGCCATATAACATATTTATCGATAATGTAAAACTAATAATGGTAGAAGAAGTAGAAGAGTCTGAAGAACCTGGAGAGCCTAAGGAACCTGGTGAACCTGGAGAATCTGAGGAACCTGAAGAGCCTGAAGAACCTGAAGGCCCTGGAGAGCCTGGAGAATCTGAGAAACCTGAAGAACCTGATGAGCCTGAAGAACTCGAAGAGCCTGAGAAACTTGGAGCTGGAGATAATGATGTGCCAGAGGACAAAAAAGAGGAAATTGTAAAAACGGGCTCTTGGTTAGATTTTAAGACATTAGTGTTAGCGGGTATTTTGCTTTTCTTAATGGGTGGGGCTTTGACGTTAAAAAGAGATGTTAAAAGCAAAGAAATAATAAAAAGAATAATAATCCGGAAGCTTAAAAATATGACATAGTGATCAGTAAATTTAGATGGCGGCATAGTATTAAGTGTTATGCTGCCGTTTAGTATTTTATGTTTGAGTTAAATAGCATTTTTATCTAAGGGAGGAACTGAAAAAAATGCGCATTTTAGGAACTATTTTAGCTTTTGCTGGTTTGAGTATTATCATATACGGAATATATATTAGACATGATACGCTAAGTACTCAGCAAAGAATTATACAGCAGTTTGAAGATGTAATTAAAAAAACAGATGAAGTCGACAATGAGGTTAATAGTAAAACAATCGATGATGAAGCGAATAATAACGATAATATAAAACAACAGCATGCCGATGGCGGCTTATTGAAAATTGAGGAAATAAACGTGATTGGGATTATGGAGATACCCAAGATAGACCTTAAAGTGGTTGTGGCAGAAGGAACTGACAAACAAACGCTAAAGAAAGCTGTTGGCCACTTTGAAAATACTGCTATGCCGGGAAAAATAGGCAATTTTGCAGTTGCAGGGCATAGGAGCTATACTTACAATGAGTTTTTCAATAGATTGGATGAAATGGAGATAGGGGATGAAATTAGGGTTAAAACCATAGAAGGGGAATTTGTATATGAGGTAACTGACATCTTTGTGGTAGAGCCGCATGAGGTATGGGTGCTTGATCCAACTCCGGAAGCCACCATTACTTTGATTACATGTACACCTATAAGAGTGGCTACTCATAGATTGATTGTTAAGGGAAAATTAAAAAACTAATCAACTGCATAACAAACATTTAGACTGCAAAAACATATTATAAGCAAAGGATATGAAAGTGAAGAAAATTATCTTAACTTTAAAATCAGGAATGGGATATATAAGGTTTAGGAATAGGAATATGGATAAGATTATTGCATAAATGAAGTTATTGAGCCTAGTGATAAATAAAAATTGAGCAACAAAATATATTTTGTATCTAACTAGGTGGGGCTCCGTTTGTCAATCCATGGACTGGCTTGCTAATGATTTCCCTAATAGAATTTATAACAGTCATAATACCGACATATGGATGTTTTCAAATCGTTGGAGGGTAACTATTAGCACAATGTCATCCATACATACCTAAGAGTTTATTATAAAATTTTTTTGCCTCGAATAGCTCGAATAGTAAAAATTTTGTTAACAATGGAAATTTCTATTGATTTTGGGCAAGTTAAAAACTATAATATTCGTATGTTCCGACCGACTGGTCAGTCGGATAAAGTTGGATAAAGCTGAAGAACGAGGGGATTAACTTTGGATAAGAGGCGAAATGTACTTATAGTTGCGCTATTAGTAACGTTATCCATGCTAATTGCCCTTTTAGCGGGATGTAAAAGCCAAAATGCTGAGGGCAATGACGATGCTCCTAGTCAGCAGGAAGAGCAGCAGGAGGCTTATGTTCCTGTTGAAGCTATGCAAGTAGTCCGCAAGACTCTTGCCAATACTACGACTATAAGCGGTAGGGTTATGGCAGACAAAAACGTGATGGTTCTGCCCCAGATTCCGGGCACTGTTGAGAGCATCGCGGTCAAAGAAGGGGACCATGTCAAAAAAGGAGATGTGCTATTTACACTGGATGCAAAAGATATCCAAAAGCAGGTGGATCAAGCTAAGGCAGCTTATGATACGGCTAAAGCCAGCTATAATATGAGCCAGGAGCAGGTAAAAGTAGCAAAAGAATCCCTACAGCAGACCCAACAGCTCGCAGACACAACTTTGGGCAAGCTAAGGGAGAATGTAGAGAACTTAAGGCAGCTTTATGAGGCTGGAGCAGTACCCAAAAGCCAGTTGGAAGAAGCAGAGATGGCTTTAAAGCAGCAGGAGGCTCAATTCCAGGCCCAAATAAATCAGGCTAGACTGGGCGCTTCTGACAAAACTTTAGAGGTGGCCAAGGGACAGCTAAAACAGGCTGAGCTGTCATACAATCAAGCTCAAGATGCCTTAAAGAATGCAACGGTTACCGCCCCTATAGATGGAGTAGTGGCCGATATCACTATTCAAGAAGGGGGAATAGCGGCCAATACCCAGCCAGCTATGACCATAGTAGATATGAGTAGGGTTTATGTCAGCCTGCAGGTATCGGAAGCAGTAGTAAGCAAGCTAAGCCAAGGGCAGGAGGTAAAGGTCACTATCCCAGCTGTTTCCTCTGAACCCATAAAGGCAACCATAGATACCATAAGTCCCACGGTTAATCAAATGACCCAGCTGTATCCTATAAAAATATACCTGGACAATCCAGAAGGGAAAATAAAGCCGGGGATGTTTGCTAATGTGGAGATAGACTTGGATGTGAGGGAAGATGTCATTGCAGTGCCTGGGGAAGCAGTTGTTGTTAAAGACGGGAAAAATATAGTCTACGTTATAGAGGGGGATAAAGCAGTAGAAAGGGAAGTTCAGCTAGGACTAGATATCGGCAGTGAGGTGGAAATTGTTAAAGGGATTAAAGAAAACGAAATGGTTATCGTAAAAGGTCAACATTTTGTAGAAGACGGGGGAACAGTTAAGGTGGTAGGAGGGACGGAAAAATGAACATATCCTCGGCATCGGTAAAAAGACCTGTAACCACCTTGATGATCTCACTAGTCGTCATAGTATTCGGTCTTGTTTCTCTGGGTAAGCTGCCCATAGACTTACTTCCAGACTTTGAACTTCCAATAGCCGTGGTGATAGCCAGCTATGAAGGGGTAGGCCCCCAGGAGATGGAAAACTTGGTAACTAGACCTCTAGAAGAGGCAATTGCTACGGTTGGGAACATTGAGAATGTAAGCTCCGTTACAAGCGAAGGCCAGTCCATAATAATAGCTCAGTTTTCTTTCAATACCGACATGGACTTTGCGGCCTTGGAAATGCGGGAAAAGGTAGATCTAGTTAAAGGCTATCTGCCGGATGGGGTAAGCGAGCCCATGGTACTCAGGGTAGACCCAAATGCCCAGGCAATCCTGCAGCTATCCCTATCAAATACGGGGGATCTGGCACAGGCCCAAGCGATAGCAGAAGATTTAATCAAGCCAAGGCTTGAGAGGATAGAAGGGGTAGCTTCAGTAGATATCAGAGGCGGATATGAAAATCAAATTCTAATTCAATTGAAAAATGAAAAGCTGCAGGGATATGGCATAACACCTGATTACCTCGCCCAGATTATAGCAGCTGAAAACCTAAATCTTCCAGGCGGAACGGTAAACAAAGGAAATCAGGAGCTAACTATCAGGACTGTAGGAGAGTTTGAAACGCTAGATGAGATTAGAAACCTGAGGATACCTCTACCGACTGGAGCTACAGTACAGCTGAAAGAAATAGCGGATGTGGAGATGAAATATAAGGAGCTGACCAGCCTGGCGAAGACCAATGGGGAAAACTCCATAATCGTTTCCGTCCAGAAGCAATCTGGAACCAACACCGTGCAAGTAGCCAATGCAGTCAGCGCTGAGATAGAGAAAATTCAGGAAGAAAACAAAAACCTGGATTTGCAAATTCTATTTGACCAATCCGACTATATCGAAATGGCAATCGATACGGTTAAGGATAGTGCCATACAGGGAGCTATCTTGGCGGTGCTAGTACTATTGCTTTTCCTAAGGGAATTCCGACCTACACTAATTATAGCTACTTCTATCCCGGTATCCATTATAGCTACCTTCGCTGTTTTATATTTTAGCGGTATTACCCTAAACCTTATGACCCTCGGTGGACTAGCTCTTGGCGTGGGGATGCTGGTGGATAACTCCATAGTCGTACTGGAAAATATATTTAGATATCGGGAGAATGGATATTCCTCCATCGACGCAGCTCAGCTGGGGGCCAAAGAAGTAGGGATGGCGGTTACAGCTTCTACCTTGACGAACGTAGCGGTATTTCTGCCCATAGTATTTACGGAAGGGATTACTTCAACCATATTCAAAGAATTAGCCCTGACGGTGACAGTATCCCTGATGGTTTCCTTAGTGGTAGCAGTAAGCTTGATTCCAATGCTGTCTTCAAAACTGCTTAGCTCAAATATATCCAGTAAAAGCCAAAGGAAAAAGGCGAAAAAGCCGGGCAGGATTTCAAGCTGGCTAGAGGAAGTTTATCAAAAAGTGGAGGATGGGTATAGGAGCTTGCTTGCAAAGGCACAAGGACATAGATTTTTAACCGTACTAGTAGTTGCTATTATATTCGTTTTATCCCTCATTCCAATGTCCAGCTTGGGAAGGGAATTTTTACCCCAGACCGACGAAGGGCTGGTAACTATCAGCGTATCCCTACCTGCAGGAGCGGAACTTAAAGATACAGAGGCTATACTAACTCAAATAGAATCAGAGCTGGAGGATATTCCCGAAATTGAGATGGTATTTTCCACTGCCGGCTCAGGCTCTGCTATATCTATGTCTTTATCGGGAAGGCAGACTAATGTGGGAACTGTCAACTGTATTTTAACCGATACAGAAAACAGGCAGCGGACAGCCCAGGAAGTGGCGGATGAGATCCGAAACCGGATATACGATATTCCGGGAGCTGAGAAAAAAGTATCCGCCAGCAGCATGGCCTCGTTGAGCTTAGCAGGGGGAGGGGCTATAAACATTCAGATTAAAGGAGATGATATAGATACCCTAAAAACCATAGGGGATGATGTATGCGATATCATCAAAACAATAGATGGAACTAGGGAAGTAGAGTCCAGCTTGGCAGAAGGGATTCCAGAAGTTCAAATCCGAGTTGATAGAACCAGAGCCTCTCAGTACGGATTGACTGCAGCCCAAATAGCTTCTACCGTCAGGGGAACCATCTCTGGAATGATTGCCACCCGGTTTAAATATCAGGGGGATGAAATCGACGTAGTTATCCAAGGGGATGAAAGCATAAGTAAGAGCATTGCTAACTTAGAGCAGATGATGATTTCTACCCCCGCAGGGATTAGGGTGCCCTTAGGACAGGTGGCTGAAGTTGTTGTTGACAGGGGGCCGGTTTCCATTACCCGAGATGGGCAGGTGAGGATGGTAACCGTATCAGCCCAGATTGTAGGGAGGGATTTAGGCAGTGTATCCAGAGATATTGAGCAGAAGCTGCAAGATTACGATATGCCCGAAGGATATGGCTATGAACTGGCGGGAGAAAACGAAGAGATGGTAAAGGCCTTTAAAGATTTAACCATGGTCTTGATATTGGCAGTAATATTGGTGTATATGATACTGGCAGCTCAGTTTGAATCCCTCGTACAGCCCTTTACTATTATGCTATCGGTACCTTTAGGGCTTGTTGGAGGTATTTTAGCCTTAGCTATAACTAGGCGGACTATCAACGTTGCCTCCTTGATAGGATTGATAATGCTGGCAGGAATAGTCGTAAACAATGCTATCGTCCTAATTGATTTTATACTGACCCTTCGCAGGGAAGGAATGGAGCGGGACAAAGCTATTATAGAGGCAGGGCCTATAAGGCTCAGGCCGGTGCTTATGACCACACTGACTACTGTATTGGGATTGCTTCCCATGGCTTTTGCAACAGGAGAAGGGGCAGAGTTAGAAGCGCCTTTGGCAATAGCCTTAATCGGGGGACTAGTACTATCCACTGTAATTACTTTGATATTTATCCCAGTTGTATACTCCCTTGTAGATGACATGGGTAATTTCTTCCGCAGAAAAGTATTTAAAAAGACGGGCGATTCTCCACTATAATATGAAGATATGCAAAGGCTTATAGGCCGGCTGCGATATAAATCGCATAAACTTCTATAAGTCTGCGAGCCTATATAGTAAATGCGTAACGAGTACCTAGCAAGGGGGCATAGCTAATGAATTATAATATGGATTTAAAGGAAAAACGCCGGGAAGAAATTATCCATGCCGCTATGAAGGTTTTCTCGCAATATGGATACGAACGGGCTACCATGGAAAATATCGCTGCAGAGGCGGGGATTGGAAAAGGGACTATATATGAATATTTCCCCAGCAAGAGGCAACTTTTCGAGGATATGATATATTTTTACTTAGACAAGTACAAATATAACTTAAGAGAAGTTATTTTCAAAAGGCAGAGCTTTCATCAGAAGTTTCATAACCTATGCCAGTACAATGCTGACTTTTTAAGGCAACATCTGGATATCCTCCAGTTTATCAGCAAGCAGGGGATAGTACTATCCGACTCAATGAAAGAGCGGCTGCTGAAGGAGCAGGATGAAATTTATAGCATGTTTTATCAGATGTTGGAGGAAGCCATATCTAGAGGCGAAATAAGGCAGGGCATAGACAAAGAAGCGGCGGTTATGTGCATAATAGGAATAATAATCCAAGTGACGAGTAAAAATATTTTAATGGATAATGCAAATGCAGGCAACATCGCTTCAGAACCGCTCTTAGACATACTGATGAATGGTCTGGCAAATAAATAAGATACTTCAAACGGCTTTCGCAATCAAAGAAAGCCGTTTTTTTTTATGATTTATTTTATTTATAATTTGGAGCATATGATTAATAAATTTAATATATAGGGTTCGTTGTAAAATTAAATGCAACACCATATAAAATTATAGAACCATAGTGAGAAATCCTGTATGATATAGATATCCAAAACCCTAAACATACAGGGAGGTCTCACTATGGCTCAACATAATTGTACCACGAAATGTCGCTCTTTTAAACACCTAAGTGTCTATG
>Ga0209537_1004447_pt1 | contig 11922 bp, 11 predicted proteins | sample BioPla4DNA1_FD_187698 | JGI IMG/M metagenome (GOLD analysis project Ga0209537, IMG submission 187698) | Biogas fermentation microbial communities from Germany - Plant 4 DNA1 (SPAdes) (version 2) | ecosystem: Engineered > Bioreactor > Anaerobic > Digestate | place: Bielefeld, North...
ACCTGCCTTTACTAAATTTTATGCCGACCTTGTTGGTCTCGGCTAGTTTTAGGACAAAACATGAGATGAAAAAAATTTTATGCGGGGTCTTGACACGCACTACCATATCAGGGGCGAGCTTCCACGCCCGCCCGCAGACTTTTCTTTTGATGCAGCCCCTACGATTCGGTTTTAAGTGGACGCCGGTGGGTTTTCGGCGGGGGGTGGGTTCAGCGTGCCGAAACGGGTGGCCAGGGCTGCTCCTACCGCCAGGACAAATACCAGCAGCGAGAAGAGGGAGCCTATTACCGGGACCAGGCTGAGTGCGCCGATAATTAGCGCGCCGACGGCAATTGCTGCGAGAGGATTGATCGGTCCTGCGGAGGCGGCGCCAACTATTTTTTCACCCAGAAGCCAGGAGAGGCCCGTGTAGCCGAGAATGGCGGCTATTGCCAGCCCCAGCAGCTCCACAAAGATAAGGGGGATGCCGATGAGCGTAATCGCCAGGAGGATCATCAGGGGTATGGCCAGGACCATGGCGAGCAATCCCCAGCCAATCACCGCGCCGGGCCGGGCAAAGACAGCCTCTCCGGCGGATAGCACCTGCCGCGGGAAGAGAGAGAAGGTCAGCGCGGCCAGGGCGAAGAGAACCACCATGTTCAGCAGCCCCCGGGCTACGTGGCCGGGCCAGCTGAACTGTGGGATCCAGGGGGAGATTCTCCAGACAACGCGGGGCCACACCCTGATGTTGCCGAAAGCGCGGCCAAATCGCTCCAGTATGGTCCCCAGCATATCCCCGAATTCCTTAAAGTCATCGAGGCCGCGGAAGCGATATCCCTCCTGGCGGAACAGGCGGTCAATCTCGGCCTCGTTGAGCTCTTCGGCCACCTCGATTGAGCCGGCCCGGGCCCCCTTGGCCGCCTTAACCATGCCCTCTGCTACATAAACCCGGCCGCCCACTACACTTTCAGGGCCGAGCTCGACAATGCCGCGGGTGAGGGTGACATCGCCGCGGACGGTGCCGGTGATGATCACTTTTTTCCCCCGGCTGTTCACATTTCCCAGCACCTCACCGGGTATGCGCAATTCGCCGAGGCCGCTCTCCACGTTGCCGCCCACCGTGCCCCTGACGCGGAGAGCGCCCAGGCTTGCCTCCACGTTGCCGCCCACAGCTCCCTCCACGATCACCTCGCCCATGCGCGCCACCACGTCGCCGCTCACGCGGCCCGTAATCAGCACCTGGCCCATGTTGGCCTCCACGTCCCCGTTGACCTCTCCGTGCACGGTGACCTGGCCCATGTTGCTGCTCACGTTCCCGTTGACCTTGCCGAGGATGACCACTTCACCCATGTTCACGGTGACATTGCCGTTTACCGTGGTGCCGCGGAGAATCTCCAGGTCTCCCGCGGCCTTGTTGATGTCGCCCTCGATGATGTTTTCCTGGGCGACGGCTCCTCCTGCCAGCATCAGCAGGGCCAGGGAGAGAAGTAAAGCCCATTTCATCTTTTTCATTTTAATATTCCTCCACTGATTTTAGTTTCTTCAGCGCTGCTATCTCCAGCAAAATAAACCCCAAGGCCGGCCCGAGCAGCCAGAACAGGTTAAGATCTTGCCCCAGGTAGATTAGCTCAAAGAAGACGTCCATGAGGAAGCTGCAGATGCGGGTTAAACCCACGCTCAGCCACCAGCCCCAGAAGCCCGGATCCAGCAGTAGCGCGGCCGCTCCGGCGGCGGCAAGCAGCAGCGCCGCAGCAAGCCCCGCCGGGAAGGAGCGGGCCGGGGCGAGGCGAGTGCGGGCTTTCTCCGCCACGGCGCCGGCAAAGCCGGGCGGGAGTTCCGCGCTGCAGCGCAGTCGGCCGGCCAGTTCCGCCGCCTCCCTGATTTCATTGTAGACCGCCCGGCAGGCGGGGCAGCGCTCCAGGTGCGCTGCGTACCGCGCCCCATCCTCTTCTCCGTCCACCAGGGCCTGCCAGGTCAGCGGCCCGGGACACTTTTTCACCGCTTGCACTCCCCTTTCTGAAGCGCCTGGCGCAGCATGATCCGGCCCCGGTAGAGCCTGTTTTTGACCAGGCTGAGGTTAAGGCCGAGAATAGCGCTTATTTCAGCGTAGCTTAGCTCGTTTACGTGCTTCAGGATCAGCACCTCCCGGTAGATTGGGGGCAGCGCCTGCAGCGCCGCGGCCAACTCCTGCTCCGTCTCCTGCTGCAGGTAGGCCTGTTCCGGCTCTGCCTCGGGATTGGCCTTGCCCGATATGGCTCTTTCGCCTACCGGGATTTCCCGGGCGGAGCGGAGGCGGTTGCGGCAGAGATTCAGGGCGATGCGGAACAGCCAGGGGGCGGCCGGCCTGCTCCGGTCGTAGCTCTGCAGCCTGGCAAAGGCGCGCAGGAATGTTTCCTGGGCAATGTCTTCCGCCAGGAATCTGTCTCCGGTATAGCGCAGGGCCAGGCGGTAGATCGCGTTCCCGTGCTGCTCCACCATTTCCCTCAACAGATCCTGCGGCATCTGCCACCGTCCCTTTCCTTCTCCATATATTAATACACCGCCGCGCCCAAAAAGTCTGATCTGTCCCTATCTTAACAGCTGCCGCCGTTTCTGAGCCGAGCTATCTGTGCCTCGTTTCATTAGCATACCTCTTAACCGGGCAGCCGAAGGGGCGCAGCAATTAAAAAGGGCCGGCGGCAAGCTGCCGCCGGCCCTTTGTTGATTAACAGGTGTGGCTTTTAATTAATGATTAAATTTGGCCGGGTTTGCTTCTCTTTTGTTTATATGTGCTGATAAACAGCGAACCGCCGATCATTAGCACCAGCGCCCCCAGCCAGGGTAAATGGCTTGAACGGGACCCGGTCTTCGGAAGTTCTTGGCCGGGCTCTTCTTCTTCCGGTTCTTCCGGCACTACTTCCTTCCACCCGGCATAAAGGGTAATGTCTTCAGTTACCCTATCGTTTTCAAAGTCCCATGGATCCGCGAGATCTTCATCTTTAAACCATCCCGTAAAGATGTAGCCTTCCCGCACGGGATCCTGGGGAGCAATAATGGTGGAGTTGTAATAGGCCGTTATACTTTCTACCGCGCTGCCTCCCCGGGAATCAAAGCTCACGGTATAGCTGTTAAGATCCCACTTGGCAAAGAGCACCATTTCGCCGGTGACCACGTCATTTTCGAAATCCCAGGGCTCGGTCAGGGCCTCGTCCTTGTACCAGCCGGCAAAGGTATGACCAGTCCGGGTGGGCTCTGGCGGGGGCGAGATGTTACTTCCTCTAGTCGCGATGATGGGCTCAAGCCCGCTTCCACCTAGCGTGTCAAATCTCACGTAGACCCTGGAGAAATTGGCGGTTAAATTATAATCCCGTCCCTCTTCCAGTTGGCATATTGACTGTATTGTTACCACGGCGCCCGTCTCATCGGTCCAGTTGATAAAACCATCGGTCGACGCCCTGGCATAGTAGTCTCCAACATTTTGCCTGTACCACAGTCCAACCGTGCCGATGCCGTCGGCCGTTAGCGTAACGCTATGTCCCTGGATAGTGGCTTCTAACCGCGTGAGAGGATTATCATTTATACACTGAATTTCTGTTAGCCTGGTTAATTTGCTTAGATCCAGCGAAGTCAACTCACTGTTATCTATGTAAAGGAAAGTCAACTCCGTGGCATCGCTCAAGTCCAGAGAGGTCAACAGGGTGTTTGCTAAACTAAGCCTCTCCAGGGCCGTGGCTCCCCTTAGGTTCAAGGAGGTCAGGGTTCTTTCACCGAAGAAGGGGCCGGTGTATTCAAACTCTGTTAAAGAGGTGCAGCCGCTGACATCGATAGCAGTTAACTGAGCACTATAGGCTGTAAAATATTTCAGAGCAGTTAGTCCGCTTAAGTCAAGAGTGCCGGTTATGTCATTCCTGTACCAGGATATACGGGTTACGCGTTGGGGGAGGTTCCCCCGAGGACCAGAAGACGTCTGACCAGGTCGAGGGTTTGTCAGGATCGTAGCTTGAATTTAACACCTCGCCGTTTGTCTTGCCCGGTACGGCCGAGGGCTGGTTAAGAAAAGCTTGCAGCTTTTGAAAATCAACATCGTGATAGCCGTCGCCATCGGCGTCAACGGCATAAGCCATGCCCGGAATCATGGCAAAGACAAGTAGCAGTGTAAAAATAGCTACCAGCTTTTTTTGCATGTATGGCACCTCATTTCTGCTTTTTAATTTCTGCATGTCTTGCTTGGTCTACCATTTCTTCCTTGGGTTGCATGCAGCTTACATGTATTACTATATGTGAATCACCTCCAGATACCTGGTTCTTGCCAAGAATCATGGAAAAACACAGGATTGTCCCATTAATTTAGAATCTCAATATTACTGTTTATTTCGTAAATTTTGCTTAATCTTAGGATAAACTGCTAGTTGCATTTGAATTTAATATAGCAAATCCATGCTTGGGCGTCAAAATCTTATATTGTATATCGTTTGCCCGGCTGAACTAATTTTGTTTTTACATCGTTGCCATTCATAATACTGCATGGTCGGGAGATAGTAACAAGGGGTGATGTCAAGTGAAGATTTTCTTCAAACTCTACCTTCTGGAACGAGGCCTCTCTTTTCCTGCTTAAAGCAGGATTTTTTGATCTTCTCCACCCACTGAGATTTTACTCATAGTTAAAGACCGTATTTTACTGGGCATTGTTTCCGGTTTAGCGGCTTCCATACCGGGAAGAGCGTTGAATGAGCTCGAGTATAAAAGGGGTTTAACAGACCAGACCTACGAACAGGCAGCGAGCAGTGTATTCATCAGGCGGAAACAGATCCAAACCTTACCGGGAAAAGCAATCGGCATCATCGCCAACCAGGCCCTGGCGGCGACAACGGGAGTGCTTACCGCCTACGTTTTATCGTCAACCGGCCGTGATCATGCCATTTTAAAGGGCATGGGAATAGGCATCCTTTACTGGATGGCCCTTAGAGGATTGCCGTCAAAGCTAGGCTTTGCGCTTCCCCAAAAGAAGCCGCTGACGCCGCTGCTTTCATTGCTGGATCACCTTATTTTTGGCGCAACCCTAGGCTATCTCACCGACAAACTGGGCGATGACAGCCTCTTCCCCGGAAAAGCCTGAAAGCACGAGAGCAACTCTTTTCGGGCTGCCAGGTTAAGGTTCATGGAATGGCAGAAGCCGTCTTCTTCCCCCGTTGTGACAGATGCGCCTCGCCAGCTTTGCCAGTTAATTTTTTCTTCCCCTATGACAGTGTTTGTTACACCTCCTTTGCTATGATTGACCTAGAAAAGGAGGAATGGCCATGTCGCGGATATTGCAGGACTTGCTGGAGAAGATCCGGTTCGGGGAGCGGCAGAGCAGGGAGAACCTCACCATTTTTCCCCTATTCCTGGAAGCGGGGGAAGGGGAAGGCATCCCCTATCTGCTCCTGGAAGAGGCCCTGCGGATGGGCTGCCTGGAGATCGGCGAGGTGGATGAATTTGGCAGGGTTAATACCGTGTTTATTGAAAACAAGGCCACCCGGCCGGTGCTAATCCTCGACGGGGAGGAGATCCTGGGCGCGAAGCAGAACCGCATGGTCAACGCTACCATCTTAATCGCGGCCCAGGCCAGGGTGAAAGTGCCGGTGAGCTGCGTGGAGCGGGGCCGGTGGCACTACACCTCCCCGGTCTTCGAGCGCGCCGGCGAATTTGGCTACAGCAACCTGCGCCGGCAAAAGGCCCGGCAGGTCGCCTCCAGCCTGAAGGAAAATCGGGAGTTCATGGCCGACCAGCACGCCATCTGGGAGGAGATCGACCGCAAGCAGGAGCAGATGAAGGTGGAGTCGCCGACGGAGGCCATGAACGAGGTCTACCGGAGCTACGCGGAGCAACTGCAGAACCTAATTGGGGGCTTTGAGTTGCAGGCAAGCCAGAGCGGGGTGGCTGTTTACATCAGCAACCGCTTCGTCTGCCTGGATCTTTTTGACTGCCCGGAGACCCTGGAGAAGCTATGGAAAAAGCTGCTCAAGAGCTATGCCCTGGATGCCATGGAGTGGCGGGAAGAAAAGGCGGCGGAGGGACAGCCGCACCCGCAGGGCGTACTGGAGGCCATCGCCCGCGGGGAATGCAGCATCTACCCCTCGGTGGGCCTGGGCAGCGATCTGCGCGTGGAAGGGCCGGGCATTATCGGTGCAGGCCTGGCCCTGGATGATCGCATCCTGCACTTCAGCGTCTTTGCAGATGAAGCGGATGATAGGGACGAAGCTCTGCGGAGCAAGATGAGCCGCCCCTCAATGCGCCGGCGCAGCCTGCGCTAATTGCAAAAGTTGGGCTATGAAGTGGTATTGGCCCGTGTAGCCACGGCATATGGGCAGCAATGGAGTCTTTGCGGAGTGCGCGGCATGCTTTGCCGCAGGCACTTCGCTTTATTATGGGGCAGGGGAAGGCCGATTTTGACTCCGTTGGCGCCATGCCAGAAAATTGTTATAATTATTTTACTTGAGGGGAGGGGGCTATGAAAAGATTCCTCTTGCTTTTAGCGGTTATAATGGCGGCTGCTGCAGCTTTCCTGGCAGCCGGCTGTACCCTGCAGGCGGATGGGGCTCCGGGCGATGATGAAACAGCCATGGCCGAGCGGCAGTTCAGCGAAGAAGAAAGAAAAAGGATGGACCTCTACCTTGCGGCGATGAAAGGAGCCTTCCGCGAGGAAAACGGCGGCAGAGGCTTTATTGCGGTAAAGATGGATACCCTCGTTGGGCTGAGCGAGGAGGCCAAACTGGCCCTGCTCGATGAGCTTAAAGTCCTCTCTCCCAATGTGTACCGCGAAGAGGATATTATCAATGACCCAACCAAGATCCGGTATGACGAAGAGGGAAGGTTTGTGGGGACCATAAACGGCTCGCTGCTGTGGGTGCATCTTCATGAATATGATGGAGACAGTGCCGAAATTACGGGAGGATGCACCTTTGGCAACCTGGGGGCCGTGCTTCCGCGCTATGAAGCGGTTTACAAGCACGGCAAGTGGCAGTTGAAAATAATCAGCATGGGGATGGCCTAAATGAGTGGGGCGGGCAAGCCGCCCCTTCAGTTTGTTAGCCTGTGAGACGGGGGGACAGTGCCTTTGACCCACCTGCTTTAGGCAGGATTTGGCGCCCTGTGCGCAGAAAATTTTTACCGGCAGTTTTTCCATTCGGGGAGGCAAAAATTGAAGCAGAAAGGCCGCCTGGGATATACTCTGGTCTTTTTTCTCATCTGCATCTTCTTTTCCGCGGTAGCCCTGCACTGGGAGCTTAAGCACCGGGCTGCTTTCCGCCGCTCCGCACACCTTAAAAAAATTTCCACCCGCGATCTGGTTGAAATCCTGGAGGCTTATTATGACCTGAAATCGTGCCGAGATCCCTTCATGGAGCACTTTTTAGACCGGGCGCCGCTCCTGAAGGGGCTGAACAGGCTCTGGCTGCTCAATTCGAACTGGTGGCCGGAAAGAATGGCGAGGGAGCTGCGGCGCCGAGGGGCAGCCCCGCCGCAGGGCCTGGAAGCGTTAAACGTGAAAGAGGAAGCACGGGCCATCCTGGAAGAGCTAAAAAGGCGCCGCCGCACCAAGACCCTGCTTTATGAAATTGATTCCCTTCTTGGCGGCTACTTCGGGGTCTTCCTGGAAGTCCGCTCTCTGGAATTTTTCCTTGCCTGGGGGCGGGCCACCCGGCGCCGGCTGCTGGGGAAGCCGCTGAAACGCCTCTTTGCCTGGTTCTGCCGCTATTTTAACGGGCTGGTGATTCCCTGCCAGGATTCCCTGGAGGGACGGCCAAGAATCGTGCCCTACGAGAACGTCCTCACCCTGCTCCAGAGAGCGGGAGTGGGGCGGATTCAGCCCTGTTCCTGCAAGGCCTATTACCTGCCCGCCGATCGCAGGATGCCCCGGGACACCTGCATGGGCTTTTTTTATGTGGAGGATATGAGCGATCTTTCCAGGGAGGGCTACCGGACGGACTTTACCGTTCCGGAGAAGGTCATGGCCAAGCTGAAGGAGTGCGAAGAGTACGGCCTCGTGCACCAAGTCATGACCGTATCCCGCCCGGAAGGGCGGAAGGGCTACGTGCTTTGCAACTGCCACGCCGATTCATGCATCCCCCTGGTCCTCTACTTGCAGTATGGCATTCCCATGGTCCGGGGCTCGGGGCTGACAGTACAGCTCACCGATCCCTCCCGCTGCACCCTTTGCCTGAAATGCGTAAACCGGTGCATGTTCAAGGCCGTTTACTTAAAAGGAGATGTGCCGGCCCTTGATGAAGTGAAATGCTTGGGCTGCGGGCTCTGCGTCTCCACCTGCCCGGCCCAGATCCGCCGCCTCGTTCCGGGATCGGGCATGAAGGAGACAGCGTGAGCAGGCCCTTACTATCCCCGGCGAAGCCGGTTTCCCCAGCCGGGGCGGAAGAATGCAAGTTTACAATTTAATAGAAGACGGGGGGTTTTGCGCATGCGTGCTCACATTGTGCCTCATACCCACTGGGACCGGGAGTGGTATCTCACCTTCCAGGAATTTCGCTTCAAGCTGGTGCGGCTCATTGATTCCCTGCTGGAGATCATGGAGCAGGACCCCGAGTACCGCTACTTCACCCTCGACGGGCAGGCCATCATCCTGGAAGACTACCTGGAGATCAAGCCCGAGAATCGCCCCCGCCTGGAGAAGCTGATCCGGGAGGGGCGCATCCTCATTGGGCCCTGGTATGTCCTTCCCGACGAATTTTACGTCAGCGGCGAGGCCCTCATTCGCAACCTGCAGCGCGGCATCGCCCTCTGCGAGCAGTTTGGCGGAGCCATGATGGTGGGCTATGTTCCCGACCAGTTCGGCCACATTGCCCAGCTGCCCCAGATATTCCGGGGTTTCGGCATCACCGAGGCCGTCCTCTGGCGGGGCGTGGGCGGGGAGTGCAACGATGCCCAGTTTGACTGGGAGGCTCCCGACGGCAGCAGGGTCACCACCATCTACCTGGCCGACGGCTACGGCAATGCCGCCAGCCTGCCGGTGGAGCCGGAAGAGCTCCGCGAAAGGCTGGAGCAGATCGCGGCAAGCCTGAAGGATTTTCTTTCCACCGAGCACATGCTCTTCATGAACGGCTCCGACCACCTCATGCCCCAGCCCAGGCTGCCCCGCCTGCTGGAGGAAATCGCGGGAAAGCTCTCCATGGAGACGGAATTCTCCACCCTGCCCCGCTACATTGCCGCCGTCAAGGCCGCCAACCCCAGGAGGCCCCTGCTCAAGGGGGAGCTGCGCTCGGGAGAGCGGGCCCCGCTGCTGGTGGGCTGCGCCTCGGCCCGCATCAAGCAGAAGCAGCGCAACCGCGAGACCGAGATCCTGCTGGAGAAGTATGCCGAGCCCCTGGCTGCCTGGGCCTTCCTCTTCGGCGCGGAATACCCCGCGGGCTATTTCCGGGAGAGCTGGCGGCTGCTTCTGCAAAACCATCCCCACGACAGCATCTGCGGCTGCAGCAACGACCAGGTGCACCGGGAGATCGAGACCCGCTATGACTGGTCCTCCCAGGTGGCCCGCCTGGTCAAGGAGGATAAGTTCAGCTTCCTCGCCGGGAAGGTGGACACCAGCTGGTTCAAAGGGCGCACGGGAGCCCTTGTCTACAATCCCCACCCCCGCACCCTTAGCGGGCCGGTGGAGCTGGAGCTGCCGGAAACGGAAGACGAGCCCGTCCGGGCCCTGCTTGCAGAGGACGGCGCCGTGCTGCCGGTGCAGCCTGTGGCGGGGGAAGGTGGAGAGTATTTTACCCTTACCATTACCCCTTTCCAGGCGCGGGCGCTGCTGGGCTACGTGAGCGGCCGCGAGTTCCAGGGCCTCTATTTTAACGGCGTGCGCATGGCTCCCCCCGAAAACGGCGAGCTCAAGGTGGACTTTCTCATGGGGCCGCAGCCCGTGGGCGAGCTGGACATGGAGGATTTAAAAACCCAAGCCCTGCAGCTGCTGAAGGACAAATCCATAAAAAAGATAAAAATAACGGCCCGGCAGGGAGGGAACAGGGTTCTCTTTATGGCTAAAGATGTTCCGGGTTGCGGGTGGAGCACCTATGTCCCGGCTCCTGCCTCCCAGGCGCCTGAAGTCCCGGCCACCGACCTGAAAGTCTCGCGGGGCGCCCTGGAGAACAGGTATTACCGCGTTTCGGTAAACGGGGACGGCACCCTGGACATCTACGACAAGGAGAGCGGCCTGGAATTCCGCGGCATGAACCGGCTGGTGGACGGCGGCGACCGCGGCGATCTCTATACCTACGACGCCCCCGAGGAAGACAGGCTGGTAGCCGCCCCGGCGCGCCACTGGCATGGCGGCAGGGTCAGGGTCAAGGTGATTGAAGAGGGCCCCGTGCGGGCGTCGCTGCGCATCACGGGCCACTACCGGCTGCCCCAGTCGCTGGCCGCAAACCGGAAGGAGCGCTCCCGCAAGAGCGTGCTCTGTCCCTTCAGCGTTACGGTGAGCCTCCTCGCCGGGCAGCGGGGCATCCACGTGGAGACAGTGTTTGACAATAGAGCCTGCGATCACCGCCTGCGGGCCTATTTCCCCGCCCCCTTCAAAAGCGAGACCGCCTGCGCCGACGGCCACTTCCACGTCGTCGAGCGCCCGGCGCAGCCCCCGGCGGGGGATTACAGCGCCTGGGCCGAAAAGCCCTGCGGCGCGGCGCAGCAGAAAGACTTTGTCTCCATAAGCAACGGGGAGTGGGGGCTGGCGGTGATCAACCACGGCCTGCCCGAGTATGAAGTCATTCCCGGAGAGGGGCAGACCGTGATTGCCCTGACGCTGCTGCGCAGCGTGGGCTGGCTCTCCAGGGACGACCTGGCCAGCCGCCCGGGCCATGCCGGGCCCGCCGTGGAGACCCCGGAGGGGCAGTGCCCGGGAGAGCACCGCTTCAGGTACACCATCGTCCCCCACCGGGGCGACTGGAGAGAGGGCAGGATTAAAGAGCTGGCCTCACTGCTGACCGCCCCCTTCCTCGGAACGGCCAAGGCTTCGGAGCAGGGGGAACTGCCGTCCAGGAAAAGCCTGCTGACCCTGGAGCCGGCCGAGATGGTGCTGAGCGCGTTGCAGCGCTCCCGGGACGGCTCCGCCCTCTTGGTGCGCCTCTTTAACTGCAGCCCCGAGGAGCAGGAGGCGGTGCTGGAAACCGGCTTCTCCTTTAAAGAAGTTGCGGTGGTAAACTTCCTGGAGCAGCCGGCGGATCTGGAGCTCAAGACCGAGGGTGCTAAGATCCGCTTCACCGCCCGCCCCTACCAGATTATCACCCTGAAGCTCGGCTGTTGATTTAAAACATTTCTCGAACCAAGTCAGCTATAACATAAACCCGGTGTTGCGTGTAACGTGACACCGGGTTTTCAAAATCATCCATATTTAATTTATCTGCCAGGCGGGTTTGGATGAAACAAGATAACGATGTATCAAATAATATCATATATTAGTTTAGGCACCTTGCGTCCCTTTAGCACGAGTGAATCAACCAGGCCGGCGGTGCGGGCCCCCATCTTGACATAAAATCCGGCTGCTTCCGGGCTTGTGACCAGCTCGACTTTTTCCAGGCCCATCTCCCGGCACAGGTTGATCATGTGGTTCCATAACCGTCTCCCGTATCCCCGGCCCATGCTGCCCGGCTTGATGTAGAAGTATTCCAGGGAAGCCGTTCTTTCCTTTATTTCCAAGATGTAGAAGCCCACCACGGATTCGCCGTCGAGAAGGACATAAGTGGGGTTCCTGTCTATGAGTTCCGCGGTAACCCGGTAGCGGGACCTGAACGAGGACATGTACTGCTCATCGAAGCCCCAGAAGGCCTCGGATTGACAGGCCAGCTCCGAGAGGCAGTCTGCCTCGTCTTTTTTAGCCCTTCTTATGGCTGGCCCCATTTTTCAGCACACCTTTCCTTACGCGTAGACATAATGGTAGTGCTGGCCTCGCTTTGCAATGACGTGGGTTATAATGGGTAAAACCATTAAAGAGCC
>Ga0209537_1004449_pt1 | contig 11920 bp, 11 predicted proteins | sample BioPla4DNA1_FD_187698 | JGI IMG/M metagenome (GOLD analysis project Ga0209537, IMG submission 187698) | Biogas fermentation microbial communities from Germany - Plant 4 DNA1 (SPAdes) (version 2) | ecosystem: Engineered > Bioreactor > Anaerobic > Digestate | place: Bielefeld, North...
TAGATTTAAGATAAATTATGAAGAGTACAAAAGTAGCTGTTGCACAACCTACAAATTTTCAAGTTGTGCAACAGCTACTTTACGTTTAAAACGCTATAAAGTCATTTTAATACCTAGATGGAGGCGAACCGTATCGTATCAAATGTACAAATCAACAAATCTTCCTTGTCCAATTCTTTCCCAAAATATTGCCAAGGGGCATTATTGTTTGCAGTGTTTTTCAGAATTTCTCCCATTAATTTTGCTTTCTCACGCCTTACGTTCCCGTCTGAAATATGGGCAATGTGATTGCCTGTTTCAATAATAGCAGCTAAAGGTAAAATTAAAACCTGATTATCCAGTTCTTTAAGTCTTTTAAGCTCTTCAACGACCTCAGAACGATTTTGATTCATGTGGGGGATATCTAAAATATTGGTTAATATTGATGTATCTATTATTCTCACATCCATGATTATACCCCCAGCCAATCAAAATCCTTTTTTCTTCTTCTGTTACTCTTTATAGTATTCAAAATTTCATTATTTACAGCCAAATCACCGAGATTGCCCTGTGCTAAAAGTTCTGGATATTTATTAATATCTATAAATTGCACAAACTTGCTGCTTCCATCATTTTCATTTCTATAACATATGGTTACTCCTATTAAATCATCTTTTGTGACTGCATTTAATAGTGCTGGATTATGCGTTGTTATAATGACATCTATATTTCTTTCCTTACATAAAGATGAAATTGTATTTATCAAGCTCTTAGCTCTACTTGGATGTATTCCGTTATCTACTTCTTCGATAATTACAACACTTCCACTCTTTTCACTAATTAATGAAGCAATAACAGCAATGCATCTTATAGTTCCATCAGAAAGTCTTTTAGCCTCTATATAGTCTGTACTTCCTGCAAATTTTTCTTTCAACCTGAACATAACATCTCCAATTGGAGTTTTAATAAAATCAATATCTAATATCTCATTTTCAGGCAAAGTACCGATAACATCTAAAATTCTTTTTTTATTATTATCATCCTGGCATAATTTATAAAGGACAGAAGATAAGTTATCAGCCTTGGATCTCATTTCAGAATCATTTATTCTTGAATAATCTCTCATTTCTGAAGGAACAGGATTTAAAAACAACATATTACGCAAGTTTTTTATAACTAAATCTATATTGTTTATATCCTCTTGAAATATTTCAGATTCTGAAGGAATTTTAGAAGAAAGTTGTGCAAGTACAGCTGATGAGCGTATGCATGTAAGATCCGGGTTCTTTCCAGGTCTTCCATTATTATACTCAACCTTTATATCTCCACTATCCCTTGATGTTTTCTTGGTTTTAAATACTAATTCCTTTGTACCGTCATTAAAAATTTTATCTTGGATTCGGCAAGTAATGCCGAATCCAAGTTTAAATAATTAGAAGGATTTTTGAAATTTTTGTAGAATTATTAAGAATTATAATAAATATAATAATTATTTGAATCCAGGAAAGAGGTGCTCAAATTGGATTTAAAATACAAAAAACTAATGTATGGCTCTCTTTTACATGATGTTGGTAAGCTAATACAACGAGCTAAAATATACCAAGGAACACATTCTGATCAAGGATATAAATATCTAATTGAATCTATTGGTGATGTTGAAATTGCTTCATGTGCTAAATATCATCATTTCAAAGAGTTGAAAGATGCTAATCTTCCAAATGATAATTTAGCTTACATAGTATATGAAGCAGATAATATTGCAGCTGGAATTGATAGAAGAATCAGTGAATCAACTGAAGATGGTTTTGATCCTAATATGCCACTAATCAGCATTTTTAATCTTTTTAGATATAATAAATCTGATATATCAACAGCATATCAACTTATATCGTTAAAAGATGAAAAAACAATAAATTTTCCAATGAACTCCAAAACCATTTCAGTTTCAGATATGAAATACAAATATATATTTAATGACTTCAATGAAGGTTTAAAAAGAATTAACTTTGAAAAAGATTCAATAGAATCCCTTTTGAAACTTATTGAATGGACAATGTGCTATATCCCATCTAGCACAAATAAAAATGAAGTCTCTGATATATCTTTATACAATCATTTGAAAACAACAGCAATGATTTCAAGTTGTATGTTTAAATATTTTGAAGAAAAGCAAATTAGCGATTATAAGAAAGTATGCTTTGATAAAAGCAATCGTGACAGTAAAATGTTTATTTTAGTTTCTGGTGAAATTAGCGGCATACAAAATTTTATTTACACTATTTCCAGCAAAGGGGCACTTAAAACACTAAGAGGTAGATCATTTTATTTAGAAATGCTTGTAGAACACATAGTAGATGAAATATTATCTGAACTTGAACTTTGCAGAGTAAATCTTATCTACTTAGGTGGAGGACATTTTTATCTTCTACTACCTAATACTGAAAAAGCAAAAGAGATATTAGAAAATGCAAAACTAAAAATAAACGAATGGTTGATAAAAGAATATTCTGCAGAACTATATTTTGAAATGTCATTTGTAGAATCAAGCGCTAATTGGCTTGCAAATGACTTAGGGGCAAAGAAAAAGGAAAAAAATTACCTTGGTGAATTATTCAGAACGGTTAATTCAAAAAACTCAAGAAATAAACTAAAAAGATATACCAAATCACAATTAAAATATATTATGAAACCTAATACTCTTAAAGATCATTCACGAGAATGTGCAATATGTGGTTCATCAAGCAAAAATATTTCAGAATTTAGAGGTAGTTTAGTATGTGATAGCTGTAAAGGGATGTATATGTTAGGTGAAAAACTCCCAAGGCTTAAATCTGAAGTTATAATAATTGGCGAAATTGATAAATCTGATGGCATAATAATGCCAGCTCTTAGTGATAAAAATATCAAAATGTCAACAGGAACAATAGATGAAGCTATTGATATGTTAAAAAAAGGAATAAGAATAAGGGTATATTCAATCAACAATCCTCTTACTGGTAGTGAATATATTAAAGACATATGGGCTGGAAACTATATAATAGATGGTAAAGATGGAAACTCCATTGAATTTGAGGACTTAGCAGCAAGGAGTAAAGGTATAAAAAGACTAGGTGTATTAAGAGCTGATGTAGATAATCTTGGCGTCGCTTTTATAAGTGGTTTTGAGAGCCCTGATTTTGATGATAAATACCAGTATATTTCTCTTTCAAGAAATTCTGACCTTTCATACTATTTATCTATATTTTTCAAGCATAAAATTAACAAGATCTGCAGTGGCTCATTTGGACTAAACCAATTTAAATTAGAAGAAACATCAACATCTTCAAGTAAGCGTAATGTAGTAATAGTTTACTCTGGTGGTGATGATATATTTATCGTAGGTGCATGGAATGAAATAATTGAACTTGCAGTTGATATAAACAATGCTTTTAGAAAGTTTACAAATAATAAAATGTCTTTATCTGCTGGAATTGGTATATTCAGACATGATTTTCCTATAAACCAAATGGCGTCTATTACAGGTAAGCTTGAAAATGAAGCTAAATCAAAGGGTAAGAATAGAATAGCATTATTTGGTGTGGAAAATGATAACATCGAACATGTTTACACTTGGGATAACTTTACAGAAGGAGTTATCAAAGATAAATTGTATAAATTAGATAAATGGTTTAATTTTGATGAAAATAAAAAGAGCAAGGTTAAATTAAATCTAGGTAGAAGCATGCTGTATAAATTATTAGAGTTATTAAAGTCTATCAAGGTTGAAAAAGAAGAAAAAATAAATCTAGCAAGAATAGCTTATACAATAGCTAGGCTCGAACCTGAGGATAAAAAACTTATGGATCTTTACAGAGAATTTAAGACCTCCATTTATAAATGGCTTCTTAATGAAAAAGATCTTAATGAAGTTTTAACAGCTATGAATATAATTATTTACCTAAATAGAAAGGGGGAACAATAAATGGCTGTTGATTATGTTAAGATAGCCCATGAGAGAATAAATAGTCTAATTCGTAAAGACGGTAAAATACAAGTTACAACAAGTCAAATTAGAAAGATACTTAGTGCTGCAAATTCAATTAACAATAAGCTATTAGCACTAGTTGCAAATGGCAAGATACAAAATGATAAACTCCCAGAAGAAATAATAAATGATTTACTTTCTTTCAAAGTTTTAATAATATATCAAAGTGCTAGGGAAAAAATTGTTAAAGATTTCGTAGAAAAGACAAAATTAATAGATGAACTTGAAAACGTTGGAGAAAGTGTTACTAAACTTAAAAATTACTTTAAATACATAGAGGCATTGGTCGCATATCACAAATTTGAAGGGGGAAGAGACAAATGAGTATGAATCCTTTACTTGGGAAAATATTTATTGAAGGAAAAATAACCCTTAAAACAGGCTTACACATCGGTGCTGGGAACGAATTTGCTTCCATTGGTTCAGTTGATTCAATTATAGTTAGAGACGCTATAACCAAAAGACCATATATTCCAGGTAGTAGTTTAAAAGGTAAAATGCGTTACCTTCTTTCAAAAGTTTATTCTAACAATGGAATTATGCCAAAGATTGAAGAAGAGCCTATTGAAATCTCTAGGCTTTTTGGTCAAGGTGGAAATAAAGTAATTATGTCTAGATTGCAATTCTTCGATATATTTATGAATGATGAAAGTGTAAAAAATATTGAAAAACTTGATACTGATCTTTACCTTACAGAAGTGAAATACGAAAACACTATTAATAGAATAACAGCAGTTGCAAACCCAAGGCAAATAGAAAGAGCCATTGCAGGAAGTATATTTGATTTCAAATTATGCTACAACGTAGAATCCGAATCAGAAATTGAAGAAGACATGAAAAATATAGGAATGGCAATCTCTCTTCTTGAAGACGACTATTTAGGTGGACACGGAACAAGAGGTTATGGAAGAATATCATTATCAGATCTAAAGTTTAATTATAAAGGTTATGCTAAAAACGATGAAAAAATATTGAAAAAAGCTGAAAAATCATTCTTTGAAGGCAAAGTGGGGCGTTAGTATGTTTGTATATAAATTAAAGTTTATTTCAGCTGTTCATTTTGGAACAGATTCGCCTCATGGAAGATTATCTGAATCTACTATAAGTTGCCATGCTGATACTCTATTTAGTGCAATTTGTCAAGAATGGTTAAAAATATATGGCATATATGGTCTAGAAGAATTACTTGATGCTGTGTATAAAGATGAATTTAAAATTAGCGATATGTTTCCATATATCAAAGAAGAATTATATCTTCCAAAACCAGCATTGCACATAGAAAGGAATCATAATTCTGAAATATTAGTAGATAAGAAGACGATGAAGAATATTAAATATATCCCTGCTACACATTTTAAAGACTATATAAATTTTTTAAAAAAAGGTGGAAAACTTCCTTTTGAAAATATTGAGTTTGGGAAGGAAGTCGTATCTAAAAGAGTAAACTTAAGGCAAGAACAGTCAATGCCTTATATAGTTTCATCATTCAAATTTAATGAAGATGCAGGGCTATACTTCCTATTAGATACAAATGAAAAATTAAGAGAAAAATTTGAAGTTGTTTTAGATAGTCTTGGGGGAAACGGTATTGGTGGAAAAAAACATATAGGTTTAGGTAAATTTGAATTATATGAAGAAAGCTATGAATTGTTTCTTTATGATAGTGACGCTGCTATAGATGAACTTATAAATACAGAAGGAGATTTTTACATGGCATTAAGTGTTGTAGCTCCAACTGATGATGATTTAGATTCTATTGATCTAGAGCAATCATACTATATCATTATAAATAGAACTGGATTCGTTGATTCTGTTAACTATTCAAATAATGCCCTAAAGAAAAAAAGTGTTATGATGTTTAATAGTGGTTCATGCTTTAACAAACATTTAAAAGGGCAAATTCTTGACGTTTCTAATAAAGGTAATCATAAAATATATAGATATGGTATAGGAATGTTTTTGGGGGTGAAAATTTGAAGTATACCTACAAGTTAAAAATAAAAGTAATCTCTCCCATTTACATAGGTAGCGGAGATGTATGTTCTAGATGCGACTATATTAATATTCCTGAAGAAAAGAAAATTTATTTGCTAGATAAAAAAAAATGGATAGATTTTCTTGTCAAAAGTAAACTTTATGATAGTTTTATATCAAATATTACTCAATATGGTTCAAACTTAGATATATATAGGTGGTTAAAATTTAACTATAGGTTTATAAACGAAAAAAAACTTCCTGAATTTATATCAAGTATGTCTGAGGTTATTTTTGATATAACGCATATAAATGGCTTTAAAAATCACAATATATATTCATTCATAAAAAATGCAAATAGGGAACCATATATTCCTGGTAGTAGCATAAAAGGTGCTTTAGTAACTGCACTTCTTTCACAAATTTTGCAAAACAACACTAAAAAAAGTATTCAATACTTAAATGAAATATATTCAATGTTAGAGGAATCTAAAATAAGCAACAAAGCAAATAAAATAAATAGTAATATTATAAAAAATTCATTTGATTATAAGGCAAATTACGACGATGTAAATATAAAAGGAATGAGTGGAATATCAATAAGTGATAGTGAACCTTTTAAAAAAGAGAACTTAAAATTATATAAAAAGAAGGATTTAATAATTGTAAACGGAAATATTAAATCAAAAAAAATCGATGATAGACCAGTCTATAGAGAATGTATTGATGTAGGTTCAGAAACTAATTTCACATTAACAATTGACACAAGTAAATTAAAGCAGGATTTAGAAATTAAAAATATTGATTCAATAATGGATGCTCTTTCTTTAAGAATAAAACTACTATTTGGCGACAATGGAATAATAAGTGCATGGGGACAAAGTTCAAACTATTTACCTGATAATATTTTTGATAAAGGTGTTTTACAAATCGGCGGAGGCGTTGGATTCCATTCAAAAACTTTAATGAGTTCTATTTGTTCCAGCAGAGAAGAAGCAAATAAATTAACAGGGAAAATATTAGATAAAATATTTAAGGGTAAAAAACATTATCTTGATAAACCTATATCCCCAAGAGCTCTTAAGTTGGCTACAGTAAACAATCAAGATGTATTCATGGGATTTTGCAAAATAAAGGAGATAAAACAATGATAGCAACTTTAAAAATGTCAATTAATCCAAAGAATAACAAATGCTTGAATTATAATGTTGCATCTCTTCTACATGGTGTAATAATGGAAATGTTAGATCCTGCTTACTGCAATTTTTTGCATAAATCATCTTTAAAACCTTTTACTCAATATATAATAAAGGCAAAAGATTCGAATAAATATATATGGACGATTAATACACTTAATTTACAAGCATATGAGAAAATAATAAAACCTATGGAAAAAGATTCTTTTAACTTTTTTAAAATTAATTATAAGGATATTGATGTTATAATAGAAGAAAAGCAAGTTAATTCTATGCATTATAAAGATCTTATTAATAAATTCTATATTGAAGAAACTCCCAGTTCGATTGTAAAAATAAGATTTATAACTCCAACAGCATTTAAAAGTATGGGAGAATATTGTTTTATTCCATCTTTTAAGTTATTATATAAAAGTATAATGAACAAATATGATACATTTTCAAATTCATTTACAATTAGTTCTGATGAAGTATTAGAAACACTTGTAGAAAAAACCAAAATTGTTGATTATGCATTAAGATCAGCAAGATTTCATCTTGAAGGAACTAAAATCCCATCTTTTATAGGTGAAATTACTTTAAAAATTAATGGCCCGGAAACAATGATAAGCTTAGTAAGTATGCTATTTGAATATTCAAAATGGTGTGGAATAGGTATAAAAACCGCACTTGGAATGGGTGCTGTTGATGTATATTTAACCAATAAAATGTATAAATAAATATTTTATTACATTATTTTACTTTAAGAACCGCAACTAGAATTTCATCGCTTTTATAGCATTTTTACTAATAATTCTTTTATGTAGCGTTGTATATTGCTGTATAAGCCGCAAACCGATTTTACAAGGCAGTAATATCAAGGCTTTTCAGGCACAGGGTATGAAATATATTCTCCCCTTTAGGGGACGGAAACTTGGTGAACTTAACTTTATAGTTTAGCTCTAGCAATGTATGAAATATATTCTCCCCTTTAGGGGACGGAAACCCATTAACTTTTCTACTAATTCTCTTTTTAGCATAGTATGAAATATATTCTCCCCTTTAGGGGACGGAAACTGTACCGCTTGCGGGCGTAACGAAGTGAAGCACCTAGTATGAAATATATTCTCCCCTTTAGGGGACGGAAACTGTCAGTAAAGTTACAAAAACATACACCTGCAAGTATGAAATATATTCTCCCCTTTAGGGGACGGAAACTCTATTAATTTTGACAAAACCTTTACTTTAGAAAAGTATGAAATATATTCTCCCCTTTAGGGGACGGAAACGGTAATAAGCCAACTATTTGGTCGAGAACTCCATTGTATGAAATATATTCTCCCCTTTAGGGGACGGAAACTATTTTGCTGTTTATATACTCTCTTTCTTGCTCGTATGAAATATATTCTCCCCTTTAGGGGACGGAAACTCTCTCCATAATGCTGAAAATGCCTTTTTATTCAAGTATGAAATATATTCTCCCCTTTAGGGGACGGAAACTATTCCCCTCCATTGAACCTTTTTTCGCCTGGCACCACGTATGAAATATATTCTCCCCTTTAGGGGACGGAAACTCTAACCCCTCTTTTATTGGCCTTGCCATATTAGTATGAAATATATTCTCCCCTTTAGGGGCAATAATCTTTATCCAAAACTAATAGTTTTGAAAGGAGAATTTATTATGACCGTTTTATATGTTACAGAACCTGGAACAGTTGTAAGCATGAATGAAGGGCAAGTCGTTATTGAAACAAAAAGTGGACTTAAAAAATACATTCCAATTGAGACTCTTGAAAACGTTGTATTGTTTGGGCCATCTCATATAACTACTAACTGCCATATTTCTTTTCTTACAAGAGGTATAAACATAACTTATCTTTCAAGTTCAGGTAATTTCTTTGGTAGAACCGAATCAACAAAACATATTAATATCTATCGCCAAAGATCCCAGTTTAAACTTGGTGAGAATGAAGGCTTTTGTATTGAGTTTACACGAAGAATATTATATGCAAAAATCAATAATCAGAAAGTTTTATTAAGACGTTATAATAGATACCGTAATATTGAATCTGTTACAAAAAGTATTGATGAAATTGATATATTTTTAGATAAAATATCTAAAGCTAATAGTATTGAGCAAATGATGGGGTATGAGGGAAATGCATCTAAAGTTTATTTCAAATCATTAGGCCAACTCGTTAATAGCAACTTCAAATTTTATAATCGAAGCAAAATGCCTCCACGTGATCCTTTTAATGCAATGTTAAGCTTGGGTTACACTCTACTACTTTATGAAATATATACTGCCATATCTCTAAAAGGACTAAATCCCTATGCTGGATTTATGCATAAAGATAAACAAGGTCATCCCGCACTTGCAAGCGATATGATTGAAGAATGGCGTCCTGTAATAGTTGACTCTCTTGTTATGAAGTTAATTCTAAATAATGATATATTATTGAACGACTTCTATAATGATGGTGATGCAGTTTTGCTTACAAAAAGTGGATTAAAAAAATTTATACAAAGCTTTGAAAAAAAGATGCTAGATGAGATAAACTATTTGGGAGAGTATGACGAAGATAATGAAATGAACTTTAGACGTACCCTATTATTTCAAGCCAACTTACTTTCAAAATCTATAGATAATAATGATTTTAGTTTATATAAACCTATACATATGAGGTGATAAAAAATGGATGAATATCAAGAGGATTTTCTTTCAACTGATGAATCAGATATTAAAGAAAAAAGAAAGTATATTGTACTAGTTATTTATGATGTTGTAGACAATAAACGTCGTTCGAAATTAGCAAAATATCTTAAAAGTTATGGATTTCGTGTCCAAAGATCATCTTTTGAAGCTATAATTGATAATAAGGCTTATAATGATCTTGTAAATAATGTGGATAATTATATAAACATTAATGAAGACCTTTTAAGAATTTACAAAATATCTGGTAATGCTATAATTAAAACATGGGGTAAAATCGGTAAAACAGAACTTGAAGATGTTATAATAATATAACTTGGAGGAATATATATGAATGAGAATCTAGTGTTATTTAGCCCTATTGGAAGAAGTGATCCCATAAGAGGTAACTTTGATGGCCCTTTTTTACATATAATTCGTAATTATAAGCCAAAAAAAGCATATATTTTCCTTACCAAGGAAATGTGGGAATATGATATGTATGATAACAGATATGAAAAAGCAGCTAAATCAGTATTGAAAAACATTGAAATTATTAAAATTAATGCTTCTGAAATAGAAAAAGCACATGATTTCTTAACATTTGATAAGTATTTTAGAGAAATATTTAAAAGAATTGAAGAAGAAAACCCTAATTGTGAGGTATTAATCAATGTTACATCTGGAACTCCTCAAATACAAGCAAGTTTATATGTTTTATCTACACAATCTAGAATTAAAACAAGGCTTATACAAGTTTCAACACCTGCTGGGCGTTCAAATGATTGTCCCCCAGTTACAAAAAATTATGATATTGACTATGAAATTAAGAATAACATTGATAGTGATGAAGATTTTGAATTAGAAAACAGGTGTAAAGAAATTGAAGCTAAGAATGTAAGAAAAATAATTTTGGAGGAGATAATAATAAGCCATATATCCTCCTATGACTATAATGCTGCTCTTAGAGCATACAAACAATCAGAAGGTTTATTTAAACCTGAGGTAGGAATTATATTAGAAGCTGCTAAATACAGATTGGACTTGGATACAATAAATACTGAAAAGGTTTCTAGAAAAATAAATTATGATATATATCCTTTAAAAAGCAGTGATGTAAAGTATTTATTTGAATTTATATTATACTTAGAAATTAAAATCAAAAGAAATGAACTTTCTGAATTTTCAAGAGCAATATCACCTTGCTTAACTCATTTGTTTACTATGTATTTAAACTCTATGTTAGGAAAAGATTTTAAGACTTATTTTTGCACTAAAATAGGAAAAGATAGATATATCGTTACACTATCAAAAATTCCAGATGAATATAAAAAGTATTATGATATGGATTTTAATGGAAACTTCAGAGATTCTGAATTAAGTTCAGCAAGTCTATTACCATTTATCAAAGCTTGGTGTGAAAAAAATAATAGAAAATATGATAGTGAAATGACTCAAAAACTTCGATCTCTTGAAGAAAAAATAAGAAACCCAGCAGCACATAATATTGTTTGTATAAATGATTCAATATTTGAAAGAGAATTAGGAATTAAACCTCAAAAAGCGCTTGATATGATAAAATATTTATTTCAAGTATCAAATTCTAATTACAACAAGTCTATTAATTGGAACTCTTATGATAAAATGAATGAAGATATAATCAATCTAATTAATGATAAAAAACTCGATGAAAAATAGTATAATAAATTTAAACCTTGTCCTTGTAAATTGATAAAATTTAATAGTTCTTAGGCCTTAAAAATACCTAAATTTTGTTAAAGCAAAAAACGTTCTATAATAAATGTTGGGGTGTAAAACTTAAGATTTATTATTGAGCCTAACTTTTTTATCCCCTATTCAACTCCCCTCGCCTCCAAGTCTTTTATCCAAAAAAGCAAAAAGCCCTGATTTCTCAAGGCTTATCGTATCAGCGAATCGTTATGATTTGGTGGAGGCGAGGGGAGTCGAACCCCTGTCCGAAGGCAGCAATGCCTGAGCTTCTCCGAGTGCAGTCAGTATTTTAACATTCCCTCCACCTGACCCCTACTGACAGGGTTCAGGCTTTAGTAGCTTCAT
>Ga0209537_1004454_pt1 | contig 11911 bp, 10 predicted proteins | sample BioPla4DNA1_FD_187698 | JGI IMG/M metagenome (GOLD analysis project Ga0209537, IMG submission 187698) | Biogas fermentation microbial communities from Germany - Plant 4 DNA1 (SPAdes) (version 2) | ecosystem: Engineered > Bioreactor > Anaerobic > Digestate | place: Bielefeld, North...
TGTGGGCAGGTCCGCAGGAGCTGTCCAAGCGTTGTGGACCCCTGTGGGCAGGTCCGCAGGAGCTGTCCACAGAGTCCACAAACGCGTCAAATCCACAGGTACTGATTCCCCTACCATATCTCCATCGGATCTACATACCGGCCATTAACCCAATACTCAAGATGCAAATGAGGGCCGATTGATAAACCACTGTTTCCGGAGAGAGCTATTATTTCTTCGGCTTTGACGCGTTGCCCACGCCTAACAAACAAGCTTGTCAGTTATGCAGTGCTTCGGAGCTTGGCAAGCTCCCCGTTTGGCTGTCCACTTCGTGACAACCAACCAGCTTGAACGGGGTGCGCCCCGTTACCCCCGTCAGTCAATGCCTTGCTAAAAAAAATTTTGGGCGCAGCCGAACCCGCAGGGCAAAATTATTTTTAGCAACCCGGAGGGCTTGGGCATTTACTGACCGTTCCCCCGTATAATGTCAAAAGGGTTATTTCAGCCATGGTTTTGCTGAAATAACCCTTGATTAGTTCCTTACGGGGGTTTCCCCTCCCTACGGCTAAAAATCGCTTACAGGGCAAATACGGCGGTCTAGGAGCCATTCTGACGGTGGGGTAGTGGTGGTAGTCAAGGGGTTTATCCAGAGGACTGGCTAAACCCCGTTTGCTATTATACTTTCGGCAAGACGCGTCAAGGGTAAAATGCACGCTGACGCGCCCTTGACGCTGGCTTTTAGGCACCTTGTTTTCTTTACTTGATACTATAGAAACACTGGCGATTTGTAAAAAGTCCGTAACCCCTTGTTTTTTCTGGCTTTGCCGGAAAAATAACGGTTGAAAACAAGAAACCCCTCGTGGTAAAATGTGGTTGTCTAGATCACATCACCGTGGGAGGGGTTTTTCTTGTGTTTAAGTTGTGATAACAGTATACCCAATTTTCCCAGTCTAGTCAAGACGGGCGAAGTATTATCTGACGGCCAGCGGCCATGGGTAGAGAAAAAACTAAAAGTGGACAAGCTGTCCACTGTCTACCGGCAGAAACTTGGCAAGCCGGCAAAGGCACTACGATTAGAAAACTGCGGTACTCTGTTGACTTATAACGAGTGCGATTGTGGCACCAAGAGCCTAACCAAAGCGAATTTCTGCAAAGAGAGGTTATGCCCTATGTGCGCCTGGCGGCGGTCCTTAAAAGTGTTTGGGCAACTAAAGCAGGTAGTTTGCGAAATCCGCAAACAGGAGCCAGCAAGTCGTTTTCTCTTGCTGACACTGACCGCCAAAAACTGTCCAGCTAAAGAATTATCTAATTCGCTGGACGGCTTCTTTGCTGGCTTTAAGCGGCTTTTTGAGCGCAAGGAAGTAAAACAGCATATGCTGGGGTACTTCCGGGCACTGGAAGTCACGTACAGCGTTAAGCGTGGCGATTATCACCCGCACTTTCATGTGCTACTGTGCATGAAATCAACCTACTTCGCAAAAGGATATCTTAGTCAGGCCAAGTGGCGAGCACTTTGGCAGGACGTTATGCGATTAGACTATTTACCGCAAGTCGATGTCAGAGCCGTGAATATGGCGAATGACGGAGCAATTGCCGAGGTCGGCAAGTATGCGGTAAAAGGTGACTTCTGGGAATACGAGGTTGCCGACATGGCGCCGATTATCCAGACTTATGACGATGCACTGAAAGGGCGCAGGCTAATGGCATACGGTGGCCTGATGCGCCAAGTACATAAACAGCTAAATCTTGCTGATGTGGAGACGGACGCGGATCTGGTTCACACAGACGATGAACAGCCGACAGGTTGCACCTGCCCGGCCTGTGGTTCGCCCATGTGGGAACATGTCTACGAGTGGGTACGCAAATTGGGTTTGTATGTTGGGTGACGGGAGCAAGCTGCTCCCGTTTTTTATTTTGCCAACCGCAGGTTCGAGTGCTGACCAGCACGATAAAAATCCCGAAGGGCGCACAACAAGTTTGAAAAACTTGTAAGTGCGCCTACCGGATAATCTACCATGTTACGCGCCAGCTTCGATGCCTGCTGCTTGCCTCTTTATTGGCGGCTTTGCCGCCTTCCATTTTCTGCCCGTATGGTCGGAATTTTAGGCATTGCCTTCTTCCTACGTATCCAGCTTAAACGGCCTTCCCTTTCATCATGCATATTGTAATTCGCGCTCCGAAATTGTCAAGGCAACCAGCGGCTACGCTACGCTCCGGCCTTGACAATTTCTCCGCTGCTCATTTTGCGGCAATTAGGAAAGGGAAGCTCCAAGAGTGGCCGTTTATTTTTTTGCCATATCTCCATCGGATCTACATACCGGCCATTAACCCAATACTCAAGATGCAAATGAGGGCCGATTGATAAACCACTGTTTCCGGAGAGAGCTATTATTTCTTCGGCTTATGTTTTGCTATATTATGCATTTTCATACAAATATTATATCAAACCATGCTATATTTTCCATGATTTCCGATGAAAATATTGATTATTTAACCCACCATCGATATTATTATATTGTCAATTTTTTATTTGAATTTTGGAGGTGATTGTTGAGAAGAAACAGCGAAGCGAAAAATAATATAAGGAGTTGAAAATATGGTTTAAGGAGATGGTCAATATTTGAACGTCAAAGAATTCAACCAACCACCGCAAAATTATAAACCCATCGAGGATGTAGTAAATCCATATGACAGGGCAAAAGAAGAGTGGGACAATCGGATTGGCTCAGCGCGGGTGCAAGCATATAATTGGCGACTATTTGCGTTATTTGCAATCATAGGGTGGATTATCACTACTATAGGTCTAATATATCAAAGTTCTAAATCAATAGTGACGCCCTATGTGGTTGAAGTGAATTCAGATGGTACGGTTAAGGCAATCGGACCTGCAAAAGAAGCAAATTACGTCCCATCCGAAGCACAAATAAAATATTTTATATCTCAAATTGTCTTAAAGGCCCGAAGCATACCTTTGGATCCGGTTGTCGCAAAGCAAAATTGGCTTAACGTCTACGCTTTCTTACGACAAGGGGCTGCACAAAAAATGAACGCCCTACTGCAACAAGATAACCCGATGATGAAGATAGGAAAGCAAACAATACAAGTAGAAGTAAATGTCATAGTGCAAATGACAAAAGATACATACCAAGTCAGATGGAAAGAATCTGTTTTTGGAGCAGAGGGAGCTTTGCAAGAACAGTATTTAATGACTGGACTTTTTACAATTGACTTCACGCCGCCAAAAACGGAAAAAGATTTACTGATAAACCCATTAGGGTTATATATTAAAGATTTTTCATGGTCAAAAGAACTATAAGGAGGCAAAGAAAAAATGAAAAAACCTTTAAAGATGATAGCCCTGGTTATTGGTATTATTAGCATTGCCATTACCGCAGGATTGGCCCAGGACACCCCTCTTCAAGAACCATCAAAAGCAACGGTTGTCAACGTCAGCCCTCAACCATACATGGTTGAAGGACCGAAGGAACCAAAACCTGTCAACGTAACTATCGAAGAACCTAGAAAAGAAAAAGAAGAAGAACCGGAAGAAAACAAAGAAGAAAAAAAAGTGGTCCAAAATACAGTCAAAGAAAACACACAAGATGTAACGGAAGCAATCACCACTCAAGCTGCTATTACATACACATATGTCGAAAACCAGATTTATAAAGTCTACTGTACGGTTCAACATATAACTGATGTACAATTACAACCAGGAGAAGAAGTTTTGTACATTGGTGGTGGCGACACCGCCCGGTGGATTATAGATCAAGAGAGATCCGGGGCCGGCGAGAATGAACGAAACCATATCTATATAAAGGCTTTAAAACCCGAATTAAAAACCAACCTCGTAATCAACACAGATCGTCATGTATATCATTTACAATTACAATCAGGTAATTGGTACACCCCGATAATAAAATGGGTCTACCCACAAGACGAAAGGGCTGCATTCCTCCGCAAGCAGCAAGAGGAAAAGAAAATTGAAGAGGAAACAACAGGAACTTTTACTGTTGAAGCAATTAACTTTAAGTACAGAATTAAAGGTCGTAACTACAGCTGGAAACCAAAGATGGTCTTTGACGATGGTCAAAAAACCTACATCCAAATGCCCGAAACTATGTCCAGCAGTGAAGCCCCCGCCCTCTTTATCAAAAATGGGAAAGAACTGCACCTGGTCAATTACCGGGTTAAGAACAACTATTACATTGTTGACCGGATATTTGCACAGGCAGAGTTACGCTGCGGCAAAGATAAAGTGATTATAATCAACGAACAACTATATAAGGGAGGGTTGCAATAATGGAGGAAAATAGGTTTGAGGATCTTCCTCTCAAAACAGATCCAGCACCGGTTGTAGGCCCATTACGGGCCGAAGCGCCGTCGGGAACAACCTTCAATAAGCGGACCGTAATGATTACGGCTGCAATTGTCGGTAGTCTGTTCGCGTTTGGAATCTTGATGGCATTTTCTCCTAAACAAAAAAAAGCAGTAACAACTGCTCAAACACAGGAACAACCAACCTATCAGGTAACACCGGAGCAAATTACCGAAATGCCAAGCACTTACAATCAGAAGAACACCGGTAACTACCCACAGCTTGGACCGCCAACACCAGTATTGCCTGGATCCGGATATAATCAGTACGGCGATTACAGCGGATACGGATATCCCGGATCCGGCCCCACATATGTTGTGCCGGAACCTCGGTTTGTGAATGAGGAAGACCAGCCGTATGATAATAGTGCATATGAACAACAGAACGAAATACGTAAAAGCCCGATCCGCTTCAATGTTGCTAAGGCATCTGAACAACCGGTGGCCACACAAAACAGTACAAACTACGATCCATATCTGGACGCAATGGCACTAAACAACCAAATAGGAATGATGGAGCAACAAAAACATCCCCAGGACGAAAAACGGGAGTTTATGGCTGCTAATCATAACACCGGCTTTTATGCAAAGTCTTCAATTCAAGCACCTATCTCCAAATACGAGATCAAAGCCGGAACCATTATTCCGGCGGTACTGATCACTGGGGTAAACAGCGATCTTCCCGGATACATCACAGCACAAGTCCGGGAAAATGTATATGATACCGTTACCGGCAAGCATTTACTTATCCCACAAGGGACCCGGATAATCGGCGTATACGATAGTAAAATACAATATGGCCAAAATCGGGTAATGACAGTCTGGACACGTCTAATTTACCCCAACGGGAAGTCACTCGATTTGGAAAACATGACCGGTATCGACCAGGGCGGTTATGCCGGATTCAAAGACAAAGTTAACAACCACTGGGGTAAACTAATCTCCGGAGCGTTAGTAACAAGCGTCTTATCCGCTGGCGCAAAAGTAGCTACCGGGGACCCGGATGATGATTCCTACGAACACTTAGCTGCTCAGGGCGCGGCTGAAAACATCGCGAATGTCGGCGCAAAAGCGACCGAAAAGAATCTGAACATCCAGCCAACTATCGAGATAAGACCGGGCTACAGGTTCAATCTATTTGTACAGAAAGATTTTGTCCTAGCGCCATATAAACCATGAAACCGACAAAATTCCTGATACTTCCCAGTCTGTGCATTATCACGATCATAATTCTTGGCATGTGGGTATCTACCCAGTGGGTGGCCGCATTGCTGGGGTATCCTCCCCAGCTCGGCCAACCCTGGACTGTATGGGGTAATACGCCGATTTACCCACCACTTTTCATAATCTGGTGGCTAAAATATGGCGTATACGCCCAAAAACAATTTGACTTAGCCTCAACAGCAACATACATCGGGGTACTCCTTGGAGTTGTTGCAGCTGTGGCCATGGCCCTGCACCGGGCCAGGCAGAAAAAAAATCCCACCTACCATGGATCTGCAAGGTGGGCAGAATTAAGGGACATTAAAGAATCGGGACTTTTAAACAACAAGGGTGTTGTACTTGGCCTTACTCAAGACGGACAATATCTCAGGCACGATGGGCCTGAGCACGTTTTAGTAATGGCTCCAACACGTTCCGGGAAAGGTGTCGGTATCATCATCCCTACCCTGCTGACGTGGCCTCATAGTGTTTTGGTCACGGACATAAAAGGGGAAAACTGGGGAATAACAGCGGGATTTCGGCAAAAATGTTTGGGCAACCGCGTACTAAAGTTTGACCCAACATGCAGTGATGGAAGTTCCGTCCGGTTCAACCCGCTGGATGAAATCAGGTTAAGGACCGTTAACGAGGTCCGGGACGTGCAAAATATTGCCGACATGTTGGTGGACCCGCAAGGGACCGGCCAGCTGGACCACTGGTCCAAAACCGGCCACGCCTTATTGGTCGGCGTGGCTCTTCATCTTAAATACGAAAAGCCTAATGCGACACTAACAGATATTGCATCGCTGCTGTCGGATCCGTCGCGTAGCTTCGAGGAAACACTTGTGGAAATGATGTCGGCTATCCATGACACTACCGGATTATTCAAGGAAATATATGGCGTTGATTCGGAAACTCACCCGGTGGTGGCGCAAGCAGCCCGGGAACTCCTGAACAAATCGGAAAACGAACGCTCCGGCGTATTGTCAACGGCCATGAGTTTCTTGGGCCTCTACCGGGACCCAGTAGTATCTTATAACACAGCAGTAAGCGAATTTTCGATCAACGATTTAATGAACAATGATGATCCAGTATCCCTGTATTTAGTAGTCCCCCCCAGTGACATCAACCGAGTGCGGCCATTGATCAGGATGATTTTGAACCAGGTGGTAAGACGACTAACTGAAAAAATGACATTTAAGGACGGAAAACCTGTTAAGAGCTATAAGCAAAGGTTACTACTACTTTTGGACGAATTCCCTGCCTTGGGGCGGTTAGACGCCTTTGAAGCGGCCCTAGCTTATATTGCAGGGTATGGCCTCAAATCACTTTTAATTATACAGAGCCTCAATCAACTAAAAAAAACATACACCCAGAACAATAGCATTGTTGACAACTGCCATGTCCGGATCGTATACACACCGAACGATGCAGAAACGCCAGAGTTTATTTCAAAAATGCTTGGAACAAAAACTGAGGTTATAGAAACACGCAACTACCAAGGTGACAGGCTCATGCCCTGGCTACCAAAGGTCAGTACCAACATTCAGCATGTAGCCAGGCCCTTGCTAACAGCTGGCGAGGTCCTGCAACTGCCGGAAGATGAAGAGATTATCTTCGTGGCCGGTCACCCTCCTATTAGGGCTAAAAAACTCCGGTACTACCAGGACCGGAACTTCACAAAACGATTGATTGATGCACCGGAGACCAGTGATAGAATCCGGGAGGTGAGAATAAAAACAGAAATAAAAGTGCAGGAAGAAACACCTGACAAAATAGTCATAGGCACCGGAAGGGACCTAGAATTTTACGACGATGACCACCACGATTATGTTCACGAACATGATCAAAGCGATCCGTTCCATGGCCATGACCATGAAACGGACGAAGAGAAAAAAGATGTTGAACTTGAAATTTCCTCTTCCCCGGAACAGCAGGGCGACGGCTATCCATTCGATGATTTTGGAGATTCAGATTTAATGTAAAAGGAGTGGTTTAAGTGCAAGAAAAAGAAAGGCTTGAAAAATTATTGGCCAAAAAAGAAGCTCTCGAAAAAAAGATTCGAGAGCAAAAGGCAAAAATCAGCAAAAAAGAACGGAAGAAACGCACAAGGCAACTGATCCAAATCGGCGGCTTAGCTGAAATTGCCGAACTGACAAACACAGACCGCGGAATCATCCTCGGCGGACTCCTTGAGATCTCCGAAACAATCAAAAGTAATCCAGAAAAAGCGGCAGCTTGGAAGAACAAAGGTGATAAAGTTTTAAAAGAACGGGAAGCTGCCAGGAAAAAGAAGGAGGGAAAAGACAATTAACGCGGGACGCAAAAAGGATGCCAGCCAAGAAAGACTGCTTGAGATGCTATCTTCAGCCCTAGGGCCGCATATCGCCGAGCTATTAGATGATGATAACGTGGTCGAACTAATGCTGAATCCGGACGGCGTCCTTTGGGTTGACCGGCTAGGGACCGGCCGGTCTAACACAGGAATTGTAGTCAGTCCGGCCAACGCCGAACGAGTAATCTACATAGTGGCAAGCTCAACCGGCGCTGTCTGCAGCGCCGAAAACCCCATTATCAGCGCGGAATTTCCCCTCAGCGGCCATCGGTTCCAAGGGTTACTCCCGCCGGTTGTGACTGCTCCGGTGTTTACAATCCGGAAAAAAGCGATCATGATCTTCAGCTTGAACGACTATGTAACACAAGGAATTATGACCATAGCGCAAAAGGAAGCAATTGTTACATCGGTCCACAAAAAAAAGAACATCTTGATTGTAGGCGGTACAGGCAGCGGGAAAACAACCCTGGCCAATGCCGTCCTAGATGAAATCGCCAAAACAAACGAAAGAATAGTTATTATTGAGGACACGTTGGAACTACAATGCAGCGCCCCGGACACTGTTTTTCTCCGATCCCATGAACATGTGTCCATGAATGATCTTCTGCGGGCAACAATGCGCCTGCGACCAGACCGGATTGTAGTCGGTGAGGTGCGGGGACCAGAGGCACTAACTCTCCTCAAAGCATGGAACACCGGCCACCCTGGCGGATGTGCCACAGTCCACGCCAATAGCGCCCGAGGGGGGCTCACCAGGTTAGAGCAACTAATTCAAGAGGCCATACCCACCCCCCAGCGTGAGCTAATAGCCGAGGCGGTCAACACCATCATATACATGGAGCGCTACCAGGGAGGGCGACGTATCAAGGAAGTAGCGGAAGTGGAGGGATTAGCGGAAGAAAAATATGTATTGAGGCAGTTATAACACAAATAACGGATTAAAAAGGAGTGTTTTATAGGATGAAAAGTTCAACGGTTTTAAAGAAGGTTTTGTGTATTTGTCTGACTGTTATTTGCCTGCAAATAATCATGGCTACAGCTACCATGGCGGCTTCTTCGGGTATGCCCTGGGAAACGCCGTTGCAGAAAATCCTTGATTCGATTTCAGGACCAGTGGCAAAAGTTATCGGCGTAATTGCTATTGTGGCAACCGGTCTTGGCCTGGCCTTTGGCGAGGCAGGCGGTGGTATGAAAAAGATGCTCCAAATCGTTTTTGGTCTGTCAATCGCATTTAGTGCAACGTCGTTTTTCCTGAACTTCTTAGGATTTTCCAGTGGCCTTCCGTTCTGAGGTGAGGTGATTTAAATGGACGAGATCAAGGGATATGAAATTCCGATTCATCGGTCCCTTACAGAGCAAATTTTGCTGGGGGGTGTCCCCCGGCAAATTGCTCTGTTAAATGGTACATTAGGTGCTGCTATGGTAATTGGTTTACATTCTTGGATTGGGATACCGATATGTCTGTTTATACACGTTATAGCAGTTGCAGCAACAAAAAAGGACCCACAATTTTTTGACTGCTTCAAAAGACACATAAATCAAAAATCATACTATTCAACCTGAAAAGAAGGTGAAATATAGATATGTTGAATCTCCGAGAGTACCGGAACAAACCGGATCGCCTCTCAGATTATCTACCCTGGGCGGCTCTAATAGCCCCAGGTGTAGTTCTCAACAAAGACGGCTCCTTCCAGAAAACATTCCGTTTCAGGGGCCCGGACCTGGACAGCGCCACTAAAGCGGAACTTGTATCCACAACCGCTAGAATTAACAACGTGCTTAAACGACTCACCAGCGGTTGGGCAATCTACGCAGAGGCACAAAGGGTAAAAAGTCAAGAGTACCCTTCATCAGTTTTTCCAGATCCAGTAACTGCAATGATTGACGATGAACGCAAAAAATTCTTTCGCGGCGGCAATCATTACGAGAGCAATTTTTATTTCACCATTATATATTTACCGCCACCAGAAAGTACCGATAAGCTGGAAAAGTATATTATCAGGCGGGATATAGAAAAAGAACGGGAATCATATGCCGCACACCTAAAAACATTTACAACAGAAGTAGACCGGATATTTAACATGTTTGCGGAGCAGATGGCCGAAGCCGCTCCGCTAACAGACGAAGAAACAATAACATATTTGCACTCCTGTATTTCACCAAAAAGACATGTAGTGAAAGTTCCTGAGATCCCAATGTACCTTGACGCTATCCTGGCTGATACGCCGCTCATTGGCGGTATGGAACCACGTCTGGGCAACTATCATTTACGGACAGTATCAATTCTTGGATTTCCAGGAACCAGTATTCCAGGGATTCTGGATAATCTTAATAGGCTTAATTTTGAATATCGATGGGTGACACGTTTTATACCTTTAGACAAAGACGATGCAATTGCGGAAATAAAAAAATACCGCAAGCAATGGTTTGCAAAACGTAAAGGCATCATGAGCATGATCCGGGAAACAATCAGCCAAAGCGAAAGTGCAATGGTTGATAATGACGCGATCAATAAATCAATTGACGCGGACCAGGCCATGCAGGTTTTAAGTGACGATCTTGTCAGTTATGGTTACTATACATCCACCATAACCATACTTGATCAGGATGCTGCCCGAGCCGAAAAAAAGGTCCGGGCTATTGAGAAAACCATTAACAGCTTAGGATTTACTACAATCTATGAAACCCTAAACGCTGTAGACGCATGGTTTGGTAGCATACCAGGTATGTGCCGTTCCAACGTCCGGCGGCCACTTTTTAGTTCGCTTAACTTAGCCCATGCCTTACCATTATCGGCGGTATGGGCTGGACCAAAACAAAATGATCATCTTGGCGGTCCGGTGCTTATGCACACGCAGACCCCGGATTCTACACCGTTTAGGTTGGACCTCCATGTTGGAGATGTTGGCCATACAATGATTATCGGGCCGACCGGTGCAGGTAAATCTGTACTGCTGGCGACTATAGCGGCTCAATTCCGGCGCTATAAGGATGCCCAGGTCTATTTCTTCGATAAAGGCGGATCATGCAGGGCCCTGACTGCCGGTGTCGGCGGCGATTTTTACGACCTGGCCGATGAACAGGCAGGCGCACTTTCGTTCCAGCCACTGGCCCACATAGACGAAGAAAATGAACGGGCCTGGGCAGCGGAATGGATCTACGAATTTCTTCGGTCAGAAAATGTAGAAATCACCCCTGAAGTGAAAAACACTGTTTGGATTGCGCTTTCATCGTTGGCAACATCTCCAAAGAAACAACGCACAATCACCGGTTTATCCATATTGATTCAAGATCAAAAACTACGTATTGCGCTGGAACCAGCTACAATTAAAGGTGCATTTGGCAGACTGTTCGATTCCAGCTTTGACAATCTGGAATACGGCAACTGGCAATGTTTCGAGATGGAAAAGCTCATGAACACTCCAGCGGCCATCGGTCCTACTCTATCCTATCTGTTTCATAGACTAGAACAACGTTTCACCGGCGCGCCCACGGCCCTAATCCTTGACGAGTGCTGGTTATTTTTAGATAATCCAATCTTCGCGGCGAAGATTCGCGAATGGTTGAAAGTATTGAGAAAAGCAAACGTATCCGTTATATTTGCTACCCAATCCATGCAAGATGTACAAAAAAGCCCAATTGCCCCGGCTATCATTGAATCGTGTATGACAAAGATTTTCTTGGCTAATCCAAACGCTTTTGACGCACAAACAGCCGCAGCATACCGGGAATTTGGACTTAATGAACGTGAGATCGAAATTATCTCCCAGGCTACGCCAAAGAAACATTATTATTACAAATCAATCTATGGATCCAGGCTATTCGAACTTGCCCTTGGTCCAATTGCGCTGGCCTACTGCGCTGCAAGTTCAAAAGAGGATCAGTTCAAAGTTAAAGAAATACTAGCGACAAAAGGAAAAGAGCATTTTAACGAAGAATGGTTAAAATATAAAAAAATAATAGAAGATACGAAAAAGGAGATGAGAGAAAATGAAAAAGAATAAACTTGTTTTGCTG
>Ga0209537_1004459_pt1 | contig 11908 bp, 9 predicted proteins | sample BioPla4DNA1_FD_187698 | JGI IMG/M metagenome (GOLD analysis project Ga0209537, IMG submission 187698) | Biogas fermentation microbial communities from Germany - Plant 4 DNA1 (SPAdes) (version 2) | ecosystem: Engineered > Bioreactor > Anaerobic > Digestate | place: Bielefeld, North...
TCCTCCAACAATTTGGAGAATGCTTCATCCCTACCATTTGATAAAAATAATCCGTGCAAAAGTTCTTCGGTTATAGTAATATTAAACTGAGCCATGGTTCATCCTCCTCGGTTTGGTATTTGTTTAGCAACTATATTTTACCGAGGTATGAGCTTTGGCTCAACTCCTTTTTACACCATTATATAGACTTAATCATAGATATTATTTTGGAATTATCCTCATCGTTTGTAATATATCTGCATATTTTATACATAATATATGCAGAAGCAAAATAAAAAACCACTAGTAATAATTTGGTCCATATTAATTCAGGTATGTTGAGCCAAATTCCATAAGTCTCAACATCATGAGTCAATCCTAAAATTTATAAAGGTAGATTCCATATAGCAAAAATAATATACATTAGTGGCAAATAGTCATTACCATCCACCAATGGTTTATTATAATCATAAAAATCAGTGATATGTCCATTCAAATAAGCATACGATGATGAAGACGTATGAAACAAATCAACTTGCTGTGAAAATAAAAAGCAAAACAATAATAGTCCGAAGTATAGAAACATATACGGTGTTTTTATGTTTGTAGGTAAAATTCTCTTTATTGATCTCAGCATTTTAGACATAATTATTCTCCATTCATAGCAAATAGCTATTGCTAATCAAATTTGATCCATAATAAGGATCTCCATTCTCTAAAACTCTCTTCCACCGCTTTTTAAAGTAAACATACACATCATAATTGCTTAATTGTTTTTTGCTTTTTATCTTCTTATCATAATGATAAAGTTCAGCGTATGGTGTTAAGACAGTCACTAGTCCAGTATAACACATTCTCAGGCAAAAATCCACCATACAATAATCATCTACAAGCTCATTGTCAAACCCTCCATACTTGTCAAAAATAGATTTGCTAATCATTGTGCAAGCCATCGAAACTGCACTCAGATTTTGAGCATATATCAACCTGCCCATATAACCAGTTTCATATCGTATTTCACCCCTGTGAAGGTATCTAAATAGGTCTTTCCCACTAGAGTTTATGCAAATCCCTGCATGTTGTATCGTATCATTCGCATAATAAAGTTTGGCGCCGACAGCACCTACATCAGTACGTTGGGCATACATTAGCATTTCTTCGATCCAGTTTTGAGAAATCACCTTTGTATCGCTGTGTAAAAATATAATGTATTTGCCATTGGCATGGCTGGCACCAAAATTGTAAATACTGGAGCAATTCTTTGTGTTTCCTTTATAGTTAAGAACATGTACGTTTGCTCTTTCTCCAATTTCCTTATAATAATTAAACGATTCTGAACCCAAGCAACTACTATAATCTACAATGATTATCTCGTAGTTCAAATAGGTCGATTTCTCAAGAATCGAATCTAAACAGACTTTTAGTTCACTTGTACTATTACTGTTGGATATAATAATCGAAATTAATGGTTTTTCCAACAGATCATATTTTATTCTATATATCACCGGAAAAAAATTTGAGCTTTCTACCTTCGCTTTTATACCCAGCCGGATAAGATGATCAGAAACTGCCTTTATTCCAGCTTCAGCAACATATTGCTTCGACTTTATATCCCCAGCAACTGAATTTATATGTGCACGCCAAAAATACAGAACTTTAGGAATATGGACAATATTTTCCGCTACTTCAGTCAACCGTAAAATCATATCATGATCTTGACTTCCATCACACTCCTTTCGAAACAATCCAACTTTCTCAATAAGTTCCCGCTTAAACACAGTAAAATGGCAAATATAATTATTACTGCGTAAGTTGTCTATTGCAAAATCCGGTTTAAAATGTACTGTAATAATATTTTTAATATTTTTTGAAAAGACTGCTTCATCAGTATATATAAAATCAGCGTTTAAATCAGTAATAGCTTTAACTGCCTCAAAAAGTGCGTTCGGTGCTAAAATATCATCGTGATCCAGAAGTGCAAGATAGTCACCATTAGCCATCTCTATACATGCATTTGTATTTTCTGAAATTCCTTTATTCGTCAAACGTCTATACTCTATCTTATCAGGAAACTTTACTATATACTGATAAATAATTTCCTCTATATTGTTCATACAATCACTGCCATCAGCCAGACAGAGCTGCCAGTTTGAATAACTCTGTGAGCACACTGACTCTATCATTTCACGCAAGTATTTCTCCGGTGTGTTATATAAAGGAACTAAAATACTGACAACCGGCGCATTTGCAAAGATAACCTCACGTTGTTCTCTGAGAATGCTTTCACTAACTATGAAAGTTTTAGATAAGTGATTAAGCCTTAATTTTCTTCTAAAAAACTTTATCACCTTCCTCAGAGTTTTATGAAAGCCATTTTGCAATAAAAACAACATTCCCTTTTTTAGTAGAACCTTAGCATGCCACAATTTATCTTACCTCTAACTTAATGATTTTTACTAAACATATCGTAACACCGAATAATTTGCTTAAGAATAGCTTCTCCCTGATAATGTTCATTTACATAATCAAATGCATTATTTACTATATAATCCCCATCTTGCTGTCTTAAGTAAAATGCCTTTATCTTTTCATACCACTCCCCTTGTTTACAAAGGTAACCGTTTATACCATCGGTTATACATTTTTGAAAAGTATGAGTGGGCTGGGCAAATGTCGGTGTTTTAACAATAGCCGCCTCAAAAAATTTCAGCTCAGACTTGCAATTCGTGAAAACATTATCCACCAGTGGTACTATATTTACATCGACTTCTGCAATAAGTCGCTGTAACTCCAAAAAATTAACTAGTGGTATGAAAGTAACTCTGCCATTGCGTATAAAGGGCTGCATTTCCTGCGGAAACTCCATAAAGCCGACAACTTCTAAGTTAATATCTTTATATTCCTCCATTAGCAAAATAAGTTCCTTGTATACTGTTTTGAAATCATTGATATGTGTTGGTGAACCGCTGAAATATCCAATAGTAAAAGGTTTTCTTGATATTCCCTGTATCTCCTTTTGCATACGACACCTTTCTGAGACTATCAATTGCTCTTCATTTAAAAAGTTGGGTATGATTCCATAGTTTTTATGGAATTTTTCTTTTAATCTTTCTCCCAGAAATGCGTTTGTCGTTATAAATCCATCCGCTTTGGACGCAGTATATTCAATCCTTCCCATATATGCAAACCAGAAATCATAATCTGCTTCATTCAGAACATGCAAGGTATTTGTGACCATTGGAAGACGCTTTGTGTCAAAAACCAGGTCATCCACATCAAACAGAAGCGGAATGTCATTTGACTTCACTTCATATATCAACTTTTCAAGTTTGTGTGTCCACCTCATGCGAATTACTACTACTAGAGAAACCTGGCTTATATAAGGAAATATCTGTTCGATTTCATCGGAAAAAAAGTATATGCTTCTCCACTTGTCACTTTCTCTAGTAATCTGGGCTATATTATACCCACGGTAACGAAAGGTTGACGTATCAGCGCGTTCATACATCAATGCCGCAACATGAACTCCATCTTTTAAAGCTTTTAATAGTGTATTGCACCGCGATGAAAATGGAATCTCCCATGGCGCACAATTCTCGTCTATTCGAATAGCTATTTTATACATCTTTCAACTTCTCCCTCATAAATTCCAGTGTGGACTGTAAAGTATCCTGCCATACCCTTGGAATAGTTGAATTCGCAAAATTCTCCATTCTCTGTGGTATATCCTTTGCAAGTGCAATTGCTTTTTCCATTGATCCTAAAAATTGGTTTTCATCCAAGCTGCAATAAATTACGTTTTTACACCACTCAAAGGACTCTTTATTCTCATAACAGTTAGTTATGACCACACCTCCTGAACATGCCACATCAAAAGGCAGATAGCTTGGATGTGGTGTGTACATCAAGGATAACGCCAAGTCCACACTGCCAAGGAATTTAGTGTATTCCTCCCAACTCATAAGACCAAGATTCCGTGCAACATAGCCATTGCTGAACTTTAACTCTGGAATATCTTGTCCAGCACAATAAATATCCCATTCATTTGTATCCAGCAATCCTGATTCAATACTCTTTTCTATTAGGGAAATGCCGTAATTGAAAAGGTTTCGAGGATTATTGGGGCGTGCATAGAAAAAGAAATTAAACTTCTTCTTTTGTATAAGTTGCTGAGGCTGATAAAGAGTCTTAGGAAATGCTGGTTCAAAGTAAACCCCATGATTCACGATATTAGGCGCCTTAGCTTTAAAATACTCATATAAATAATGCGAGTTAATGATATAATAAATATTTTTGTCCTGCATAATTTGTGAACAAAGATAATGCTCATCACCATGCGGATAAAAGAAGGTTTCTACTTCCTGAATGATATAGAAGAATTTCTTTCGTAATGATGTTCCTTTAATGGCAGCCGCACTCCACCATGATGTAGCAAAGAAAATGTCATTTTCACTAATTTCAAGTTTATATGCTATATTTCCCAGAACATCTCTATCATAATCTGAATAATATGTCACAGACTTTGCAGCCGTAACACCACTTAGTCTCATGATGTTTTCATAGTTCACAGGATTAACTGGCGTTGTACGGGTAATAATACGCAAAGACATGTCGTTTTGATTCGCAAATTCAGTTGCTACAATAAGAGCTGTCGCTACACCACCTAACAGACTATGAGATTCAATACTATCCGTCACCAAATTTAGCCGTCTTGGACCATTCTCAACAATAACAGTCTGAATTGGTTGAATGCCTCTCATTCTGCTATTCAAAAGAAAATTGACATTCTGACTGCATTCTCCAGGTTGAATAGTGGATGTTGAAATGTATGCTGCTTCTACTGCAGATTGTCCTTTAAGTTTACCTTTCACTTTACGTAACGTATTTTTAAATCCGATATTTCGAACTGAGATGACAAACTTTTTTACATTACGTGTGAAGAAATTATGAATTAAACAATTAGTTAACCATTTCAAAGCATCGACAAATACTCTCAGTGGTTTAGTCATTATCCAAAATGAAGATCGAGCTATGGAATTGTAAGATGATTGCCATCGAGCAACTTCGCCATGCAGCCATTCACTTGCCCGAATAAACTCCTGGATCCTTGCATCCCTCTCTGCAATAATGCTTGTGTTCTTGTCATTATCTTCCTGCAAATAAGTCAGTGATTTCTCTAGCAACATCAATTTTTTCTGTTGCTTCTTATTTTCTTCTATTAGATCTTGGATTCTGGCATCTCGCTCAATAATGCTATTCTGAAGTTTATCATTATCTTCCTGTATATGAGTAAGCGACTGCTCCAATAGCGCTATTTCCTTTTGTAGTTTCAAATTCTCCAGTACTAACTCCTGGTTTTTGGCATCTCGCTCAATAATGCTGTTCTGAAGTCTATCGTTATCTTTGCGTGCATGAGTAAGTGACTGTTCCAACAAAGCCACTTCGTTTTGCTGCTTTAACTTCTCTTGTATTAAGTCACTAATTCTGACATCTCGCTCAGTAATAACCTTTTGCAGTCTATCATTTTCTCCTTGCAATTCGGCAATTCTTTCATCCTTTGCATAACTTGCCTTTTCTATATTAGCTATCTGTTGCTCTTTTACTTTTAGTAAATTATCCAAATCTATAATTTGTTGTTCTCTCTCACCTTTTTCTCTATTTATTTTCGTAATAATGCTTTTAATGTTACGGGCATTTCTTTCATAATCCTCAATAACCCTCTCAATCTTGTTATTGCATCTAATAAACAGGGATGCCTGGGGCGATATGTAGGTTGCATCATATGTCAGCACTTTAAGAAACCCATTTTCAGCGAACTTTTTTGCCCAATATTCCGGTTGCTGGACATTAAAATGTGTCTTTTCAGAAAAATCATCAGGTGTTGAGGAAAATATTATTTGATCAGAATACTTACAGATATTATCTATAAATCTTCTGCTATCTTCTTCATAAAGATGTTCTGCTACTTCTATCGTAATTACCAAATCATACTTTTTCGGCAAATCATATGGTAAATCGTCTAAAACAGAACATACTCTGCAAAACGGTTTTATGTCTTCTCTTACTTTACTGATGGCAAACTCTGAAGCATCAATTCCATAGGCCTCTACCCCTCTGTCTCGTAATGCGGCTACCAAGTATCCAACAGCACATCCTACATCCAGAACAGTCGTTGGATGTAGACTCTCAATAATCCTATCCGCTACATTCTCATAAAATGGCATCCACATATCTGCTCTTAAATACGAAATTTCTCCACAAGATGTTTTATAGTATTCTTCATTGTAAAGTGCACCATAATCCATAAATGGCAATCCTCCTATTGTAGACTACAATCTATACGCATCGCATACCTGCTGTGTTTCTCCAATCATTCTAACACATCCTCCATCGAGCCAAACCACACGGTTGCACAATTCCCTTATCTGCTCAATGCTATGTGATACAAAAAGCACTGTAGTGCCACCACCCATAAGTTCCAGCATCCTTGCCTTACTCTTCGCCTGAAAGGCCTCATCACCAACTGCCAGTATCTCATCAACGATCAGGATATCCGGGTTTACAACGGTCGCAATTGAAAATGCCAGCCGCATCAGCATACCAGACGAATAATTGCGTATCGGGACATTGATGAACTTCTCCAATTCAGCAAATTCAACAATCTCATCATACCTTTCATTCAGGAAACGTTCGGAATATCCCAAAATCGAGCCGTTTAAGAATATATTCTCCCTGCCAGTGAGATCAGTGTCAAATCCTGAACCAAGCTCAAGCATCGGCACGATATTACCTTCTATTTGCACGCTTCCCTCTGTAGGTCTCAGAATGCCTGATATAACTTTTAGAAGCGTACTCTTTCCCGCTCCATTGCGGCCAATGATCCCGATAACCTCACCCTTTTTCACATCAAAGCTGACATTCTTCAATGCCCAAAATTCTTCATAAACCTGTCTTCTTTTCAAGAAGGCTACGGTATACTCCTTCAAGCTTTGAATACGGTCACGGGTTATCATATATTTCATTGATACATTGTTTACTCTGATCATGTTTGCTCCTGCTCTATATTTTTAAAACAAATCTATCCTGAGCCTTTTTAAAAACAACTACACCCAATACAAATGGCACAATCGAAGCGATTATGCAAAAAAGGTACGCCTGAGGCTCCGGAGATACACCTGCGAGTATGATTTCCCTGCTGAAGCGAATAAAATGGTATAGCGGATTCAGCTTAAATAACGGCATAAGCTGCTGTGGCAGGATTGATTCCGGATAGAAAATAGGTGTTGCATACATCCACAGCATGCTGATTATATTCCAAAGAAACTGTGTATCCCTGAAGTATACCATAGCCGAAGATAATATAAAGCTCATTCCTATACAGAAGATGATCGTACATATTATACTAAAAGGCAACAGCAGTATTGCTTTTGTTATTTTCACCGATGTTACCAATACCATTATAATCAGTGGTACCATCGAGATCAACAGATTTATTGCCGATGATAAAACTTTGGATACAGGAAATATATACTTGGGTATATATACCTTCGTAATCAATGATGAATTCCCAACTATAGCCATCAGACCCATGCTGGTAGCTTCAGCGAAAAAGTTGAAAAATATGATACCGACTAACAGATAAACAGCAAAGTTTGGTATATTGGTTTTAAAAATTGTTGAAAAAACAATATACTGGACTATCATTGTAAGCAATGGATTAAGGAAGCTCCATAATATGCCAAGAACAGATCTTTTATATTTAGTTTTAAAGTCTCTGGAAACAAGCTGTTTCAGTAAAAATCCATATCTGCCAAAAGCATTCAGTACATTTAGTCCTACGCTCTTTTTTCCTGTCTTTTGACAGCGTATAAGCCATAAGCAATATAGTGTCAGAAGCAGCCCTATTGCAATGATTATGGCAAAATAGTATTTACCAAATAGTAGGACTGTACTTCCCTCTGTAGTAAAGCATAAAACACCTGGTGCAGGCTGACCATTAATAATCAATTCCTGATCGGGATCAGATGTCCGGTCATTATACCAAAGTGTCACTGCGTTGCCAGGTGAACCTGTTTCTGATGATATAGATAACCTTAGTATTTTCCCCTTTACAGAATTGCTCGGTTTTTCTGCCTTCAGTATCACGAAAGAGTTGTCGATCAACTGTGCAACATCAAGCTGGTGATCCATTAGGATCTCCTTGTTTGAATCAACAAGTAGTTGTACGCGTACAGTACCTGTGTTTTGCCTTGCATATGTCGCAAACTTCAATGATATATTGTCTATCGTATCAGTGTTCGCTATGAAAGTCTGTTCGACAAAATTCCCTTTTTGCAGTTCTCCAACTGGTGTTGTGGCTTCCGTATTTATAATGCTTTCCGTTGATTTTTTATATTTGAACTGATCCCCGGCAATAAAGTACAAAGCTATTGCTGCAATTAAGTATAATGCAATAAAAGCAGCACAGCCTTGCGCCAGAGTCAGCTTTTTCCTTTCTTTTCCCATGTACTCCCTCATGCCTCGATTTCTCTCAGATAACGTTTCAGTGCATCCTGCCAATGGGGAAGCTTTTTGAATCCAGCCTCCTCCAGGCTCCTCTTGCTCATTCTGGAATTCAACGGACGCTTTGCTCTTGTAGGGTATTCCGAAGTAGGTATAAAATTAACTTTGGTTGCATATCCAGCCTGTCCGAATATCTCCTTAGCAAACTCCGCCCAAGAGCAAATGCCTTCGTTAGTCGCATGATATGTCCCATACTTTTCGGTAACCACCATGTCACAAAGCAATGGTGCCAGATCGGCCGTATATGTCGGTGAACCTACCTGATCGCATACCACATTCATTTCACTGCGTTCCTTACCCAGCCTGAGCATCGTCTTTACAAAATTATTGCCATTTTTACCGAACACCCATGATACTCGTACAATAAAATATTTGTCCAGCAGTTCTTTGACAACTAACTCACCACCGAGTTTGGTTTGGCCATAAACACCGAGCGGTCCGGTAGGGTCACCAACTTCATATTCATTGGTGCCAATACCGGGAAACACATAGTCGGTACTGATATAGATCATTTTTGCATCTATTTCTTTGCATATTTTGGCTATATTTCTTGGCCCCTCTGCATTAACTCTTCTGCATAGTTCAATGTTATCCTCGGCCTTATCTACGGCAGTATAGGCCGAGCAATGGATTACTGCATCCGGGTGATAGCTTGTAATAAACTCAGATGTTGCTGCTTTATCGGTTATGTCAAAATCCTCTATATCCACACCAAGGCATTCTATATTTCGCTTATTAAGTTCTTTTACAACGTCATGGCCTAGTTGACCATTTGCACCGGTTACTAGTATTTTCATGGTTACTCCTTTAAGATCCTTCGACTCCGCTGCGCTTTGCTCAAGGATGACAGACGTCATCTGTGGCCGTACATTCTTTCATAATAATTTTTATACTCACCGCTAATAATGTTTTCCCACCAGGATCTGTTTTCCAGATACCATTCTACCGTTTGTCTAATGCCATCATCAAACTTAGTTTTTGGAAGCCAGCCCAGCTCATTGTGAATCTTTGCAGGGTCAATTGCATAACGCATATCATGCCCCGGACGATCTGCCACATAGGTAATAAGGCTCTCCGGTTTATTAAGTTCTTTAAGGATGGCTACTACTACCTCTAAATTGGTTCTTTCATTATGACCGCCAATATTATAGATTTCGCCTTCCCGGCCTTTGTGGATTATTAAATCAATTGCGGAACAGTGATCTTCCACATAAAGCCAGTCCCGAATGTTTTCCCCCTTACCGTATACGGGAAGCGGCTCGTCTGCTAATGCCCTCGTAATCATTAACGGTATTAGTTTTTCAGGAAATTGATATGGGCCATAGTTGTTAGAACAGCGGGATATAGTTACCGGCAATTTAAAGGTTCTGTAATATGCCAGAACCAATAAATCGGCAGATGCTTTTGATGCCGAATAAGGTGAAGATGTATGTATCGGGGTTTCCTCTGTAAAGAATAAATCAGGCCTATCAAGTGGAAGGTCACCATAAACCTCGTCCGTTGAGACCTGATGATACCTTTTGATTCCATATTTCCTGCATGCATCCATTAATACCTGTGTTCCGATTATGTTAGTCTCCAAAAATATTCTTGGATTATCAATAGAGCGATCTACATGGGATTCAGCCGCAAAATTGACTACCATATCAGGCCTGGTCCTTTCGAATAAGTCAAACACATCTTTTTGACTGGCTATGTTTCCCTTTACAAATCCAAACTGCGGATTATCCAAAATATCGGAGAGGGTTTCCATATTTCCGGCATAGGTTAAAGCATCAAGACAAATAATTTTATACTCCGGATACTTTTTCAGCATATACTTTACAAAATTAGCACCAATAAAACCGGCTCCGCCTGTTACAATTATGTTCATAATTTAATACTCCTCATATTCAAAGTTCACATCACTGTCTTTAAGCAATGGAGCATTTTGATCCTTGGCCGAAAGAATAGGTTTTTCTATACCCCACTTTATATTAAGCTCCTTGTCACTATACACTATGCTTCTGTCATACTCAGGGGCATAATATTCATCGGTTTTATATTGCACCTCAACATCATCGGTAAGGGTTAAAAATCCATGAGCAAAGCCCTTAGGTATAAACAACTGTCTTTTATTTTCAGCGGAAAGTTCTATAGAAAACCATTGTTTATAGGTTGGAGATCCTTTTCTCAAATCAACTGCAACATCCATAATTGAGCCTTTTGTGCAGCGGACAAGCTTTGCCTGAGCCTTAGGATTCAATTGGAAATGAAGGCCTCTTAAAGTACATTTTTGCGAAGAATAAGAATGGTTGTCCTGAACAAATTCGCAATCAATGCCTTGGTCAACCAACTTTAATCTTGAATAGCTTTCAAAAAACCAACCTCGGTTGTCACCAAAAACCTGAGGTTCAATTATTAGTAAGTCCTTAATGCCTGTCTTTATTACTTTCATAATGCCCCTTTTTACTCCTTGCTTTAATCGAATCGCCAGAGTCAATGCACTCCCCTATATTGTTTTGCTTATTTTCCCTTCAGCAACATTTTTAAGATGTATGCCGTAAGGAGATTTTCCGTACCTGGAAGCAGCCGAAAGCAATGTTTCCTTGTCTATCCACTCGTATGTATATGCAATTTCTTCTAAAGCTGCAATCATAAGTCCTTGCCTGGTTTCAATTGTCTTTATGTAATCGGATGCCTCAGTAAGAGTTTCCACCGTACCGGTGTCAAGCCAGGCAAAGCCTCTTCCCAGAGTTATTACTTCCAAACATCCTTCTTCAAGATATATACGGTTTAAATCTGTTATTTCAAGCTCACCTCTGGCACTGGGTTTTAATGTTTTAGCAAACTCGCATACTCTTTCATCATAAAAATAGAGCCCGGTTATGGCATAATTGGATTTTGGCTGCTTTGGCTTTTCTTCCAGCGAAATGACTTTCCCGTTTCTATCGAACTCTACTACACCAAAACGTTCGGGATCTTCGACATAATAACCGAAAATCGTAGCACCATTTCTATTTTCCACAGCTCTTCTAAGCTGTGCCGTCATCCCATTTCCATAAAAAATATTGTCCCCTAAAATCATGGCGCATCTATTACATGCAATAAATTCTTCACCGATGATAAAAGCTTGAGCAAGACCATCAGGCGAAGGCTGTTCCTTATAGCTCAGGCTTATACCAAACTGGGAACCGTCACCGAGTAATTTCTCAAAGTTCGGTAAATCATGAGGTGTTGATATAATCAAAATATCCTTTATTCCTGCAAGCATAAGTATAGATAGAGGATAATAAATCATTGGCTTATTATAAACAGGAAGAAGCTGCTTGCTTGTAACCATAGTTAAAGGATATAATCGTGTTCCTGAGCCGCCAGCCAGAATTAT
>Ga0209537_1004464_pt1 | contig 11901 bp, 9 predicted proteins | sample BioPla4DNA1_FD_187698 | JGI IMG/M metagenome (GOLD analysis project Ga0209537, IMG submission 187698) | Biogas fermentation microbial communities from Germany - Plant 4 DNA1 (SPAdes) (version 2) | ecosystem: Engineered > Bioreactor > Anaerobic > Digestate | place: Bielefeld, North...
TCCGAAAAGCTCCTGGTCCTGAAATAAACCGTACCGTTTTTCTCATACGCATGACCCTTCTCAATCAAAACGGATATCATCCTGATCATGTCGTCGATCTCCTCGGTGGCCTTGGGATGATACGTGGCGGGGCGCACACTGAGGGTCTCCATATCCTTCTTAAACTCCGCTATATACCTTTCGGCTATCTCGGCCGATGTCGCGCCTTCTTCGTTGGCCCGCTTGATAATCTTGTCGTCCACGTCCGTATAATTGGATACATAATTGACCTCATAGCCCTTATATTCAAAATATCTCCTTACGGTATCGAAGAATATGGCCGGCCTGGCATTTCCGATGTGGATGTAGTTGTATACGGTCGGCCCGCATACATACATCCTAACCTTGTTCTTTTCAATTGGAATAAATTCTTCCTTTTGCTGTGACAGCGTATTGTAGATTTTCATTTTATCCCTCCTGATTTTTAACCAGCTTCAGGTATTGGTTCTGCAGCTCTTCTATTTTTTCGCTCAGTTTCCTTATTTCGTTCTTCAAATACTCGTTTTCCTTCTTCAGATTGGTCATATCGTTCTGATACGGGTCGGGCAGGTGCACCTGGTCCAGGTCCTCCCTCGGTATCTTGACATTGTCGCGCTTGACCACCCGCCCGGGTACACCCACAACCGTTGAATTCGGGGGCACCTCGGATAACACAACGGAACCGGCACCTATCTTGGAATTATCCCCGATTGTGAAGGAACCCAGTATCTTTGCTCCGGCGCTTATCATAACATTGTTGCCGATGGTTGGGTGCCTCTTTCCCTTTTCCTTGCCGGTACCGCCCAGGGTTACTCCCTGGTACATGGTGACATTGTCCCCTATAACGGCAGTCTCCCCAATAACAACCCCAATACCGTGATCTATAAACAGCCCTTTGCCTATGGTTGCGCCCGGATGTATTTCAATGCCGGTTTTTCTTGCGGTCCTTTGGGATATCCATCTGGCAAGGAAATAGTGCTTCTTCAGATAAAGCTTGTGCGCTATCCTGTATCTTAGTATTGCCTTAAAGCTCGGGTACAAAAACACCTCCAACGGGGTCTTTATAGCCGGGTCCCTCTCCATGATGACATTCATTTCTTCCTTAATATATTTTATAAGTCCCATATATACCAACCCTCCCGTTAACATCCAAATATCCAAAACAATGGCTTCAAAAAAGCCGCCTCAATATAGAGGCGGCATAAGACGCGGTTCCACTCTACTTGCACACCGGAAAGGATAAACATCCGATATGCATCTTTCCGCAGGTAACGGCTGCTGCCGTATCCGGCTAATATCCTTCACCGGATCAGCTCCCGGATGCACTTCGCCCATGTTCCTGCAAGGAGTGCTTTCAGCCGGTGACACTCCATCTCTGATACATTCCCAAGGGTTACTTTTCCGCTCATCGCTTTTTTCACAATTATACATATATTTTAGTATAATTTTAGCTTTAATTCATTTTATGCATTATATTCGGATTTGTCAATATGTTTGCATCCGAATTAATCCGCCCGTCATCTTCTCGGACAGCCTTCGCAGCTTCCGCAGTTTCCTGAACCGTCGGCAGGAATAACGTCCACCTGGTAGTTCATCATGGATTCTATTAGGCAAACCGCCTGGGCTGCCATGCCAAGGCCTTCACCCGTAAATCCAAGTCCTTCCTCAGTGGTGGCCTTTATATTTACCTGGTCCTCGGATATCTCAAGTACAGATGCGATATTTTTGATCATTTCCGGTATGTAGCCGGCCAGCTTGGGCTTTTGGGCAATGATGGTCGCATCTATATTCTCTATAAGATAAAGCTTGTCATCCAACAGCTTTTTTACTCTTTTTAATAGCTCCAGGCTGGATATTCCTTTGTAAGTCCCATCAGTATCAGGGAAATGCTTTCCGATGTCACCCAGGGCTGCCGCTCCAAGAAGGGCATCCATTATTGCATGCACAAGCACATCCGCATCGGAATGTCCAAGCAAACCCTTTTCATAAGGGATTTTCACCCCGCCAAGGATTAACTCCCTGCTCTCTGCAAGCCTGTGGACATCATATCCTGTTCCGATTCTCATTCCCAAACCTCCAATTTTGAAACTCCTCGGGTGACAGATTGAATGCTCCGAGCCCAAGCTCATCATTTTCATATGTAAGGACGCTGATGCATGCGTTTTTCAGCCTGGTTTTCCCTGTGCCCTGTTCTCCGCCGGTAAGCGCCTTTATTACGGAGTTTATGGCCGCACCGTGGGAAACCATTATTATATCCTGCCCCCTGTATTTCCGCGCGTTGTTCAGAATGCAGCCCATAACCCTTTTGCTCAGCTTGTCCATGGGCTCCATCGTTTCCTCATGGATAAATGTATCGAAATATTTCCTGTTGTCATATGTCATGCCTGACAGCAGCCCGAAATCCCGCTCAATCAAGCCTTCATCCGTTATAACCTCCGATCCGTTTATATGACCGGCAATAATTTCGGCAGTCTGGGCGGCCCGGGAAAGCGGGCTTGTTACGATAATTCTTGCAGCCGTGTTTTTCAAGACTCTGGCACATTCTTCAGCCTGAAGCCTTCCCGTTTCATTTAAGGGCACGTCCTCCCTGCCCTGAACCCTGCCAATCCGATTCCAGTCCGTCTCTCCGTGCCTAAGCAGGTATATCTTCATAAATATCCTCCGTCATATATTTAAAGTCACGGTCTTTCCGCTGGTACCCATAATGTCGGCAATCCGCTTCATAAGTTCCCTGTCAGGTTCCTTAGTGTCATACAGCTTGTATTCAAGTCCCAGTTCCTTCCATTTATACTCGCCCATCTTGTGAAATGCAAGGAGTTCTATCTTTTCAACGTTCGGATAGTTGTCAAGATGCCCGGAAAGCTGCCTGACGCTGTCCAGGTTGTCGGTAAGCCGCGGGACCACGACATACCTTATCCATGTCCTGATATTTTTCTCCCGAAGATAATCCAGAAACTTCAGGGTAGGACTTAAACTGACACCGGTCAGGGTCTTGTATACAACCGGGTCATAGTTCTTTATATCAAGCAGTACCAAATCCGTATATTCCAAAAGCTCTTTAACGGTATTATTCAATATGAAGCCGGAGGTGTCAAGGGCAACCGATATGCCTTTGTCCTTGCACAGCTTGCTTACCTCAAGCAGAAATCCCGCCTGAAGCAAGGGCTCACCGCCCGTAAAGGTTACCCCGCCTCCGGAGAATTTCATATATGACCTGTATTTTATAATTTCTTCAAATAATGCTTCCGGCGTATACTCGGTCCCCCTGTTTACGTCCCATGTATCAGGATTATGGCAATACTGGCATCTAAGAGGACATCCCTGCATGAAAACAACAAACCTTATCCCGGGACCATCCACCGTACCAAAGCTTTCAAGTGAATGAATTCGTCCAACCTCCGCCATATGCCATCCTCCTTTCTATAGAAACCGGATACCCGTTTCATCACATCCGCAGATTATCTTTCATGGAATGTCCGGTTGATGACATCAAGCTGCTGCTCCCTGTTCAGCTTTATGAAGTTAACCGCATAACCGGACACACGAATTGTCAGCTGCGGGTATTTCTCAGGATGCTCCATGGCATCCAGCAGGGTCTCACGGTCAAACACGTTTACATTTATATGATGGCCTTTGCTGCGGAAATATCCGTCCAGCAATCCGACCAGGTTATGAATCCTGTCTTCCATATCCTTGCCCAGTGCCCTGGGAACAATGGAGAAGGTATATGATATGCCGTCCTCGGCGTACTTGTAAGGCAGCTTGGCAACAGATGCCATGGATGCTATGGCGCCGTTCTTGTCCCTGCCGTGCATGGGATTTGCGCCTGGCGCGAAAGGCTCACCTTTCTTTCTGCCGTCCGGTGTGCTTCCTGTCTTTTTACCATACACTACGTTGGATGTAATTGTCAATATCGAAAGGGTATGGTATGCGCCGCGGTAAGTCTTTATCTTTCTGAGCTTGTTCATGAACCGCTCAACGACATCCACCGCTATCATGTCAACCCTGTCGTCGTTATTGCCGAATGCAGGGTATTCACCCTCAATTTCATAGTCCGTCACAAGGCCGTCTTCATTTCGTATTGCCTTTACCCTGGCATATTTAATAGCGGAAAGGGAGTCGGCTACGACCGAAAGCCCTGCTATGCCGCAAGCCTGAGTACGAAAAACATCCACATCATGAAGCGCCATCTGGAGTCTCTCGTAGTTATATTTGTCATGCATGTAATGAATTACATTCAGCGTATTGATATACAGCTCGGCAAGCCAGTCAAGCATCTGGTCGAATTTTGCCATTACTTCATTATAATCAAGGTATTCGCTTGTAATCGGGGCAAACATGGGAGCAACCTGTTCTCCGGACAGCTCGTCCCTGCCGCCGTTGATTGCGTACAGCAGCGCCTTGGCAAGGTTTGCGCGGGCACCGAAGAACTGCATCTGCTTGCCTATTCTCATGGCGGATACGCAGCATGCTATGCCATAATCATCACCCCATACATCCCTCATGATATCATCGTTCTCGTACTGTATGGAGCTGGTGTCGATTGACACCTTCGCGCAGTACCTCTTGAAGGGCTCAGGCAGTGATATGGACCAAAGCACCGTAAGGTTGGGCTCAGGGGCCGGTCCCAGGTTATACAGGGTATGAAGGAACCTGTAGCTGGTCTTTGTCACCAAGGTCCTTCCGTCCACACCCATGCCTCCAATGGATTCGGTTACCCAGGTAGGATCGCCCGAGAACAGGTCATTGTACTCGGGTGTGCGCAGGAACCTTACCATGCGAAGCTTCATTACAAACTGGTCAACAAGCTCCTGAACCTCTTCCTCGGTAATTTTTCCTTCCCTCAGATCCCTCTCGTAGTATATGTCAAGGAAAGTGGAAACTCTTCCCAGGCTCATCGCAGCGCCGTCCTGCTCCTTAATGGCCCCAAGGTATGCGAAATATGTCCACTGGGTGGCCTCGAAGGAATCCTTGGCCGGCTGACTGATATCATAGCCGTATGATGCGGCCATTTCCTTAAGCTGCACCAACGCCTTGATCTGCTCCGACAGCTCTTCCCTCAAGCGTATGTCGGGAGATCCAAGGTTCGGATTCTCAAGCAGCTTCTTGGCCTGCTTCTTTTCCTCAATAAGAAAATCCACGCCGTAAAGGGCTACCCTTCTGTAGTCACCGATTATTCTTCCCCGTCCGTAGGCATCGGGAAGCCCGGTGATTATTCCGGAATGCCTTGCTTTTCTCATGGCATCGGTATAAGCGTCAAAAACACCGTCATTATGGGTTTTCCTGTTTTGCGTATATATCTCTTCCGTTTTCCTGTCCAAAGTATAGCCATATGCCTCCAATGCCTTCTTGACAACACGGATACCGCCGCTTGGCATTATTCCTCTCTTTAGCGGCTTGTCCGTCTGGAAACCTACTATTACTTCATTTTCCTTGTCCAGATAGCCTGGACCAAACGTTGTAATGGTTGAGGGCTTTGATGTCTCCGCATCTAAAATTCCCTTCTCATGCTCAATTTTCATTAGTTCCCTGGCTTTTTCCCAAAGCTTTAATGTCCTTTCGGTAGGACCCGTCAAAAATGACTCATCTCCCAAATACGGAGTATAATTATGCTGAATGAAGCTTCTGACGTTTATTTCAGTTGTCCAGCTTCCCCCTTCAAAATCGTGCCATTCCGGTCTCATGTATTTTTCCTCCTTATAAAACCTATTGTCTTACATCTTATATTGTATACAATATAATTTTAATTGATTTGTTAAAGCAAGTCAACAGTAATTGAAAATAATTATCAATTAGCATTTTAATCGCTATAATAATACATTACATGGTATATTAAATCAATGACATAAATCACATTTTATTCATCCCTGGCTATGGGTAAAAGGCGAAAAAAACCCGATATACATAATAACACAATACTAATATTATGGGCAAATATTAATTTCTTATGATTAATATCCCAATCCGGTGTTCTAAGGGGTGGTTTACTTATGGAGATAAATGAATACGGACCAAAGCAAAACCGGCTAAGCAAGGCTGTCTCCGAGTATGAGGCGTCCCAGGTTAAAGCACAGCAAATAAAAAGCAATCCACAAAATACAAAACCCGCCCATGTTAATAGAATAGAAACGCCTGTTATCAAAGGTGAAGTAGTCGATCTGCGGTTTAACGAGGTAAAAATAAGGCTGCAGCTGGACGGCCGGATTATAAGCGGCAAGCTATCGGGCGATGTTCCCCTTTCAATCGGCCAGACAGCGGAATTTGCGGTGTCGGGTGAAGCAGACGGCCAGGTTATACTGCGGTATATTGCCACGGAGAGCTCCCCCGTCAATGACATAATACATAAGGCATTACATGCCTCGGGGCTTTCGGCTTCCGAGAGGAACACGGCGATTGTACGTGAGCTCTTAAATTACCAGATGCCCGTGGATAAGAATACCATTCTTCAGATGATTAAGCTTTCTTCGGCCAATCCCGGAGTAAGCCCGGAGACCATCGTCTTGATGCTTAAGAACAAGCTTCCGATTGATTCCGCAAGCATCGCGCAATTTGAGTCATACCGCGAGGGAACGCACCAAATCCTTAATCAGCTTAAAGCATTGATTGGAAGTATTAGAGCCATTACATTCGACGGCTATATGCTTTCGGCAAAATTCATAACCGCCGATATCGCCAAAGCTTTTGCCCGGACTACACATGAAGAATCGACAAATATAGATATTATGGGAAATAAAGCACCGGCCGGTACGGATGGCGATACGGGCATAAACGGCAATGTCCCGCAAAATCACATGGAACCTGACAATATTCAAGCCGGTGTCAATGCAGCATATGATGCCGCGCGTCAATCCCGGCTTCCTTCCGGTAATATCCCGGGAGACGCTTCGATGAATACTGATGCCTGGGGTATAATTTATTTTTACAGGGAGCTTATGTACATATTAACGGACAGCAGTATTTCCGCAGCCATTCCCGATATTCGTCCGGGAGCCGCATCGGTAGCCGTGCCGCAAACCTTCTCGGAAGCCTTGCAGGAAATCCAGCCGGATAACACATCGACAACCTCGTCGGAAAAAATGCCGGAAGGCATTCCCGGCATTATATGGGATAACATGGCGGAAATAATGCCGGAAAATGCCATTAATATGCCCGCCGGAGAAATCTTTTCCACCGGGGATATTGCGTGGCTGAAGAATCTCTTTGCCTCAGACGGCGGCAGCATATCAAAAGAGGCTTTAACCCGGCTTGCTGAAGGAACCATGACGCCGGAGGATCTGCTGTCGGCCATTCATGACATGTTTACAGGCTGGACTCAAAAGCCGGCTATGGAGAACCCCGTTCCTTTATTTAATATAGTAGGAAAATTCATTGACCTGTCCGACCGGCTTTCGGCGGACGGCAGACAAAAAGTTGTGAGCCTGCTGAACTCGGAGGCTTACCGGGATGAATTAGCCAAAGCCCTTCATGCCAGGTGGACCATAAATCCCAATGACATTGCCGACGGTGAAAAGGTTAAAGATTTTTACAGGCGGCTTGAGGGTGACATGAAACGCCTGGAAAGGCTTGCGGAACCATATGGGACGGTTGAATCCACGGATGTGAAAGCGTCAATAAATAAACTGCAGGATAACCTGCAGTTTATGAAGGTACTTAATGATTTATTCTTATATGTCCAGCTCCCCTTAAGGTTATTGGGACAGGATGCCCATGGTGATTTGTATGTATTTACACGAAAGTACCAAAAGCCCGGTGCATCGGAAGGGCTTAACGTTCTGCTTCACCTGGACATGGCGCATCTGGGCCCGCTGGATATACACCTGTATATTATGAACCGGCAGATAAATGCGGTATTTTATACGGAAAAAGCATCCTCGGAAATAATATCCCGGCATCTTGACGAGCTTGTAAGGTCCCTTGACAGTAAAGGATACCGGTTTTTAGCAAAAACACAAGTATCGGACGGCAAGCCCGATTTCATAACAGACATCCTGCAGCAGGATGCGTCGGAACCCGGCATCCACCGCTACACCTTTGACATCAGGGCTTAGGCATTTTTTGCGCCCATTTCCTCCAGCTTTTCACCGTAGGCATCAAATACAAAGGACAATACCTCCGCCATGCCCACGAATTCGCATCCGTATATTGTGTATTTGTCATCAGCAGGCTGGCTCCTGATTATCTTAACAACACAGTGCAGCGTTTCCCTGCCTCCCAGGTTGATATTCGCATTGAAATAATATCCTATAGGCAGCTTGCTTTCGGTTTTAAAACCTATCCCAAGCTTCGAGATGTTTATAACCTCTATCGGGGCATTAATGTTTTATATCTTAACATTATCCTGCTTGTACAAATCACTGACTTCCAGGGTAAGGCTTATCGGCATTCTTTTTGCCCTTCTTCTTTCCTCCATAAATACGACCTCCGCTCATTATTGGTAAACCCTGATACAATTATATTACATCATATATCAAATAACAATAAATTACGTAAGCAGGGTAATGACAGCCTTGTTTCCCGCCGCAGGATCCGCTTACCCTACTGTGTGTTTATAATCCGTCCGATTGGACTGCCCGGGTCTTGGCATCCGGATTGTGCTTAATTAATAGTCCCTTCGGGCGTTCATATGGCCTTGTTTTTTCGAAAGTGTAGGCTGCGCGGATTATTGCCCTTTCCCCGAACCTTGGGCCGATTATCTGCAGACCTGCGGGAAGTCCGTTTCCGTCCTTGCCGCATGGGATGCTTACAGCCGGAAGACCGGCCAAATTAACGGATGAATTGAATACCGCGGTTTGATACTTTCTGCCTGAGGTGTCGCCGTTCAGAAGAGGGGCCGTGCAGTGGGATCCCGGACTTATGAGGATGTCGTATTTTTTAAATGCTTCGTCATAAGCCCTGCTGATGATGCCCCTTATTTTCCGTGCCTTATTATAATAAGCCTCGTAGTTTCCGGAGCTTAAAACATATGCCCCGAGCATAATGCGGCGCTTTACCTCGTAGCCGAAGCCTTCACCTCTAGATTTTTTGTAAATCGCCTCAAGATATTCATAATCACCGGAGAGATGTCCGTACCTTACGCCGTCATATCTTGCCAGGTTGGAGATTGCCTCGGCACAGGATATCACATAGTATGCCTGCACACTGTAGCGTATCTCGTCAAGGTCCATTAAATCCACCGTCGCTCCCAGGCTCTTAAAGGTTTCCGCCGCCTTCATGAAGCATTGCCTTACATCATTGTCTAAATCCTCATTGAGATACAGCTTTGGGATGCCTATTCTCATCCCTCTTACATCATCAGTCAGGGCCGTTCGGTAATCGAACCGCTCCTGTCCGGCCGATGTCGGATCATTTGGATCATGGCCTGATATAACTTCCAGGACGGACACGCAATCGGTGACATTTCTGGCCAAAGGACCAATCTGGTCCAATGATGCCGCAAACGGCACTAAACCGTATCTTGACACGGTTCCGTAGGTTGGCTTGAATCCTACCACTCCGCAATATGACGCAGGCTGCCTGATAGAACCTCCGGTATCGGATCCCAGCGCCGCAAACGCTTCCTCGGCCGCTACTGCGGCAGCTGAACCGCCGCTGGAACCGCCGGGTGAACGTTCCGGATCCCATGGATTTTTTGACGTACCAAAATAAGAGGTCTTTGTTGTACCTCCCATTGCAAATTCATCAAGGTTTGTCTTTCCGATTATAATGGCTCCTGCAGCTTTAAGCCTTTCTACCGCACCGGCATCATATGAGGGAATATAGTCTTCCAGTATCCTGGAAGCGCATGTGGTTCTTATGCCTTTAACACATATATTATCCTTTACGGCCACCGGTACTCCTGCCAGGGGAGAATCCGCAAGCTCACCGTTATCAACCCGCTCCTGAACCTTAACAGCTTCATCCAGGGCTTCTTCCGCGGTAACGGTTATAAAGCTTTTATATACTGGTTCCCGTAGACTTATTGCGTCAAGCTGTGCTTTCACCGCCTCGGGCACCGACAATTCTCTTCTCTTTATCAGGTCAGCCAACTGTGCAGCCGGCATTGAAGTTATCTCCATCATCCTTTTCTCCATAGCAAGCCATTTCACTCCCGTATTATCCGGGGAACCACATAATAATTTGAAACGGGATCCATTCCTTCGGTATCCTGCTCATGCATTTCGTCGATATATTCCAGCAAACGGTTTAAATCTCCCAAAAGCTTTATTTCCTCTTCATATGTCAGGCTTACCTTTATTATGTCAGATATGGCGCCTATGTCTTCTATTGACAATTTCATGGCTATCAACCTCATTAATGTAAATTCTCCGCCTCAACATTATTATGTTTATGATGGCTAATCATTATCCGTAAGAAAGCCATCGGGATAATCAGGAAATAGATACCGGTAATAATCCAGTGTCAGAATATTCTTTGAGACCGTAAACTTGTTCTTTATTATAGCATTTATATTCCTGACATAATCAGTGGGCAGCTCCTTGTCCGTCAGCTTTATTACCTCACCGGTTTCGGAATTGTACATCACCTTGTCCGTAATGAAGCTCCTGTTGCTCAGAATTACCAGCGGCTCACTGTCGGACAGGATATCCCTTCCCATAAGCAGCCTTGAATCATAGGTTAAGCCAAAAAGGTTGCTTAAGGTCGGGAGTATGTCCAGGCTGGATGCCGGTTTGTCTATGACAATCCTCTCTTCCATCCCCTGGTTCCACAAGATGAAATAATTGCGGTAAATCTCAAAAACAGGGTCTATTTCGTGTCCAGCAAGCTCGTCAAGATATTTCTTGTCCCAACCGTAAGGATAATGGTCGGCGCTGAGAGCTATAACCGTTCTGTCAGCCACACCGGCTTCGTTAAGCTTTCTTATCAGCTCCTCAAGAGCCTTGTCAAGCTCTATCTGACATGCTATATATGCCTTGGCCTCGGATGAATAAGGCAGGTCCCTGACAAGATCCCTGTTCTTGTACGACATGCTGTTGCCTGTGAATGTATAATTCATATGGCCGCTTACCGTCATATAGTAAACGTGAAAAGGCTCATCATTTACATACTCATCCACTGTATGAGCAATCATCTCCAGGTCCGAGGGCGGCCATACGTCCGAATCGAGTACTAATCCGTTTCCCACCCCCTTAAAGTCATATCCCAGGTTGGGATGGGTTTCATTTCTTTCATAATACGTGTATTTGTAATTATGATAGGCCTTGGTGTCAATGCCAAGCAGCCTGAATTGATGCCCCAGGCTGAACGGAAGCAGATTATTCCTCGATTTATACATGCTCCTGGTTCCGACGGGAATAAGGCCTGTGAGTGCCACATATTCACCGTCGCTGGTGCTTGTCTGCCACAGGGCAGTATAAAAATTCGTAAATACAAATCCCTCATTAACAAGCTTATATAAGGTGGGAGTCAAATCCTTGTGGACCGCGTAGGGCGAAAAACCTTCCGCGGTTATCAAAATCAGATTATATCCCTTGAACATGCCCGTATACTTATTCTTTCTCGTAGGCTGCACGGAAGCAAAATATTCATGCAGCGTCTTAACCGACTTGTTCTTCTCGTTCCTTGCCAGCTCCTCAAAATCAATATTCATTATGTTTGGCGAGGTGTCAATCGGCTTGGGAGTGGGAACGGCAGTCGGTACCGGAGTTGCCGGCTTATCGGTGGGCGCAGGCTCTGACGGATTGTTGCCCGGGTTGTCATTTCCATGCCATGCAGGCTCATTCTCCGGCTCAGGTATTATGGTTGGTTCGGCAGCAGGGCCTGCTTCATAATCATGTTCTACCAGTATTATTTCCTCTTCATTCTCAAGCACCCCTGACAGATCGAACCTGGTCAGTGTGATTACGCCAAGCTGTTTGCCGCTCAGCTCGGGCACCTTGGTGTGAT
>Ga0209537_1004467_pt1 | contig 11897 bp, 10 predicted proteins | sample BioPla4DNA1_FD_187698 | JGI IMG/M metagenome (GOLD analysis project Ga0209537, IMG submission 187698) | Biogas fermentation microbial communities from Germany - Plant 4 DNA1 (SPAdes) (version 2) | ecosystem: Engineered > Bioreactor > Anaerobic > Digestate | place: Bielefeld, North...
TAACAAAGCCAAGGGTTCAGAAGGTCATATATTCTAAAGATTGGAAAGATGGAAAACCTGTTTCACGTGAAGGCATAAGCCACATATTCAAATACATGAAGCTTGAGTCCTACGAAGACACATTAAATAACATTGAAATAAAGAGAACGCAGGAACAGCAGATAGCACTTGATGAATATAAAGATTATATAAGAGAGCAATATATTCTTTCATATATGCTGGATAAGGAAGCAGAAGGAAGTGAGTCACTTTTAAACATTGATAAGTTTTCAAATCCTTTTGATTATAAGATGAAAATAGCAGATGGATTAGAAACAAAGAAGGTCAATGTTGATTTAGTTGAAACCTTTAACTACCTTTTAGGCCTTGTAGTTACGAATATATGTGTAAAAGAGAGCTTTGATACCGAAGCTGATTTAGATTCAGAAATTCCCGGTGCAGTAAAGTTAAAATCAAGTGATTTCGGAAAGGGAGAATATACTTTTAAAGCTGTAGAAGGAAATACACTTTCAGGTGATAAAGTGCTTATTATCTGGCGTACCTTAACGGGGGATATTGCAAAGGATAATGCTGCACTTGATGCATATTTTAAAATAAAAGGATACAGCACACAAAAAAATAAATACAACCGAATTTATGTAAATGGGGATAATAACCTTATGAATATAAAACAGGATGACGAAACTTGGAAGGTTGTGCTTATAGAAGAAGAATTCAAGCGTTTAATGTTTGATGTTCAGGATATATAGGGAGGTGGTCTTGTGGCAACAAAAAAGCAGACAAAAAAGAAACAGGCTTCCTCACTGGAGTTTTATAAAAAATTAGTGCTTAATCAGTATATGCTTAATCTTTTTGGAGTAAATTCATTTGAAGAACTTTCAAGTGAAATAAAGAAAGTAGAAAATGAGGGATATGACGAAAATAACAATACCATATACTGCAAGGAACTAATTGAGCAGTTTGCCAGCCAATGTGCTATTCCACAGGGTAAACTTATACAGTATGATGAAAATATAGTAAAACATACATTCCGTATATCAGAAAAAAGGGGATATATAATTAAATGGAAGTATTTTCAATATCTTTCTCTGCTTTTTTCTGAAATCTATCTTGATAAGTATTTTTCTGAACCTAATAAGTTTTTGGAAGAACTAAATGAATATGTAAGAAGTTTTAATAGTGATAAAGAAAAGGCTGACAGGATAGATGAATATACTTTGGAAGATTTAAATAAACTTGCCTTTTGGAATGCAACGGGTTCTGGTAAGACGCTTATTATGCACATAAATATACTTCAATATATGCATTATTTAAAACTCCACGGCAGAGAAAGGGAAATAAACAGAGTAATACTTTTAACTCCAAGCGAGGGGCTTTCAAACCAGCACCTTATAGAGCTTGAGTTATCGGGATTTAAAGCCGAGCTGTTTGATAAAAATGCTGGAGGATTACTAACAAATAGTGAGAAAAAAATAGAAATCATTGATATTCATAAACTTAAGGATGAAGCCAAGGAAAAAACAGTAGCAGTAGATTTTTTTGAAAAGAATAATCTTGTTTTAGTTGATGAAGGACACAGGGGAAGCAGCGGAAAGGACTGGAAACAAAAAAGAGATACTTTATGTGAGAAGGGATTTTCCTTTGAGTATTCTGCTACCTTTGGTCAGGCAGTTAAAAATGACTCTAAACTTATACAGGAATACGCAAAGTGTATCATTTTTGATTATTCCTATAGGTATTTCCATGGTGATGGATATGGAAAGGATTATAATATTTTAAACCTTGCAGATGACAAAGATGAGGATATGCGAAATTTGTATCTTACTGCATGTCTTATGATGTTTTATCAGCAGCTTAAAATATATGAAGAAAACAGGGAAGCTTTAAATCCTTTTATGATAGAAAAACCTCTTTTAGTATTTGTAGGTAGTACTGTAAATGCCGTTAGAACCGAGAATAAAAAGAATGTATCTGATGTTATTGATATATTATTGTTTTTTGATAGGTTTATTAAAAATGAAAGAAATAAAACAGTAGATAATATACAGAGGCTTTTAAGTGGTAATGCTGGGCTACTTGATAGTAAAAACAGGGAGATATTTAGAGACAGTTTTTTCTATCTTAAGGGTAAGGGATTATCTAGTGATGCTGTTTTCATGGATATGCTTAAAATTATATTTGCAGATGCAATATCAGGGGCACAGCTTCATATAGATATTTTAAATGGAACAGATGGAGAAATAGGATTAAAAGTTGGAGATGCTGAAAACTATTTTGGCTGCATAAATGTTGGTGACAGCAGTAAACTTATAAAGTTGTGCGAAGATATTGGACTTAATACAGAAAAACGTGGTTTTTCAAGCTCATTGTTTAGAAGCATCAATGAAACTAACTCTACTATTAATGTACTAATAGGTTCAAAGAAGTTTTCTGAAGGCTGGAACAGCTGGCGTGTTAGTACCATGGGACTTATGAATATGGGCAAAAAAGAAGGTTCGGAGGTTATTCAACTATTTGGACGTGGTGTCAGGTTAAAAGGTTATGAATTCTGCTTAAAGAGAAGTAAAGAAGCAGAAAATGTTCCATCAAGTCTGCTTTCTAAAAAGTTTCAAAGTATTATAAGTTTAGTGGAAACACTTAATGTTTTTGGTGTAAGGGCGGACTATATGCAGCAATTTAAGGAGTATTTAAAAGCTGAAGGTATGCCTGATGAAGAAAACAAGATTAACTATGTTGTGCAAACTGTAATAAATTTAAATGAAGAAAAATTAAACAGGTTAAAAACACTTAAATTAAAGGAAGGGCTGGATTTTAAACGAAAAGGACCAAGGCCAGTACTTAATTTGCCTTCGTCTTACCCTGGTATGAAGAAGATAGTTCTTGACTATTATCAGAGGATACAATATATTTCCAGCGATGATAAATCAGGCTCACCTGATAATGTAAAAAAACATATAGATACTTTAAAGCCTGAACATTTGGCTTTTGTAGACTTTGACAAGGTATATTTCGAGCTTGAAAGATTTAAAAATGAAAAATCATGGTACAATTTGAACATACCAAAGGGAATATTGAGAGAGATTATGCAGGATGATACTTGGTATATACTTATGATTCCCGAAGACGACCTTAAAATCAAAGATTTTAGAAGTTATATGCGCTTTCAGGAGATTACTACGGTGCTTCTTAAAAAATATTGTGAAGCATTTTATAATTACATGAGACAATCCTACGAACTGCCGAATCTTGAATATCGTAGTTTAGAAAAAGACGATAGAAATTTTGTTAGAGAGTACAGCATAACAGTTTATGATGATGGAAAAAAGGAAACCATAAAAGCAAGGCTTGATTCATTGGTAGATGCTTTAAGAAAGGCTTCAGAGGGAAAGTCAGTTGAAGGACTTAATATGGAAAGTTTTTCTCATGGAACCTTTGATATTATTGATTTTGAAAAGCATCTGTATTCCCCTCTCATTCATGTTGACAAGAATGAGGATAATATTTCAGTAAGTCCAGTTGAGCTTAACGAAGGGGAAAGGCAGTTTGTTTTGGATTTAAGAGATTACTGCACAAAAAACAAGGATTTCTTTAATGATAAAGAGCTTTATCTTTTGAGAAATAAGGCAAAGTCAGGCATAGGTTTTTTTGAAGCCGGGAACTTTTATCCAGATTTCATAATGTGGATTATAGAGGGAAGCAAGCAGTATATTGCATTTATTGATCCAAAGGGAATAAGGAGTATCTCGGGGGGAGAGGAAAACCCCAAAATACAGTTGTACAAGAAAATAAAAGAGCTACAAGCTAATTTATGCAAAACTAATCCCAACGTAATACTTAATTCTTTTATTGTAACTCCTACCCGCCTATCAGAGATAAAGGAAAGCTGGAGAGGCACTATTACAAAGGAAGAACTCGAGAAGTGCAATGTTCTTCTACAAAGGGATGATAAAAAGTATATAGAAAAACTTATAAACAAGGCTTTAAAATAAAAATATAGATAAAATAAATTACTGGTTAATAAGTACAACAATAACCCCCTACTACTCACTATTTAGGAGTTTATTGTTGTACTTTTTTCACAAAAAACAAAAAGTATGTAAAACTTGACATAAGGCTTTTTGTTTTGATACAGTAAAAACATCAAAGGAAAACTAATTTAGATAACAGTTATAAGAATGATAAAGTCGGATTCAAAATGTAATTTGAATAGGGCTTTTATTTTTTCGCCTTTAATAAGACCACCAATTATTGTTAGAAGTGCCATTTACATAATTTTCAAAGGTGGTGGTCAAAGTGTTTGATATAGATATATATAATAGAAAAGATTTACAAATAGATGATTTTCAATTTCTTCTTGCTTTTAAGGAATTAGGACAACCTGTATTTTTTAGAATGGCTCAAGATAGTACTAAAGCATTTGCTAAAAGTGAAAATTGTCTTATGCTTGATACTGAAGAAGAGTATGAGTTTATGCGAATGGTATTTAAAAGATACCAAGGAAAAGGATGTGGCATATTCTTCGTAGTAAATAACGGAGGGCAAAGAAGTAAAGATATAACTTCTCTTACAGCACATTTTGGAGATGCTGATTTTGGCAAAGAAGTTACTGGTTTCGATGAGAATGGAAAGAAAATAATAAAATATAGGACTGATGACGAAATAGAAAAGAGTAAGCAGGATTTTTTGATACAGTTGAAGTAGTTTGAAATTGAACCTTCAATTATTGTTGAAACTAAAAATGGATTCCATTTCTATTGGCTGTTGAAGAAAGAGAATCAGGATTTGAGTTTATTTAAACCAATACAAAAAGCTATAATCAATAAATTCAACACTGATCCAAATATTGTAGATTTAAACAGGATACTCCGTATTCCTAATTATTTGCATTTAAAAGATCCATCGAATCCATTTAGAATAAAATGTATAAAATTTGATTCTCATCTTCGCTATACGCAGCACGAGATTGCAGATGCTTTACAATGTGATTTACAAATTATACAAAATAATATTTCTAAAAAAATTGAGGCTAATATTAAAGAGAATAAGGTATTAGAAGAAAAATGCAAACCATCAGTTCTAAAAGAGGTTACTGATATAGTTGTTCTTAAAGAATGGGAAAATAAAGAGTTTAATACTATTGAAGATATTGTTGATTATTTAAGAAGGCAGGATATGGGAGAAGTTCTCGGAATAAAATCAGAACCTAATGTAGCTTTTAGATGTATCTTCCATGATGATAATCACCCTTCGGCTGTAATTACAAATAAGCAAGGTGTATATAAATATTTTTGTAATTCGCCTATTTGTAAATTTCATAATGAAAATGGATTGGACATTATTGACATAGTATGCAAAATGAAGTCTATTACATTTATAGAAGCTGTTAAGTATTTATGTCAGAAATTTTCTATTGAAATGCCAGATGAAAGATGGAAAAAATCTCAAGAGGAAAAATATATACAGAATTTGAATAGATTGTTTGATAAATCTTTTCTACAGCAATATAAAAGCCTAAATAAAACTATACGTTGGGGCATAAGGGTATTGGCAGAGATTAATCAGATAGGTTTAGAGAATATTACATTCGATAAATTCAGTCTTGACGGACAGAATATCTTCTTTTTTTCAAACAGATATTTAGCTGGTAGACTGGGGATGAATGTTAAGCAGGCAAACCAATATATAAATCTGTTTTGTGCTTTGAAACTAATAAACAAAGTTCCTAAAGAAGATGTGCCAGAAGCACTTTTAGATAATGCTAAAGAAATTGCAAAAAAACAAGGACAAAGGATGATTAACTTTTATACAGTATCTTCTTTAGGTGAAGTTATACAAAAATCAGATGAAATGGCAAATAAGATGTTAAAAAAAGGATATAGTTCTATAAAGACAGTTAGCAAGGTATTAATACAGAATATTTTTGATGAACAGGTTGCTGGGGATATTTATAAGGGCTGTGAATCCAGTAGTTTTACAAGAAAAGTACAAGATTTAATAGAAAGCTATGTACTTGAAGAGATTATGAAAAAAGGTTATGTTATATTAGATGATATTTATGATAAACAAATTATAATAGATGGAGAAGTAGTAGAAAAAGAAAACAAGTATATTAATTATAAAAGGCTTATTCCTGTGTTGATTGATAAATATAATTTTGAATACCGTAAAGCTAATAAAGAACTTTTACAAAGGTTTGGTTTAAAGGGATATAGTTATGTTCTGTATAAAAAAACTGCATAAGAAAAAATACTTGACTCCTTTAAATATCATTATATATATTGGTTTCAACGGGGTAATACACATTTAGTTTTTATCTAAACAAGTATAATTCGCAGCCTCAGGCTGCGAATTATAAAACAAAATTGCTTCCCAACAGCCTATTTAGGCTGTCTCATAATAAAATCCTTCAAAATCATCAAGTGGGCAGTAATTGCCCACCGTACATAAAAGCTTTCATCAGCACTTTGTGCTGTTAATATAAATTTAGTTGCCATAATAAAAACTTCTTTCATCTTTTCTAAAGAAAATGCAGGTTATTGAGCCGTAAGCAGCATTGGCTGCTGCGGCATACATATTATATTTATGAGTTGTTACTGGAGATATTTTTGATAAAAAGTGTTTTTAAAAATATATAGATGTTTAAAATCGTGTTCATAGGGCTGTTTCAATAGAAATAGTCCTTATTTTTTGCCAAAAAAGGTTTCTAAAAACGAATACGATTTTAAATTTAAGTTTATAGGAAAAGACTATAGATTTTGTTTTTGGGGAATTAGTAATTTAAAGAATTTTTAACAGGTATTATTAAAACAATCTTGTTAATGTAAATTAATATATATTAGTTGCAATGAGTTTATATTAATTTGTATTAATAGAAATTAATAGAATTATAGAACATAGAAAAACATATTTAAAAACGTAATTTAGTAGAAATACGATTTTAAAACCAGGCAGTCTACCATAGATAAGTTATGAGAAGTAAGATATTGAAAGAAAAACGGAGCATCTAAAACTATCGAAAATATAATTGTAAATAATTATGATTTTTGAACTATAAAACGTAATCAGCACTAATTTTGTTTACTAATTTTTATCTATGCAAAAATCCGTTCTAAAACAATATGTATCGGAATTAAAAAAGCCCTGTGGTGTTTACCACAAGACATTATATAGGCAGTATCTAATTTTCGATTATATAAAATCTATGGCAGCTTCCAGTAGTTTCAGTGCTACAAAACCCAAAGGGGAAAGTATACGTTTTGTTATGGATTTGATACCGTTTTTAACTGGATATTGCAGGGTTATGGTATCCAGTAACCCCTGCCTTGTTCTGACAAGGTGTAAAAGATAGCCATTCCTGTTATAGATTATTTTTGTATCTATAGTCCTCATTGACGCACTTCCTTACCCATAGTTATAGTTTTTACTTATATAAATTATAAATTCGTTCAAAGCCTTGTGCCTTAAGGCTTTCCATAATTTTGTTATATCAAATGGAATAATTTTCATCAACAATAGCACTCTATAAAAGGTCTTATTATTCATATATCTATACAAAATAAAAAAGCAGATATCCTAATGACTTTGCTGTCATAATATCAGCTTATACCTCAACTGTGGCGTTAAGGAAGCCATTAGCGACGCTACTTTGTTTTTTAGATATGTCATAACGTTATTTTCCTTTAATATATCAAGTCGGCATTGTATTAATGATATAAAAAACATCTTTTTATTTCGTACTAATTTTATGCTGCATGATCATTTCATTAAATAAAACATTTGCCATTTCTACTGTTCTCCAAGTTGCTTCATGAACTTTACCTAATTTGAAGTTAATACAACTCAAGTCCTCTTGAACAGTTTTAAGAAGTTCGTTTAAATCCATCTCAAGAATTTTAGAGCATGTTTCATACATAGGTATATTAAAGCTACGCTTTGCTTCCTCAATAGAAACAAGTAAAGACACAGGTATACTGTACTTTTTAGAGAATTCTTCAATGGATAAACCTGATGCAGACCTTTTTTCTTTAACTTTTTTACTTAATTCATATTTGGTGAAAGCAGGCCTTTGACATGAATTAAAATCAACATAATCCCATATTGTAGCCATCTTATCACCTCATCCTGCTAATAATATTGTCTTCTAAAGCTATTATATCATTTCAATGTAAAAAAAGTATAAATACTTTAATTTAGGCTTATAATCTATTAGAGAGAGGAGTCTTTTTGCAATTGTCAAGTATGTATTTATTTAATATAATATAATTAGAGGCGTATAAGGAGTGGTTTTCATGATAATTCAGAATACAAATTTTAGTATTCTTTATCCAAGAATAAATAATTTACGAAGAAAATTTGTTGAGCATGAAGATAAATTATCTGAATATTTTCTTCCATATAATATTTTGCCTATACCTGATGATGCTCCTGAAGAAATTCCAAGAATTATTATGGCTACAAAGAATGGTCACTCAAACCTACAAATTTCACTTAACGCAATGATGCTTAATACAAATTATGATAATGTATTCCAAAATAACTGGGATGCTTGTTTAGACTATTTAAAGAAAAGAGTTAATAATATTTATGAAATACTTCAGGACACATTAAAGCAAGATAAGTTTCTTTTTACAGGATTAACTACACAAATGATTTTTGATAATATTAATGAAAATCCTATAAAGTTAATAAATGATAGACTTTTAAATATAAAAGTTAGTAAGGAACCTTTTGACTTAAATTGTAAGCTAACTTTTGTATATGAAGAAAACTATTATATTAATATTACATTTATGAATATGCGCTTTTATGAAGGTACAGTTGCTTTGGGCAATGATTCACTTGCTAAATTGAAAGAAAAAGCCCACAATTTGGGGATTATTCTTGATGTCAATGATAGGTATGGCTTTAATTATAAGGAAGGATATACTTCTAATTATTCAAAAGTGGAAAATGTATTTGAAATAACAACAGATATTATTAAAAATAAAATAGATAAATTTATTAAGGAAGGAGTGTTTGAATTATGATAGCCTGTGAAAAAAATAGTTCTATGGTTATAGCAGCTATAAGCACTCTCCTTCTAACGTCTAATTTAGCAGGGTACTATAGTAACTCTTGTAATAATACTCCTGTTATTAGAGATGTTAAACTTGTTGAGAACAATTCTATGCCAGTTTATTATATAGCAGATAAGTATAATATTGGAAATAGTCAGTCAAGATTTGATGAAGCTCTTGAATTATTTGGAGAAGTTAGAGGATTTACGAAGGAAGAAGCTATATTATATGAAGAATCACTTTCTAATTTATATATTGAAACGGGAGACAATTTCTTTGATTTATGATGCAAGAATTTATAAATTTTGTTCAAGAGTTATTTCCTTCGATAAGTCCTTACACAAAAGAAAAAATTAAGGATGCTTTAAAGCAATTTTACATTTCAGGAAAAACATTGAATTGTTTTATGCTGCATCCCTTAAATGAACTATGCCAAGGAGATATAGTTGAAGATTTACCTTTTTCAAGATATGATATAAATGGTAATAGAAGTATATTTAAAACAAAAGGTATTTTGTTATCTAATTCATGTGATGCTGAAAATGATGATACAATTGTATTTGCACCTTTGCTTCCTATTGATAAAATAAACCTTGGCAAAAATAGCATAGATAATATAACCAAAAATTTAAATTATAGGCTTTTATATTTTCCAGATCATATGTTTAAAGATTATGTTATTGACTTAAGTTTATTAAATAGTTATAACAAACACATGATTGTTAATGCAATAAGTGATGGAAAGATTAAAAGGGTAGCTTCTTTAAGTCAATTTGGATACTATTTATTTCTATGTAAATTAACAGTTCACTTTTTCAGACCAGAGGATACGGGTGTGCAGGAATTAAGAAAGTTGACTGTTTAAAAGAAATGTAATAGAGTATTCATATATGGAAATTTTTTAAAGCATAATGAATAGAATAATAAAATAAATATATCAACATTCTATCAACAATTTTTAGTTTTTGTTGATAGAATGTCGATAGAAGATAAAAAATATAGAAGTCATATTCGAGTATTAATAAAAATATTTTTAGCGGAGATTTGTCTATTTAAAAACAAATCCCCGTTTTTGCTATATAATGGACCTTTAAATATTGTAAAATCGACGTTATAATAATTTCATCCAGAAGAAAGGAGATGTATGCTATATGTCAGAACAGGAAGGAAAACTCATAAGTGCTGCACAGGAAATTATATTTGCAGCAAGGCTTGGAGGGAATGACATTGCAGAGTTCGGCAGGGAAGCAGCCGAGATACTCCTAAATTACGGACTTTTAGAAAAAGAACCATATGAAATCCTTACAGGTGATATATAGTTAAATGATATTATTTTTAAAATAAAAAGCAGGTCATAAGACCTGCTACTTGTATAGTTCCGTAGTACCCTCTTGGGCAGAAAAACATAGTACCCTCTTGGGCAAATTCGTTTATATTGTATTATATGAAGATATACCTATATATTTACCTTTTTTTAAATTTTTATGCAAAAACAGCAGAGAAAAAACTCTGCTATTTCTCAATTTCCACAGTTCCCTCTTGGGCAATGTATTAAAGTTTTCATTAGTGTCATCTTCGACAATTTTATTGTATCAAATACATAAGTGCTTATCAAGGGGTATTTTTAAAATTTTCATCCAATATTTTAATTGTCATTTTAAATTTTAGTTGTATTTTCCACATCTACAGACATATTTGCATTTGTACGAATAAGTTCAGAAATTATTGACTTGGCACAGTTAACCTTGGCAGCATTGTTAGAAAACAATCCTTTAATTACATTCTTTCTAAAATTAAGGACATTTTTATCATATTTCACGAGGTCATTGTTGCACAAAGATTGTATAGATGGATTTATTCGCTGGGATTTTAACTCAATTGTTCCGCTTGTACCGTCGTACATAGCGAATTTCAATTTATAGTTACCTTCTATTGATGTATCAATGTTATAATCAGCAACAGCTCTATATCCATATTGTAAAATCTTTTCACTTCCATAGTTAACAGGAAATTGCATACCCCGGTTAATCTTATCGATTAATAAATCAAGCAAAGTAGGACAATCTAAATATGATACTCTGATTGCATCTTGTATTCTTTCTATTTGTGCAGAACTAATGGAAACATGGACTTTATGATTGTTTTGCCATATAATATTCCCTTGAGAGTCTCTCTTATACCATACTTCAAATCTTTTTCTGGAAACCTCTTTGATTTTATTAAGGTATACATAAGTGTCTCTTGGCACAGTCATACCAGCTTGGGTAATAAAACCTTCCACTTGTCCTATACAGAATTGACTCTTATCTTCTTGAATAACTGCACTTGTTACTGGAATTACAGTTATAGCTTCCTTATTTTTAGGAGCTTCCCATACAATGGCATAATGAGGTTCGTCAATTTCAGTTCCGATTCCAATAAAGTCACAAAAAACTATATCTCCACGATTAACTATTGGTAAATATACCCCTGTACTATCCTTGGGCACATTGTCCAAGGAATTTAGATTTACTGTTTTTATTACTTTATTAAGTGTATCAAGATTCTTTCTGTCGATATTGGTTAAAGACACTATCCCTTCCCCCTTTCTTTCGATTCCCTTTTTCATTATATCACATAGAAATTTGTAAAATAAATTATTCTTGTTCATATAAAGGAGTTGGGATTATATAGTTATTAGTAGCTCTACACCTTGTTTTAGGTAATTGTTGATACGGTGAACCGTATCATAAGTGAGGTGTTAGCCGTTGATTTTACTCGGTTAAAGTTGTTTTTATGGGTGAAGGTATCCTACATATTATAAGTAATAATTCATGTATTGTCATCATTTTTATGTGAAAT
>Ga0209537_1004471_pt1 | contig 11885 bp, 8 predicted proteins | sample BioPla4DNA1_FD_187698 | JGI IMG/M metagenome (GOLD analysis project Ga0209537, IMG submission 187698) | Biogas fermentation microbial communities from Germany - Plant 4 DNA1 (SPAdes) (version 2) | ecosystem: Engineered > Bioreactor > Anaerobic > Digestate | place: Bielefeld, North...
AGATTAAAGAGGAACTTACGAAGGGCGACAGGTTTCAATGCCTCATAGGTAGTCTACAAACTGACCTGCGGGGCAACCTTCTCAACGACCAGCTTGGGTTTCAATGCCTCATAGGTAGTCTACAAACGTTGCTCTGTGCTTGCCCGGCCGCATTACCGGCCGCAAGTTTCAATGCCTCATAGGTAGTCTACAAACACATTCCCATTCTTTTTCTCTCCTTTCTGCCCGGGCACGGTTTCAATGCCTCATAGGTAGTCTACAAACCAGCTTCTCGGCCGAATCCAACCGCCTGATCTCGTGTTTCAATGCCTCATAGGTAGTCTACAAACCTAACGAAGTTCTTGTACAAAACACCAGCATCAAAGAGTTTCAATGCCTCATAGGTAGTCTACAAACCCATGGAGTGGCGGCATACATTGACGATTGTTTGCAGAGTTTCAATGCCTCATAGGTAGTCTACAAACCAATTTTCCAATTAGGGTTGGGCACGTAACTTTCTCGTTTCAATGCCTCATAGGTAGTCTACAAACAGCGATCCTCATGACGATCCTGGTCGCCGCCTGGTGCGGGTTTCAATGCCTCATAGGTAGTCTACAAACCCCACAGACGGTTCGTACCTACTTGGTGCAAGGGAATGGGTTTCAATGCCTCATAGGTAGTCTACAAACCTTCCCGGCGTAGTTGTGCCCTATCAAACCGACGGGGCGAGGTTTCAATGCCTCATAGGTAGTCTACAAACTGGCGTCGGCCACCACGAGGTTCGCCTCGCGGTTGGTTTCAATGCCTCATAGGTAGTCTACAAACACCACACTCCGTCTTTGAGATGGCCATTTCTGGCCAGTTTCAATGCCTCATAGGTAGTCTACAAACGAAGGTTGATTATTTTCTCAATCGCAATTTTTTGAGGTTTCAATGCCTCATAGGTAGTCTACAAACGAGGTTCTGGCGGAGATGCTCGGCTGGGAGATCGACGAGTTTCAATGCCTCATAGGTAGTCTACAAACACGCTCCTCCGCGTACCTCTCGACGAAGGCCCGGTAGTTTCAATGCCTCATAGGTAGTCTACAAACCGATAGCGTGAGGCCAGCCCTCACGGGCTTCGGCGAGTTTCAATGCCTCATAGGTAGTCTACAAACACCAACGCCCGCCCACAAGTTATAAACAAAAAGGATGTTTCAATGCCTCATAGGTAGTCTACAAACGGGCAATCCTCAATACAACCTAACAGCTCAAAGTGAGTTTCAATGCCTCATAGGTAGTCTACAAACTTCCACCGCTACACCATCCTAAAGGATTGGCTTGAGGGTTTCAATGCCTCATAGGTAGTCTACAAACGATTCAGGACATCCGCTCGATTCTCGACGCCAGGCTGCCGTTTCAATGCCTCATAGGTAGTCTACAAACAGGCGTACAGGTGAGTACGCTAGGGGCTGGTCGAGACGGTTTCAATGCCTCATAGGTAGTCTACAAACTACCTCCCCACTCTGACTATCCGAAACACCTCGCACCGTTTCAATGCCTCATAGGTAGTCTACAAACCTGGATCCCCTGTGCAGACGGAAAGACGCGGCGCATGTTTCAATGCCTCATAGGTAGTCTACAAACTAGGTCGGCTGCGCTGGAAGTTCTCGATTGCGTCAGTTTCAATGCCTCATAGGTAGTCTACAAACTTCGGGCAAGCCCTCCAGCTGCCCGAACTTTGTGGCGGTTTCAATGCCTCATAGGTAGTCTACAAACCGTAGCTGTTGATATAGACGCTGATGGTGTCTGTCTCGTTTCAATGCCTCATAGGTAGTCTACAAACCTGTTTCGTCCTGATGGTCAACGCCTAGATTTACAGTTTCAATGCCTCATAGGTAGTCTACAAACCCGCCTTCCTCACGATAACTGGGAGGGTGGTGCAAGTTTCAATGCCTCATAGGTAGTCTACAAACGCAATAGGAGGGGAGGAAAGCGAGGGAAAGGAAAGAGTTTCAATGCCTCATAGGTAGTCTACAAACATGATGACCAGGCACTCATTGTCATGGACGAGCCGGGTTTCAATGCCTCATAGGTAGTCTACAAACCCGTCCGAACAGCGCTTCTTAAAGCCCAATTCGCCAATCGGCAACCGAAAGCTCCTTGGGCTGATAACGAATCCCCTGCTCTGACACAACTCAGGTCAGAGAAGGCTGCAGTCGATCTCCTGGGTTTTCTGCACCACCGGTGGTCGACTACAAGATGTTCTGCTCTCCACCTTTCTCTAAGCCAATGATCTCTCGAGATGTGTAGCTAGTCGTCCTCAACTCATACACTATCACAGAATCCTCCTCTTCGTCGATTATCTTCTTAAGCTCTTGTTTTAGCTTCTTCAGTTTGGCAGGCGAGATCTCCCCTTCAAACACCGAGTTCTGAACCCAGTACAGATACTGGCGGCATTTCTTCAAAACTCTGTTGACCCTCTTCACCCCCACGTCATAGACCATTATGACGAACACAGCACTTCTCCTCCTACCACTGGGATACATATGGTGAATACGATGTCTCCCCTAATAGATGCTTCTCAAGCTTGTACAACTCCAGACGAATAAGCCGACGGTAAGAGACTTTTCTGTTCATTCGCCTCAATGAGATCGTGGTACGTAGTCGTACATCGAGCTCCTCAACAAATCTCTTGCGTGCTGAATCTTTGAGCAAGATTCCGCCCATATCCTTCTCGAAATCCTTCGCTGTGATGACCTTCTTGCCTACCAGGCTGAATATCAATCTATCTACAATAATTGGTTTGAATATCTCTGCTACATCAAGGTTAAGTGTGAATCTTCTGAAGTTGGTAGCATGTAGATAACCTATTCTAGGATCAAGGTGGGTCTTGTAAATCTCAGAGAGCACTACCGTGTAGATAAGCGAGTTCCCAAAGCTGATGAGTGTATTGAGGTTGTTCTTGGGAGGTCGTCGTGTGCGCTTCTCAAAAACAAAATCTGGATTATCAAGGATGACGTCAAACGTTCTATAATACTCTTCCTTAGAATTGCCCTCCAAGGCCATCAGCTCAGGTATCTTATCTATTGACGGTATCAGCTTCTCGTTCTCCTCTAACCTTCGAATGGCGTCCGCTACCGGCTTTCCGCTCTTGTGGTAGTATTTGAGAACCATCTTCATATTTTGAACAGCGCCTAAAACAAAGCAACGCGCCAGAACAACCCTCTTTGAATCATCGAGGTAGTGCGCTGCTTGCTGCAGAATCATATAGCCGGAGTTGTTGTGTTCCCGAGGGTAGAAACTGCCCATGTAGTACCCGTAGTAGTTGAAATAATGGAGTACGACCTCGTGTTGAGATAGAAACTCTAGAAAGCGTTTGTTAAAGTCAACCTCACCCAAGACCATAATGTCTTGAATGTCCTCGATGGGCAGGAACCGCTTGCCCTGCTCAGTTTCATAGCACAGGGTGTTCCCTCGCCGACCCAACGTACCGTTCGAGAAGATATATACCGTCTTAGCCATGTAGTCCACCTCATTATGTCAGGGCCATCAAGCCCAACAAAACTCGGCATATGCACACTGTCGACACCACCTTACTCTCCGCGGCGAGGGAGGTAGATCCCTATACATGATCTGGAGTATGTCCTTCTCCACTGCTAAGAGCTTCGCTTCAAGATCTTCGTCCAGAACCACCGGTTCTTTCCTCTTTTCCTCGGGGAAATGGAGCTCACCCTTGGCTATGATTCCGCGCTGCTTGAGTTCTCTGAGGTAGAAGGCCAGCTGCATCCGAGAGCTCTCCTTATACCTAGAGCTCTTCTTGACCTCGCCAACGACTAGATCGCCGTCTTTGCGCCGAATAAGATCGATCTTGGCATGCCCAAGATGAACCTCCTTTTTTGCCCTGCTATAGGAGGTTTCCTGGATGTAACGGCCGATCTCAAGGTTCGAATCGTCCTGATCAGCTGTGAGCTGACGGCTCATCAACCAAACCTCTCGCGGGCAGATGTAGTAGTACCAAACAAGAGTGCCCGTGACGCGTATGTCCTCGGACGTGAATCGCATATTCATCACCCTTGATCCATGACAACCAACCCCGTATATCGTTTAGCAATAGACATACTAGCCGTAGCTCTACCAAATCGGGTTAATGCCCTTCGACTTGAAGCCTGTGTCGCAATCGTAGTATTCTGCAAGCTGTAATCTGGGCACATAGAAGAAGCCGGCTTCCTGTGGCGGAACATTTGTAACAGTCGTCGGAACAGCTATAACGTACTGGTAGAACTCAGCCCTGATCCTATCAAAAGCTAACCGCCGCTCGGGCAACGGTTCAATGCTTCTCGTAGCCAAGAACTTCTGCCACACGGTTTCTGCCTCTCCATCCAAGGCCACAAAGACGTCCATCTTGGGATAGGATTCAATGATTCGAAAGGAGTTGATTGCACTGGAGTTGGCCTGCCCTGAGTCTTCGGTCTGTTCGTATTTGAGCTTATAGAGCGCCTCGAGATACTCGTGAGCACGATCAAAAGAGCATCGACGCTTCACTTCTGCGTAGTATCGGTCGATCAATTGCAGAAACTCGTTCTCCCAGTAAGCCTGCGTGCTCTCTAGTATGTCCCATGTAATGGCAATAAGCTCCGGGTCGTAGATGTAACTCGCATAGAGTCTCGCATTGTCATCGACCAGAGCCACCACTCGGAAGAGACCAACATCTCCCCCATTACGATTACATCGACCTGCCGCCTGGTTGATAGCATCCATTGGGGCAACATCGCGATATACGACGTTGAAATCAACGTCGACTCCTGCCTCGACCAACTGAGTGGAGACAACAAAACGGGCGTCCTTGCTCTTAATTAGCCCTATACGCTCCAGACGTTGCTTTGGAGTAACGTGACTTGAAAGGAAAACCACCTTCTCTTGTACTTTCTTGGTGAGCAGTGCATAGAATCTCTCAGCAGAACCTATAGTATTAAGGATGAAAAGGTACGTCTTGTTGGGTTCGAAAGAGAGTCGATCTATGAACTCCTCTAGAGTCTGCTTCTTGAGATTGACTTCTACGTGAACACGCTTGAGATCCCGGAAATACTTCTCGCGGTCAGCTAGAGAAATGAGTTCTTCTCTCGGGAATATCAACGGATCGGTGGCAGTAACGAAAACAACGTATGACTTCAAGCGATTTGTTAGGAAGGCAAGGGCTTGCTTCACCAAAGGCCACAATTCATGGCGAATACTCTGCACTTCATCTAGAATCAGTATAGAATTTCCCAGACGGTGAAACTTCCGAACCATGCTATTCTTGCCGGTGATCAACGTTTCGAACAGCTGCACAAAGGTCGTGACAATGATCTCGGAATTCCACCCTTCTATCAGTATCTTAGCCTCATCTGGTTCAAAGTCCGTATCACCGATTTCATAGACCCTAGTTGCTAGATGATGATGCTTGAGTAGCGCACGGGAATCACTTGCCAACCCGTCGAGCTTAAGAACACTCTTCACAACACCATAGTTCTGATCAATGATGCTTAAGAAAGGCAGAGCATAGATCACTCGATAGTCTACACCTCTAGTCGTCGAAAGAGCTTGTTTCAGTTTGCAGGCAAATGAAAGAGACGCTAGGGTTTTTCCCAGTCCAGTCGGCAGATTGATGACGAAAGCCCCAGGCTCCAAGACAGTATAATCCCGTATCGTGATCTCTTTATAGGCCTGTTCGCGAAGATTGTTCAACCTACTTGGGGGGAATCTCTCTTCTTTCTTGTATCTGTCGACAATACTCCCACTTATCTGAACTCGCGATAAGTGGGCAATAGTGTCTTCTCCAACTACAGCGTCCGTCTTGTCCGCGTCAACCAGCAGAGAGTAGAAAAAGTTAACAAGGAAGTAGGGAGCCAAACTCTCTTGTCGGCACTGTTTTCTTGCCCTCGATCTCAGTCTCTCGTCTTGAATCCCACTAATCCATTCTTCTAGCTGATCATAAATCAAGGACAACGAAGGAAGCAGATCGCTTAGGTCGCGACACAAATCCCGAAACTTGTTTTCTTCAATCATGCGGTATTGCCGGACTAGGATGTCTACGTCTCTATCGTCGATGATCGTTTCATCCATAATATCCCCAAGGTTGCCATGATGTCTTCGAACAACAAGGAAACTTATCAATGCATAGAGATCCCCGTCCTGGTGGTCCGCAAAGACCTCCTTAGTTAGGTAGTACCCGCACACAGCAGATAACAGGCCGTGGTGTGTGAGTGGATTGCTTCGCATCTTCTGCTTAAGAGACTCATCGGCAAACAGATATTCCTGAAAAGGCCGAGTGGCCTTACCTAGGTCATGAGCAATGCCATTTATGGTGCTAATCATGAAGGCGTCACTTATTGGTAGGAGGTCGATTTGTTTCTCTTCTAGAAACCTATGACTTATCTGTACTACGCCTCTCAAGTGGTCGATCAGCAATTTATCGGGATGAGAATGTAGAGCGGTTTGCACGTTCATCCGTCCCATCCGTCAAGTTCATGCTAAAAATTGAAAAAGGCTACTCCTGATCAAAGGTACAGAATTTTAACCCATTTTCGAGGACAACTACTGTCTTCGCTGGATTAGGCCCTATAGTCAGAGTCTTGCCCTCTATTTCAAAGATGACATTCTGGTACTTCTCCACAATCCTATCCTGAGTCATGATCACTGGAATCATTTCTTTGCCTAATCGGAGCCCCGGTTCTATTCGAAGCTCGGTACCTGTCAAATAGGATTCGGGAACAACAGAAGACACAGTTTCCGTCTCGACTGATTTGTGTTCACCTTCAAAGACACCCACCAATTCGAAATCAGCCAGCAACTCACTTAGGCCCATCGCTAGAGTGAAATAGGAGCGATGTTCAGAGATCGCTCTCTGTAGCTTCTCGAACATCTGGGCGTCTCTGTGATGAACGTATAGCCTATAGCACGGAGAACGCAGAAACTCCGTCCTAATCTGTGTACGGGCTTCATGATTGCCTTTTTGTACCGGCTGCCAATAACCATCTTTAGTGTTAACGAGGTTAATGCCCATACGAGTTTTTCGTATCGGCCGTCGAATACCGATACCCAAGAGGAGTTGGCCCATTGAGAAATCTACTAGGTACCGATCCCTAGGACTCCCCACAATAGCTCCGAGCATCCCGGCAACCGTAGGCGGTGGGGGTATGGAAAACGTCAACGGTGAGGAGGTCGTGTAATACTTGCGGAAATGCCCGTAGTCTGCCCACACGTCGAAAACCAGTACTTTCATGTCAAGCGACCCCTAAAACATAAGCTCTTCATGAGGCAGCTCGGCCAGTGCACCATCAAGTGTTGTGGGTGCGCCGTCGAAGCTCAGCCTAACTCGCTCATCGATCTTGAACCGTATCATAGCAATCTCCTCACGGTTCCTACGAAGCAGGTTTACTAGTTCATCGATCTCAAGCTTTACTTCAGCGATGTCCCGTATGGCTGTATCATCTCGGTCGCTTCTTATTCTGATACGCTTGTCCAACTCACCAAAGTGAGAGCTACCCTGAACATGCTCGACCTGAATTAAGAGCCTTGGCATCTGTCCAGCCTTGGACGTTGAAAGCAGGTTCTTGGTCCCATTCCACATCGCATCCAGCAGTAGGAACACATCATTTGAAGTTAGTGGGATGTTCTGCTCCTGGGCTGCTTTCTCATTCACAACCCCATAGAAAGCAATCAACGAATAAGGAAGAACATACTTCTCTGTAAACGCACCTCGCTGTTTGCCTTCCTTGGATGGCATAACCGTGGTACCTCTAACGTAAGTCAAGTCGACCTTGTGGAGTGAACGTCCGAACTTAAACTGGATAGGACCAACCAAAGCAGCAGGTCTGACCGAGGTGCCAGACTTGGTTTTACCGGTCTTAACTGCAATAGTAGCACCAAAAAGGCGCATGTCAACGCATCTAGCCACTAACGTCTCGATGCTATTTCCATATTCAGAGTACTGATCCTCTTTTGTTTTCAAGTCACCTTTCGCATCTTTTTGTTCGAGTATGAAGATCTCCTGGTTCTTGTATGTGTGTAGGTAATCTCGTATAGTGCGCTTCAGCCGCACATCTGTGACGATGTTAATTCCCGTCTCCTCATCAATTCGGGGCTTATTCTCGTCAACAGGATCACCGTTAGGGTTAGCATCTGTAACATCGTAAAGGAATAGGATCTCTGACCGATTGAGCGCTGTCATAACGCTACCTCCTTATTTCCCTTGTTCCTCTTGAACCGACTGTTCATTCTTATCTGAGGGTAGAAGCCTACCGATTCTTCTCGATAGGTTCATGCCTGCTGCAAAATAGAAACTTATCTCATCGCCGTTCAGACCCCAATTGTCGCCCGCCGCCAACAGATAGATTGCTGTTTCTTCTGCCAACCTTCGCTCGCCTTCATGAAAAGAGTCGTACTCAACTAACTTGTTCTCTACTTTTGGCAACAAACCACGAATGTCTCTCTCAGTAAGCCTTAGTCCCCTCAGCTGTTTCAGAAAAGGACACTTGCCATCTCTTTCTTTTTCCTGTTTCTCCAGCAGCATCCCAGTCAGGGCACCAAGTAAGAGGATACCCCGAGCCGCGGGCCTCGACAGCGTTGGCGTAAGCTCCTCAAAGAATCGATCAAACAGGCTTTGGGGCAATCTGTCCACCTCCATAAAGCTAATCAGGCCTAGTTTCTGTAGGAAGGTCACACTCAGGAAACCATCCAGAACTGTTGACCTGAATTCCTTGAAAGCATCTGGATCTTGAGCCCAGTTGACAAAATCTTGTCGTATTTTCTTGGCGATAAACCTAAACATAAAGCCTTTGTCCACAGGTCTCAAACGAAAGATATCCTCAACCAATTGGAGAAAATACACATCTAGATCTGTCTGTGCCTTCTTCTCGTCAGACTTGGAGAAAAAGGTGCGTAATGAGCCAAGGGTAAAACGCCTCTTGGTAAAACCCCAAGTCTGGTCTGTAGCTTCTTTTGCCGCAAATATCTCTTTCAGCATTGATGGATAGACGTCTTCAACAAGTAGGAGGATCCGCTCGGCATTTCGCTCGATTCGAAGAAAGAGAAGCTGGACACACAGAATATCGTCCTGCCGACTAATGATTTCTAGAATCTCATTCTGATCTTCAGTCAATCGTTTAACGACCCTTCCAGCCAGCGAGATCTTCTTGGGTCCCTCAATCAGAATGTCGCGTACATCTGCAGGTATCCTGTGAGTTCCCAGCAACAGCCGAGGAATCAAGTAATAACCGATTCCTGCAACGAACCTAAACTCAAAAGTGTCCTCTACATAACGCCTGCCTGCCCTTAGGTAGACTCCGCACTCGCGGCAAACGGGGAAATTGCGCCACGACAGCTTCTCGTCAAATCCACCGGCGATGAAGCCAGGTTTGTCGGTCGTATAGAACTTGTAGGTACTGTTGCTTCCTGAAACAAATTCCTTCCGCTCACCACAGATGGAACAAACCTTGTCTTCCGCACCTATTCGTCGTTCATTGAGATTCTGGAATCCAACAAGGATCCGTCTAAACAGGTCATTATCTCCAGGATAGTCGCCGTTTACGCTTATCGTTAGTAGAGCACTCTCCTGTCCCGACAAAAATCGTAGTTTTTCCTCTATCTCGTGCAACACCTCATCCTGCTCACGTTCTAGGAAGGCTTTCAGTCTTTTTAAGAATTCTTGTTCATTTGGGGTCAGACCGAGCTCATCGACATTGCTCGTTACGGCGCGAAACCAACCGAGCAACTTCGCTTCAAAGGTCGTGCGTGTCTTGAACTTCTTGCGGTCTTTCGTAATTTTGGCTGAAGGGGATAAATTCGCTCCCCTAGAAGAACCACGGCTATATAAGTACCTAGAACTCTCTCGATCAGATATCTGTTCTAACTTCACTCCTTTGAGCTTAACCTCGCCATCCAGCACATCGATTTCAATTACACAAGCATGGGTATAGCTCTTGCTTTTTGGATTCTCAACCAAGGCGGCCAACATGGCCTGAGGGCTGAGAGGGTCTGTGATGCCTCGTTGTTCAAGAGCCAAGATCCCTAAATCTCTGATAGCTGATAGCATAACACACCTCCTTGCTTCAAAACTGCTGAACCAAGTCTGGATCGCACTAATCCTCAATAATCTCGCAACAGCCAAACCCCATGCTGTTCTTGGCACCCAAACCCGCTTCAACAGCTAACTGAAGCAGGGCTGTCGGCCCCTGTATACGCAAGGCACCGGAATAGCCCTTGATCACAGTAGTCTTATATCTGACTACATGGAGACGTGGCCGTTGCAGACATGTAATCCGAATATCAGCCTCGGGAGGAGCTTGTCCATAACAAGCACGGTATTTTCTTCGAAGATTGTCCGCTATAAGATTGGCAAACTCAGTTTCTCCCGGTTGGAAGTAGCACGTATATTTCCTCCCATCTGCTTTGAACAAGGTGCTGTAAACAACTACGGGTGATTGAAGCCTGACCTTGAGGTTTTCTTTAGTAACCACCGATTTCTCTGTGTCTATGGTTTCGACTTCTAATACGTTATCACCTAGTTGAATGGACTTCTTGGATAACAGGCCATTCAACAAGTGGCTGCAGAAATCCGAGTTAGGAGAAGAAACAATCAAACGCACGGGTGGTTCGAAGCAAATCTCCTTCTCTGATATCCGGTATCGACCTATGAGCCTGGAAAACGTGAAGAGCTTGAACCTACGACCATCTATTTCATAACCAGTGTTGTGAAGAAAACTGGCGAAGTCACTTTCGAGGCATCCATAGATCAGGGATTGAACCAAATAGTTGTAATGCAACGGCAGTCTTATCTGGTTCTCTGTTGACAAGGTGATTGTCAGTCGCATGCAACCACATTCCTAAACATCTGGCATGATTGAAATACTGCTAGGCAACTCACCCAGATGCCAACTCGGGAAGAACTCGACGTTGATGATTGCTCATGAATGAGGCTGGGCTACGAGTGGATAATCGGACACTTGGAAGAGAAGATTGCTGGCGAAAAGGATAACAATGATGTCAATCCACGATGCCTAAACGTGACCCCCAACGCGCACCCGCAACAGCCTACGACACGGAGACCAACGCAGACCCTTTCGACCTAGGGCATCTAGGACTAACACTGACAACATCAAAGATAACCTAACTTCAAATCAAGTATACCGCTATTTTTCGGACAAATCAAACTCTACAGGCGCATCGACAGCGTCAACACACTGTAGGTTTAGGGTGACAGCCCTAGACCTCACCGTCCCAGGTTCAGACAGCATGTGCAATCGCACGCAAAGCGTCGGTAAGAGTTGTTCGTTTTTCTCGCAATGCCGACAGATTGTGTTGGATCTCGTGATAGAGCTGCTTCCCTTTGTTGAGACTGCTATCGATCTGCTCTCTCCATCGGTCCAACAATCGTAATTTCTTCTCCCTTGATCCTCTCAAGGATCGCTCGCCAATGGACTCGCCATTGGCTTTGAGCACTCGCAAACGAGACATTTGACCCACGCCCGCCTTGGACCAGGCCATTGGCCGACTACTCATCCGAGCTGCATAGATGTGACTGACGTGACCTTCGGCACTGCAACCCACGATCAAACCTGCATACTTGTACCTTGCCTCAATACCATCCCATTGCCGCATCAGATAGGTTAACGTTTCTTGAATCGTCTTACGCTTGTTCTCAGTCTCAGCCCCATTAAGGGCCTCTTTGAGCACATCCCGAACACCTTGACGGTCTACCTCGTCTATCGCTCGCCATAGAGACACATAAAGGTCTCTCCAATTACCTACTGCTGCTGTGATAAGTTGAGTCCGTATAATGGTGTAAAAATGGTTTTCTGAAAAAATAGGAGAGCCATTAACAAATTCCTCAGTTAGAATAGAAGTTGGACAAACCAGAATTCTAAGAGGAGGAATTTGAATGGCTC
>Ga0209537_1004473_pt1 | contig 11871 bp, 11 predicted proteins | sample BioPla4DNA1_FD_187698 | JGI IMG/M metagenome (GOLD analysis project Ga0209537, IMG submission 187698) | Biogas fermentation microbial communities from Germany - Plant 4 DNA1 (SPAdes) (version 2) | ecosystem: Engineered > Bioreactor > Anaerobic > Digestate | place: Bielefeld, North...
AAACATAGGCAATATACCTGTTCTGCAGATGGCAGGCAGGACGAGCAGAGCTTATTTGGTAATTAGAGGTATTCAACGCGGGAACTTGATGTATTGAGTAGGAGTTTGATATTTATTCCTACAAATTCTTGACGCTATCAGTAATGCACGTTGCTGGAAAAAAACGCGATATTCGGGTATACTGATAAAAGCATGCAGCAGGCAGGTCTGCCTGTTCAGTGAATATCCGGCCAGGGGAGAGCACTGTTGAAAAAGGATGCACGCTTTTATTGGAACCTGTTTTATTCTGCATTCATATTGAGCGCTTTTACTTTTGGCGGCGGTTATGTGATAGTCGCTCTCATGCAGAAACGCTTTGTCAAAAAGCTGAAATGGATAGATGAGGATGAAATGCTCGACCTGGTAGCCATAGGTCAGTCGGCGCCCGGCCCGGTCGCCATAAACACATCCATCCTTGTGGGATACAGGCTGGCCGGCATCCCGGGCGCATTCCTCACGATCCTTGGCACAGTGCTGCCTCCGTTCATCACTATCACGGTCATTTCGTATTTCTACATGGCATTTCGCGATATTCCGATGATAAGGGCGCTTTTCAGGGGCATGCAGGCAGGTGTGGCCGCTGTTATAGCTGATGTGGTCATCAGCATGGCTGCAAGGATCATAAAAAGGAGAAAGTTGCTGCCCGTGATCGTAATGGCGCTGTCTTTCATCGCAGCTTCGTTTTTCGATCTGAACATAATCATCATCCTTCTGATCTCGGGACTGTTTGGGATATACACATCCCTGCGCGCCGGGACAAGTCCGGCTGCAGATGCGGTTGGGAATGCAGATGCGGTTGGGAATGAAGATACGGGCGCTGCTCCAGGTGCGCCTGCAGATGCTTATGATGCAGATGAAGACACGGACTCAGGACAAATGCCCTTCCGCGGCGGGAAGGAGGGGTCCTGATGATGCTGCTCAGGCTTTACTGGAGCTTTTTCATAGTCGGCCTGTTTAGCTTCGGCGGAGGATATGCGGCTTTGCCGCTCATACAGGAGCAGGTGGTCAGGAGCAACTCCTGGCTGACCCATGCCGAGTTCATGGATATCCTGACAATATCGCAGATAACGCCGGGCCCTATAGCGATCAATGCTTCCACATTCGTCGGCGTCAAAGTGGCGGGTATCCCCGGGGCTATCGCTGCAACCGCCGGCTGTATCACACCCTCCTGCATCATCGTGCTCATACTTGCAGTGCTGTATTACAGGTTCAAAGGACTGCGCCTGGTCCAGGGCATTATAAAAGGCCTCCGCCCTGCGATCGTAGCGCTGATAGCCGCCTCCGGCCTGTCCATCCTTGCTGCGGCACTTTTCGGCACCGACAGCTTCTCATACAGCCTCTCGGGCATGGACTTTGCAGCCTTAGGGCTGTTCATCGCCTGCCTGTTTACGCTGAGGAAATTCCGGCCGGACCCGATCCTCGTGATGCTGGGAGCCGGCATCATCGGCGTGATAGTATATTCAATCTGAGTTTTCTTAGTCTGAGGTTTCTTATGCTGTCTGAGTTTTCTTATGCTGAAATCCCGTTTCAAATTTTTCCGTGTTTTTTGTGACGTTTTTCAACTTTTCGGAGCCCATCAGCTTGTTATTTCCATTTTTGCTGTACATAATACACCTCAATCTGGCCTTATGTAAATCATCTGCACTTTGGAACGGGCATTCCAGTTATGTCCGTATAATGGTGTAAATTGAAGAAACGCTCAAAAAAGCCAGACCAAAGCTTCTTGAAATAGCCCAGGAGCAGATAAAGCTGATAAAAGCAGCATAGTTCAATCAAACAGAATTTGCGGAGAGTGTACAGTAATGCAGAGATTATGCAGTGGTTACGGAGATCATACAGTAATTGCAGAGATCGAACAGTAGTTGTGGAGAGCATGCAGTGGTTGCGGAGAGTATGCAGTAATGCAAAGATGCACAGGATTTGCAGAGTGATGCAGGATTTTGAGAGATTATGCAGTGGCTGCGGAAAGCATACAGTAATACAGGGATTATACAGCAGCTACAGGCGTCACTTCTGCAGCTTAGGACGCCCCATTGATTACGGACGGCCCTATATATTCACCTTTTTCCAGAACGTCGGGGCAAACAGCAGCAGTATCGGGAATATCTCGAGCCTGCCCGCGATCATGCAGAAGGAGAATACGGCCTTGCTCAGTACCGAGTAAGACGAGAAGTTCCCCAATGGCCCGACGATCCCGAGGCCCGGCCCTATATTGCCGATGCTGGCAGCAACGGCAGTGAAATTCGATACCATGTCTTTCCCCTCAAAAGATACAATAAGCAAAGCCACCGCAAAGATGCATATGAATGCGAAGAAGAAAACTGCGACTCCGGACATCACTTCATCATCGACCGTCTTACCGTTGAGCCTGACAGGAGAAACAGACCTGGGATGGATGATCCTGTGTATCTCACGCCGCACCAGCTTCATCAGCAACACGATGCGGATACACTTCATACCGCCAGCGGTGGAACCTGCACTTCCTCCGATGAACATCAGCAGCACAAGTATGGCTTTGCTGAATGACGGCCACAGGTTAAAGTCAGTGGTAGAATAGCCGGTCGTCGTAATAACCGAACTGACCTGGAACGACGAATGCCTGAGGGCTTCCGGGAACGACCCGGACACCTTTCCCGTGAGGTCAAGGGCGATCAGGACCGTCGAGACCAGGACAGCCCCAAGGTAGAATCGGAACTCCGCATCGCGGAAATATGATTTCAGGTTCCCCCTGATCGCCTGGTAATGCAGGGCGAAATTGATGCCGAACAGCAACATGAACACCGTAATTATCACTTCGGCAAACTCATTGCTGTATGCCCCTATACTCGCATTTTTGATCGAAAATCCGCCTGTCCCGGCGGTCCCGAGTGCGTGTACCACGGAGTCATAAACAGGCATCCCCGATATGATGAGCAGAACGATCAGCGTCACTGTCATGCCTGAATATACCAGGTAAAGGATCTTCACGGTCTGCCTGATCTTCGGCACGAGTTTGCCGGGATTGGGCCCCGGACTTTCAGCTACCAGCATATGTACATTATTGGGCTTGACCGACGGAAGCACGGCCAGCATAAGCGCCAGCACACCCATGCCCCCGACCCAGTGGGTGAAGCTCCTCCAGAACAGTATGCCCCTGGGCAGGCTTTCTACATCCGCCAGGATCGACGCTCCCGTCGTCGTAAATCCCGATACTGATTCAAAAAATGCATCCATGGGTGACGAAACTGCGCCACTGACCAGGAAAGGCAGCGCCCCGAACAGCGAAATAAAAAACCAGGACAGCGCGACAACCGCAAAACCGTCCCGGGCATACATCTGGCTGTTCTTCGGTTTCAGCAGGTGAAGCAGGAAACCGGCGACGACCAGCACCGATATCGAAAAAAGGAAAACGTAGACATCATCCTCGCCGTATATCACGGAAACCAGCAGGGCCGGTATCATGAGGACGGCCTCGATGCCCAACACAGTGCCAAGGTTGCTGAATATAAGCCTATAGTTCATCCGGTATCCCTCCGGGTTCCACGATATCGTTGAAATCGGAAAAACGGTTGTCCTTGACGATGATGATGACGCTGTCGCCGGGTTTTATAACATCCCTGCCGTGCGGGATTATGATCTCGTTCCTCCTCACGATGGCAGCCACGAGGATCCCCTTCTTCAACTTAAGGTTCCGGAGCGGTATGTTCAGGAATTTCGTCGACTGCCCGGCTATGAATTCGAGGGCTTCCGCCTTGCCGTCTATGATCCTGTACAGCGTTTCGACGGGATTGCCCATTGCGTTCTTCAGACCCCTGACATACCTGATGATACCGTTGGCAGTGATCTGCTTCGGGCTCACCACACAGTCTATGCCCATATCCCTGATGAGCGATGCATAGGTTATCCTGTTTATCTTGGCCACGACTCTCTTCACGCCGCTCAGTTTCGCATAAAGCGCCGTCAGCAGGTTTTCCTCGTCACGTCCTGTAACGGCTACGAAGGCATCCATGTCCTTCAGGTTTTCCGACTCCAGTACCGTTTCTTCAGAACCGTCGCCGTTGATAATAAGCGTGCCGGGCAGCAACTCGGACAACTCGTAGCACCTTTCCCTGTCGATCTCGATAATCTTTGCCCTTATATCGGCCTCCTCAAGGTACTTCGCCAGGTAATACGCTATCCTGCCTCCGCCGACGATCATAACGTTCCTGACACGGTTGCTGTCCGGGACGACACGGCTGCAGAAATAATGGACGTCGGCCGGACGGCCGATGACGTATATCATGTCGTTTTCCTCGATCATGGACTCGCCGTTCGGGATGATGACCTCCCCGTTGCGCTGCACTGCCCCGATCAGTATCGTCGGGCATATGCCGGAAGATACGTCTTTCAGTTTCATACCTGCAACGGGCATATTGGCGGTCACCTTGATCTCAACGAGTTCGACCCTGCCTTTCGCAAAGGGCTCCACTTCCACCGCCGTCGGATGGCTCAGCACCCTGCCGATCTCGTTGGCGCATTCCAGTTCGGGGTTGATCACCATGTCGAGACCGAGTTCCCTCTTGAGCACAGCAAGCTCACTGGCGTATTCCGGATCCCTGATCCTGGCTATCGTGTGCGCCGCCCCAAGTTTCCTGGCGGTGAGGCAGCAAACCATGTTCATCTCGTCGCTGGTGGTAGCCGCTATCAACAGGTCGGCATCCTTAACGCCCGCTTCCATCAGGACCCTGGTGCTGACGCCGTTCCCCTTTATGCACATAACATCAAGGTACTCGCTTGCTTTTTTCAGCGGCTCCGGGTCCTTGTCGATAATCGTTACGTCGTTCCCCTCCTTCGAGAGGTTTTCAGCCAGGGCGTACCCCACCTTGCCATCTCCGATGATTATTATCTTCATCTCGATACTCCTGTTTGCACAGTTCAATGCATTTTATATCTTATGTCATATGGTATGCAAATCTCCGGCAAATAAAATATGAGGCTGTCAAAATGCCCCACAGTTGCACTGCTGAGGTATTCTGGCACCACACCGTGCATTCCTCTTTCCCTCTTCGGTTGTTGAGTAATTATACCATTTAGTCCCATGAAAATCAAAGCTTTCATCGGAACATCCAGCGCTGCCTCCGGTATGCAGTCAGCTATAGAACTTTTTTTCAGCGCCATTCTCACCGGTTTGCACGAATATTCCGTCCTGCTCCGGCTTTGAGTGACATAATCCGGTATCGCTCATATATTGACTTTAGGAGGCAGTTTCCTTCAGGAAACGTTTCCTCCGGAAGGCAGTTTTCCACTGGACAGCAGTTGCCGGGAGCCGGATCCGTTACATAATACGCATAATATGTATAAAACGTATGATCCGCATAATCTGCAGCATTGGCCAGGATACGCTGCAACAACCAGGAGGTACACATGATGGGTGAAAATCTTGTTCCGCTGCACCTGGTCCCGTGCGGGAAAAAGGCCAGGGTCAGAAAACTCATATCGAAGGGAAATGAGAGAAGGAGGATGCTGGACCTCGGCCTTATAGCGGGCACCTGCGTCGAATCGCTGCTGAGGAGTCCATCCGGCGATCCCACGGCATATGAGATAAGAGGAGCTGTCATCGCACTGCGTTCCGAGGAAGCATCGAAGATCCTCGTAGAAATGTCCTGAGCCGGCGGCGGCCTTTTGCATGTCTCCTGCCGCCGGCCCGGCCGGCGTGTCGGCGTGCATTCCGGTTACATGGCGTACATTCCGGTTATATGAAGATCTGCATTGTCCCATGTCTGCATATGCTCCCAGACAGGTCGTGTGATCCCTGCCTGGTAAAGGTCGTAATCACTGCCTGGTACAGTACGTGACCCCTGCCTGACATAAGCCAGCCAATATGGGCCGGGCATATCCTCCAATATTGGACAAGCATATCCTTAATATGGGCAGGCATACCCTTCAGTACATCCATGCGTGACTGCTTCTCCCGATTCTACCGATGCACGGCTCACCACCCCGTTGGACAGTGAAATCGTGTCGGCCTTCACCTCAATACCCCAAGTCCTCGCCGACTATGATCACCTTGATGCGTCCCTTAACCCTCTGGTAAGCGGACACCACGTAGCTGCAGCAAATGCGGGCCGGGCTGCTGCAGCCGGCGGTCATGCCGGCCTCTCCCTGTGCCAGCGACATGCATTCCCCTTTTTCCCTGCAGTATGTCTGGCAGTCGAGCCTTACAGTATTGGCCGGCGCAGCGGTCCTCTTCACCCTGTCGATAGCTTCGTTTATGTCCTTTACTATCTTGTTGTATCCCGCGATGATGATGACCGATCTGGGGCCGTAGCATATCGCAGCCACCCTGTTGCTGTTGCCGTCCACGTTATACAGTTCGCCGTTCTCGGTGATCGCGTTGGCACTGCATATATATGTATCCGCGCAGAAAGATTCCCTGTATATCCTTTCGATGTCTTCACGGGTCAGCCCCTCCCGGTAGCGGTCCAGGAACCTGTAATTCCCTGAGCGGAGAAGATCGATGACACCGCATTCGAACAACGTCATGGAGCCTCCCACGGCAACTGTCTGGCCTTCCTCCATGAGTTCCCTGACCTTGCCTGCGACACCGGCCGCGCTTTCCACATAATAGGCCTGCATGTTGTTTTTCTCAAGATTCTTGACCGTCTTTTCGATTCTTTTTTCAATTATGGTTTTCAGGTTGCTGTCCATAAACTCTCAACTCCCGTCCGTGAATATTTCGCCCATGTGCCCGCAGAACGCTGTGCCGGTGTGCCCGTTCGCCTTTCCTGCGGGTACGCTATACCCCTATAGATTATACCATGCCTGCACCTGGAAAATCATAATGTACCCGTCATACAGAAACAACGGCATGGCTGTTCCACAGAATTGGCGATGACGGAGGAACACCCTGCAAAATGAGACCGGCACCGGTTTTCCATGATCATCACGGAAACGACCGGTGCCGGTCCCAGCTTATTGGCCAATGTGTCTGCGGCAGGCCGACTGCAGTTTTTATTTCAAAGCTGATTCAGGTCTGAAAACGATACCGGTGCAAAACCGATACCGACGCCTTGCCGATGCTTATCCTACAGCCAGCACCACTACCGACTTAGGCGGCATCTCTATCCTCAGCACGCCGTTTTTCAGGCTTGCTCCATTGAATCGTGCAGGCTTGATGTTTTCAGGCGCATCGAACGTGTTGTGCGCGTTCATCGCAGGCGCGGTCAGGATGGTGCCGCTGACGCCGGAAACTTCTGTGCCGCGCAGCTGGCAGTCGATCTCCACATCCTTTTCATGGCTCAGGTTGCAGATGGAGATGTGGATCACACCGTCTTTATCCATCGATGCCGAAGCGCTGACCTGCGGGATCGCATCGTCGCCAAAGCGGTACTCTTCGTTCTCCAGGTTCACCTGCAGCAGGTCCGCCTCCTGGTGCACCTTGTACATGTCAAATACGTGGTATGTGGGTGTCAGGACCATCTTTTCGCCTTCCGTCAGTATGATGGCCTGCAAGACGTTTACCATCTGGGCGATATTCGCCATCTTCACCCTGTCGCAGTGGTTGTTGAAGATGTTGAGGTTGATGCCTGCCACCAGCGCATCCCTCAGGGTGTTCTGCTGGTACAGGAAGCCCGGATTGGTGCCCGGTTCAACGTCATACCATGTTCCCCATTCGTCGACGATCAGTCCGACCCTCTTCTCAGGATCGTACTGGTCCATTATAGTCGAATGGCGCGTTACAAGCTCTTCCATGAACAGTGTCTTCCTGAGCGTATCGAACCACTTAGCCTCGTCGAAATCCACGGCCGATCCCTTATTGCTCCAGTCGCCAGGAACCGTGTAATAGTGCAGGCTCAGTCCGTCCATCATGTTGCCGGCTTCCCTCATCAGGACCTCCGTCCACCGGTAGTCCCCGGCATTGGCACCGCAGGCTATCTTATATATCCTGTTTCCGGCGAAATTCCTGATGTAAGTCGCGTACCTGCGGTATTCGTCAGCATAATACTCTGGCCGCATATTGCCGCCGCAGCCCCAGTTCTCGTTGCCGACGCCGAAGTACGTCAGCTTCCAGGGCTCCTCTCTGCCGTTGGCTCTCCTGAGATCGGCCATCGGTGATTTCCCGTCAAAGGTGATATATTCTATCCACTGCTGCATCTCCTTCACGGTGCCGCTGCCTACGTTGCCGCATATGTAAGGTTCGGCGCCGATAAGCTCACACAGCCGCATAAATTCATGTGTCCCGAAATGATTGTTTTCCGTAACGCCGCCCCAGTGCGTATTGATCATCGTCGGGCGGCTCTCATAAGGGCCTATGCCGTCCATCCAGTGGTACTCATCAGCAAAGCACCCTCCGGGCCAGCGCAGGACCGGTATCTTTATGGCTTTAAGGGCCTTGATGACATCATTGCGGATACCGTCCGTGTTCGGGATCGGAGAATCCTTTCCGACCCATATCCCGCCGTAAATACACCTGCCAAGGTGCTCTGAAAAATGGCCGTAAATATGCCTGCTTATTTTCCCCTTCCTGACATCAGCATCCAACACCATTTTTACCATGTCGTATCTCCATCCCTCTCCGGTTTGAATAATATTGTAAGGTAAATCGTTTTACTTCCAATAAAATTATATTCCTGTTTGGGCAAAGTGTCAACCATGATCGGCCCGACCCGGCAGCAGAAGAAGCCTGTGAAAAGGCGGCTCCATCGCAGAACGCGACGACCCGCCTGTCCTCCCGTGACCTTTACTGTCAAATGCACTTTTTCAGTTTATTTTCTTAACGGAATCACGCTCGATTATCCGGCACGGCATCTTTATTATTCCCGAGTCCGGCCTGACCTCGTATCCTTCGGTGAGCATCCTGATCATGACTTCTGCAGACTTTATGCCTATCTCGGAAAACGGTATCTCGTTCGTCGTAAGGGCAGGCTTCAGGTAGCCGGAAATCTCCATGTTGTCATACCCGGCTATGGATATGTCCTCTCCTGCCTTCATATCGTGTTCATACAGGTAGTCATAGACGCCTGCTGCCATATCGTCATTCAGGCAGAAAATCGCCGTGACGCCTTCCCTGATCAGCCCGCCGGCTTCCCTGTAGCCTGAATCCCGTTTCCAGTTGCCATACCTTATCCAGTCCGGATTGAACGGGATCCTTTCTTCATACAGCGCCTTCTGCAGCCCGAGTATCCTTTTCTGGGTATGCAGGTTGTCGGCAGTTCCGGCGATAACGCCGATTTTCCGGTGCCCCCTGGAAATGAGGTACCGGGTCATATCGTATCCGCCCTTTTCGTCATCTATGACGACTGAGGCGAACTTGGGCGATCTCGAATAAGCGTACACAACGATCGCCGGGACCTCGAAATCATCAGGGAAGCAGTTGATCACCCTGCCGTGGCCGGCTACATATATGATGCCGTCGACTTTTATCGAAATCAGTTCGCGGATCGCAGGCCTGAGGACCGACTGCAGCTTTTCCTCGTCGTCGTACCAGGTGTCTTTCCACTTGTCATACATTCGCATGTTTATGAGTACCGTCCTGTAATGCATGTCCTCACAGTATGCCATGATCCTCTCGATGATCGGAGGCGAACTGAACTGGAGCAGGTCCTCGGCAATTATCCCAATAATGTTCGTCTTTTGCTTTCTCATTCCCTGCGCAAAGTAGTTCGGCTGGTAACCGGTCTTCTTCACGGCTTCCAGCACCTTCTGCCTCGTGGCTTCGCTTACTTTTCTCTTCCCGTTCAGGACATTCGATATGGTCGATGTCGAAACACCGCACATGCGGGCGATTTCTTTCTGCGTAATCAAACTTCTTTCCTCTCTCCGGTTGTTTTTTCGACTGTAAAAAACCTCGACTTTTTAATAATAACCAAGTAAAACGCTTTAGTTCAAGTGGCAGAATAGATAAAAATGATATTAGGCTATAAGGCATTTTGCGGTGATAAAATTTTACCATCTTTTTAATTGATCTTTCGCCCGGCATAGTTCGCTACAGTCGCATCATGGGTCACCAAAATGATGGTTTTGTCTTCCCCGTTGAGCTTTTTGAGCAATTTCATTATTATCTCGCCGTTTTCGCTGTCCAGGTTCCCCGTCGGTTCATCCGCGAGGATGACCCTTGGATCGTTCGCCGGGGCCCTGGCTATCGCCACCCGCAGCTGCTCACCTCCGGACAGCTGCGAAGGGGCTCTGTCAATATACGCTATTAAGGCTTCGGAAAGGCTGCCTGCTGAAGGGCGATAAAAAGAAGTGTTATGTAAAAAAGCAGGGCGGTCCATGGTACATAAACCGACCTGCTCTTTTGATTATTGTATGCTTACTGTATATCGATTTTCCTGCCCTTTGATTGCTCCGCTTTCGGCACCGTGACCGTCAGGATGCCGTCCCGGTATTCAGCCCCGGCCTCCTCCGTCTTTACTTCGGCCGGTATTTCGCTCAACAAACTCTGCGAGTGCGCAATATTTTGCATATAGCTTCTCATACGCGTCTTTTTTCACAGGGTCGGGGTCATAAGACCTGGTATACCCCTCGCACAGATGTTCCTGGGCTTCCTCTATCGTATCGTACAATCCGGCTGACACGGCTGCATAGATCGCCGCTCCCCTCGCACACGCCTGGGTGGTCGCCGATACGTTCACCCTGCATCCGAGGACATCAGCCGTCATCTGCATTATATACGGCGATTTCTGTGCGATCCCGCCGACAGCTATGACTTCATCTATGCGCAGCCCTTCGTTCCGGAACGAATCCACGATACGTTTCAGTCCAAACACCGCGGCATTGGCCAGCGCCTTAAAGATCTGCGGCGCGGTCGTCCCCAGGGTCAGACCTGTAATGGCCGCCGTGACAAATTCATTTGTATTGGGGTATCTCCTCCCGTTGAACCAGTCCAGCGCAGTCAGTGCGCTTTCGTCATCCAGCAGCCGGGCTTCCTCCGTCAAGGCTTCAATAAGCCTGTCCCCGATTGCCCGTGCCGTCTTTTCATCAACGAGCCCCATGTTACTTACAGGCCACATCAGAAGTTTCCGGAACCATGCAAAAATATCGCCGAATGCCGCCTGGCCCGCCTCTATCCCGACATATCCGGGAACAATGGAGTTCTCGGCCATGCCGCAGGCATGTTTTAGATTTTTACCCTCAAGTACGCCTGCATGCTCTATCAGCATATCCACTGTAGAGGTGCCGACATTCGTGACGAGCACGTTCTTTTTGATCCCGGCTCCCACTGCGCCTGCATGTGCATCGAGTGATGTCCCGCCAACTATCGTCCCTTCGGGCACGCCAAGACGTCTTGCCCATTCAGGGGTTATCCTGCCCGCAGGATGATCGGCCGGACGGACATTTGTGCCAAATGTTTCAGCCACCCTGCCCAGGTACGGATCTATGCCGCTGAGACAATCAACCGACGGCAATCCACCCCATGCGCTGTGCCACAAAGCCTTGTGGCCCGCAGCGCATGAACACCGGTACATCTTTTCGGGGACCTGCATCCCGGCGAGCATGCCTGTGATCCAGTCACAATGCTCTACCCATGAATATGCGGCTTCCCTCACATCCCTGTCCGATCTCGCAGTATGCAGTATTTTCGCCCAGTACCATTCCGAACTGTACGTTCCCTGGCACCTGGTATAGTCAGTCCCGTTATAGTCAGAAAATGCTTTACTTATCTCGACAGCCTCTGCTACTGCCGTGTGGTCTTTCCAGAGGTGGAACATGGCGTTCACATTTTCGCTGAACTCATCCAGAAGTGCCAGCGGAACGCCCTCCCTGTTGACCGGACAGGGTGTCGATCCTGTCGTGTCAACGGCAATGCCGACCACATTTTTGCGCACATTTTCGCCTGCAGCATCCAGCGCCCTGCACACGGCGGATTCAAGC
>Ga0209537_1004475_pt1 | contig 11867 bp, 7 predicted proteins | sample BioPla4DNA1_FD_187698 | JGI IMG/M metagenome (GOLD analysis project Ga0209537, IMG submission 187698) | Biogas fermentation microbial communities from Germany - Plant 4 DNA1 (SPAdes) (version 2) | ecosystem: Engineered > Bioreactor > Anaerobic > Digestate | place: Bielefeld, North...
TCCGGCCGTACCTGGAAGATCATGACGCCGTATTACTGGAGAACCACGGGGCGCTTACTGTGGGCAGCAATCTTTTTAATGCCCTTTTTAAGATGGAGCAGATCGAACATTTTGCCAAGATCAGCCTCTATGCCCGCCTGCTGGGGGGTGAAAGGGAACTGCCGCCCGAGGCGGTGGAGAAGCTGCTTGCGGTAAGGGAGAAGCTGGGGCTGGGCGGCAGGTACCCGGGACGCCCCGAAAAGTGAGGAGGTATGCTTCCAAGGATATACATACAAAGAACAGGCCGGCGCAAGTCATTGACCTGACTTGCGTCGGCCCTCAAGACCTGGAACCCGCGGGACATGTTTCTCACAGTTGTCCGGCGGGTTTAGTTTTAGATAATCTCCACAGCGGCGTCCAGCAGATAAGCAACCTGGTCCGGCCGGGCCTCCTGCAAATGATAAAGGTTGATCTCCGTCCCGTCGCTGGCGGTGGCGGAGGCTTTTTGGAAATGCGGGGAAAAGGCCACAGCGGTTGAGCCCACCGGGTTTTTATTGGTTACAGTTACTGTTTTCAGTTCACCGTTCACCCGTTCCGAGCATTTCTCCCCGGCCACGGCGGCCGTGTATTTTTTGGGCAGGGTCAACGCAAAGCGGTCCAGAAAATGAGGGGTGATGATAAATTTGTCAAAAACCCAGTCTTCGTCGGTTCTGGCCGCTTCCACTGGGTACCAGGCATCCCGCAGGATGAATGTATCCTGATAATACCATTTATCTGCTCTGGAAACAACCGAAACCACCCGTGGCACAACAACCTTGAAATCTATGTGGAGGACGGTTTCCTCCCCGGGTGCGAGCGGGGTCTTTAGCTTAACGCAATAGACGGACTCGTCCATGGAATACTTCAGCAATTTAACAAATTCCGTATGCGGCACGGGAGAAAAAGCAAGTTCTTGCCCGTTCTCATTGGTAACCTTTATGATCTCTGTATACCCGGGGTCAAAACCGCGGGCGTAACCGATGTCGTTTATTGTCTCCGGCAGGTAAGGATTGGGTTCTTTTCCCGGGTTATACATCAAGAAGTAGACTTCGTCCAGCGGCCGGGAGAAGGTATTGACGAATTGCACCCGCTGCCTGCCGGTGAGCACCCGGTTGGCCGGGTCGGCATGGACTTCAAGCTCATACCGGGAATACCCTTCATATGGATTTTCCCCGGCAACAGCGGCTTGGGAGAGGTTCATTAGTGCCAGGAACCCCAAAAGAATCGTAAACAACGGTAATATCTTTTTCATCATACAACCCCCTCAATGGGCTTTTATCTTCTGCCAGGTGGCAGTGGGAAAAAGCACAAAAAGCCCGGTGATTCTTTTTTAAATATTACCATAGAAAAATTTAGGAGACAAGGCAGGTCAGAGTCTTCCATAACATCAAATGCAGGTCCGGATAGGGTTCATTTATATGTATGAGTGTATGTTTAGATAAGATGATAGGAAATGTGAGATGACAGGAGAGGGGAAGGAAAATGGTTGTAATAATAGAAATAAAACACAGCGCTACTGGTAAACAATCAAAACAATCATAGGAATCCCTTTGTTGTGCAGGGGGTGAGGTTAATGGAGATCGAAAATAAGCAAGATCTTTATTCATTGCCTTTTGAGAAGACCTTAAAAATGAAATTACCCATACAAATAATCACGCTTTTTGTGGTTGTTTCCTTGGTAGCGGCAGTGTCTTTTATCACTCAAGATTATTATGGCCTTGAGCGTTTTTTAGCCAACGTGTTCTTTATTTTTAGCGCACTATATCTGTTTTATCATTGGCTGTCCGTAGCCGTACTGAAAAAAGCAAGATTAATACTGACTGAGGATTATATAGAATTTGCAGACGGTTTTGGGAAAAAGGTTTTCAAGTGGGAAGAATTAGAGAGTGTTAAGATAGAATCATACCGTGGTAATGCTTTTTTCGGAATAAAAGAAAGAAATAAGAAAAAAACCTTTTGGACTTCTATCGCTCATTTTTTCCGGGATGCTTTTGCGATCAAGATCCCGTTTTCTTTATTGGGTGATACCGATCTTGAAAAGCTTTATCTGACAATTAGTTGGCAAATAGAGAAAAACAACGTATTATTTAAGAAAAGCTACGGGGATGAGAAAAGGGGAGAAAAAATTTCAGCGGAGAAAAGAGGCAACTATTATATTAGACGAAGAAACGGGGTAATAGATATTTTTCTAATAGATACGGGAGATTATCTGGCTCAGGAGCGGAAGTTCCTATATACTATTACTAAAGGCTGTCTCATAGCAAAAGACGGGGAAAACATAGGAGCCTTTTATCTCCCGAAAAAGCGTATAGATGAGTTGGGGATCAATATGGAGAACGGTAGCATTGAGACAGTAAATTTTAAGGAATATTATAAAATAGAACCGGACGGCGCCGGTTCATCCGGATTATATAATTGTTCATGCCTTCTCTGGTGTAATCTGGCAAAACAGGTTGAGTTGATCTCCATCCAAATCTAATCCCCAATAAATACACGGTATAATCCTTGATCAATACAGGAGGGCTCGCGATGAATCGGAAGATCCTTTTCAACGACGGCTGGGAGTTTGCCAAAAGCGGCTTGGGGGTTTCCAGTCCGGAGGGGCTGGAATTCCAGCCGGTGGACTTGCCCCATGACTGGCTGATTTATAATACTTTAAGCTTATATGAAAGTAGCATCGGCTGGTACAGGAAACGGTTTGTCGCCCCCAAGGCCCGCCAGGTCCTCCTCTATTTTGACGGGGTGTACATGGATTCCACGGTCTATGTGAATCAGCAGTTGGTCGGGGAATGGAAATACGGTTATTCCTCCTTTGAGCATGATCTCACCGGGGCGCTCCGGGAGGGGGAGAATGAGATCCTGGTGAAAGTGGTCCACCAGTCGCCCAACAGCCGGTGGTATTCGGGGGCCGGCATCTACCGGAATGTCTGGCTGAAAACAAGAGGGGAGAATTACATCGAAACCCACGGGGTTTATATCTCCACCCGCAAGGAGCAGGGAGGAGAGAACCGCTGGGTGGTGGAGATCGATACGGACCTCTGCCTCCGCCAGGAGGGGGAGTTGGTCCACCGCCTCTTCGACGGCGACCGGGTGCTCGCCGCTTCAGAGAGTGTTGTGACAGAAAAAGACGGCCGGCCAAACCGGCAGCAACTCTTCGTGGAAAACCCCGGCCTGTGGAGCCCGGAGACCCCCAAACTCTATGAGCTTATCACCGAGTTGTACATAGTTACTGAGGACGAAGCGGGGAACCGTAAGAAACAAAAGGTTGAGACCCTCACCCACCGCATCGGCTTTAAAGAGGCGGTTTTCGACCCGGACCAGGGCTTGATCCTGAACGGGAAAAAGATCAAGCTGCAGGGGACCTGTGAACACCACGACCTGGGGGCTTTGGGGGCCGCCTTTAATAAAACCGCCTTGCGCAGGAGGTTCAAGCTGCTGAAGGAGATGGGGGTGAACGCGGTCCGGACCGCCCACAACATGCCGGCCCCGGAGTTCATGGACCTCGCCGATGAAATGGGCCTGCTGGTGGTCTCGGAGGCCTTTGACATGTGGGAACTGCCGAAGACCCCCTATGATTACGCCCGGTTTTTCAAGGAATGGGCCCACAAGGACGTGCAAAGCTGGATCACACGGGACCGGAACCACCCCAGCCTCCTGATGTGGAGTATCGGCAATGAGATCTACGATACCCACGCAGGTGAAAGAGGGCAAGAGCTCACAAGGATGCTGGTGGAGTATGTCCGTAAATACGATCCCAAGGGGAACGCCAAGATTACCATCGGTTCCAACTATATGCCGTGGGAGAATGCGCAAAAATGCGCGGAACTGGTGGAAGTCGCCGGCTATAACTACGGTGAGAAGTACTACCGGGAGCACCACGCCAAGTACCCGCACTGGGTGATTTACGGCAGTGAGACCGGTTCGGTCGTCCAGAGCAGGGGGGTTTACCATTTCCCCTTTGCCGTACCCCTGCTGGCCGATGATGACGAGCAGTGCTCCGCCTTGGGAAACAGCTCCGTCAGTTGGGGCGCCAAGTCGCCGGAGGCCTGTATCATCACGGAACGGGATACCCCCTTCTCCCTTGGCCAGTTCATCTGGACCGGCTTTGACTATATTGGGGAACCCACGCCCTACCACACCAAGAACGCCTATTTTGGCCAGTTGGATACGGCCACCTTCAAAAAGGACTCCTATTATATCTACCAGGCGGGCTGGACCGATTATAAAACCAACCCCATGGTCCATATCTTCCCCCACTGGGATTTCAACCCCGGGCAGGTGATTGACGTCCGGGTCTGTTCCAATGCGCCTCGGATTGAACTGCAGCAGAACGGGGTTACAGTGGGCACTTTTGAGATTGACCACAAGCGCGGCGACCAACTGGTGGGCTGGTGGAAGATCCCGTACCAGGAAGGGGAGCTCAAGGCCATCGCCTATGACGAGCACGGCCGGGTCATCGCCACCGCCGTGCGCCGGTCGTTTAAAGACCCGGCCCGGATCCGCCTGACCCCCGATAAAAAACAGCTTTACGCCGATGGCGCCGACCTGATCTTCGTGGAGATCACCATGGAGGATGAGGACGGCAACCCGGTGGAGAACGCTGGCAACCGGGTGCGGGTTGAGGTTACAGGGGCCGGCCGCCTAATCGGCCTGGATAACGGGGACAGCACCGATTATGACCAGTACAAGGGGAGAAGCAGGCGGCTCTTCAACGGCAAGCTGATGGCGATTATCGGCGCGACCCTTGAACCGGGGAAGATCCGGATCAAGGTCACCTCCAAAGGCTTGCCCAGTGTGGAAGAGGAGTATGAGGCCCTGCCGGCGGAGGGGAAAGATCTTACCGGGGTCTCCGCACAGATGCGGAATAAAGAAGTTCCCTGCGTTTTAGGGCATGAGGACGAGATCCCCCTGCGCAAGATTGAATTAATTTGCGACGGTGACCGGGTATTGACCAAGGAGAGAAGGGAAGTCCTGGTCCGGGCGAAACTATACCCGGAAAACACCTCTTACCAGGAGTTGGAATGGAAAGTCGTGGATGACCGCGGGATTGAGGTACCCCTGGCCAAGGTGGAAGCCAACGGGCTTGTGGCCAAGGTGACCGCTTTGGGCGACGGCGCCTTCCGCCTCCGTTGCCTGAGCAGGAACGGGTCGGAGAAAATCCGTCTCATCTCGCAGTTGGAGTTTGAAGCCAAGGGTCTTGGTGTGGTCCACAAGAACCCTTATGAGTTCATCTCCGCAAGCCTTTATGATTACAGCAAAGGGGAAGTCGGGAGCGGCAACGAGAAAGGGGTGGCCACCGCCCGCGAGGGCGAGACGCAAGTGGGCTTCAGAAACCTTGATTTTGGCCCGGTGGGCTCCGATACGATCACCATCCCCATCTTCACCTTGTCCAATGAACCCTATTCCCTGCAGATCTGGGAAGGGATGCCGGGCGAAGAGGGCAGTTCTTTACTGGCGGACGTCATCTACCAGAAGGAGTCCAAGTACAATCACTACCAGGCCGAGACCTACCGGTTGCCAAGGCGCCTGCGCGGTCTCACCTCCATCTGTTTTGTCACGCACCAGAAGATGCAGATCAAAGGGTTTTCCTTTGCCAAACCGGAGCGGGCCTTCATGCGGAACGACGCCGCCGGCGCCGACCGGATCTACGGCGACAGTTACCAAGTCAAGGGCAAAGCGGTGGAAGGCATCGGGAACAATGTCACCCTGGAGTTTGCCGGGATGGATTTCGGTCCTGAAGGCGCCGGCCGGTTGGTGGTTTACGGGAGAACCCCGCTGGCGAAGAACACCATCCATCTCCTCTTCAGTGGCGAGAAAGGGGAAACCCGCCAGATCATCGAGTTCCCCCATGCGGAGGAATACGAGGAGCGGGTCTTTACCCTGGAGAGGGTAACCGGCGAGCAGAAGGTGAGTTTTGTTTTCCTTCCCGGCTCCAACTTTGATTTTGGCTGGTTCCGCTTTGAACGGTAATAGTTGCATTCATTTATTAAAAACACTTGTGAAAAAGCTATCCTTGAGAAAAGGAGGAGAAAACCATGAACGAGCAGGTGAGAACAGGATGGATCTTTGCCGGACTCCTGTTGGCCCTGGCCTTTCTTTCCGCCCTTAGCCTATTTTTGCCGCAAGGTACCTTTCTGCCCCTGCCTGAGGAGGAGCTTGTTTTTCCCTTGCCGGTGCTGGCCCTAATTAACGGGGTTGGCATTATCATTATTTACGGCGGCCTGGGGTGGCTGGGGCTGAATCTTGCGCGTAAACTCGGTTTTCCAGAGTTGTATGACGAGAAGGTTACAAACAAAGAGAGGTTTTTCTACCCCGGATTGGCCGGCGTCGCCATCGGGGCCTTTTTTATCCTTGTTGATCTGGCGCAGGCCCGGCTTCACTCTTTGGGGCGGTTCCCGCACCCGCCGTTTCCCCTGTCGATTTTGGCTTCCGCCACGGCGGGGATTGGCGAAGAGATGATCTTCCGCCTTTTTTTAATCCCCTTTCTCCTTTGGCTGCTCCGGAAGAAGCCGGCAAACAACGGGGCCTTTTGGGGCGTAGCCGTCTTTTCCGCCCTTGTCTTTGCCTTCGGGCATTTTCCTTCCCTTTTTGTCCTTTACGGGGTGGATGGTATACACCAGTTCCCATCCCCTATTCTGCTGGCCGTGATTTTACTCAACGGGTTGCTTTCCCTTTTTGCCGCCGGTTATTTCCGGAAGTACGGTTTTTTGGCTGCCGTGAGCCTGCATTTTTGGACGGATATCGTCTGGCATGTGATTTGGGGTCTTGTTTGAGGAAAATGGCTTGAGTAAAGGGATCTGCTATAACCGCAGAATATAGGGGGTAATCCGGGTGCCGAAGAGAATGTTTGCCGTTTCCCTGCTCATCCTGGCCTTTGCCTGCGCTGTTCCCGGCGGCCGGGCGTTGGCGGCAAAGGTTTTTCTCAACACCCCGGAGGCCAGATACCATGTGGAAGACGGTATCATTTACCGCTATGAACTGGTAGACGCAGAGGAAATACAGAAAGACAAGGCAACCGTCTTTGCCGCTCCTGACGGCTTTAGAATCATCGCTTTTGATGTGGCACGGGCGCGGGGGGTCCCCGGACGCCCACGGCAATGGGCAGGGACAGCAAAGGCGGGAACAGGAGCAGGGGATTCCACCCTGCTGGCGGTTATTCTGGACAATGGCAAGGTCCGCTTATTATGTATTTATAACGAAACAGAAGAAGGAATCTGGTTTTATAAGGATATGACGGCGTACCAGCCATGGAAGGTGCTTTTTGCCGATGTGGATGGCGACGGCGCCCTGGATCTCTGCCTTGGGGTGTGGAAGGAAAGCCCTTTACACCCGGTGCTGGCGAAGAGGCTTTTCATCTACCACCTGACCCCCGGTTTGCCGCCAAAATGGCGGGGCTCCCGGCTCTCCAAGCCAATGACGGATTTTTACTTTTTTCATAATGGGGAAAAAACCCACCTGGTATCGACGGAATTAACCAGGGACGGCAGGGAATCTGTGAATGTATATTATTGGGACCAGTTCGGTTTTACCGGCTACGGCGAGTATTATCCCTTGCGGGAAGGAGAGGCGGTGGGCGAAGGATATTTGCGGAAGAACGGGGAATTACAGAAATCTCTATTGATAACAGATAACGGCCAGCCGTCCGGCGGGCTTCCCAAAAACCTGTGGAAGGGGTTTATTAATGATGAAGAAGAATTCATCAATGATGGCGGAGAATAATAGCGGGCACGCGTGTGTCGTCTCTATTCTGGTTTTTCTTTCCTTCCTGACCATGGCCTTTGCCGCGACATCACTGTTTATGCCAGGCGTTGCCGCGGACACCGGGCACTATGAGTTCTACTTGTATGAAAGCGGCCAAATAGAGATGAAGACGGACGATGAACCGTTTACCAGCAAGAATCTGCAGAACGTTACCTTGCTTTACAGCGTGGAGGGAGAAGCAAGCGAGGTTCCTTATTTCATCCCTGATTCGCTTATTATGGAGTCGGGTGACAATAAGGACGACGCTTTGGTAATCCGGCCTTATTTTTATGACCCACTATGGGTCAAGCTGCGCTGTTCGGATCTGAAACATCTGGAAAACCCCCGGCCGGTTCTCCATAACCCCCGGCAAGTAGTATTCAGCGCGGTCGGGCCCAACGGCAAGCAAGGCATTTATCTGGTCCCGCAGGTCCTTTCTTTTCGTAAAGATATCCCGGTCGAAGTTGTGCTTGCCGACAACTACAATAACCGGCATCCCTTTATCAACGCCAAACATAACCTGATGGCTTATGTCTCCGACAGGAGCGGCAGCCGGCAAATCTTTCTCATGGATTTGCAGACGAAAAAGAGCCGCCAGCTAACCTACTTCAAGCGGGCGGAGTCTCCCTGTATTGACGCGGAAGGGAAGTGGGTCTACTTTACTGGGGTTGATGAGAACAATAATTATGATCTTTATAAAATCAGAACCGACGGTACCGAACTGACCAGGCTTACTTTCTCCCCGGAGATTGAGAAATACCCCAGCCTGACCAGGTTCGGCAAGTGGCTGGTTTACGAACGGGGCGATGCCAAAAAGAGAAGCATCTGGGTGATGACCCTTGACGGAAAGGTGCAAAGGCAGATCTCCGATGAAAAACACTGGTTTTCCGGCCCGTGCATGAGCGAAGACGGGACCAGGCTGGTTTGCGAGGGGAGGGTTGGGGGAAAGGCCGGTATCTACCGGGCGCATGTTCCGGTGGAGGTCTATGCCGGCGCCACGGCCGCAGAATTCAAACCCGGGATTGACGTGGAAAAAGAGGTGGTCAACCTCTCCCAGTTCGGCGAGTTTACCCAGGAACAACTGGCCAAACTCTCCCAATACGGTTTTCTGGTGGTGCCGACTGATAACAAACAACTATTCTATATCTATGAAGAAAACGAGTACAAGAAGATCCCCAGTTTTGTAACAGCCGACAACCTGCTGCAGCTTTTACATATCATGTTCAATACCAGCCTGCGCAAGACGGAAGAACAAGTGCTCCTGCCCAAGTTGCAGGAGTATGTAACAGCGGTGCTTACGGCATGGGAGAAGAACGAGGCCTTTGACGGCGACCAATACCGGACGGTCAAAAGATACTTTCAAACTCTCTATTACTTGCTATTCAATGCGTATCCGTCCGGAGCGGACCCGGAGGATAAACAGGTGATCGCTGAGGAACTCCGGAAGATGGAGGCGGGGGAATGGGACTTCTCCGCGGTTTTGCCCGGATCCAAATATGATTACTCCATGTTTAAGGTGCGGGGGCATTACGAGACCTCGGAGGAGTTAACCAAGTATTTCAAGGCTATGATGTGGATGGGAATAATCACTTTCCCCGCGAAGAGCGAGGCCGGGCGCAAGGAGATATACCTGCTGGCCAGGGCTTTGCAAGCCGTTCCCGGCGCCCGGCGGGCTTTCCAGGATATCTATGACCTCACCACATTTTATGTGGGCCGCCCTGATAATCCGGTGATCTACGATCTGATTGACTATGCCGCCAAACAGCCGGAGAACCCCCTGGCCGCCGGTGCTTATCAGGATACGAAGGTCCGGGGTTTGCTGGAGAGGTTCTTCCAGGAATATGAGAGCCGGATCGGTACTTACTACGAAGATGAAGAGAAAAACAGGGAAAGAGTTTTGACTTTACTGGGACAAAGGTACGTGGCGGATTCCCACTTTTTCTCCGTCCTCTTCGCCAAGGCGGGTGTCGATTATCTTCCCAAAGGGCTGGACCTCTTTGCCGCCATGGGCAATGAGCGGGCTTTGGGGATTATTGAGGATCATTACAATAATTTCGCGCAGTTTCCCGGTTATGGGGAAGCGCTGGCGGAAGGCGGGGAGATCTTTGCCGGGATCGGGGAAACAACCGGCGAGCCTTTATACAATTATTGGCTGCGGCTCTTGAAGACCTATGTCAATGCCAACGAACAAGAGGCGCCGGCGGTTTTCCAGACCCGGTACTGGCAGGAGAAAAAACTCAACACCGCGCTGGCCAGTTGGGCCGAGCTAAAGCATGACACGGTTTTATACAGCATGCAAACAGGGGCGGAGTGCGGCAACGGCGACGAACCGCCGGTAGTCTACGGGTACATCGAACCGGAGCTTGGTTTTTACAAAGCCCTCCGGGAGACGCTGGTCTTTATGGACGAGGAACTCAAGAAGAAAGGCGCCGCCGGCCTGCACGGCCTGGAGAGAGTCTTGAATCTGGTCGATTTCTTTATCCTGGTCAGTGAGAAAGAGCTAAAAAAGATCCCGCTCTCCACCCAAGAAAACCAACAACTGCGGATCATCGGCGGGCTGCTGGAGAGCTGCACTATTGAGGTACTGGATGCCGGCAAGTACACCAGGTGGTTTGAGATTACCTCGGAGAGTGCAAAGAATATGGCGGTGATTGCCGATGTTCTCTCCTATTGGGGCGAGTATTTGCTGGCGGGCGTGGGCTATGCGGATGCGATCTATATTATCATCCCCGTCCATGGCCAGTTGTACATGATGCGTGGCGCGGCCTTCTCTTATTATGAATTCTTGCACCCGTCGCGACTGAGCGACCCGGAATGGTACGAAATGTTGAAAAAGTACAAAATAGAGGAGAAAAGGCCTAAATGGTACCAGCATTACATAGATACGGAGAAAGAAGAGATCCCCGTTCCCGCGGATCCGTACGATTCGGGCTGTTAGCCTCCCTACTTTTGCTGGTTGCCGGCGGCCTGGCCGCCGGCAACCAGGCCGCTGGCAGTCTCATCACCAGCAGCCCGGCAACTGAAAACCAGGCCGCCGGAACCCCGACCACCGGGGAAAATACGCTGGCCATAGGTTTTGTCGGCGATCTCCTGTTGGACCGGGGTGTAAGAGCAGTTGCCCAGGAGAAGGGGATAGACGCTATCTTTCAGAACACCGGTGCGATTTTTGCCGGGGTGGAACTAGTCTGTGCCAACCTGGAAGGCGCCGTAGCTGACGGCGAAAAGCCGTTAAGCAAGACCTTTCGCTTTAACGGACCGTCCAATAGCGGAGAGATACTGAAGAAACACAATATAACCCTGGTCAACCTGGCCAATAACCACAGTATCGATTTTGGCCGGGACGGGCTCCGCCAAACAGTGGAGAATTTGCGAAAATACGGGGTAATGAGTTACGGGTATGGGGAGAATGCGGCAGCGGCGGTCCAGCCCTTCTATATAACCAGGGCTGGTATTACCATAGCTTTTATCGGCGCGGTCTGCTTCCCTTTGGAGGGGTATGTTTACCTGCCGGACCGCTTTGATGTGGGCCGGTGGGATGCGGGCCTTGTCGGCCGGGCAATAAGCGAGGCCCGCCGGAAGGCGGATTTTGTCTTTGTTACTTTCCATTGGGGGATTGAATTCAGCCACCGCTCTACAGCCACGCAGATGAAGATCGCCCGGTTCTGTATTGACCAGGGGGCGGATGCGGTCATCGGCAGCCATCCCCACGTCCTGCAGGGGATCGAGATCTACAAAGGACGGCCCATCTTTTACAGCCTGGGGAATTTCATCTTCGACCAGGCCTACGAACCGGCTTGCCGGTCCGTCCTTGCGGTGCTCCGGGTTTCTGCCAAAGGGCTCGAAGAGGTTCTGCTCAGGCCGGTCTATATCCGTGATTGTATACCGGAACTGGCGGCGGGGGAAAAGAAGGAAGCGATCATTAACGATCTGAAGGAGTATTCGCAAGTATTCGGGACGGAATTTCTCCTGACCGGGGAGGGGGTGCGGGTTTTGCTTTCAACGACGCAAAGAGAATCTGGTGAGGTAAGCGATTGATGCAAGAAATAAAGATAGGTTAAATTAACTCTGTTGCATATCCTTTTTCTGCTGCTAAGCGTACCAACTTGTGA
>Ga0209537_1004476_pt1 | contig 11863 bp, 9 predicted proteins | sample BioPla4DNA1_FD_187698 | JGI IMG/M metagenome (GOLD analysis project Ga0209537, IMG submission 187698) | Biogas fermentation microbial communities from Germany - Plant 4 DNA1 (SPAdes) (version 2) | ecosystem: Engineered > Bioreactor > Anaerobic > Digestate | place: Bielefeld, North...
GGTTGTTTTTTCGACTGTAAAAAACCTCGACTTTTTAATAATAACCAAGTAAAACGCTTTAGTTCAAGTGGCAGAATAGATAAAAATGATATTAGGCTATAAGACATTTTGCGGTATCGGAAAAACAGACGTTATCAGATCAAAAGCCACGCTGGTTGAAATCAGGTGACTCAGGTCTTGATCTGTAATCTTCATTGTATATCGATCTTCCTGCCCTTTGATTTCGACGGCTCCGACTTCGGCACAGTAACTGTCAGGATGCCGTCCTTATACTCTGCCCTGGCCTCATCGGGCTTCACTTCAGCCGGCAGAGGAACGGTCCTTGAGAAACTCCCGTAATATCTCTCCGACCTGTAGGTGTCGTTTTCACTGTACTTTTCCTCTCTCCTGGTTTCTCCGGAAATACGGACCGACCTGTCATCGACGTAAAGGCTCAGATCTTCCCTCGAAACACCGGGGATCTCGGCCTTGACCACCACTTCGTCTTCAGTCTGGTAAACATCTACCCTCGGGCTGTGGCCGGCAAACAGTTTGGCAGGATAATCAAAAAAGCTGTTTATTTCCCTGCCGATATTGTCGATGTCCCTGAATGGGTTCCACGGTACCAGCGACATTTCGACTCCTCCTTTTGAAGTGTTGTCATGGTTATTTTTCGCTGATCAGAAGGAAAATATGACGCCGGAAATGGGGCATATAAAATGAGCTTGCTTCTTGCCAAATAAATAGAAATGATAAAGGAATTTTGCATTTTTCGTAGAATTATTAATTTTAATTGTACATACAATTATAGGTAGTGATAGTATGCATTTGCGCATAGAATTCGAAAACAATGGTACTGCCGAATTCCCTATCCACTATAACCATATTCTGCAGGGATTTATTTACAGAACCATTGATGAGAAAATGGCTGCTTTCCTGCATGATATGGGTTACGGTAACACCAGGAAATTCAAACTTTTCACTTTTTCCCGCCTGATGGGCTCATATGATATCGAATCGAAAAGCGGGCGTATTATTTTCAAAAGCAATATATCCCTTGAACTGGCTTCTCCTGTCGATGAATTCTGCGAGTCCTTTGCCAACGGCCTTTTCAGAAGGAGTGTAGATTTAGGCGGTAACAAGCTGGATATAGCCGGAATTGCCATTGAAAAGCAGAATGTCAACGGAAACGAGGCAATACTTGAAACCCTCTCACCTGTGGTCGCATACAGCACACTGACCAAGGGTGACGGAAGTAGATATACATGCTATTTCCAACCGGGCGAAAAGGAGTTTGAAAAGATTGCGGCAGAAAATCTCAGGAAAAAGTATGAAGCAATGACGGGGGAACGCATCGAAGAGGAACTTTGCATTCGATGCGTTTCAGGCCCTCGCCTGTCCATAATCCAGTATAAAGGAACAATAATCAAAGGCTACATGGGGAAACTGAAGCTCAGCGGTTCACAGCGGCTGATACAGACAGCCGTGGATACCGGGCTGGGCAGCAAGAACAGCATGGGATTCGGGTGTGTGAGGGTAGTACAGGGAAATCGTATGATTTGTTTCTCTGAATCTGAGTCCTCATAGGTACACTAAATCAACATGTATAGTTTCATTTTCTTTTAGGTTTAGTCTAATTTACAATTTGTGTTAAATATCGAATAGTATTACTTAAATTGGCGTTTATTATAAAATGGAAACAGGTACGGGGTGAAAAACATGTTCGAGGCTTTGATAGAAATGGGAAAAGCCTTGCTTGAAACCAGTAATCTGTTGGATGAAAAAATCCAAAAAGTAGAGTTGAAAACAAAGAAAGGCGAAATCAGGCATATAGTTAAAATCGATTTCAGGCTTGCTGAAAATACACTAAACCTGGATATTGAAGAAATCAACGAAAATACTCCTAAAAAGTACTTGTTTATGGGACGGGAAGGCGGACCGAACAATCCGCAATGGTACCTGACTTTTGATAAATGCAATAACCTTATTTCTCAATCATTACCAAATTTTTTAGATAAACTTGAGGATGGAGAACTAAAACGTAATGTAAATTCAGTGATACAAAATTACTTTCTTGATTTAGGAAGAACAGTTGATAAAAAATACAGGTACGTGCTGGATGTTCAGAAATATTTGGATCCTGACACAGACATTATGCAAATCTTGAATGAAGAGAAAAAGAATGACGAAAAAAACGCACATAAAAATCTTGTGTCTGTCGTATCTAATAAATTTTCCAGGTTATGCGAAGAAAAATATGAACTAAATAAAGATCAAATAGCTCTGTATACAGTCTGCATTGACGGTCAACCACTTGTTCAGCATCCATATTATTCGTCTGCTGTCATGAGGAGTTTGAATTCACGTATAGAAGGTAATCGTATAGACTCAGCAAGGTGCAGTATCTGCGGTTCAATTGAAAATTGTGTTAGTGATTTTAATATAAATATAAAGTATTATACAACAAACCAATGTATTTTCGCAAACAGATTCAACCAAAGAAACTATGATAAAAATTTCGTTTTATGCGGTAATTGCTATAAATATCTGCAAGCAGCTGAGAATTTCGTTGAAAATGAGCTCAAAACCAAATTCAGCATCTACGATGTGTACATAATACCACATGTTATATATGGCTCACAACTAAATGGCAATATATTAAAAAAGATGGCTGATGTGATTCAGCCTACTTTGGATATTAGTAAAAATATAAACGCTGCAGGTGAATATCGGGATAATGTAATAGAACGCCTGGAAATTCTTAATAATGAAGGATATCAGTTTTTATTAAACTTCATGTTTTTCAAAAAAGTACAACAAGGTACAAAAATACAAAAGTTTATAAAAGACATTCAGCCTTCGGTCTTTTGTAGCATCCAGGATTCTCTGTTCAAAGTTTCTGAAACTTTCTTAACTTATTTTAACAAACCTGCAACATATATGATTAAAAAAATAAGAGATTTGAAAATCATATATTTTATGACCCCTATTAAACTAAAAAGTGGAAGTCCGGTACAGTACCAGAAAATGTTATGGTTATACGAAGCTATTTTTGCAAGGAGAAAAATAAACAAAGATGTATTGTATAAAAATATTGCAGAAGTATTCCAGATAGTAGTCAGAGAAAGGGAGGGTTTCAACGTATCGTCAACAAAGAAAGAAAGTTTTGTTTATAAAATTATAGAAGCAATGTTTTACGTGCATTTTATGAAAACATTCGGAATCCTGGAAGGAGGTGAAAGCATGGATGTCAGTACACTGCGAATAAGCGATGAGACAAAAGCTTATATTAAGGATATGGGCTATAACGATCAGCAAACTGCTATGTTTCTCCTTGGAATGCTTGTTGGGTCGATTGGTAAAAAACAAGCTGGTACAAGCGAAGAAGGGACATATAAGCCTATCCTAAATAAAATCAATTTTGCCGGAATGGATGAAGCCCGTATAGTCAGACTCTCCACAGACGTATTCAACAAGCTCAGGCAGGAAAAGATCCTGGGAGAATACAACAATGAATCAATTTTTAACGAATTCTGCAGGTTATTCAGTAAAGAACGGAACAACTGGGAACTTAATAAGAATGAAAGCCTGTTTTATCTGTTGTCTGGTTATGCATATCAGACTATGAAAAAAAAGAAGTCGGAGGGTGAAAACGATGATTGATAAAAACGGCCAGATATTGTATCTTTATGACGCTAAACTCACCAATCCAAACGGTGATCCGGACGAGGAAAATCGACCCAGAATGGACTATGAACGTGAAAAAAACCTGGTATCTGATTTACGTCTGAAAAGGTACATAAGAGACTACTTACTGGATCTCGGATATCCGCTTTATGTACAAAAAATCGACGGTCAACCTGTTACGCCAGAAATCAGGCTAAAAGAACTTGAAGACAGGGATGATATCGTAAAAGCCGCCAAAGACACGTTTATAGATATTCGCTTGTTTGGCGCAACAATACCGGTTAAAAAAGACAACCATTCAATTACAGGAGCTGTCCAGTTCAATTGGGGTTATTCACTGAACCAGGTCAAACTTTTGGAAAGTAGTATTACTTCCCATTTCGCATCCAGCGATAAAAAAACAATGGGTTCGATTGGTAAGGATTATCGTGTTCAATATTCTTTGCTGGCATTTTCTGGAATTATTAGCGCGAAGCGAGCAGAATATACATGTTTAACCGGTAAAGATATAGAACTCCTTGATCAAGCAATGGTCAATGCAATTCCTTTGCTGGCCACAAGGAGCAAGATAGGGCAACAGCCAAGATTGTATATTAGGCTAGAATTATCAGATAAGGAAACCGTTTTGAAAGACCTGAGAGGTTATATAATATTTAATCCTGAAAAAGAAAGTGTTCGAGATATATCAGAGTATGTACTCGAAATCTCAAAACTGATTTGTTACTTTAACGAACAAAGATCAAAAATTTCAAGGATAGTATATTTCGTCGACGATGACCTGAAATTGACATATGACGGGCGACCTACCAGTTTACCGGAGTGCCTGAAGGAATTTGAAACAACCAGGCTATACCAGGGTGTGATGAAATGAGAGGAGTAATTTTTGATATCGAAAGCAAATATGCCCATTTTAGGAAGGTATATACAAATTCATCGTCCCTTACATACTCAGTTCCGCCAAGAACTACTTTAGAGGGAATTATAGCCGCTATACTGGGATACGAAAGAGATACATATTATAAAATGCTAGATTCATCTTCAGTTAACATTGCCGTAAAGAAAAACTGCCCTACTTATACAATGACTCATACTTTAAACTACATTAAAGCGGTTTCTCCAGGCGAACTGGTAAAACCAAAAGAACATACACAGATCCCTGTAGAGATCCTGGCTGCAGAAGCTAACGTATCATACAGAGTATATGTCGCAGGTGACAGTTTTGAAGATTTGGAAACACTGATTCGCAGAATCAAACATGAAAAGTATGTGTTTCCTCCTACAATGGGCACCGCTTTCTTTTTGGCTGATATCTCCTTTGTCGCTGAAGCAGACTTCAAAAGATATTTTACAGATGAAACAGTACCGATCGCAACAGTTATTAACACAGAACTGGTAGATAAGCTTGACCTGGGCATTGCAATGGACAGTCGGCACGAAATGTCCCTGTACAAGGAAAAAATGCCCAAAGACTTTGGAGAAGGGAGAATTTTACAACCTGCAGTATCATATTTTGTTGAAACGTCCGGTAAGCCAATTTACGCAAAGCTGAAGGAAGGAGTATCCTGCTGGAAAGTTTCATATGGCAAGATGGAAGAAGTTATTGTTTTTTTGTGAGAAGGTGAACTTCTTATGGAATTTTACTCTCATACCAACCCTGACAAAAAGCTAATTGATCACCTGACAGAAGTGGCCGAACTTAGCAGGAAATATGGTGCCCCAAGATTTGCCGAAATCCATTATATTATAGGCATATCACATGATTTCGGTAAATATATGACTTTTTTCCAGGATCGTCTTTTCGGAAGAAAGGACCGGGGATGTTTGGCCAATCATGCCTATATTTCAGCTATATTCGGTGCATATCTGTGTAAAGAGGCTCTTTCGAGCAATGTATCTTATTTCCCTCTATTGGTTTTTAGTTCTATTTTATATCATCACGGTGATTTACAAAAAATAAATAACAAACGTTACCTAATGCCTCTCAACAGCAAAGTTTCCTATAGCAGTGAATTTGAATCTATTTATGGAACATTAATGCAGCAATTGGCAAACATAAGTGACAATATCGACTATATTCTTAGTGATTATAGAAAAATAAATCTAGATACATATGTGCATTCATTTATAAGAAATGAAAAAGCTATAGCAGAAACCCTCATATATCTTAAAAAGCAAGCTATTACATTTGAAGATGACCCTGACGACATGGCTTTTTGGATACATCAGAATTTTTATTCCTGTCTTATTGCCGCAGATAAGATAAGTGCAGCCAGAATCACACCTGTAGAGGTCCTTACTGCTCCACTTGATGTTTTAATGCAGCACAAGGAAGTTATTACCAGGGAAAAATTCCTCGATAAACTTACAAAAATGCGTAATGAAATTTTTAATGAAGTGCAGTTGAACATTGAAAAACATTTTTCTGAAGGTAAGTTTTTTTCAATAACTGCACCTACAGGTACTGGAAAAACATATACAGGCTTCTTTGCTGCAAAAAAACTTCAGGATCTATTGGGAGCTAAATGTAAAATTATCTATGCCCTGCCTTTCACATCAATAATTGATCAAAACTATGACGAAATTCTTAAACTACATTCAGTTCTTAACGATTTTAGGGAAAATGAAAGCAGATATATAATCAAGCATCACCACTTAGTTAATACTGAATATATAAATGAAGAAGAAGACTACAGAAATGATCAGGCTGAACTCCTGATCGAAAATTGGGATAGCGGTATTATTATAACTACGTTTGTGCAATTGCTTGAAACCATGATTGGTGTAAGGAATCGCATGCTTAAAAAGTATCACGTATTAACAAAGAGCATTATTTTACTTGATGAAGTACAAGCTATACCGCTGGAGTATTTTAAACTGGTGGAATTTGCCTTCAAAAAACTAACAGAAACATTTAATTGTTTCATAATACTTATGACAGCTACTAAGCCAATGATATTCTCTGATACAATCGAACTCCTGAATAACCCGAAACAATATTTCAATCAATTGGACAGGACTTGTATTTACCCTGACATGGACAGGATTTCCATTAAGCAGTTCTGCTGCAACTTTCTTGAAAGTATGGATAATGAGAAATCTTATCTTATTGTTGCAAATACCATAAATCAATCACTCGAAATATTTAAAGAATTGCTAAAAGAAATTCCGTCGGATAGACTGTATTATTTGTCAACAAATATAATTCCGAAGCAACGTAAGAAGATATTGGATGAATTAAAGGAAGTACTTCGCGAAAAGAACTTAATACTTGTATCAACTCAGGTCGTAGAAGCTGGCGTCAACCTTGATTTTGATGAAGTAATCAGAGATTTGGGTCCGCTCGATTCAATCATTCAGTGTGCAGGACGGTGCAACCGTGAAGGAAAAAAGAATGAAGGAAAAGTTAAAGTAACGTATATGGTTGATTCTAACGGAAAAAGTTTTGCAAACAGGGTTTACAAAAAAGTAATTATTAGTATAACTGAAGAAATCCTTAAGGGAAAAAATAGAATAAAAGAAAGCCAATATGGCGAATTAATAGATGAATACTACGCAAAAATATGCAGCGGCAAAGTATCAATGCAAGAATCAGATGACCTGATAAAAGCGATATGCAGCATGAATTTTGATAAAGAAACCGGCGTTGGCCAGTTTTCTCTCATTGACAACAGAAGCAATTACGTTGATCTCTTCGTTGAATATGATAATTACGCAAGCGAATTACTTTATCAATTTGAAGAAGCCATTAATATATCTGATGAAAAAAAGAGAAGAGAACATGTCAAAAGTATTCGTAAAGAGATGCTTCAATATACGATTTCAATTCCTGAAAAATATGCAGCGCGTTATAGCCTGAGAAAAATTGGAAGAACCGGGCTGCTTGTTCTTGAGAAAGGAGACTTAGCGTTCCACTATGATTTAGAAACAGGAACAGGGCTTAAAAGAGATGATGAATTTGATATGATGTGCTTTTGATATGTTTGATTAAGAAGGTGATTTTTCTTGTTTTTCAATCCTGGAGAGTTCAGGATCACAGGAACATACATATGGTACTATTGCATATGCAGGCGCGAGGTATGGCTGCTATCCAGAGGTATTACTGCAGACCAGGAAGACACCAATGTAGAAATCGGCCGGTTTCTGCACGAGCAATCATATGCACGTGAGAAAAAAGAAATCGAATTTAACGGAATGAAATTTGATATCGTTAAGCGTAAAGACGGGCAGCTTGTTATTGGCGAAATCAAGAAGTCATCTAAATTTATCGAGAGTGCCAGGATGCAGCTTCTTTATTATCTGCATGAACTGGAAAGAAACGGCCTCAGAGTAACCGGGATGCTGATGGTACCGGAAGAAAAACTAAGGGAAGAAGTAAAGCTGGATGAAGGCACAAAAAATCAATTGAACAAGGTAATAGAAGATATCTGGAATATTGTTTGTAGCGATAAACCGCCTGAAGCTGTCAGAAACCACTATTGTCCTAACTGTGCATATGCTGAAATGTGCTGGGCGTAAAGGAGTTGAGCTATGAAGAAGAGTGCTTACATATTCAATGACGGTGATCTTAAGCGAAAAGATTCCACTGTGTATTTCACAACCGAAGATGGAAATAAAAGATATCTGCCTATTGAGGACCTGAGTGAAATATACATATTCGGCGAAGTCACGGTCAGTAAAAAGTTCCTCGAACTGGCTACCCAGAAGCAAATCCTTTTGCATTTTTTCAATTATCATGAGTATTATACGGGGACATATTATCCCCGGGAACACTATAATTCAGGTTACATGATTTTAAAGCAGGCAGAGTTTTATCTTGACGATATGAAAAGGAAATATATTGCGTTCAAAATAATTGAAGGAAGTTACCGTAACATGCTGCAAGTACTCAAATATTATGCATCAAGGGGTAAGAATGTCAACGAACAGATGAAGCAGATAGAACAGCTATATCAACGTTTGAGTTATGGCATGACAATAGAAGAAATGATGGCACTTGAAGGTAACATCAGAGAGGTATATTACAGTACTTTTGACGAAATTCTTGGCGATCCTGATTTCATATTTGAAAGAAGAAGTCGAAGGCCTCCAAAAAACCAGCTCAATACATTGATTAGCTTTGGAAACTCGATCCTGTATACAACCGTGTTAAGCGAAATTTATAATACACACCTTGATCCAAGAATAGGCTTCCTGCATACAACCAACAACAGGCGTTTTACTCTGAATCTTGATATAGCCGAAATTTTCAAACCAATCATAGTGGACAGAACCATCTTTACGTTGATTTCTAAAAAAATGCTGACAACTAAGCATTTCGATAAAAAACTGGATGGCATAACGATAAAAGATGAAGGCAAGAAAATATTCATCCAGGAGCTTAAGGAAAAGCTGAAGACGACAATTAATTACAAAAGACTCGGAAAGCAAATATCCTACAGAAGATTAATCCGGCTTGAACTTTACAAGCTAGAGAAGCACTTAATAGGTGAAGAACCGTATGAGCCGTTTGTTAGCCAATGGTAAAACAGAAATGTGTGGAGGTGTGGACTTGTTTGTAATATTGGTGTATGATGTTGGTGAGAAGCGAGTTGCAAAAGTGCTGAAAACGGCCAGAAAGTATTTGTATTGGGTACAGAATTCCGTACTGGAAGGCGATATCACCGAAGCGAATTTAGTCAAGCTGAAAGCCGAACTATCCAAAAAAATAAACAAAGACGAGGATTCTATAATTTTTTATCATTTTAAATCGTTGCGATACTATGAACGCGAAACCATTGGCGTTAAAAAAGGTGGTCAGGATCTGGTGCTGTAACGATAATAATTTACCGTCGATCACCGATAGTGCAAAAATACCGGGAGATCGACGGAAATGTAAAAATGCTTGAACCTCCGCTGTTTCAATATCCACAAGCAAAAATACCAAAATCCAAGGAAGGATTTACTTAATTAGCTGATTTCTAAAATGGTCTAATAATGCGCGGAGGATGGGTTTTTAGTCTACCTATAAGGTATTGAAACCTTCTGACAGTGCTTTTGCGATCTCGGGTGTCATTAGCCTGTTTTTAGTCTACCTATAAGGTATTGAAACTGCATCCGGCATTGACTATGTGCCGTCTGATCGTGTGGGTTTTTAGTCTACCTATAAGGTATTGAAACCAGCAAATTGATTGACCACGAACCCACTAACCTGGGTCGAGTTTTTAGTCTACCTATAAGGTATTGAAACCGACTTGTACTTGTCGCTTAGCTTTCGGCTAAGTTTTAGTTTTTAGTCTACCTATAAGGTATTGAAACTAAGTCCGATGATACCGTGGTGTTCTCCACAATTTTCAGTTTTTAGTCTACCTATAAGGTATTGAAACCAGCATGAAAGCGTATCAACGGAGCAGAGGCACAAAGGGTTTTTAGTCTACCTATAAGGTATTGAAACGTCACCAATTGCGCATGAATAATTGGTTACTTTAGTCACCGTTTTTAGTCTACCTATAAGGTATTGAAACGAGAAAGAGTATACCGCAACCTGTTCGCACAGTTCCCGTTTTTAGTCTACCTATAAGGTATTGAAACATAAGAATACTTTTTTTGTAAATGTTTCAGATCCTCGTTTTTAGTCTACCTATAAGGTATTGAAACATCGCAGCATCAAAGTTACAGCGTCGTCACTCATTCGTTTTTAGTCTACCTATAAGGTATTGAAACAAGACAGAAGTGGGCGGCGGCGTGGTGGGAACACGGTTTTTAGTCTACCTATAAGGTATTGAAACATCCACGCCAAGGACAGGAGCTCGCCCGTCGTAAGTTTTTAGTCTACCTATAAGGTATTGAAACTCAGAGGCGTTAGAGGAATATCGAAACAAACGAAATCCGTTTTTAGTCTACCTATAAGGTATTGAAACTGTCTATACAGTATAAATTTATGTTGTTTACTGCCAGTTTTTAGTCTACCTATAAGGTATTGAAACAAAATTTTAGGCAGAAAGTAAAAGAATTTCAGGAAAGTTTTTAGTCTACCTATAAGGTATTGAAACTGATATCGCTGTCTTTTTCCCTGTCCCACGCGAAGTGGTTTTTAGTCTACCTATAAGGTATTGAAACGGCGCACGTGTAACTACACATATATTTTCTGTAATTGGTTTTTAGTCTACCTATAAGGTATTGAAACTCTGACGAAACTAAAAAATTACTCGAACTTATATCAAAGTTTTTAGTCTACCTATAAGGTATTGAAACTATCACGTGGTCCGCCATAGCAATTATGATTCATTAGTTTTTAGTCTACCTATAAGGTATTGAAACAGAATTTTAGACAAAAAGTAAAAGAGTTTCAGGAAGTTTTTAGTCTACCTATAAGGTATTGAAACTTGTCCAGGTCATATCCCGTGCCGCCTTTTATCAAGTTTTTAGTCTACCTATAAGGTATTGAAACTTGCTTGTTTTGCCATCCATACGGCTACAGGAGGTAGTTTTTAGTCTACCTATAAGGTATTGAAACTTTAATAAGATAATGAATGAGTATTCGTTGTTTTTTGAGTTTTTAGTCTACCTATAAGGTATTGAAACCCAAGAAGTGACCCGAATATTCCCGTGCACTTACCGAGTTTTTAGTCTACCTATAAGGTATTGAAACAGCATTGCATCCCCTTCACTGTATGTACCGACTTTGTTTGTTTTTAGTCTACCTATAAGGTATTGAAACTCCTATCATCCTCAGCATCGTCATAGTCGCTCGCTATGTTTTTAGTCTACCTATAAGGTATTGAAACACAAGGGGATGCCCGCGAAATTGCCCGTTCTGCATGTTTTTAGTCTACCTATAAGGTATTGAAACTATCGCTTGGCTACAATCCTTTGTGTCCAGAATACAGTTTTTAGTCTACCTATAAGGTATTGAAACTCTATTGTACTTTGCATATCCGCTATATCCTGCTGTAAGTTTTTAGTCTACCTATAAGGTATTGAAACATCCCTCGGGCGATAATGCCGGAGAGTTTCTCATCTCCGTTTTTAGTCTACCTATAAGGTATTGAAACTGATTCCCTTCTGCCAGTACAAACCTTTGTGATTCATGTTTTTAGTCTACCTATAAGGTATTGAAAAAATCAATCCCGGTAAGCCCAGTTCTTGCACTTTTGTTTGGCAGAGTAAGGAGTTTTTGTGTATTCAGATAGTTACAGTCTTTCTGGCAAGGAATATCAAA
>Ga0209537_1004482_pt1 | contig 11854 bp, 14 predicted proteins | sample BioPla4DNA1_FD_187698 | JGI IMG/M metagenome (GOLD analysis project Ga0209537, IMG submission 187698) | Biogas fermentation microbial communities from Germany - Plant 4 DNA1 (SPAdes) (version 2) | ecosystem: Engineered > Bioreactor > Anaerobic > Digestate | place: Bielefeld, North...
TTTGGCGTTCCAGCACTGCGGGGTCGTGGACGGCATACTGGTGGCAATGGAACCGGAGTATATAGACCGCTGCGGTGAAGACATAGTCGAAAGGTTTGGCATAAGCAAGGTGAGGGGAATACTTGCCGGGGGCAGTACCCGCCAGCAGTCCGTCGCGGCCGGACTTGAAGCGGCGCCGGAGGGCATTGTGGTGATACACGACGGGGCACGGCCCCTTGTGGGCTGCGGCCTCATAGAACAGGGTATAGAGCGGTTGATGGACCTGGGCCTGGACGGCACAGCCTGTGCCGTGCCGGTCAAGGATACAGTGAAACTTGTGGACAGGGCGGAACGGGTGGAAAGGACCCTTGACAGGGAAAGGCTGAGAGCGGTTCAGACACCGCAGTGTTTTAAGGCGGCAGCGGTCAAGGAAGCCCACCGCAGGGCGGCGCAGGAAGGGATACAGGCCACCGACGACCTGATGCTTCTGGAACATTATGGGTACCGGGTGGCGTTATATCCCGGCCGGTACGACAACATAAAAATCACCACCCCCGAAGACCTTCTGCTGGCGGGGGTCCTCCTGGAAGGAAGGGATAAGAGTTGTTAAGAATAGGTATCGGTTACGACGCTCACCGGCTGGTGGAAGGAAGGCCCCTTATCATAGGAGGGGTAAGCATTCCCTTTGGCAAAGGGCTGGAGGGCCACTCGGACGCAGACGTGCTGGCCCATGCCATAATGGACGCGCTGCTTGGTGCGTCTGCAATGGGGGATATAGGCATGCACTTCCCGGACACCGACCCTGCTTATGCCGGGGCGGACAGCATGAAGCTGCTGCAAGAGGTGGGCAAAAAACTAAGGGGTGCGGGATATACCGTAATAAACATTGATGGTATAATAATCGCCCAGCAGCCCAGGATGGCGGAGCATATACCCCGCATGCGGGAGAACATTGCCCGGGCCCTTGGCCTGGATATGTCCCGGGTAAGCGTTAAGGCGACCACCACCGAAGGCATGGGTTTTCCGGGAAGGGGCGAGGGCATAGCGGCCCAGGCCGCCGTACTGCTCGCCGAAGAGCGGCCTGTGGGAAGCCGGCCCGGCTCGAAATAGGTTGAAGCAATAGAAAGCCAAGTGTTATAATATGCATAATCGAGGGCAAATTTTCCTGTAAGATCACAAATCGGGGACATTCTTTCTAAGAAGTGCGAAGTAGGACTTGCTTCCCAGTGAGGTGTGTTCCCATTCCACTAAAGGAGGTAAATACGAATGGCAAGAGCAAGGTTTGCGCCCAGCCCCACGGGACCTATACATATTGGAAACATAAGGACTGCCCTTTTTAATTACCTGTTTGTAAAAAGCGGCGGAAAAGACAACGCGATGGTTCTGAGGATTGAGGATACCGACCTGCAGAGGTCTTCCACCGAATATGAAAAGCTAATATACGAGGAACTTAAGTGGCTGGGGATAGAATGGGACGAGGGCCCGGACAAGGGCGGGCAGTACAGCCCCTACCGACAGAGCGAGAGGCTGGACATATACAACGAATATTACAACAGGCTGATTGCCGAGGGAAAGGCCTATTACTGTTTCTGCACCCCCGAGGAGCTGGAGCTGGATAAAAAGAAAACCGCCTGCGAGTCAAGCTCCCCCAGGTATTCGGGACGGTGCCGGGAGCTTACCAATGAGCAGGTCAAACAATACCTAGAAGAGGGAAGGCCCGCTACAATAAGGCTTATAATTGACCCCGAAAAGACGGTTGTATTCAACGATGTTATTAAAGGTAGGATTGAGATTGATTCGGACACCCTCGGGGGAGACATGGTTATTCGCAAATCCGACGGGATGCCTACCTATAACTATTCTGTCGTGATAGACGACCACCTGATGGGCATAACCCATGTGATAAGGGGTGAGGACCACCTGACCAATACCCCAAAACAGATACTGCTGTACGAGGCGCTGGGTTGGGATGCGCCCATATTTGCCCATGCGCCGCTAATCCTTGGGCCGGACAGGACCAAGCTGAGCAAGAGGCACGGGAATACCTATATAGGACAGTACAGGGAGGAAGGATACCTTCCCGAGGCCATGTTCAATTACCTGGCCCTTTTAAGCTGGTCGCCGGAGGGTGAGAAGGAGCTTTTGAGCAAGGAAGAGATTATAGAGCAGTTCAGGCTGGACAGGGTTACAAGGGCCAACCCGGTTTTTGACATAAACAAGCTCAACTGGATAAACGCCCATTATATAAAAGAATCTCCGCCCGAGAGAATAGTAGAGCTGGCAAAACCGTACCTTGTTAAAGAGGGATTTCTAACACCACATCAGGCAGAAGAGAGGCAGGAATGGCTGACCCTTATGGTAAGCACCGTCCAGGAGAGGCTTACCAAGGTCTCGGATATAACCAGCTTGGCTAGAATGTTCTTTGACGACCAAATTGCCCCCGAAAATGACGAGGCACTTATGGTGCTGAAAGAAGAAGGGGTGGGCGGCCTGCTTCAAGCCTTAAAATCCGCCGTGGAGAAGGTAGGAGAAGTTGACCACCATTTCTGTTCCGGAATCTTTAAGGCGCTGCAAAAGGAAACGGGATTAAAGGGGAAAAAGCTTTTTATGCCTGTAAGGGTAGCCGTTACCGGGCAGTGCCACGGCCCTGAACTTGACAAAACCTTTTTGCTGCTGGGCAAGGAAAAGCTGCTTGCCCGCCTGGAGCACGTGTTGAATAATTATGTTTAATTGAGAGGAGAAGGGGTTGTGAAACTATATAATACTCTGACGAGGAAAAAAGAAGAATTCGTTCCCGTGGAAAAGGGCAAGGTAAAGATGTATGTCTGCGGGCCCACCGTATATGACTTTTTTCATATAGGCAACGCCCGGCCCTTTATAGTCTTTGACGTTCTTCGGCGGTACATGGAGTATAAAGGCTACGAGGTAACCTACGTTCAGAATTTCACCGACGTGGACGATAAGATTATCAGAAGGGCCGCGGAAGAGAATTCCACGATGCAGGAGGTTTCCGAAAGATTCATCGGGGAATACTTTGCCGACGCCGACAGGCTGGGCATCAAAAGGGCCACCGTGCACCCAAGGGCCACGGAGCATATTAACGAAATAATCGACTTGATAAGCAGGCTGGAGGAAAAGGGCCTGGCGTACACGGCGGAGGACGGGGTGTACTTTGATACCTCCAAGTTCCCCGAATACGGCAAACTGTCAAAACAGAGCCTTGAGGACCTGAACGCTGGAGCAAGGGTGGAAGTGGACCAAAACAAGAAAAACCCCGCAGACTTTGCACTGTGGAAAAAACAAAAGCCCGGGGAGCCGGCCTGGGACAGCCCTTGGGGCAAAGGAAGGCCGGGCTGGCATATCGAGTGCTCCGCCATGTCCACCAAGTACCTGGGCCAGACCATAGACATCCATGCGGGGGGACAGGACCTCATATTTCCCCATCACGAGAATGAAATAGCGCAGTCGGAGGGGGCTTCGGGCAAGCCCTTTGCTAGGTATTGGCTGCACAACGGGTTTATAAACATCGAGAATGAAAAGATGTCCAAGTCGCTGGGCAACTTCTTCACCGTAAGGGATATCAGCCGGGACTATGACCTGGAAATAATCCGTTTCTTCATGCTGTCCGCCCATTATAGGAATCCGATAAATTTCAGCCGCGAGATGCTTGAACAGGCCAAAAACGGGCTTACAAGGCTTTATAACGCTAAACGGGACCTGGAGCATATAGCCGAAAACGCCGACAGGGAGGACATGAACAAGGAAGAACGGGAAAAGGCGGAGGAACTGGAGGGCTACAGGAAAAGGTTCAATGAGGCAATGGAGGACGACCTTAATACGGCGGATGCGCTGTCGGTTATTTTTGAACTGGTGCGGGACATTAACGCTTACATCAAACAGGGCACCTCTGCCGGTTTTGCAAAATGGGCCCTGGGGTTCCTTATGGAATTTGCCGATGTCTTGGGCCTTTTGTCCAAGCAGCAGGGCCGGTTGGACCAGGAGATAGAAGACCTAGTGGCCGAGAGGGAAAGGGCAAGGAAAAGGAAGGACTGGGCCCTTGCGGACAAGATAAGGGATGACCTAAAAGAAAGGGGCATTATAATAGAAGATACCCCTCAGGGAGTCAAATGGAAAAGGGTCATCAAGTAAAGGGCTGGTGAAAAGGTTGGACAGGTACCTGAAGGGTTTTGAGAGCTTTAATTTGCCGGTACAGCCCGGGGACCTTTCCCCGCTGGTCCTGGCCTATGTCGGCGATGCCTGTTTCGAGCTTTATATAAGAAGCAGGGTGGTGGCCGAAAACCCAAAACTGCCGCCACAGAAACTGCACCGGCTTACGGTGGGTTATGTAAGCGCCTCATCCCAGAGCGATATTATACACGGGATATGGGAGCACCTTAATGAGAACGAGATGACGGTGGTAAAAAAGGGGAGGAACGCAAAGTCCGGCACATCGCCCAAAAACGCGGACGTGGTCCAGTACAGGTATGCCACGGGGTTTGAAACGCTGGTGGGCTACTTGTTTTTGGCGGGCGAAGCGGAAAGGCTCTTATTCATACTGGAGAAAGCCTATGACTTTTTTTGTGCGCAGCAGTAACAGGATTCCCGGCTTATGGGGGAACATTAACTCCCCTGGGGGTCGGCCGTCATATAAATAATTGGCAGGGGGTTTTAGACAAATGATGAAACCAAGGGTTAAACTATTAGGGCATACGCCGGAGCCGGACAAACTTGTTTCCGCCGCCGCCAAGCTTTGTTATTCAAGGGTGGGGGCCGAGGACATACTGGAGGGCCTGTCACCGGAAAAGGTGGACAAATTTTTAAACCTGCTAATGGAGATGGGGCACCAGTCCCCCATTGAACATGCCTCCTTCACCTTTGCGGTGGAAGGGGTAAGCAGGGTGCTGACCCACCAACTGGTAAGGCACAGGATTGCCAGTTATTCGCAGCAGTCCCAAAGGTACGTTAAACTTGACGGATTTGAATACATTATACCTCCCCATATCGCCGGGATGCCCGAAGCCAGGGAACTGTTCGAAAAAGCCATGCGGGAGGACCAGGAGTACTATGACCGGTTGGTAAAGCTTCTATATGACAGCCATTATGAAAGGCTGAAAAACGAGGAAGGGGACGAAAAAAAGGCTCGCCAGGCCGCCGAAAAAATGGCCATAGAGGATGCCAGGTACGTGTTTCCCAATGCCTGTGAAACCAAGATTATATTTACCATGAATGCAAGGGCACTACATAATTTCTTCCGGCTGCGGTGCTGCAGCAGGGCCCAGTGGGAAATCCGGACCCTGGCGGAGGAAATGCTGAAAGAAGTGCGGCGGGCGGCGCCCATACTTTTCAAAAATGCCGGACCCGCCTGTCTCATCGGGCCCTGTCCCGAGGGTAAAATGTCCTGCGGTCAGGCGGCGGGGGTACGGGAGAAGTTTAAGAATCTATAAAGGGATTTGGGGACATACTGTTACTGCCCGGGTAGGGCATGGACAGGAGGTGCTTGTTTAATGGAAAGGAAGGGCCTTCCGGAAGGCCTGGACCTGGTGGAAGGGAGAAATCCCGTTGCCGAACTTATAAAGGCCCAAAGGAAGGTGAACAGGCTGCTGGCGGCAAAGGGCGTTGATCGCACCGGGGAGAGAATAATAGGCGATGCCCTGGACAGGGGCATAAAAGTGGAATACGTGGACAGAAAGGAATTGGACAGGATATCACGGACGGGAGCCCACCAGGGTTTTATAGCCCTGGTGGAAAGGTTTCGTTACGCCGAAGGGCCGGAGGCAATTGTTGAAACGGCGCGAGGAAAAGGTGAGGACCCGCTTGTGGTGGTCCTTGATAAAATTTCCGACCCCCATAACCTGGGAGCAATAATAAGGACCGCATACTGCTGCGGTGCCCACGGCATTGTTATTCCAAAAAGAAACGCGGCGGGGGTTACCCCGGCGGTTATAAAGGCTTCGGCCGGTGCGGCCGATTCTATGCCGGTTACCCGGGTTACCAATACGGTGCGCGCCATTGAGCAGCTTAAAGAGATGGGCCTTTGGATAGCCGGGGCCGATATGGACGGGGAGCTTATGTACCGGGCTGACCTTAAGGGTCCCCTTGCACTGGTGGCGGGCAGCGAAGGCAAAGGCTTAAGCCGCCTGGTTAGGGAAAAATGCGATTTCCTGGTAAGCGTGCCCATGAAAAACGACTTTTCTTCGCTTAATGTCTCGGTGGCCGCCGGGGTACTGCTTTATGAAGCGCTCAGGCAGAGGGAATATAATTAACAGGGGCTGTGTGGAGGTTTTCCATGGGGGAATATCTGATTGTGGACGGGTATAATATAATTAATGACTGGCCTTCGTTAAAGGCACTTTTTAGTGAAAACGTTGAAGCAGCCCGGGATAAACTTATTGAAATTATGGCCGAGTACAGGGCTTATAAAGGCATAAATGTGATGATTGTTTTCGACGGGCACCGGGTCAAGGACAACCCGGGAAGTTCCTCGCATGTCAAGGGAGTCCATGTAGTATATACCAAGGAACAGGAAACCGCGGACAGCTTCATAGAAAAAAGCGTAGCGCGCCTTGCGAAAAATGCCTTGGTAAGGGTGGCCACCTCCGACTGGGCGGAGCAGCAGGTAATTCTGGCCCTGGGCGGGATAAGGGTTTCGGCAGGGGAGTTAAGGGGCCTTGTGGAGGGCTGTAACAGGGATATTAAGCAAAGGATAGCCGGAAGAAGTGCGGACAGTATTAATACGGTGGACGGAAGCCTTAGCCCGGAAGTGGCGCGGAAACTACAAAAATGGCTGAAAGAGCCGTAGGTCCGGCTTGACTATTAAAAAACACATATATATAATTATTGTATGGTTTATGGTGGACAAATACCCTTGCTGGAGTGGAGGCGATGCCTGTGGAAGCTAAGGCCCACGATGAAAGAGCATATAAGCATTACGAAATGATGCTTGATGAGGAAGTGGTACAGCAGGCAAAGGAAGGCAACTGTAAGGCGGCGGAATACTTGATAAGCAAGTACAAGAATTTTGTAAGGGCGAAAGCCCGGTCCTATTTCCTTATAGGCGCCGACCGGGAGGATATAGTCCAGGAGGGAATGATTGGTCTTTACAAAGCCATAAGGGACTTCAGGCAGGACAAGCTCTCATCTTTCAGGGCTTTTGCGGAACTTTGTATTACCCGGCAGATTATAACCGCGATAAAAACCGCCACAAGGCAGAAGCATATCCCGCTTAATTCATACGTATCCCTTAATAAGCCGCTTTATGACGAGGAATCCGACAGAACGCTTCTGGACATACTTTCCGGGACCCGTGTAACCGACCCGGAGGAACTGATAATAAGCAGGGAAGAGTTTGTAAACATAGAAAGCAAGATAGGCGAGATACTGAGCGACCTTGAATGGGAGGTGCTGATGTCCTACCTTCAGGGCAAGTCGTACCAGGAGATTGCCTGCGACCTGGACCGTCATGTTAAGTCCATTGACAATGCACTGCAGAGGGTGAAAAGGAAACTGGAAAGATACTTAAATACAAGGGAATAGCCCATAAAGTGACAGAATAATATTTCTTGACACCATAGGGCATCATATAGTAAAATAACTCATTGGCGGGCCCGATAGCATAATATATTGATATAGCAGCATTTTGCCCACGTAGCTCAGCAGGTAGAGCGTCGCCTTGGTAAGGCGGAGGTCACCGGTTCAAGTCCGGCCGTGGGCTCCATAATTATTTAATTACGAAACACCAGGAACGGTTTCCTGGCCAAAACCATGAAGGAGGAGAACAAAGGAATGGGAAAGGCGAAATATGAGAGGACCAAACCGCATGTAAATGTAGGTACCATTGGCCACATAGACCATGGCAAGACAACGCTGACGGCAGCAATAACGTATGTACTGGCTAAGAGGGGCGGAGCAACAGCGACGGCGTACGACCAGATAGACAAGGCTCCGGAGGAGAAGGAAAGGGGCATAACCATATCCACGTCCCACGTTGAATATGAAACGGAAAAGAGGCACTATGCCCACGTAGACTGTCCCGGTCACGCTGACTATGTAAAGAACATGATAACCGGGGCGGCGCAGATGGACGGTGCAATAATAGTGGTATCGGCGGCGGACGGTCCCATGCCGCAGACCAGGGAGCATATACTGCTGGCGCGTCAGGTAAACGTACCCTACATAGTGGTATTCCTGAACAAGTGCGACATGGTGGACGACGAAGAGCTGATAGAGCTGGTAGAGATGGAAGTAAGGGACCTTTTGAACGAGTACAACTTCCCCGGGGACGAAGTGCCGGTAATAAGGGGCTCTGCGCTTAAGGCACTGGAGGACCCGGACAGCGAATGGGCGGACGCAATAATAAAGCTTATGGACGCAGTGGACGAATACATTCCGACGCCGGAGAGGGACGTTGACAAGCCTTTCTTAATGCCTGTAGAGGACGTATTCAGCATAACGGGCCGAGGCACCGTGGCAACGGGCAGGGTAGAAAGGGGAACTTTGAAGGTACAGGACCAGGTAGAGATAGTGGGCCTTACCGAAGAGTCCAGGACGGTAGTGGTAACGGGAGTGGAGATGTTCAGGAAGCTGCTTGACCAGGCGGTGGCAGGAGACAACATAGGAGCGCTGCTTAGAGGTGTACAGCGTAACGAGATAGAGAGGGGCCAGGTACTGGCGAAGCCGGGTTCGATAAAGCCGCACACTCATTTTGAAGCGGAAGTGTATGTATTGACGAAGGAAGAGGGCGGCAGGCACACCCCGTTCTTCAACGGATATCGTCCGCAGTTTTATTTCAGGACAACCGACGTAACCGGTACGATAACTTTGCCGGAGGGTGTGGAGATGTGCATGCCCGGTGACAACATCACCATGACGATAAAGCTGATAACCCCTATAGCTATAGAAGAGGGTATCCGATTTGCCATAAGGGAAGGCGGAAGGACAGTAGGAGCAGGGGTAGTATCCAAGGTACTGGAGTAAGACAAGGGGCTTGATTTCCGTACCTGACCTACGGCACGGGCAGCGGTCAGGCTGCTTGTGAAAACGGTTGGCACAAAGCGGTTGGGAGAGCCTGAAGGGGCCGAAAGGCCCCCGGTTTTCCCAGGCCCCCGCCGGATGCCGACCGGAGGCGTCCAGCAGCTGGTACCTGCCGGGGCCTGTGATTTACCGGCCTGCAGATGCCGATTAAATAGGTATTGATAATTTTTGCTTGTTATAATAAAATAAAAGAGTTGCAGCAAGCAAGCGATGATATGGAAGGTTGCCGGAAGTTTCCGGGAAATTTCCAAGGAGTATGTCCACATCTAGAATGGGGCGACTTTGGTTTTGTATGCACTTATTTAAAAAAAACTTCAGAACGCCTGGATGAGTGTATATGAGACCGGGTTGCGCGTAAACAAAAACGTGCGATTTTAAGGAGGTAAATTTGATGGCGAAACAAAAAATCAGGATAAGACTGAAGGCCTTTGACCATTCGGCCCTTGACCAGTCCGCAGCCAAAATAGTTGATACTGCGAAAAAAACAGGCGCCAAGGTATCGGGACCCATACCGCTGCCCACCGAAAGGGATGTTGTAACAATACTTCGGGCTCCCCATAAGTACAAGGATTCGAGGGAACAGTTCGAGATAAGGACTCACAAAAGGCTAATAGACATTCACAATCCAAATCCCAAAACGGTGGACGCGCTTATGCGGCTTGACCTGCCCGCCGGTGTGGATATAGAGATTAAACTGTAGGATATTATGATTGTTCCCAAAAAAGGGGATAATCCGCTAATAATATTGGAGGTGCAACAGATGGTGAAAGGTATTCTGGGAAGGAAACTGGGTATGACACAGGTGTTCGACGAGAACGGAAACATAATACCGGTTACCGTAATAAAGGCGGGACCCGTAAAGGTGGTACAGAAAAAGACCGTTGAAAGTGACGGGTACTCGGCAATACAGGTGGGGTTTGAGGATGTAAAACCGGCAAGAGTCAACAAGCCCATAAAGGGTCACTTTGACAAGGGCGGGGTTGAGTACAAGAGGGTTCTAAGAGAGTTTAGAATAGAAAATCCCGAGGATTACGAAGTGGGCCAGGAGATAAAGGTTGATACGTTCAAGGAAGGCGAAAAAGTTGATGTGGCAGGGACTTCCAAAGGTAAAGGCTTCCAGGGCGTTATCAAAAGATGGGGTCAAGGACGCGGTCCCATGGCCCATGGCTCAAAGTACCACAGGGGAGTAGGTTCTATGGGTGGGACCAGTTCCCCGTCAAGAACCTTCAAGGGCAAAAAGATGCCGGGAAGAATGGGCGGCGAAAGGGTTACAGTACAGAACCTTGAAGTGGTAAAGGTGGACCCGGAGCACAATCTTATGCTTTTAAAGGGTGCGGTGCCGGGACCCAAAGGCGGCTTACTGGTTATACGGAATTCTGTCAAAGCATAAGAAGGCTTGTAGAAAGGAGGAAAGGTAATGCCTAAAGTAGCAGTTTATAATACAGAAGGAAAGCAGGTAGGGGAAATAGACCTTAAGGATGAGATTTTTGGCGCCGAGGTGAACCAGCCGCTGCTGCATCAGGCGGTGCAGGTATACCTGGCCAACCAGAGACAGGGTACCCAGTCTACAAAGACCCGGGCGGAAGTAAGGGGCGGTGGCAGAAAACCCTGGAGGCAAAAAGGCACAGGCAGGGCAAGACAAGGCAGCATCCGCTCGCCGCAGTGGACGGGAGGGGGAGTGGTTTTTGCCCCCAAGCCCAGGGATTATTCACAAAGATTGCCTAAGAAGATGCGCAGGCAGGCCATGCTTTCGGCCCTGAGCTCGAAGGCGGCCAACAATGAGATTATGGTATTGGACAGCCTTGTTATGGACCAGCCCAAGACCGCGTTTATTTCCGCCATGCTTAAGAATCTTAACGTTGATAAAAAGGCATTGATTGTGGTCAAGGGCGGAGACGAGGTGGTAGCAAAGTCGGCAAGAAACATCCCCGGGGTAAAAACAGCCTTTGCGGGAAGCCTTAACGTATATGACATATTGAAATATGATACGTTTTTAATAACCAGGGATGCGGTGCAGGAAGTCGAGGAGGTGTACGGGAAATGAAGGCTCCCCAGGATATAGTTATAAGGCCTATTGTCACAGAGAGAAGCATGAGGGACATGGAACAGAACAAGTACACCTTTGTGGTAGACAAAAAGGCTAACAAGATAGAAATTAAGAAGGCCGTGGAAGAGCTGTTCGATGTGAAGGTGGAAAGGGTTAATGTTGTAAATTACATGGGCAAAATGAGAAGGATGGGCAGAAACATCGGTAGGAAGGCAAGCTGGAAGAAGGCCTTTGTAAAGCTTGCCGAGGGCAGTAAAAAAATAGAGTTCTTCGAGGGAATGTAAACGTAAGGAGGGAAACGCAATGGCGGTTAAAAAATTCAGGCCCACCTCCCCGGGAATACGACATATGACCGTTTTGGACTATTCTGGGATTACTACCGATAAACCGGAAAAATCCCTTGTGACCGATCTGAAAAAGTCCGGAGGCAGAAACGTACACGGTAGGATAACTGTTCGTCACAGGGGAGGCGGACATAAGAGAAAATACAGGATTATAGACTTTAAGAGGGACAAGGATGGGGTACCGGCAAGGGTTGCCACCATCGAGTATGACCCCAACAGGAGTGCGAATATTGCGCTTTTAAACTACGCTGACGGCGAAAAAAGATATATAATCGCACCTTTGGGACTGAACGTGGGCGACATCGTGGTATCCGGCGAGGATGTGGATATCAAACCGGGCAACGCCCTGCCCCTTTCCAGCATTCCGGTGGGTACCGTAATACACAACATTGAATTAAAGCCCGGGAAGGGAGCCCAACTGGTAAGGGCGGCCGGCAACTCGGCTCAGCTCATG
>Ga0209537_1004489_pt1 | contig 11831 bp, 9 predicted proteins | sample BioPla4DNA1_FD_187698 | JGI IMG/M metagenome (GOLD analysis project Ga0209537, IMG submission 187698) | Biogas fermentation microbial communities from Germany - Plant 4 DNA1 (SPAdes) (version 2) | ecosystem: Engineered > Bioreactor > Anaerobic > Digestate | place: Bielefeld, North...
GAATACCGGGACTCGGAGCAGTATCACACCCTTGTATACTGTGGAGGGGCATTGATATTCCAAAACCTTAGGGAAATGATGGGAGATGCGGACTTTTTCAAAGCGCTGCAGGTATATTACAGGAATTATGCCTTTGAAAACGCCACCACCGAAGACTTTATCCGGATTGTTGAAAGCATAGGCCAAAAAAACGCGGCAGAAAAACTGCGGGGATGGCTTACGTTGGGAGTATGAGCTTTTTATGGAAAAATGCATAAAACATCCCTCTAAGCAAATAATTATGTTGTGACCGCAAAAGTACATAAGAAGGAACGCCTCCCACATTACTAAGTGCCTATATAGAGTAATGGAGGAAAGGAGACAAACGATGGATAAACCGACAAAGGGAGCTCCTGTGAGGGAATGGGCAAGGCGCTTTATGGAGCGTAAAGGCGCTAGAAAGAAAGGGACCGTCATAGCCGGCGCTGCTGTTATTGTACTGCTTACGGTCGTATTTGCATATACCGAGGTATCCCGTACCGGGTACAAGGTGTCCATAAACGGTACCCCCATAGGAATTGTTAAGGAGCAGCAAATGGCCATGGAGGTAATGGACCGGTTGGACGATGAAATGTTGGCGGAGGACGAAGGCCTGGTACTGACCGCGGACCTCCAGGTGGAAAAGGTTAAAATAGATAAGACCAAGGACAATTTGCTGGATGAAGCAAGCCTTGAAAGGGAACTTAGAAAAAACATTGAACTCAGAAAAAAAGCAATAACCCTTTGTATTGACGGCAGTCCCGTTGTCTCGGTTATAGGCATGGATAAGGCCCAGAACCTTCTGGAGAGGGTGAAGGAAGCCTTCATGCCGGAAAAACAGGAAGTAACTGTAACCCAGGTAAGCATCAAGGAAAAGGTGGACCTTTTGGATAATCCGGTGGAGCCGGAGGAAATCATGGACCCGGAGGATGCCTACAAGTACCTGCTTAACGGTACCACCGAGAGCAAGGTATACACCGTTTCCCGGGGAGACAGCCTGTGGGGTATATCCCAGAAGCATAATATTTCGGTGGAGGACCTTGAACGGGCCAACCCGGGCGTGGACCCCAAGAGGCTGCAAATCGGACAGCAGCTAAACATGATAGTTCCAAAACCCTTCTTAACGGTGGTTACAGAAGAGATAGCCTCGTTGAAAGAGAGTATTCCCTATGAAACCGAATACAAGGAAAGCAGCGAGTTTTACAAGGGAGAATCCATAGTAAGGGTGGCCGGCAAGTACGGCGAAAGGGAGATAAAGGCCAGGATAACCAGGGAAAACGGCATTGAGACCGGCCGGGAAATACTGGAGGAAAAGGTGGTTAAGCAGCCGGTAACAAGGATGGTGGCGATAGGCACCAAACCGCCGCCTCCCAGACAGGGTACAGGAACCTTTGCGTACCCGGCCAGGGGCAGAATCACTTCCGGTTTCGGGCGCCGATGGGGAAAAAATCATAACGGTATTGATATAGCTCTTCCTACCGGCACGCCGGTTAAGGCTGCGGACGGAGGAACGGTGACCTTTTCCGGCAGGCAGGGGACCTATGGCTACCTTGTAATAATAGACCACGGGGCGGGATATTCCTCCTATTACGGTCATAATTCCAAAAACCTGGTGTCCAAGGGTGATAAGGTGCACAAGGGGCAAACAATAGCTCTGTCCGGGAATACCGGCAGGACCACAGGGCCGCACCTGCATTTTGAGGTAAGGAAATTCGGCGTCCCGGTTAACCCGATAAACTATCTGAAAGAATAAAGGGCTTTGCGCCCTTTTTTTATTCCAACAATCGGTTAATGTCAGTAAGACCGAAGCCCTGCTGTTCTTTGAGCAGGTTCAAGGACCTGCAGCTGTGCCTTAAGAGGGACTTCACCTCGTCGGGTGTTAAGTCCCCGTGTTTTTCCAATAGCAGGGCTGCGATACCGGCAACCGTCGCACAGGCTGCCGACGTGCCGGACCCCCGGCTGTAGTAGCTTTCCAGCCGGGCGCCCCTGTAATCCGCCGAGGACTTGGGGATAAAAGTCATGTCCGAGTTAAGCGAAACAATCGCAGCTCCAGGGGCGACAAGGTCCGGTTTCCGGTTTCCGTCCAGCGTAAAACCCCGACTGGAAAAGTCGCAAAGGGGGCTTTCAGGCAAAATGGAAGCCCCATAGTTGTGCAGTGCTCCTACGGTTATTATAATGGGGTTAATGCCCGGCGAAGATATCCAGGAGGATTCAGGCCCGTTGTTCCCTGCCGAAGCGCATACTATGAGGCCGGCCTCCCATAAGACTTGCGCCGCCACCGATAACGGGTCGTCGTGACAGGACATGAAACTGGGGCAGCCCAGCGGCAGGCAAACCACCTTTATCCCGTACTTTTCCCGGTTGTCGTATATCCACTGCATGCCCGAAAGGACGGTGGACGTCCAGCCATTCCCGCTGCCATCCAGCACTTTCAGGCTGACAAGCCCTGACCCGGGTGCAACGCCGGTATACTCGCCCTTGGACATGCAGCCGTTCCCTGCGATGATTCCTGCGGTAAACGTTCCATGGCCGTTGTCGTCGTAAGCGAATTGGCGCTTGTTAACAAAATCTTTAAAACAAATGATGCGGTTTGCCGGGCGTATAAGGTCAGGATGCGGGTATGTACCGGTGTCAAGCAGTGCGATGTTCACGTTTCTTCCCGTCAGGCCACGATTATGGGCCGTTCCGGCGGAAGTAATGGTACGCACGTTGTTAAGATGGGCCGATACCGGATGATTTAGTGAAAGGTAACGCACCTGGTCCAAAGCCTCCAGCGGTTTTATCCCTGCCGGAGGAATCATGGCATAACAGGCATTTATGAAGGGGTATTCCTCCACTATTCTGCCGCCGTATTTTTTTAAGTATTTTTTGATTCTTTCATCTATACCTTCAGCCGATTGTATTATGATGGAAAGCTGCCGGATTTTTTTATTCAAAAGCACAACTTTTACTGCCGGGTCCAGCTTCCGTTTGAAAAATATTATTTTTTCAGGTTTTTTATAAGTTTCCATTTAAACCACTCCCGATAATAAACCCATATATACATCCTATGCAGCAGCCCTTGGATTGGTTAATTGACATGCTCGGCTGTTTGTTATTAAATTAAGATAAACCATTGTTATAAAGGGGAATGAAATATGCGAAGGGGCGCGATTTTAATTATACTGTTGGCGGTACTGGCGGTTGGATGCAGCAGCGTTTCCCCCGGTGACCCCGAAGAACCGTCCTCGCCGGAGCAGCCGGCGGAAGAGGTCTTGGCACTGCCGGAATCGGAGCCGAAAAGGTTAAACCTGGTGGCGGTGGGGGATATAATGCTGGCAAGGGGAGTGGGAAACCGGATCAAAAAAAGTTCGGTCCATGTACCCTTTGACGACCTAAGACATATATTAAAGTCCGGGGATATTGTATTTGGAAACCTTGAAACCACCATAGCCAACACCGGCAAACAGCTGCCGGGAAAGGGAATCTGGTTCCGGGCTGACCCGGCGGTCACGGAAGGGTTAAAGGAAGCAGGGTTTAACGTGCTGTCGCTGGCCAACAACCATACGCTGGATTATGATACCCCGGCCCTCTTGGAGACTATACAAAACCTTGAACAGGCGGGTATAGGATACGTGGGGGCGGGAGAAAACCTGGAACAGGCAAGAAGGCCCCTGGTGGTAATAAGGGACGGGGTCAGCGTAGGTTTCTTGGCATATAATGAATTCTACAATTATTTCTGGAGTTATTCCTATAAAAGGACCTTTGAAGCTACCGACAGCACGGCGGGTACGGCGCCCATGAAGGAAGATATAATTAAAGAGGACATAGAAAAACTGAAAGAACTGTGCGACGTGGTGGTGGTGTCGCTTCACTGGGGCATAGAAAACAGCAACCGCATAACCACAGCCCAGCAGCAGCTTGGTCATAAAATAATCGACTGGGGCGGGGATATAGTCTTGGGACATCATCCCCACGTGCTACAGGGTATTGAATTTTACAACGGCAAACCGATAGCTTACAGCCTGGGAAATTTCGTTTTTGACCAAAACGGTGACAACAACAACCAGAGCATCATACTTTTTATAGAACTGGAGGACGGGAATATAGCCGGCGTGTCAGCCTACCCGATACAAATATACGACAAGCACCAGCCCCGGCTGGCTGACGGCGCCAAAAAAGAACAGGTGATGAACAGAATGGAAACCTTGAGCCGGCAGCTTGGGACAGTGGTGGAAAGGGAAGACCAAAGGCTGGTCTTCAATGGCATATAGGATTTATTACCTGTGAAGTTTAACAGCCGTTTTGATATAATCATTTTGGGGTGATATCAATTATGAGGGGGGTTTCAAAGGGCCGGGTCGCCCTGTTGGTGGTATTCGTCCTGGGGACGTTTTTTTTGGGCGCCGGTGGCATGAAGCCTGCCAATGCGTTTGTGGAAGGGCTGGAAAGGGCCAGGCTTCACAGGTTTACCGCCGACTATATCGTAAAGGAAACAGAAAATTTCATTATCCGTTTTTACGCCGGAGACGAAGGAGTAATAAACAGGGTTGGAAACCAAGCCGAGGAACAGCTGGCGCTGGCAGCGGAGTTTTTCGGGTACCGGCCGGAGGATAAGATTTTATTAACCGTTTACCATGACAAGGACCATTTACAAAAAGGTCTTAGGCTGCCCTCACGGGGCACCACCTTGGGAGCCTATTACGCGGGAACCATAGGGGTTCTTTCACCGAAGGTTTGGGGAGAGGAAGGGGACGCGGCTGAAAAGGGCCTTTATTTGCATGAACTCACGCATCTTATAATGGCGGATATGGCCGGGGGCAATTACCCCCTTTGGTTTACCGAAGGGATGGCCCTGTACCAGGAGTACTTGCATACCGGCTTTGAGTGGGGTAAGGAGTACCGGTTTGAAAAACTGCCCTATACCGTGGAGGAATTAACCGGGGGCTTTGCAAGACTGGACCAGTTCCTGGCATACAAGCAGTCGCTGCTTCTTGTGAAAACGCTTGTGGAATCGGAGGGCAGGGACAAGGTGCTTGTTATGCTTGAGACGTTGGGCACCGGTACGTCCTTTGATAAAGCCTTTGTGCAGGTGTTTGGGTATTCGCCGGTTCACCTCTGGGACCTGTTGAATAAATAAGGCAAAAAATGAAATATGCAAGGGTTGGGGGACCCTTGCATGTCAAAATTGGGGATTGATTGGGGGATCTTACTGATTTTTGTCTGCAAAATTAGAAATAATTCTACAAACTAATCAACATCTGTATTCTATTCTAACCAAATTGTGACAAATGTCTATAGGAAATGCGGTTTATTTTTACCGGGACATTTGTCCTATAAAAAAGCGGGACAAGTTTCCGGGCTTCTTCTACTATTTATTTAAAAGGGGCCGGAAGGAAATGGGCAGCCGAAGTATAATATATAAATTATAAACCATATGGGGTGATGAGGTCTTGAATAAAAAGATCCTGGTTGTAGACGACGAAAAACCAATAGCCGACATTCTTAGGTTTAACCTTGAAAGGGAAGGATACTCGGTGGAACTGGCCTATGACGGCCAGGAAGCCATCGATAAGACGCACAGGTGCAACCCGGACTTGATTTTGCTGGATATAATGCTGCCGAAAATTGACGGTTTTGCCGTTTGCAAAATGTTAAGACAAAACTACCAGACGCCGATAATAATGCTTACGGCAAAGGAAGAGGAAGTGGACAAGGTGCTGGGGCTGGAGCTGGGGGCGGATGACTATATAACAAAACCCTTTAGTGTCAGGGAACTGCTTGCCCGGGTTAAAGCAAACCTGAGAAGGGCGGAGATACCCGTCGGGGGCGATGCCAACTCCGGCAACTGTATCAAGTCGGGCAGCCTGGTTATCGACCTTGGCAAATACGAAGTCAGGAAGGAAGGAAAGACCATAGAGCTTACCCTTAGGGAGTTTGAGCTTATAAAATACCTGGCTTCGCAAGCCGAACAGGTATTTACGCGGGAAACCCTTCTTGAGGATGTATGGGGATACGAGTATTACGGCGATGTAAGAACGGTGGACGTGACCATACGACGGCTCAGGGAGAAGATTGAGGATGATTCCAGCAATCCGAAATACATCATAACAAAGCGCGGCGTGGGTTATTACTTCAGGAGGGTTTAAGTGAATGTTCAAAAGCATTCAGTGGAAAATCGTAATAATATATTTCCTGCTGGTTTTCCTGGCAATGGTGATAGTGGGGGCAATAATCATAACCCAAATGGAGCAATATCTCCAGGATAACCTGGTTGAAACCCTTGACAAGGAGGCCCAGTTCCTGTCGGTCCAAATCAGGGGGGTCAGCGCCGAGGGGACTTCGGACATCCAAAGGATTATCGAAAGGTGGTATGAAGTAAGCCTTTCTCCGCAGATAAGGGAAGTCTATGTACTTAACAATGAAAGAATGATTATTGGCAGCAACGTACAAAACGCCAACAACAATTATATAGCCGATATCCTGGGAACAGACCCGCCCACCGTTTTGCATTCATCGCTGACCGGCAGGAAAGAGACCGAGGTGCTGCGCAGCGAAAGCGGGCAAATGCAGATATTGGATTATGCATTTCCCGTAAGAAACACCTCCGACCAGGTGGAAAAAATAATCTACATGAGGGCCGGAATGGCGGGGGTGGTCGCTACGCTGGACAAGGCAAAGAACATACTTACATCGGCAACGCTGCTGGCCCTTACAATAACCGTTATTCTGGGCTCGCTGCTGGCAAGAAGCATTACAGGGCCCATAAAGGAAGTAACCTCCAAGGCTGAAAAGATGGCAGAGGGAGACTTTGACCACAGGCTGGAGGTAAAGTCCACCGACGAGATTGGTCAGCTTACCCAAATGTTTAATTACCTCACCCAAAAACTGAAACAGACCCTTGGTGAAATAGCCAATGAAAAAGGCAAGATGGAATCCATATTGTCCTATATGACCGACGGTGTAATAGCGGTAAACGTTAACGGTGAAATAATCCATGCCAACCCTGCAGCTGTGAGGCTTCTGGGAATTAAGGGTGAAATACGGGGGACCCGGCTGGAGGATTTGTTTGCCGGCATTAACATAGACCTTAATATGGACAGGATAAAGAAATACCCCGCCAACCAGGAAAGCATTATTCCCATAGAGGATAAAATTCTCAGGATGGAGACCGCGGCCTTCAAAAGCGAGCATAGAAAAACGCTGGGTTATATACTGGTATTCCAGGATATAACCGAGCAGCACAAGCTGGAGACCATGAGAAGGGAATACGTAGCCAATGTCTCCCATGAGCTTAGGACGCCCCTTACCACCATTCGCAGCTATGTAGAGACTCTTTTAGAGGGTGTTCTTGACCAAAAGGAACTGGCCACCGAGTTCCTGGCGGTGGTAAGCAGTGAAGCTGAACGCATGACCCGGCTGGTAAAGGACCTGCTGCTTTTGTCAAAGCTGGACTACCAGCAGGCCCAGTGGAACAAGACTGAATTCAGCCTGGAAGAAATGATAGATGAAACGCTTAGAAAGCTGGACATACCAATAAGGCAGAAAGGGCATACCATAAGTGTTAACAAGGAATCCCCGCTGCCGATGTATAAAGGGGATAGGGACAAAATAGAACAGGTTATACTAAACATACTGAGCAATGCAATCAAGTACACCCCGGATAACGGGCGCATAGAAATTGTAACGGGCTATTCCGACGGCAAGATAAGCATAGCGGTGAGCGATAACGGGATAGGTATTCCCGAAGCGGACATGCCCAGGATTTTTGAAAGGTTTTACAGGGTGGACAAGTCAAGGGCCAGGGAACTGGGCGGTACCGGCCTGGGTCTGTCCATTGCAAAACAGATTATTGAGGCCCACGGGGGAACCATTGGCATAAGCAGCGAACACGGCAAGGGAACAACGGTTACGATAACGCTGCCGGTGTAAATGTACTTTTTTGTAAGGATATATTAATTTTTCTGTAACACTGTTGTAATATACTTGAGATATAATTTTATTGAGATACTGTACCCGCAGTATGCTTTAAACACAACCTAGGGGGATTACCCATGTTTAGAAAAGGAGTAATAATCACGGTTCTCATTTTAATATTGGTATTTGGCGCGCTTACACCAGTGCAGGCAACCCCCCGCATAGTTGAGCTTATTAAACCAATTACTGACATAAAAACCGTAAACAAGAATATGATTGTTTCCGGCTGGGCAGAAGCCGATACAAAGCTGGAGATAAGGGTGTACAGCAGGGTGGCCAAGAAGGTTGGAGACCAGGAAGTGTACGACTGGGAAGAGTATGTCCAGCCTGGAAAGGAAGCCGAGCTGGTGGTAGGCCCCACCGGCTTTTTTGCCCGGGAAGTGGAACTGAAAAACGGTGTAAACAAGGTGGTAATTAAGGCGGTTAATGCTGAAGGAAAAGAGGAGGTTATTGAGGGACTGGTAACCCTGTCCAGCAAAGAGGAAGTCAGGGATGCGGTCAGGAACTTGATGAACTTTAATTTTCTTGACCTGATAAAGGAAATAATCAAGTAAAATCGTGGTGCCACCCCTCGGTTCGGAGTTGGTCTCAATGAACAAGGAAAGGATCAAAAACTGGGTCTTGGTGGGGCTTGTACTCCTCAGCTTTGGCTTGACCATGCAGCTGTGGCTGAGTGTCCCAATAGAACGTATAGTTCCGGGTGACCAGGCCTTTTCTGGACAGGATAGTGAAGAAATCTATGACCTGTCTAGTTTTGTTTTACCACAGTGGATGGTGGTGAACTTCGGCGGGCAGTCCCATACCAAGCTGATAAAAGACTCCTCCAGTCAAGGATTTTTCGACGAAGTGTACGCCGGGATTTCCGAAATAATGGAGTACATATTCGCAGGCGGGCAGAATATAACCTTTACCGAGGCGTCCGGAGACGAATGGGCCGCCGCCCGGGAGAGCAAGTCAATAGAGGTTGAATATGCATGGGCCTTCGATACTGCCATATTCAGTGAACTGTTTGGTGGCGGGGCCAATAGGGAAAGCATTCCCATGGCCGGTATAAAAGGGCTTACCGTTACACTGGGTGGCAACAGGGCGGTTTATTTTAAAGACGGGATAAGGGATACCATATACAAGCTGGAACTGCCCGAATCCCACCAGGAGTTGGGCCGGCTGGTCAACCGGCTGGAGGAACAGGACCCGGTTAAATACTGGACCCTGAAGGAGATTGGCTACAGCGATGACAACAGTTTTTATGTACCGCTGGACATGTCATCTTTCAACCTGCCGGTGGGCACCGCGGAAAAGGAATTGGATACAAGCGCCCAGGCAGTCTTGGATGCCCAGGCCTCCAGCTTCTTCAGCGATATGTCGGTGGTAAGGAAAATTACAGAGATGGACGGCTCGGTTATATATACCGACAGCCAGACAGCCCTGTTAAGGATAGACAGCACCGGTTTCCTGGAGTATATGGTTTACAGCTATGCCGCAGGGGACAAAAACCGGGCGGATATAAACAGTGCCATTGAAGCGGCCCTTAAGTTTATAAGCGTCCATGGGGGGATACCGGGGCAATTGTACCTGCAGGAAGCCCGGGAGGTGGAGGAAAACGGCTTGAGGGGTCACCTGCTGAGGTTCAATTATGCGTATAACGGGCTGCCCTTTTTCAGGAAGGGCGGACTGAAAAGTAGCGCCATAGAGGTTACCGTTGTTGAGGGGAAGGTTGTCAGGTATACAAGGAATGTGCACCATGTAACAAGGGCTAGAATAGTGCAAAAACCCCTGTTGTACCCGGTTAAGGCCGCCGACGTGGTGGCGGAGGCAACCAGCGGCCCGGGCGGGACAAAAAGCCTCCCGGCTATTAAGGACATGTACCTTGGTTACTGTATTGACATGAAAGGGGCAAAGGACCACCAGGTATACCCTGTGTGGTATATTGAAACGGGGGAAGGGGCATTTATAGTAGACGCCTACGAGGGAAGACTGGTAGAGTAGAGCTTGGGGGTTGGTATAATGGACTGGGCCAGGGCGAAGACAATACTCATTATAGCCTTTGTTATAACGAATATATTTCTGGCGTATAATGTCTGGCAGACCAAGTATTACGGGCATCGCAGCGAACGCATTAGCGATGACAGGATTGAAGAACTGGTGAATATACTGCAGCAGCGGGGCATAAGTGTCAGTGCCCCGATACCAAAGGACCTGTATACCAACGAGATACTTACCGTTGAATACATGGAGATAGACACCGATGGGCTTATGGAAACGGTTTTCGAAAGGAAAGGAATTAACCCCGTTGTCCAGGGGGACTCGGTAAGACACGCGGAAAAAGGTATAGTACTGGAAGTCAAGAACAACCGGGAAATTTTTTATAAGAATCTGAACCTTAGAAACAAGCCCAAGCAGGACCTGACCCAGCAGCAGGCAGTAATAATTTGCGAGGATTTCTTAAAGGAACACAGCCTTTTTAACCCTTCCATGGTGGTTGAAAGCGTTGAGGCGACGGAAGAAGGGTATTACCTGTCCTTTGACCAGCGGTACAAGGATAAACTGCTGGAGAAAAGTTTTGTTGAAATGGAAGTTACGTCCGACGGTGTGCATTCGCTGCACATGCTGTGGCTTAACCCGGTTAAGGCCGAAAACAGCAGGAAAAAAATAAGCCATGCCATCGACGCCTTAATAAAGGTGGCCAGCCGGAAAGAAGTCCAGGAAAGCGGTCCCGCGGAAATTGACAGCATAAGGTTGGTACATTATTTCGATTGGGAGTCCGCCCGGGAGGGGGAGGCCTTTCCTGCCTGGCGGATAAGCGTAAACGGGGAGGCCTATTACGTTAACGCCCTTACGGGGCAGGTCAGCAAATAGAAGCCTGTTTTTCCTACAGGCTATTATTTTTGTACAGGAAGGAATTTATTGCTATTTGTTGAAACATATATTTTTATTGGTGTATATGGCATTTATGATATAATATACTTTAGGACAATCAGAAGGGAGATACGCCGGGGTGGAGAAGCTTTTAATTAAAGGTGGTAAACCGTTAAAGGGACGGGTTGCGGTAAGCGGGGCAAAAAATGCAACGGTGGCACTTATACCTGCGGCCCTGCTGGCAAATGACACCTGTGTCCTGGAAAATTTACCCCAGATTAGGGACGTAAGCGTTTTAAAGGAAATAGTAGAAAAAATGGGCGCAAAGGTGCAAATGAACGAACGCGGCACCATGGAGATTGTATCCTCCGGCCTGTGCAACTCTCATATTTCCAATGGCAAGGTTAAGGAACTTAGGGCTTCGTACTACCTCCTGGGGGCCCTTCTTGCCCGTTTCGGGGAGGTGTCCATGGCATACCCCGGCGGCTGTGATATTGGACTTAGGCCTATTGACCAGCACATAAAGGGTTTTAAAGCCCTGGGCGCGGAGGTTGAGATAGAACACGGCATTATAAGCCTTAAAGCCAAGAAACTCGCAGGCGCACATATATTCCTTGACGTTGTAAGCGTTGGTGCCACAATTAACCTGATGATAGCGGCCACCATGGCCGAAGGCACCACCGTGCTGGAAAACGTGGCAAAGGAGCCCCACGTGGTGGACGTGGCGAACTTCCTGAACTCCATGGGAGCGGAGGTTAAGGGAGCGGGCACCGACGTGATAAAAATACGGGGCGTGGAAAGGATGCACGGAAGCACCTACATGGCAATACCCGACCAGATAGAGGCGGGCACCTATATGATAGCTGCGGCGGCCATACCGGGCGGGGACGTAGTTATTGAGAGCGTGATACCCAAGCACCTGGATTCCATTGCGGCCAAGCTGATTGAAATGGGGGTAGAGGTGCAGTTCAACGGCGATTCGGTGAGGGTGAGAAATCACC
>Ga0209537_1004492_pt1 | contig 11828 bp, 10 predicted proteins | sample BioPla4DNA1_FD_187698 | JGI IMG/M metagenome (GOLD analysis project Ga0209537, IMG submission 187698) | Biogas fermentation microbial communities from Germany - Plant 4 DNA1 (SPAdes) (version 2) | ecosystem: Engineered > Bioreactor > Anaerobic > Digestate | place: Bielefeld, North...
GAATCATCCATGAGGCTTATAACCGATATATTTGAATATTGTTCAAAGGAAGTACCTAAGTGGAATACCATAAGTATTAGTGGCTATCATATAAGGGAAGCAGGTTCTACAGCTGTCCAGGAAGTAGCCTTTACATTAGCTAATGGAATTGCCTATGTAGAAGCGGCTATAAAAGCTGGATTAGATGTGGATGATTTTGCTCCGAGATTATCCTTCTTCTTTAATGCCCATAACGACTTACTAGAAGAAGTAGCTAAATATAGAGCTGCAAGAAGATTATGGGCAAGAATCATGAAGGAAAGATTCAAGGCTAAAAATGAAAAATCCATGATGTTAAAGTTCCATACTCAGACAGCAGGTTCTACCCTAACAGCTCAACAGCCAGATAACAACATAATAAGGGTAACCATTCAAACTCTAGCAGCGGTATTAGGAGGAACTCAATCATTGCATACTAATTCAAGGGATGAGGCCTTAGCCTTACCAACTGAAGAGTCGGTTAGAATTGCCTTAAGAACCCAACAAATAGTAGCTTATGAGTCTGGAGTAACTGAAACCATAGACCCATTAGCAGGTTCTTATTATATAGAAAGCTTAACTGACAAGATAGAAGAAGAGGCTATGAACTACATTAAGAGGATAGATGAATTGGGAGGAGCACCAAGGGCTATAGAAAAAGGATATATTCAAAAGGAAATCCAAAATGCAGCCTATAAATATCAAATGGAAGTAGAATCGGGAGAGCGAATAGTAGTAGGGGTCAATAAGTTCCAAATAGAAGAAGAGCATCATAAAGACATATTAAAGGTAGACCCAGAGGTGGAAAGGTTACAAAGACAAAAACTAAAGGCCCTAAGACAAGAAAGAGACAACCAGCTGGTAGAAACTAAATTAAATGAGCTAAAAGAAGCAGCCAGCACCGACAAAAACCTAATGCCCTATATACTAGATGCTGTAAAAACTTACGCCACATTAGGTGAAATCTGTGGAGTATTAAGGGAAGTATTCGGAGAATATGAACAGTCGATAATACTTTAATCTGTTCGCAATTCACAATGCACAGTGTACGATGCACAATTATTTATAGTCTAGCTATTGAGGCATAAGACGACCTACGGTCGCATATAAGACCTAGAAGCTAGACATGAAAAAATGTGAATGGTGAACTGTGAATTGTGCATTGAATAAAATGGGAGGTTGAATTAGATGGAAAGAGCTATAAGGGTTTTGGTGGCAAAACCTGGATTGGATGGTCATGATAGAGGAGCTAAGGTAATAGCTAGAGCCTTAAGGGATGCTGGGATGGAGGTAATATATACGGGCTTAAGGCAAACTCCTGAGCAAATAGTTCAGGCAGCTATTCAGGAGGACGTAGACGTTGTTGCTATGAGCATATTATCTGGAGCCCACAACCATCTTTTCCCTAAAGTAGCAAATCTATTAAGGGAAGAGGGAGTAGATGATGTATTGATAATTGGTGGAGGGGTAATACCCGATGATGATATCCCTGGATTAATAGAGGCTGGAATAGAGGCCATATTTACACCGGGAACATCTACTAAGGATGTTGTAGAATATATTAGGAACAATGTAAAAAGATGATACAGGTGGTGCGGTGATTGAATATAGAAGAAAGACTATTAAAGGGAGATAAAAGAGCTTGTGCTAGGCTTATAACCATGTTAGAAAATAATGACCCAGAGGCCATAGAGATTATAAAAAGGCTATATAAGCACAGTGGGAATGCATATGTAATTGGGATTACTGGGCCCCCTGGAAGTGGGAAATCCACTCTTACGGATAAGCTTACCAAGGAACTTAGAAAAAGGGATAAAAGGGTAGGGATAATAGCCATAGATCCTACTAGTCCCTTTACTGGAGGGGCAATTCTAGGAGATAGAATCCGAATGAGTGATCTGGCTTTAGACGAGGGAGTCTTTATAAGGAGCATGGGAACTAGAGGCTCCTTAGGTGGAATGTCTAAGGCTACTTGGGGTGCTACAAAGGTATTGGATATCTATGGAGTAGATTATATAATCATTGAAACTGTGGGAGTAGGGCAATCGGAAGTAGATATAGTAAAGACAGCAGATACCGTGCTTATGGTTATGGTACCCCATTTGGGAGATGATATACAGGCCATTAAAGCTGGGGTAATGGAGATAGCAGATGTATTTGCCATAAATAAAGCCGATTTAGATGGAGCAGATAAAACCCAATTGGAAATAGAGATGAATTTAGATTTAAATGAGAAGAGCGATTATAGGCCTCCTGTGGTGAAGGTTTCAGCCAGCAGAAATGAAAATATAGACCAATTGATAGAAAAATTAATGGAGCATAGAAACTATTTAGAAAAGACAGGAAAGTTTTCTGAAAGAAGGAAGAGAAATACTAAATTAGAGATTATTAAATTGGTAGAAGAGGAGCTAATGAACTTAATAATGGATAAAGCTTTAGAAGAAAATCTGTTGGAAAGCCTATCGGAAGATGTCCTTTTGAAGAATTTAGACCCTTATACGGCCAGGGATAAGGTATTGAAGCTTATTAAATAATGGGAGGGATAATATGGTAACTAAAATTGACCATATAGGTATTGCTGTAAAGAATCTAGATGAAACTCTGAAGTTTTATGAAGAAGTGTTGGGAATTAAAAGTGTAGGTACTGAAGTGGTGGAAGAGCAGAAGGTGAAGGTAGCCTTCTTACCTATTGGGGACACCAAAGTAGAGCTTTTAGAATCTACAGATGAAGATGGTCCAATAGCAAGGTTTATAGAAAAAAGAGGAGAAGGCATTCAACACATTGCATATAGAGTAGATGATATAGAAAAAGCCATAGAAGAATTGAAGGAAAAAGGAATCAGGATGATAGATGAAAAACCTCGATATGGGGCCGGTGGAGCTAAAATTGCCTTTTTACATCCAAAGTCCACTTTTGGAGTACTTATAGAGCTTTGCGAAAGAGAATAAACTAAAGGAGGGCAAAAATGAAAGAAAGAATTGAACAACTCCTCCAAGCCAGGAAGGAAATAGAACTGGGTGGAGGAGAAAAGGGAATTAAAAAACAGCATGAAAGAGGTAAACTAACGGCTAGGGAAAGGATAAATCTACTATTGGACGAAGGAAGTTTTGTAGAAATAGACGCCTTTGTTAAACACAGGTCTACAAACTTTGGAATGGAAAAAACAAAAGCACCAGCCGACGGAGTAGTAACGGGCTATGGAACGGTAGACGGAAGATTGGTATTTGTATATGCCCAAGACTTTACCGTACTAGGTGGGTCATTAGGGGAGATGCATGCCAATAAAATCTGTAAAGTACAGGAGATGGCACTAAAGATGGGAGCTCCCATAATTGGATTTAACGACTCCGGAGGAGCAAGAATCCAAGAAGGGGTAGACGCCCTATCCGGCTATGGAAAGATATTCTATAGAAACACAATAGCCTCAGGAGTAATCCCACAAATAACAGCCATAATGGGTCCCTGTGCAGGAGGAGCCGTATACTCACCAGCCTTAACCGACTTCATATTCATGGTAGAAAACACCAGCCGCATGTTCATAACAGGACCCCAGGTAATAAAGACTGTAACAGGAGAAGACGTAAGCCAAGAAGAACTAGGAGGAGCCAGCACCCACAATAAAATATCAGGAGTAGCTCACTTTATGGATGAAACAGAAGAAAAAGCCATACAAAGGATAAAAACCCTACTAAGCTATCTACCATCAAACAATCTAGAAAAGCCACCAGCCTATCAATCTACAGACGACATAAACCGAATAGAAGAAAAATTAGATGAAATAGTTCCCATAAACCCAAACAAGCCCTATGACATGAAGGAGATAATAAAACTAATAGCAGACAACAATCAATTCTTTGAAATACAACCCTACTACGCCCAAAACATAATAACAGGCTTTATAAGGCTAAACGGAAAAACCATAGGAGTAGTAGCCAACCAACCAAGAATACTAGCAGGCTGCTTAGACATAAACGCATCAGACAAGGCAGCCAGATTCATAAGAACCTGTGATGCCTTTAACATACCTCTATTAAACCTAGTAGACGTACCAGGCTTTTTACCAGGAACAGACCAAGAATACGGAGGAATAATCCGTCATGGAGCAAAGATGCTTTATGCCTACAGTGAAGCCACAGTACCAAAAGTAACCCTAATCATAAGAAAGGCCTACGGAGGAGCCTATATAGCCATGTGTAACAAAGAACTAGGAGCAGACCAAGTACTAGCATGGCCAAACGCAGAAATAGCCGTAATGGGGCCAGAAGGAGCAGCCAACATCATATTCAAAAAAGAAATAGAAGAATCCAATAACCCAATAGAAACCAGACAAGAAAAGATAAAAGAATACAGAGACACAATAGCCAATCCCTACATAGCAGCAGAAAGAGGCTACATTGACGATGTAATAGTACCAAGCACAACAAGACCTAGAATAATATCTGCCTTTGACATGCTAGAAAGCAAACGGGAAACTAATCCCAAGAAGAAACATGGCAACATACCAGTATAAAAGAGGTGATAAAAGTTGGGTGAAATAATAAGCTTTAAAGACAGTTTAATAATAACCGTATTTGGGATGCTAATAGTATTTGTAGCCCTATTAGCCATAGCCTATATAATAGACATACTAAGGCTAGCAGTAAACGGCAGGGAAGAAACTAAAAAAGAAGAAGTTATGCAAAAAGTAGAAGAAGCTAAAGAAACAATAAAAGAACCTAAAGAAACAGTAGACGACAAAGAACTAATAGCCGTAATATCAGCAGCCCTGGCAGCACACCTTAAAAAAGACATCCCTCAAATAAAGATAAAAACCATAAGAAGAGTATCCACTCCCAATCCCCTATGGTCAGAAGCGGGGATAAAAGAACAAATCCTTAACAGACTATAACAACAATCATTAGGAGGTAATAAAATGAGAAAATTTTTAATAAGAGTAAACGGAAACCAATACGAAGTTGAAGTAGAAGAAATAATGGGTGAAGCCCCAGCACCACAGCCAGCACCACAAGTAGCACCACAAGTGGTAGCACAACCAAGCCCACAACCAACAGTACAAGCAGCACAACCAGCTCCTCAACCAGCACAACCTAAAGAAGAAAAAGAAGAAGTAGTAGTACAAGCAGGAGAGGAAGCAGTAGAAGCCCCAATGCCAGGAACCATCCTTAGAATAGAAGTAAAAGAAGGAGAAGAAGTAAAAGAAGGACAAATACTAGCAATCCTTGAAGCCATGAAGATGGAAAATGAAATCCTAGCACCAAGAGCTGGAAGGGTAAAATCAATCCTAACAAGTCAAGGAGCCTCAGTAAACACATCAGATAAGCTAATAATATTAGAATAACCATATGAAAGGAAGGATAAATAAATGCTTATAGATATGATAAGGGATTTTTTACATAGCACAGGCTTTGCCAGCCTCACCATAAAACATGGAATAATGATACTAATATCCTTCATACTCCTTTATCTAGCAATAAGAAAGGAATTCGAACCCCTACTACTAGTCCCAATAGCCTTTGGAATGCTTCTAGCCAACCTTCCCCTAGCAGGCATGATGGCAGAACCTGTAGTAGAAATAGTAGAAGATCCCACCACAGGAAAACTGGTATCCCAAACAAAAGAACTAGGAGGCCTTTTATACTACCTATACCAAGGAGTAAAATTAGGCATATATCCGCCCCTAATATTCATGGGGGTAGGAGCCATGACAGATTTTGGTCCCCTAATAGCCAATCCTAAAAGTATCCTTTTAGGAGCAGCTGCTCAATTTGGTATATTCTTTACCTTCATAGGAGCAGTTTTACTAGGCTTTACAGGAAAAGAAGCAGCCAGCATTGGAATAATAGGAGGGGCAGATGGGCCAACAGCCCTATACCTTACAAGCAAACTAGCTCCCCACCTACTAGGTCCAATAGCCGTAGCAGCCTACTCCTACATGGCCTTAGTACCAATAATCCAACCACCAATAATGAAAGCCTTAACCACAGAAGAAGAAAGAAAAATAGTAATGGAACAGCTTAGACCAGTATCAAAGAAAGAAAAGATAATATTCCCCATAATGATTACAGTCCTAGTAACCCTACTACTACCCTCAGCAGGGCCTTTAGTAGGAATGCTGATGTTAGGAAACCTATTCAGAGAATGTGGAGTAGTAGAAAGGATATCAAAAACAGCAGAAAACGAACTGATGAACATAGTAACTATATTTTTAGGCCTAACAGTAGGAGCCACAGCCAATGCAGAAACCTTCCTATCCCCAGACACATTAAAAATAATAGCACTAGGCCTTATAGCCTTCTCCATGGGAAGTGCAGCAGGAGTAATATTTGGAAAGATAATGTGTAAATTAACAGGAGGCAAGGTAAACCCCTTAATAGGTTCAGCAGGAGTATCAGCAGTACCAATGGCAGCCAGAGTATCTCAAAAGGTAGGACAAGAAGCCAACCCAAGAAACTTCCTACTGATGCATGCCATGGGACCAAACGTAGCAGGAGTAATAGGTTCTGCAGTAGCAGCAGGATTACTCTTGAATCTATTTGGGGGTTAAAGATAGATAAAGATTGTAAGATTATAGCATAAAATCTCTAACTTTGTGGACTAAACACAAACATATGTGACAGAATTTTAAAAAAATTATGAATTATTCATAAAGGTTTATAGGAATAGTTAGAGAAAATCCTAAAGAAGCTGTAAAATTAGTTCAGCTTCTTTAGGAAGTTTTGCATTTAAGATCCCTTGCTTTACAGCTGGGAAGAAATCAGGAGGTGAGGGTTATAAAACTAAATAGACTCAACAAATGTTTGCTACTATCAATTCTTTTAATTTTTCTTTCTAATATTTCCATTTTCTCAATATTCTACAAAGATCAATTACAACTAGCCCTTTTTTCATCTGTTATCAATATTGTAATCGTTTCCATTGTGTACATATCTTTGAATAAGAGAATAATAGAATAATAGAACATATCCAGAGGTTAGGCTTTTGGCTAGATAATTATGCTAAGGGTAATTTTATTTATAGCGATGAAAAAGCTTATAAATTGGAAGAGTTTAATTATCTAAAAAATCAGATTACCAAAGTAGGGGAGAAAATGAAGATTTGGCTATACCAAATCCTCAGCGCTCAAGTAAATTTAAAGGAAGTTTCAGACAATCTATATTTAAATTCAAACAAGGCCTTGAATAGCATAGAGGATTTAGATTCCTCGGTAAATGCAATCATTTCTGATATTTCTAGAGCCTCTGCATCATCATCGGAAAATGCAGCCCTTGCTGAAGAATTATTAAGCTCAAATCTTCAGATTTCAGCTAATACTGAGGAGTTTGAAAAAACCACATCTGACTACATGTTGATTATAGAAAAGGACTATAAAAACATTATAGAAGTGCTAGATGAGATAGAAGAAATTGAAAAGATGGCAGATACCGTTTCAAATAGCCTATTGGATTTAAGCAAGTACTTTGAAACTATATTGTCCATGAACGAGATAATATCAGAGATTTCGGAACAGACCAACTTACTATCATTAAATGCTTCTATTGAGGCTGCAAGGGCCGGGGAAGCTGGCAAGGGATTTAGTGTTGTAGCTCAAGAAATAAAAAAATTGGCTGAAAAAAGTGCTACTACTTCTTCGGAAATTAAGAATGAAATTACAGTAATAGAAGAGAATATAAAAGGGCTTTTAAAAGATACAGAAGAATGCATAGAAAAAACTAAAGAAATTAGGGGTAAAAGTTTAGAGGCCAATAAAAGCTTAAAGGATATACAGAATAATGTAGCTGAACTATTTAATTATATTGAACACATTTCCGAAAATGTTGAACAGCAAACCAAGGCTACGGAAAATTTAATTATAAATGTGGAAGAAGTAGCTGGTTTTGTATCGGAAATCGATAGTACCATGCTTGATATCCAACGGAATTTTAGCATGCAAGTAGATGTAGAAAAGGAAAACTTAGAATCTTCCTGCCATATTAAAGATATATCAGCCAATCTAAATGAATTTACACAACATTTTGAGAAGATAATCGATGAATATCTGTTAAAAGCATGTGATATGATTTCAGATATTATATGTAAAAAGGGTCTAGTGGAAGAAGAAATAAATGATTTAATAGATAAGATGAACATTTCAGAAGTATATATTACAGATGAAAGCGGAAAAACAATCTATTCCAATAACCCAATGGGGATTGGTTTTACCTTTACTGACGATGTTCAATCACAAGCCTATGAGTTTTATAAAATATTAGAAAATCCTGAAGCTAGAGTATGTCAAGAATTAAGATTTAGAGATATTGATGGCAAATGTTATAAATTTGTTGGAATATCAAGAAAGGATACAAGGGGAATTATACAATTGGGCTTCGATTTAGAAGATATTACTAATGTAAAATTGGTAGAATATTAAAATCTTTTACTTCGGCAAGGAATGATTTTCAAAAAGGGACAAGGATAGCAAAATATGGTATTGCACCAATAGTCATCTTAAATTAGCTTGTGAAATATTACTAAAATGGATGGATAAGTTGACTAAAATTTTATATTTTTCAGACAAATGCTTTTTTGTTATAATACAAACAACGAGAAGTATAGTTTTTTATTATAACAAAAACGTTTTCATAAATTATAGGGATAATAGGTGGCATGGATATTATTCCTCAATACATAGGCTATATAGTAGGTTACATATAAGATCAAATCCTCTAAAACATTCCACACACCAATTCACAAATATTCTGAATATTGGAACCTTTAAAATAACTAAGGGGGGGTAGTTTTGCTAAGTAAGTTTGAGTATTACAAACCAGATAGCTTGGAAAAGGCTTTATCCTACCTAGAAGAGAACCCAGGAACTAGGATACTAGCCGGGGGCACCGACCTAATGATTTTACTTCGCAGAAATGTGGAGATATGTGACCATCTATTGGATATTAAAGGAATACCAGAGACAAGAATTAAGTCTTATTCACCTGAGGAGGGCCTATTTATCGGAGCATCGATTACAGTAAATGAAATATGCGAGGATGATGAAATACGTAAAATGTTTCCTGCACTAAGTGAAGCCGCCGATAACTTAGCGTCCTATCAAATTAGAAACCGCGCTACTTTAGTAGGAAACATCTGTAATGCTTCGCCAGGTGCTGATTTAGCAGCTCCATTACTTGTATATGATGCAAAGGTTCATGTTGTATCTCTAAAAGGGAAGAGGGTAGTAGATATAAAAGAGTTTTTCACTGGAGTAAAGCAAACGGTCCTGGAGGAAAATGAAATAGTAGTGGGCGTTACCCTTCCAGCTGTAGAAGCAGGAGATACCAGTGTGTATTTGAGAAAATCTCGTATTAAAGGACACGATTTATGTAATGTAGGACTAGCACTACGCCTAACTTCAGAGAAGAAATTGTTAATGGCTATAGCGGCAGTGGCTAAAACACCTTTACGCCTAACTGAACTGGAGAAGTCAGTAGAAGGCAAGGAAATAACTCCTGAATTAGCTGAGTGGATATCAGAAGAAATCAAAAATTATATGAGTCCTAGACCTAATAGTGTACGTTCCTCAGCAGAATATCGCTATCATATTGCGGGGGTATTAGTCAAGAGGGGGTTAAAAAAACTTATAGAAAAGGAGGCTAATTAATATGTGTAATCACAACAAAGAAAGAAGTTGCTTTGAATATGTCGACTCACAATTGCCTCGAGTGCCACTGGAGCTAGTAGTAAATGGAGAGAAGGTTTATGAGTTAATAGATCCTACCATGACACTTTTAGATTTCTTGCGTCATAATTTGAAACTGTTTGGTGCAAAGGAAGGTTGTGGAGAAGGAGAATGTGGTGCTTGTACAGTCATTATGAATAATAGAACTGTAAATTCATGTCTGGTATTGGCCGTAGAAGCACAAGGGGCAGAAATACTTACCGTTGAAGGTTTATCTAAAGATGGAGAACTTTCTATTCTACAACAGGAATTTATTAAGTATGATGCTTTGCAATGTGGATTCTGTACTCCGGGAATGTTGATGTCGGCTAGGGCTTTGCTTGATAGAAATCCAAATCCGACGATTGAAGAGGTTAAGGAAGCAATATCAGGCAATTTCTGTAGGTGTACTGGATATGAGTCTATTATCAATGCAGTCTTGTCTGCAGCTAAACGGGAAAGGGAGGAGTTGAGATGATGGATAAAAAGGAATTTAGGCATGTAGGCAAACCTTTAGATAGAGTAGACGCTGTAGAAAAAGTGACTGGAAAGCCTATTTATGTCCACGATATGGAGCTTCCAGGAATGCTTTATGCAAAGGTTTTACACTCTCCGTATGCTCGTGCTAGAATTAAATCTATTGATACTTCTGCTGCAGAAGCCCTTCCAGGAGTTAAAGCAGTTTTAACTGGGAAGGATACAGACCATAAAATAGGATTATACCTAGTGGATAAAAGAATAATTGCTAGTGATATAACCAGGTATCAAGGGGAAGTAGTTGCAGCTGTTGCAGCAGTTGATGAAGAAACAGCAGAGCGTGCAATTTCCTTAATTGAGGTTGAATATGAAGAATTACCAGCTGTTCTTACCATAGATGATGCTTTAGAAGGAAAAATATTAGTTCACGAGGATATAAATGAATTAGATGGGGGAGGAGTGTTTTTCCCACAAAAGGATTCCAATATTGCTAGCTGGAACAAGACTATAGTAGGAGATGTGGAAAAGGCCTTTGAAGAAGCAGATTTGGTAGTTGAAAGCGAAATGTATTTGCCAGCAGCAGCTCACACACCCTTAGAAACCCATGTTGCTATAGCGCAAGTAGACCCCCATACTGGCAAAATTAAAATCTGGACATCAGCTCAATCGCCCTTTGCTGTAAGACAATTGATGGCTAAATCTTTCGGAATGTCTGAATCGGATATTCAAGTAATTGTACCTAGCATAGGCGGAGGATTTGGTGGAAAGGCAGGAGTTCATCTTGAGCCATTAGTAACCCTACTTTCAAAAGCTTGTAACGGAAGGCCTGTTAAATTACAAGCCACTCGAAGAGAAGAATTTAACCAGTTACCATCAAGGGCAGCTATGCGAAGCAGGATTAAGACAGGCGTTATGAAGGACGGAAAGATCATAGCCTTTAAAGCATATTATGACTGGGATAGCGGCGCATACGCCGACTATGGTGCAAATGTTGGAAGAACTGCTATTTATTCTGGAGCAGGTCCGTATGAAATTCCTAATGTTGAAATACATTCTCGTACACTATATACCAATAAGGTATTTAGTACAGCATATAGAGGCTTTGGCCATCTAGAAACCCACTGGGCTATAGAAAGACAGATGGATATTATAGCACAAAAACTGGGAATGGATCCCTATGAGTTACGCATGAAGAATGTGTTAGCCCCTGGAAAACGTACTGTAAGTGGAGAAATCGTTACCGAATCAACAGGAAGTCCAGCAGATTGTCTAGAAGCTGTAGCAAAGGAAATCAATTGGACAGGTTATCAAAGCGGAGAGGAGCGTAAGGCCCAGCTGAAAACTGGTAAAGTTAGAGGAAAAGGTATTGCCCTATTGCAGAAAGCGCCTTCTATGCCAACTAATACTGCAACTTCTGTAATAATGCAAATGGACGGTGACGGAAAGGTTAAGGTAATGATAGGTGCAATAGACATGGGGCAGGGTGCTAATACGGTAGTGGCTCAGATTGCAGCTGAAACATTGGATATACCGATGGAAGATGTAGAAGTAGTTTGGGAAACCGATTCCGATAAGCACCCATACGATTGGCAAACCGTTGCATCTAAGTTTACACTAATGGGAGGAAATGCAGTAATAAGA
>Ga0209537_1004495_pt1 | contig 11822 bp, 11 predicted proteins | sample BioPla4DNA1_FD_187698 | JGI IMG/M metagenome (GOLD analysis project Ga0209537, IMG submission 187698) | Biogas fermentation microbial communities from Germany - Plant 4 DNA1 (SPAdes) (version 2) | ecosystem: Engineered > Bioreactor > Anaerobic > Digestate | place: Bielefeld, North...
CCGGTGGCAATAGCGAAGGGGATACACCTGTTCCCATACCGAACACAGAAGTTAAGCCCTTCAGCGCCGATGGTACTTGGGGGGAGACCCCCTGGGAGAGTAGGTCGCTGCCGGATTTCAATATATTCCTCAGTAGCTCAACGGTGGAGCACTCGGCTGTTAACCGAGGGGTTGCTGGTTCGAATCCAGCCTGGGGAGCCATAAAAAAAGGTACTGTAGTAAAAATACAGTACCTTTTTTATTTTGTCTTACTATAAAAATTTTTTATTGTGTACTGCATAATTTAGTTAACGGATAATTAACGATAATTAGCTATTTTTTATTTTTATCAGTAGGTTTTGAGATTTGAAGATTGGAACGGAGATTGGAGCTTAGAATAACATTCTGTCCTTCACTTTCCTTTATAAACTCTTCTAGTCCATATAATCGATTGCTTTTTATTACTCGTGGTTCTTTAGATTCACTTTTTGTACGTAATATTGCTTCTTGACCTTTTTTGGATGGCTCAGTTTTTTTGCTCTTACTTGCTGATGTGGTATTTGATTTGTTTTCAGCAATGCTCTCATGGGCTTGATTTTGATAATTCTGTACCATTAAGTTTACTATATCGGATAATTCCTTAATTTCGACTTGAAAATTATGATTTTCTTTCTTTTTAACAAGCACAATAAGGTTTGATATGATATCAACGGCTCCTGTTACTGAAAGAGCTAACAAGAATATGAATGAATAAGGGGAATATATGTGTAAAATTATGAGTAATATAGAAACTAAAAAACATAGTCCCCATTTAGTTAAGTATGATTTTTTGGAAAAAATGATAGCTCCTTCATTTAAAATTAGATAATTTACACTAAATACAGCCAGTATTAGTATAAAAAAGTCAAGCCAGCTTATATAGGCCATTTTTACTTCCTCCTATAAATGGATTTTTTATGTTATATGATATGTACTAAAAAACTATATTATATCTATTAAATGGGTAGGAAGCATTAAAACTTCCTACCCATGCCTGATGACATTCCATTTTACATTCCTGGGAATAAGTCAGGGCATTGTTCTGGGAACTCTGGTGGGGTGCAAGACCATTGAAATGGGCTGCAGTCGATGGTATTTCCACGTGGTTCGCAGAATCTTGCTAGTACTTCTACCTTAACTTCAGTTTCTACTTGTATCTCTTGGCAAATTCCTACATCAAAGATAAAGTTGCCATTTACAGGAACGTCGCTTAATGCAATAGCTTCTGCGCTTATGACATTTAAAGTAATATTGTCTGTTGTAAAGGGTTCAGGGAAACATAGCCCCACTCTCTCAAGAATTTGGAAACTGTCTGTAAATGTAGTTATAGGATCTGGGGAGCCAGTTGTTGCATTGAAAACACTGACATTTAAAGTTACTGTTTTGAGAACTTGTGTACAGCCTACTTCAACTGGATTATCATTAATTATTACGGTTTTCCTAACAACACTTACAATATTTGCGTCAACGTCTTCAGGCAGATTAATAGTTCCTGTAACTATAAGCTGATCTCCATTGTTTAATGCTTCTTCAATTACATCTAATGAATCCTCAGGTATTGGGATTTCCTGAACTTGAGTTGTTTCAAAGTAAACCCAATCATAGACTTTATTTACCCTAATACATTCATTCCTTGGTTCAACTTGCTGTGTTCTGGGAGTAGTGATATCATTAGCCTTTTTATCACTCATATAGAACCCTTCCTTTCTATTTTATAGTGTTAAATTTCAATAGAATGTTACGAAACAATATATGTTTACTACATACTATTAAATTTTTTTATATTGTGTTACTGTCTATCTATGATATTTAATGTTTTTAGCAAAAGTAGTCTATATGAATTACTTGCTTTGATGGTACAAATAAGGTTAAATAAAAAAAGCACTGTCTTTAATACGACAGTGCAACATAATTTATAGATATGATTTCCATGTCTCTTCTAAGTCTTCTCTTTTTAAAGTTTCCATTAAATAGTTTGCGAATTCTTCTCCTGTAGCACCAGTGTCCCTGCCAGTTATGACAAGTTTCTTTTCAAACTGTCCGCATATGTCAAGAGCCATTGATAGTTTCTTAGCTTCATCCTTGTATCCAATATGTTCTAGCAGCATTCCAGCAGCTCTAATTATACTGCTTGGATCAGCATACTTTGCTCGACCTTCCTCTACCATTCTTGGAGCAGAGCCGTGTATAGCTTCAAACATGGCATAGCGTGTTCCAATGTTGGCACTTCCTGCAGTACCTACCCCGCCCTGGAATTCAGCAGCCTCATCTGTTAAGATATCTCCGTATAGGTTGGGCAGAACCATAACCTTAAACTGGGTTCTACGTTTAGGATCGATAAGTTTAGCTGTCATTATATCAATATACCAATCATCCCACTCTACTTGTGGATATTCTTTGGCTACTTCTCTAGCAATCTCTAAAAACTTTCCGTCTGTGGTCTTAACCACATTTGCTTTTGTAACTACAGTAACCTTATTTGCTCCTGATTTACTTGCATAGTCAAAAGCAGCTTTTAGTATTCTATAGGAGCCTTGGTAAGTGGTTACAGTAAAATCAAGATATAAATCATCATTGACTACTATACCATCGCTACCTAGAGCATAAGCACCTTCGGTATTTTCTCTAAAGAAGACCCAGTCAATGCCCTCTTCGGGAACTTTTACAGGTCTTACATTTGCGAATAGGTCTAGCTCTTTTCGCATAGCAACATTGGCACTTTCAATATTGGGCCATGGATCGCCTGCACGTGGGGTCGTGGTAGGTCCTTTAAGAATTACATGGCATTTTTTAAGTTCTTCTAGTATATCATCAGGAATGGCTTTATTGTGTTTTGCCCTGTTTTCAATGGTTAGACCTTCAATAACCTTAAATTTGATTCTACCCTTTTCAACATCCTCTTTTAACAGAAATTCTAATATTCTATGTGCTTCGGCTGTTATGTATGGACCTATCCCATCGCCACCAACAATACCTATAACTATTGTATCCAATTCATCGTAATTGATAAAATCCTTGGTGGCTTTCATTTTTTCAACACGTTCAAACTGCTGCTCTATAAGTTTACCTAGATGCTCTTTAGCTCTTTCTATTTGCTTTGAGTAATCCAATATACATCCCTCCATAAAAATCTTCTTTGGTGATTCTTTATTTGGTTTTTATATTATATACTATTTGTATAAAATAGACAAATACTCCATAGCTGGAATTAAGGTCTGATAAGGAAAAAGTATATCAATAACTTTCACCAAAATGCTATAAATGCTATAATAGAGAAAAAGTCTGAAATGGAAGGGTTATGGATGAACAAAAATTTTTTTACTATTGGAGAAAAGGCAGAAATTGAAATAATAATCAATCGTTCTAGATTTATTGCACGTGCTTTTCCTATAGCAGATGAGGAAGAGGCACTATTATACCTGGAACAGATACGGGAAGAATTCCCTGATGCTACCCACCATTGCTATGCATATGTCCTGGGTAGGGGAAGTACTATACAGCGGTTTGATGACGATGGCGAACCTGGAGGCACAGCTGGTATGCCCATACTACAAGTGATTTTGCAGCAGGGTGTTGAGAATGTACTGGTAGTAGTAACCCGATATTTTGGAGGCATAAAATTAGGAGCCGGAGGCTTAGTGCGTGCCTATTCCAAATCTGCAGCAGAAGTCCTGCAAAAGGCAGGTAAAAAGGAAATGACCCTAAGTAATCGTGGCACTGTATCAGTGGACTATAGTCTTTGGGGTTCCTTAGAATATTTTTTAAGGCAGCAAGGTGTTAAAATATTAGATATAGACTACCAAGAAAATGTTACTATAAAGGTAATAACTCAAATGGATTGGCAAAACTTTTCTAATATGATAGTGGAGCTAACCAATGGCAAAGGAGTTTGTAAATTTTTAGATCAGGTGTATCACTCTTGGTCAGAGATGAAAGAATAGGACTTTAACTTGTAAAGACCAAAGTAAAGTAGTATACTATATTTGCTATTTGCTAGGAATGTATTAGGAGTGCATGTTAAATGAAATGGGAAGTTATCATAAGATTACTGCTAGCTATGATTGTTGGCGGTATTATAGGCTTAGAGCGGGAACAGAGCAATCGTCCTGCTGGTTTTAGAACCCATACCTTGGTTTGCGTTGGATCTGCACTGGTTTTTCTAACATCAGAGTATGTCTTTGATAAATATCATGAACTAGTTAATATGGATCCTACACGCTTAAGTGCCCAAGTCATAAGTGGAATAGGTTTTTTAGGTGCGGGGACAATAATGCATTATGGCCCTAATATAAAAGGTTTGACTTCCGCAGCTACCTTGTGGGTGGTGGCTTGTATAGGTCTTGCTGTTGGTGCTGGATTTTATTGGGGTGCTATTACCACAACAATAATAGTTTATATAACCCTTAAACTGCTTAAAAAAGTTGAAATTAATTTATTCAAGAACATAGGCACTACAGAAATCGCTCTTGAGCTAAACAACATTCCTGGCCAGATAGGCAGGGTTACTGAATTAATGGGAAAGCTTAATATACAAATTAAGGATATTGATATAACTCCTAGTGAAGAGTCGTGGATACATGTGACTTTTTTAGTAACTTTGCCACCTTCAATAACGAAAAAAACTCTTTTAGCTGAGCTATCTAGAATAGAAGGTGTTTTAATAGATTGGGAGGATGAAACAAATGATACTTAGGGAATTGCTAGCTAGCACCCCTGTCTTTGAGATAGTAGGTCGTAGGAGGATTGATATTAAGGGTATAGCATTACGGCCTGAAGATGTAAAGGAGGGATATCTGTATATTTATTCAGACTCTATAGTTGAGTCTGGTGGCTCATATGAAGAAGCAATAGATCAGGCCATAGCCAATGGAGCTATAGCTATTGTTATTGGTAGCAATCATAAGATCCCAGACAGCTCTGTAACTTTTGTTAGAACTTATCATTATAGACGTTTTCTTTCTGCAGTTTCGAGAAATTTTTATCATAATCCATCCCAAAGTATGAGTCTGGTAGGGATTACTGGCTCTCATGGCAAGACTACGGTTGGTTGGATGATAAAATCTATTTTGGATGTAGCTGAAATTCCTGGTGTAATGCTGGGAGCTGATCATTACCAAGTTGGAGACGACTCTTGGCATGCGTATCCAGGAGGAATGAATCCCCTAAATATGAATGAGTTTTTGCATAAAGCAGTGAAAGAAGGGGTACGCTGGGGGATAATAGAGTGTAACTATACAGGAATTGTGGAAGATCAATTTAGTCATGTATGGTTTAATAGTATAATATATACAGATTTATATACTTATTTTCAGAATCAGAAAGCGGATCATCACTACTTTGAAATGAGGAAAACCCTGATAGACCATCTAAAAACTACCAAAAGCCCTGTTATAATAAATGTAGATGATTTTTATGCCTTTCATTTACAGCAACGTACTGGCAGCGTGGGTTATGGTATATTCAATGCTGCCGATGTAACTGCGCGAGAATTAGAGCTCTTTGAGGATTCAAGCCAATTCGTGTTGATTACACCTAAAGGACAGAGAGAAATCAAGCTAAATATTCCAGGGATTCACAATGTCTATAATGCTTTAGCAGCTGTTGCTTGGGGCTTGGCAGAAGGATTGGATTTAGACCATGTAGTAAAAGGAATAGAAAGCTTTAAAGGTATGCCTGGCGGCGAGGAAAAAATTAACCTTACCGACAGTATTAGGGTTAAAGATATATTAGATACAGATTTAGAGGATATAGAAAAGGTATTTAGTAAATTAAAGGATGATAAAGAAGGCGATATTGTAACTATTTTATGTATGGATGATTCTAAGGATATAGGAAAATATAAAAGATTAGGTAAAATCATTGGCCAATGTAGGGGCCATTGTATTGTAGTTCATGATTATTATTGTACTAGCAATATGGCTGACGCCGAGGCTGCAGTAAAAAGAGAATTGGAAAATGTCATTGTACACAATAAAGCCGATTACTATAAAGCTATACAAAAGGCGGTTACTTTTTTACCTCGGGGAAGACACATACTCTTAGTTAGAGGATAAAATAGAACTATTACTTTTTGAAATGAAGATTTAAGTAAGCTATACTAGAGGAGTGATTAAATGGATGCAAAACAGTTTCTGGGGCAATTAATTGATGTTCCAGGGGTTTCTGGATATGAGGACAAGGTATCCAAGTTGATTATGGATGCTTTTGAGCCATATTGCGATGAGGTATATCGTGATACTTTTTATAATGTCTATGGAAAAAAGCTGGGCAATAAATCCGGACATGGACCTAAGGTAATGTTAGCTGCACATCTTGATGAGATAGGGCTTATGGTAAAGGATATAGATGATAAAGGCTTTATTAGTTTTACCAATATAGGAGGAGTAGATCAAAGAATTCTTTTATCTCAAGAAGTCTATATCCATGGAAAGGAAAAGCTTTTTGGTGTGATAGGAGCAAAACCACCCCACCTCCAGGAAAGGAAAGAAGCCCAAAAGGCTGTTCCTATGAAAGATTTGGCTATTGATGTTGGTCTCCCAGCAGGAAAGGTAAAAGAGTTAGTATCCATAGGTGATCTTATTACCTTCAAGAGCCCATTGGTGGAGTTAGAGGGATCAAATGTCTGTGGTAAATCCATTGATGATAGAGCAGGCGTAGTGGTGCTGTATGAGACTATGAAGGAGTTACAGAAGCTGGTATTTTCCGGTGAAGTTTATTTTGTAGCCACTGCTCAGGAAGAGGTTGGTACAAGAGGAGCTATTATTAGTACTTACAAAATAAATCCTGACATAGGAATTGCTATAGATGTTACCCATGGAGATACTCCTGATGCTTCAAAGAATGATACCCATTCCATGGACAAAGGACCTACAATAGGTGTAGGACCCAATATGCATCCAAAGCTAACAAAGAAGCTAATGGATGTAGCAAAAGAAAATGGAATAGGCTATCAGGTGGAAGTTGCTCCTGGACTTACTGGAACTGACGCTAGATCCATGCAGGTTTCCCGTGAAGGTGTTCCTACTGTATTGATTGAGCTACCCCTCCGATATATGCACACCACAGTAGAAACCTTAAATATGGAAAATGTAAAAAAAGCTGCAAAATTAATAGCATTATTTATAGCTTCAATGGAGGAGGGATGGGAAGAATGTCTGACTTATTAAAACGCTTAACCGAGGCTAGAGGAGTCTCGGGCAATGAAGATGAAGTACGGCAGCTAATAATAGAGGAAGTTACTCCGTTAGCTGATGAAGTACATGTTGATAGGATGGGAAGTGTTATAGCTTATAAAAAAGGGACTAGGTCCAATAAAAAAGTAATGCTCTGTGCCCATATGGACGAGGTAGGCTTCATAATAACTAGGATTGACGATAATGGTATGTTAAAGTTTGCTACAGTAGGCTCAATAGATCCTAGAATCCTTCCCTCAAAGAGAGTAAGGATAGGGGAAAAAGCCATACCTGGAGTGTTAGGCATAAAGGCTATTCACTTGCAAGAGCCTGCAGAGAGGGAAAGAGCCGTAAAAGTAGATCAAATGTACATTGACATTGGAGCAAAAAACAAAGAAGAGGCTAAAAAACTGGTAAAACTAGGGGATTATGCGGTTTTTGACAGTGAATGCCTTTATTTTGGTGATAATAAGGTAAAGAGCAAGGCTTTAGACGATAGGGTAGGCTGTTTAACTTTAATAGAAGCCCTCAAAGATAGATATCCCTTTGATTTATATGCTTGTTTTACAGTCCAAGAAGAAGTAGGCCTTCGAGGAGCTAAAGTAGCTGGATATAGCATCCAGCCGGATATGGCCCTGGTTGTTGAGGGTACAACCTGTTCTGATGTTCCAGGGGTTGAACCCCATAAATACAGTACTAGAATGGGAGAAGGTCCCGCTATATCCATAGCTGATTTGGCTTCCTATAGCAATAAAAAAATGGTTTCTTTATTAATAGAATGTGCAAAGAATGCAAATATTCCCTACCAGATAAAAGAAAGTATAAGCGGTGGCAATGATGCTGGTGAAATTCAAAGGGCAGGTGAAGGAGCTATGACTGCTGTTGTATCAGTACCATGCCGCTATATACATTCACCATCATCGGTAGCAGACTTAAAGGATATTAATAATACTATTAAATTGGTTCAAGAATTCTTAAAAGGATGTGAAGCTTTATGAGAGAATTAGTTAAGAAACTAACCAGTATTTATGGTCCTGCTGGAAATGAAGAATTAGTTAGTCAGGCTATACGGGAGGAAATTGAGTCCTATGTAGATGAAATAGAAATTGATGTAATGGGTAACCTTATAGCTCATAAGAAGGGAAGCGGCAAGGGTAAACGTATAATGCTAGCTGCCCATATGGATCAAATAGGCTTTATGGTTACCCACATCGATGACAAGGGATTTTTAAGATTTTCTAATTTAGGTGGTATATCTGTGCCTTACTCTATTAATCGTAGGGTAATGTTTAAAAACGGATTAGCGGGAGTAATTGGTTATGAGACTGAGATAGACAGCTGGAAGGATATTACTCTTTCTAAAATGTATATAGACATTGGAGTATCAAGCAAGGAAGAAGCTGAGAAATTAGTTAAAATAGGTGACGTAGCTGTTTACCATCCTCTATTTTCTGAAAGTAATGGTAAATATATCAGTGGTGCTATGGATGATAGGGCAGGATGTGCTCTTTTAGTACAGACCATAAAGAATATAAAATCTACTCCTCATGATTTATACTTTGTATTTACAGTACAGGAGGAATTGGGATTAAGAGGAGCCAGAACTGCAGCCTATGCCTTAGAGCCAGATATAGGTATTGCAGTGGATGTAACAGCTACAGGGGACACACCAAAATGCAGGCCTATGGCTGTCTCTTTAGGAAAAGGACCAGCTATAAAGATTAAGGATGCCTCAGTATTGGCACATCCTTTGGTAAAAGATTTAATGATATCTACAGCAGAAAAGTATGACATTCCTTACCAGCTAGAGATTTTGGAATACGGAGGAACTGACTCTGGTGCTATCCATCTATCCCGTGGAGGAGTTCCGTCTGGAGTGCTATCAATACCTTGCCGCTATGTCCATAGTGACAGTGAAACTATTGATGCTAGTGATTTGGAGAACGGTGTAAAATTGTTAACTAAAATATTGGAAGAAAATATAGAATTTTAATAACATATTGTTAATGAAATTATAGTATAATGGCTATTGATGCTTTGTCTATCAATAGCCATTTTATATTTTCCTATAAATCTAATTTATACAATAAAATCCAATTCTTTTTATGATGTCATAGTAGTTATACACGAATTAATATCTTTACTGATTTAATGAAAAAATGACCTTTGGAATTATAGAATATAATTGTAAAACTTTTAAAGTGTGTGATATATTAAAGATAGAAAAAGGGCCTAAGTTAATAATGTTGGGGGAGGGCTATAAGTTGAGCAATTTTTGGTTAATGGTTATACTGTTTATTTTTGGGGGTTTAATGTTAGTAATTGAGTTAATGATGCCAGGATTTAGCGTTCCAGGTATAGTGGGTATAATATCCCTAATTGTTGGGATTGTAATTGGTCATTCAGTATTAACTGCTAGTCAACTGGCAATAGCTATTTTTATAGTTTTTATTGTTATAGTAATAATGGTGGTGCTATTATACAGATCTGCCACTAGAAACGGCAGAATTTTCAAGTCTTTGTTTTTGTACTCGAAAGCTGTAAAGGAGGAGGGATATACTAGCTCTAAAGACTTACAGCATATGGTAGGCAAGGAAGGGGTGGCTACAGCTTCCTTAAGACCTTCTGGTACAGGTGAATTTGATGGTGTTAAGTTGGATGTTATAACAGACGGACAGTTCATCCCCAAAGGAGCTAGGATAAAAATAGTCAATGTAGAAGGCTTTAGAATTTTAGTGGAACAGATAGATGATAATATAAGTTAAAATTAATTTGTATAAAAGATGGGTAATAATATGCCCATCTCTTTTTGTGGGTTATATGTTAGAATATTTTTTTATTTGATTTTGACATATTTTCTAGTATAATATCAAAGAGTGGAAAAAGGGATAAAATCTTACTTATTAACTTTGTCTATATTTTAACAAAATATAAATATTTTTTTATTTTAGGAGGATACTATGGACTCAAGTATGTTAATCATGTTAGCCGGCGGCCTGGGCCTATTTATCTATGGAATGAAAATGATGGGAGATGGCCTGGAAAAAGCCGCAGGAAGCAGATTAAAAAGACTTTTGGAAATACTTACAGAGAACAGATTTATGGGATTGTTGGTGGGGGCACTAGTTACTGCTATTATTCAGAGCTCTAGTGCAACTACCGTAATGTTGGTAGGCTTCGTAAATGCAGGGATTATGACCATAGGTCAGACTGTAGGGGTGATAATGGGTGCTAATATTGGAACCACAGTAACCTCTTTTTTAATTGCACTAAACTTGACTGATATAGCCCCCATTGCTATATTTATTGGTGTTGGTCTGATGCTTTTTTCAAAAAAACCCTCTTTAAAAAGCATTGGAGAAATATTGGCGGGATTTGGAATTCTTTTTATGGGAATGGATCTCATGTCTGGGTCTATGAAGCCTTTACGTGACAATGCAATGTTTCATGAAATTATCGGGAAAGTATCAAATCCATTTCTAGGTGTTTTAACTGGAACTATTATGACAGTAATATTGCAAAGTTCTAGTGCATCTATTGGTATACTGCAGGCCCTGGCCTTACAAGGTTTAATAGGATTAGATAGTGCCATTTATGTATTGTTTGGACAAAATATTGGAACCTGTATTACTGCTATATTAGCTAGTATTGGTACCAATACCAATGCAAAACGTGCAGCTACCATCCATCTATTATTTAACACAGTAGGTACTGCTTTTTTTATGATAGCCATGACACTTGGAGTACCTTATGTTGAATTTATTGAAAGTATTTCACCCGATAGGGCGGTCAGTCAGATTGCAAATGCTCATATTGGCTTTAATATTATTAATACAGCCCTCTTGTTCCCATTTGGGAATTATTTGGTTAAAATTTCGGAACATTTGGTTCATGGTAAAAAAGAGGAATTTGAAGAGATGCGGCTTAAATATTTGGACAAGCGTATCTTTGAAACACCTCCAATTGCTGTTGCACAAATCATGAAAGAAGTAGTTAGAATGGCTAATCTGTCCAAAAACAATGTAGAAAATGCAATGAAGGCTTGTTTGGAAAATGAGCAATCAACCATTGATGAGGTATATAGATATGAAGAGATAATAAATTATCTAAATAGGGAGATTACCCAATATTTAGTTTTATGTAATGGATTGGAGCTGCCTGAAAGGGATTTTCGTTTGGTTAGTGGTCTTTATCACGTAGTTAATGATATTGAAAGAATAGGCGATCATGCGGAGAATTTGGTAGAATATGCAGAATACAGCATAGAACACAATCTTAGTTTCTCCGATATGGCAAAAGCTGAGCTTGAAGAGATGACCAATAAGGTTATGGAGATGCTGGAAAATACATTTACGGCGTTAAAAGATCGTAATTATGATTTGGCAGAGAGAGTTTTAGAACAAGAAGAAGAGATTGATAATTTGAAAGATAAGTTAAGAGAAAGGCATATAGAGCGTTTAAACAATCAGCAATGCAATCCTGAGGCAGGTGTAATATTTCTTGATATAGTGTCTAATTTAGAAAGAGTTGCTGACCATGCAACCAATATAGTCCAATCAGTGTTAGATGAAGGAAAATGAAGGAATTATTAATTTTTACAAAATATCTTGTATTTCCTCATAAAAATGATAT
>Ga0209537_1004501_pt1 | contig 11804 bp, 10 predicted proteins | sample BioPla4DNA1_FD_187698 | JGI IMG/M metagenome (GOLD analysis project Ga0209537, IMG submission 187698) | Biogas fermentation microbial communities from Germany - Plant 4 DNA1 (SPAdes) (version 2) | ecosystem: Engineered > Bioreactor > Anaerobic > Digestate | place: Bielefeld, North...
CCCGCCGCACGCTTAGTTGGTCAATCTACGGATGACTGAAGTGGATCTGCGATAGATGGGCGCTGTACGTGAAGAACCTGAGAAGGTCGAACGTGTTCAATAAGGATTTGAGCTTTTGAACGACCACAGGTAGCCAATATGCGTGGAGCTCTCTTCCATGAAACGACAGCTCGCCAGAAAGTGCAAAAGCCCCCGTGTTGCACTCAAAAGTGTGCAAGGCGGGGGCTCTTTTTACCGCGGAAGTTGACATCTATCTTCCACAGCAACTGACCGCCAGTCAGATCTTCGAAGCTCCGTTGGGATGGAGCCCTATGCCAAGGCGGATCAGATCGCTGAGCAGATGTCCACTACTCTATCGTCCACACCTGAAAGGCCGCAGATCACGGCACTTGCCAAAACACTTTCGCTTCACGGCTTCATGCGCCAACGTAAATACGTGTTCACTATCTCATAGAAGGCCAACTCCTGTTTTGTCTGTCTGACACTTCGTATTCGCGACTCCGTCGGCGGGTGAGTGCGGCTGAAACCGCGAGTGTTGTCGCCCAGAGCCCTTTCCAGTGAGCTGAGCTTGTTCAGCAAAGATAACATGCCTTCCATCGGATAGCCCGCCTTCATGAGATAAACCATACCGGTCGAATCCGCGTCATACTCTTGAGAGTAACTGTAACCGACATCAAGGATTTGGCCCAACAGATCCAACATGTTCGCGGCCGATTGCATCTTTCCAGTCACTGCTCCGACGACGATCGCGGTGACGGTCAAACCGATTTGCCGTTCGTAGTTGCGCACGGCATGCAAGTGGCAGATATGCACCATTTCGTGAGCCAGCACTGCGGCCAACTCGGTGTCGGCATCGAGCATCTCCAGCAGAGGCCTGGTTATGTAGACATATCCACCGGGCAATGCAAAAGCGTTATACTCCCGTGCCTCCAGTACGCCGAACGTGAAGTCTACATTGGAACGCTCGGTCACGGGCACCAGAGATCGGGCCACTCGCTTTAGACGTTCGACGTCCGGTCCTGAGTACACAACCCGATAACGCCCCTCAACGAAGGGCAAGACCTGCCGAGCCAGATGAGCCTCAGTACCCTTGACAGGGGCTTCGGCAGTACCGGCAGGCCCTCGGTCGGCATAGGTCCCCAGAGGAGATTGCAGTCTCCAAACATCTCCGTCCCTGGAAAACGGCAAGACCACGGTTGTTCGATCCTGTACGTTAAACACTTGTAAGTACCTATCCAGATGCTTGGAGACCCAGACAATATTCCTAACGCCGAGGGAGCGTCCCACACACACCAAAGCCTCGGCACCAAGATACGGGATGGCGGCTTCGAGGTTCCCTAGACCAGTTGTGCGCTGAATCTCTCGTTGCATGCTCCTCGCGTAGGCATAGGAAAAACCTCTGTCGCTTTTCAAATCAGTTTCAGCGTCGAAAACGAGAAGAAAATCGATGGTAGGAGTCTTTTCCATCCACTCGGTCGGTCTGTAGATCAAGCTGATGGTTTGAGCACCGTCACCAAGTGCCAAGGGGATCCTCGTCGGTGCACGACCGACCTCCAGAACATAAGCCGCCTCACTGTCGGCGAAAACGCCGTCCATGTGAAATCTGCCCTGGCTGTCGGTTATCGCCGCGGAGGACCCTATCAGCACCGCTACGCCCGGTACAGGCTTGCCGTCAGGATCGACCACCGTTCCCATCAGCGAGACCAGATTCTCCTCCGGCGAACAACCGGTCAAAGCCAATACACAGGCCAGGACCGACAGCAACACACAAAGCCGTTGGAAGAGGCCTCTTCTCACCATGTACACCGAACCCTTCCTGGTTGACTGCTTGCGATCAGAAAACTCTCACTTAGAGTTCCTTACCATGGTGAGCTCATTTTTTCCTCTTTCTATCGCAGCAACCAAAAAATGCCTGTCGGACGCAACTCTGCGATAAGCCACCACCGTCCAGACCACAATCAGACAGACCCCGATCCAGTACAACACAGGAAGACCTAAGGTGACACCGATTGAGTATCCGACGATCGGACCAAGAGCCGCCCCAATGTCTACCCAGTTGGAATAACCGGCTAGGGCTCGTCCGCTGTCGCCCTTATCTGAGGCCTCATCTCCGGCCAGGGTATCAAGCAGCACCTCCATGCCGACATCGGCGGCAAGGCTCAACATGATCGCTATGATCGTCGGAACCAGCGCAAATCCAAAGCCTACAGTGGTCAGAGCGGCCACATGCACGCCAATCAAGACAACAAGAGACAGACGACGGCCCCACCGATCCATCGCCGCTCCATAGAGAGGCGACAAGACGATGTTGCACGCCCAAAGCCAGGCGTTGAGCAATCCGCTCAGCGCGGCCGCGCCGATGAGTATGAGATCCCCACCGAATCTCTGTTGCAAGTAATACCCCATGGTACCGGCCAGCAACGATGACAAAAGTCGCTGCACAAAACTGCCTATGTTGATCCACAGATTATCGCGACTGCCAAGGAAGCCAACCAACCACTCTGACCAGCTGATCCCCTGCGCCCGAGAGCTCGAATCCGCAGGAGTCGTCGCTTGCCGGATACCTTTCATGGGATTTGTCCACAAGAAAAAAGGGACACCCAGTGCGCTCACAGCGGCAGTCATGGCCATCAACAGGCGAAAACCGATCTTTTCAACCAGTAGACCGGCAGCAACTGCGGCAACCAAGCTACCGACGCGAAATATACTGCGAAACAGACCAAAGGCCGTGGCTCGCCGGTCAGGGGTAACCGCTAAAGCGGAAAGATACCCGGTCAGTCGAAGAACACTCCAACAAAAACCCCAAAGCGCCCTGGCAATCAACAAGACCGCAATCGGCAGAGGAAAGGCCCAGGCCAACGACGTTACGGCTGCCAAGACCAGAGCCCATAAAAAGAGGCGGCTGGGACTGCGGTATGCCATCAGGTGAGCCGCCAAGGGGTTGCTGACCAACCGAATGAGCCGATTCATGGACAGAACCAAACCCACGGCTACCGCGCTCAGCCCCACAGTCTCGAATTGCGTGGGCAACACCGCATACAGTGTCGAATCACCCAGGATCGCCAACGCTACGCCCACTGATATCAAAGCCGTGTGCACAAGGCCCGAACGTTTTTGACTCACCTGCACGACAGGTGCCGCCTCCTATTCCTCCGCCGGTGAAATGGCATTTCCGGACAACTTGGCCATTTCCTTTTTATGCCTGCTTGGCCTCATAGAAAACGTCCTGAACGACATGTCCGCTCATCTCGTTGTCCTCCACACGCACGTTGCGGGCCTTGGCGCCCACATAGACACCATAGCGCTGCGTACGCTCAGCAGGCGAGCGAGTATCGGCAATGACATTACCGACGATGGTGATATCACAAGTCTCACCGCCAACATAAAAGCCGCTGGCGTCTTCACCGGTGCCGTTATTGATAACCCGATTCTCCTCAAAACGATTGCGGTGTGCGGCCAGCACCACCGGCTCATTTCTGAACAACACACCGTGACTCCGGTTCTCGGCTATCAGATTACGTCGGAACACATTGTCGGTATCCTTATGCCCGATGGAAATTCCGGTTGCTCCGCTGCCGACAAACTCGTTGTCTTCAAACAGACCGTGCTGCACCCGCCAGCAGACAAACATCCCGTCTCCGCCGCTGTTATGAACGACGCAGCGGCGAACTATGGTCCGCTGGCTTCCCGAACCCGGATGGAACCCATGACCCTTGCATCCTAAAATGGTGCAATCCTCGACCACCACGTCATGACTCTGCTGATAGCTGATCCCGTCTCCGTTGAACTCGGTCACTTTCACATTGCTTATCCGGGCGTTGTTTACCCGATAAAAGAACACCCCGGCGCCGCGACATCCGCCCATCGGGGGATTGTTCTCCGCGTTACCGTCAATAGCCAGGTTTTCGACGATCACATCGTTTAGGTAGTATCCGCTGATGATCGGAAAAGTGGTCTGTGCCCGCGCCTTCCTGGAGATCACGTAGTCATTGCCCAAAGGCTTGTTGATGGTGAACGTATGAGAGTCGATCTGAGCCAGTACGGTGGCTACGGTGGTATGAAATCCGTGGCAGCCCTCGTAGCCGATCGTCACTCCCTTGCCGGGCGCCAGTCCGATGTCGTCCGAGACCGTGATCTGCTCCTCGCCGTAGTCGCCGTCAGTGGCCAAAAGAGAACTCGCCCCGTCGGCCTTCTTCAACACCGTTTTCTCGCCGTTTCCGATCACGTGCACCCCGCTGTGCAGGTGCAAGGAGTCCTCCATGAGATACACACCCGGACCGATCTCGACGATCCCGCCACCCAGTTTGCCGACATAGTCGACCGCTGCCTGTAATGCTTTGTTCGTGCTACCCACGATGTCAGCGTCCGAGAGACCGACGCGTATCCTCAGCCTCTTGTTCACAGTCAGGCACTCCTTTCAGATCGTTGTCCCTGGGTATCAGCTTCATCAAGCACTTCGAGAGAACCTGCTTGAGCGGCTGACATCTGCGATTGCCGGACTCTTACCCCTGGCTGCGCTCCCTGTATATCCGCCGGATATGCTCTACGCAGCGATCGATATGCTCACGCCCTCCTTTTTCGGGGAACTCAACAATAAACGGCCCACTATACCCCACATCGGCCGTCTGTCTGAACACGCTATCCCAATCAATATTGCCCTCTCCGTAGGAAAGATGATCATCATGTTCGCCCATGTTGTCGGCCAAATGGGTGTAGATCAGCCGATGTCCTACCCGCTCCAGAAACTGATCGCAGTTTTTGGTCATGTTGGCATGTCCGTAGTCCAGACAAAAGCCCACCGCCTCAGCAGGGAGACCTTCGAGCACAGTCAAGACATCTTCAGGGATGCCACCCAATTCGTTGAGTCCTTTGTACTCGAAAGGATAGTGATTCTCCAGGCACAGCACGACATTAGCGGCCAGGAGGGTGTCCACGGCAGACTCAACGATCTTGCGCAATCTGGCCAGGCCTTCGGCACGATCGGGATACATGCCCATGTGAAGGATGAGGTGAGTGGCCTCCATCCGACGGCACGCATCGATGATATCCTCGAGAACGGAAACGGCATCCTCCGGGGTCCCAGCGAGGATATTGGTCCAGGCGTGCAGACTCAGACCCAGATCATAGCGATGCCGCAAGGTCCTGATCTGTGTATACTGCTCAGGGCGCACACTGGTCGTCGACAACTCGAGGACCTGAAAGCCGAAATCCTCGGCGCAGCGTTGAAACGCCTGCTGCACGCCCTTCCATTCAAAATGCAGACAACTGATACCGATTGTCGGTTCCATTTCACAACACCATCCGTCGTCTAGATTCACGGCTCACTGTATTTCATATCCGCATGGGTATCTCCTTCCGAGAACGGAAAAAGACTCACCGCCTGCGGATGCCGCTGGCTTTTTTGCCTGGCGTCAGTCTGTCTGAGGTGATACCATAGGGAGGCTATTTATGTCCAAACAGGGGGCACTGTATTTGGCATCATTCTTAATTGGTTTAAATTCAGCACAAAAGGAAGCCGTGCTCACTACTGACGGGCCGCTCATGGTCATTGCCGGCGCAGGCTCCGGCAAGACCCGCGTCATCACGCATCGCTTGGCCCATCTGATACACACCGCAGGGGTGGCGCCTGAGGCCATTCTCGCCGTCACATTCACCAACAAAGCCGCCCGGGAAATGAAAAGCCGGGTCATGCAGCTGGTGGGCGAAAGCGCTCAATCCGCTTGGGTGTGCACTTTCCACTCAGCCTGTGTGCGCATTCTGCGTGAGTATATCACCCATCTGGGCTACAGTGAGTCCTTCGCCATCATCGACGATAATGACCAGCGAGCGCTGTTTCGTGAGATCCTGGCCGGCACCGGACGGGACAGCAGTGACGTCAATCCGTATCTGTGGGCCACATCCAGGTTCAAGACACTGCTCATCAGTCCGCAAGAGGCCTTAACCCAGGCGGTCACCCGATCCGAACACGATTACGCCCAAGTATACGATATCTACGCTCGCCGTCTGCAGCAGATCAATGCCGTCGACTTTGATGATCTGCTCTATCTGACGGTCCGCCTCTTTCGGGAGCATCCGGCGGTGCTTGAGGAGTACCGTCAACGATTCAGCCACATCATGGTGGACGAATACCAGGATACCAACCACGCTCAATACATACTCATTCGCCTGCTTGCCGACAGGCACCGCAATCTGTGCGTGGTAGGTGACGACGGGCAGTCCATCTACGGCTTCCGCTTGGCGGATATCACGAACATCCTGAACTTCCAGCGAGACTATCCCGAGGCCAAAGTGATCAAACTGGAGCAGAACTACCGCTCCACACAGACCATCCTCAAGGCCGCCAACGCGGTGATCAGCGAAAACCGCCATCAGCTGGAAAAAAGGCTTTGGACCCACAATCCCAAGGGCGATCCCATCAGTCTGTGTTTTACACCCACCGACAAGGACGAAGCGCGGTTCGTGGCGCAAGAAGTCCAATTCCTGGCCAGTCGATACCGCTTTAACGATATGGCCGTGCTGTATCGGTCAAAGGCTCAATCGCGCCTATTGGAAGAGCAATTCGTCCGTCTGCGTATTCCCTACCGCGTTGTGGGAGGCTTTCGCTTCTATGATCGCGCGGAAGTGCGCGACACACTGGCGTATTTGCGGCTTTTGATCAACCAAGAGGACAACGTGAGCTTGCTGCGAGTGATCAATACCCCCAGAAGGGGTATAGGCGATAAGGCCCTGGCAAAACTGACGACATACGCAACGGAACAAGACATCTCATTATTCCGGGCCGTCTCGCAGGCGACAGAAGCCGGAGTCAAAGGTAAGACCGGAAAGGCCGCTGAGCAATTCGCGGCCACGATTGACGAACTGAGTGAAAAGGTGTCCGAGTTCGGAGTCGGCGAGTTGATGATCGCCATCTTTGAGCGGACGGGGTATCGAGCTATGTACAAGGAGTCGAACAAAGGTGACCTTGACCGCCTGGAGACCCTAGATGAATTCCTCAGCATGGCCAAGGAGTACGATTCACGCCACGGTCCTGGCAGACTCCAGGATTTTCTTGACTACATAGCCCTGTTGACTGATATCGACACCCTCCGTGACGAGGCCGACCAGGTAACCTTGATGACCGTACATGCGGCCAAGGGTTTGGAGTATCCGGTGGTTTTTATCACCGGGATGGAAGAAGGGATCTTCCCCCACTATCGGGCCCTCGATGACGGGGCCCTGGAGGAAGAAAGACGCCTCTTTTACGTCGGACTGACGCGGGCCAAAGAGAAGCTGTATCTCACGGCAGCTCAGGAGCGCTTACGCATGGGCGCTCCGGTCGCCTGCGAACCCTCCTGCTTCCTTGATGAAATCCCGAAGGATTGCTTGGAAAAGCTTGCCTACTACTGAAAAGGCTCGTGGTGTGATGGGACGCATTCCCATCACACCGGAACCTCATAAGGAATAAAGTGTAGCCCTTCGTAATCACGTCGCCATGCTCCGCCTGCAAGCACCCTCTCGTAGCTCCCGTCTTCATGAGAAGTGATTTCACATATGTAGAGTTTGTCTTCATCCTCATAGAAGATGATACGCTCCGGACGACCGCCCCAAGGGTAGACGCGCAAGTCACTGTTTATCTTGCTCTTAGCACGGGCGCGCACTTCGGGGATCAGCAATTCCGCCAGTCTTTTCTCAACTCGCCTTCTCTCGATCTGATGCTTATGACTGTCTTGCAGCTCAGTTAAAGTCCTGTACGCCTGTGGAGAAAGGTATAACTGACGATCGACAATCTGAGACAGCCTGTCGCGAAAAGCCCTGTGGATTAGATCGCCCGCCGCGGACAAACAAACGAGACCGTCTTGCTCGATGATCAAACTCCGGATTTCCGCCGGCACGCCGCCCCGTCCGGAGCGCCAATCGGCCAAAAACTCTCTCCACTCCCTTTGTGAGGGCATCTCATCGAGTTTCTCAAACAACTCCTCGTACTCAACGATGGAGCCGTAGTCCACGGAGATGGGCAAGGGAGGCATTTTGACTAAGCCGTCAAACAGCTCATGGACATAATAGACGGACACGTTAAACAGCGCCCCCACGATGGTAGCGTAGGCGATCTCGGCTTTAAATCCTCCCGTGGCCACCAAGATCACCCGATTGCCGTTCTTGCGATCATCGTATTCCTCGATCAGTTCCACCAGCGTATCAACTAAGGCCCTCAGTCCTTGGTTGGCGAACTCCCTATGTCTGTAGCTCAAGCCCGTGATCTCTCGACTCTCGGTTGAGTAGCCGTGTGCTCTGTAATGATAACTCAGAGCTTCACTGCACAGTCTCCCGTCCGGCGTGGCCGAGTGGAGGAAGATCAACCGATCTCCGGGTCGCAAGACTTTGTCGCTGATCAGCCTGTGAAGGGTGTTCGACTCAGCGCAGGCCTGAACGGGATCCTCCTTATTTATAAAAGCCCTTAGCTCGTCTTGCGTAGCCTCTCCGTCGCCTCCGTTACGCCTCCAATTCGACAATAACGAAGTCCCTACCGTACAGATACCGGTGCTCATCGTCATTCTCACACTCCTGACGTGTCCACAGGTTCCGCCGTGACGAACCAGTCTGTCCGGTCAAAACTGATAACACGCAACTCACGTTCGGTGCCGACCTCAACGTCATTTTCCCGACCGTACACGATGGCTCTGGTGTCCGGATCTCCCACAATCTCGTATCTCTGTCGATTCCGGCCCCTGCGACCTGACTCTTCCACGCGTCGGGCCCGAATAATCTGCCCTGGTTGGTATTCGCGTCGGGAGGACGACGAAGGAGCTTGCGCTGATGACGACGCTTCAGGGCCGGACGCAGCCGAAGTATTCACCGCCGACGACGCAGGAGAAGATGATAACGACTCAGCCTCCCTCTCCGTCGGCAACGACCTCCTCGGAGGATGCCACGTGTCCATGTCATAGAGCCTGCCGTAGCCCGCGTTGGTCTTGGCCCCTACACCCCACTCAGCCAGGGCTTCCAACAGAAGCTCCATGGCCCGCTCAACCCAGGGCATCGCCTCCGGTTGATCAACGACGGCAGATACGGCAACCAAAAAACGTCCCTTGACACTGATAAACGGTATTGGACGCGGATCCATAATCTCTATATCGTAAAGCCCCGCAGCCTGACCCCTGTAATAATACGGATAGTGGACAGTCAAGACATCCATCTGCATGGCCTCGGCCAATGAAGCGGGCTCCAGCCAGGCGTCATGGAAGACGATCAACCCTTGCCCGTCTTGAGTGCCAAACATGCACTGATAGGCGCTGCCTTCCACAGAGAACTCCCGATCTCCGCCGACTTCTTCACATCCCCATACCGAGGCCGCGTAAGCGGCCGCCAATCCCTTAAGAGAGGAACCGGGAATCACCGGTACCCCATACGTGCCGTGCAGCCTTATGCTGCTTTCATAGACCGTATCACCGCTGCCGATAAGCACTCGACCCGATCCGGTATCGACTACGGCAGTCGCGGCACCTTGGAGGCTGTGCGTCCAACGGTTAAACGCTTTCCTATAGAGCCCTATCAAATTGCGAGACGTATCTATAGCCGTGCGCATAGAGCCCGTCCGGCCCTGGGGATCATCGCCGCGCAAAACAGCGTAACGGTCCAGAACAAGGCCGGGATTGCTCGCCTGACGAAGATCAACGTTAGCCAATGCCTGCCGCCTACTCACCGTGATCCCCCTCTTCAGGTAACATCGTCAGTCCTCAGATAAGCCTGTGCGTAGCGCTTCAGCCATCCGGCAACGATCATCACATCACGTGTCAGATGCATATACTCCTCGACATTGGCCGCTAGAGCCCTCTTATGCAGGGACCGAGCATCCGTTACGCCCTCCATATTCAAAACGATGGCTATATCAGTCAGATAGTGAGGACGGTCTTCTTTGTCGATCGTGAAAAATGAGGTAGCCTGAGCCAGACCGTTGATGTGCACTAAGGAAGGAAAACCTTCGGCATTTCGGAGGTATTGTTCTTTGGCTTCTTGTCCCGCATTGACCATAGCTTGAACTCTCTCAAAGGCCCGCTCCGCCAAAATGTTATCCCTCGGTATGATACCGTTACACATGATTACACCTCCCGGCCTGCGCCAAAGACACAGCGCACCCTTCCGAGGCCGATGGTCTGATTGCCTCCCAACTGAGCCGGCCACTCGCCATGAAAGACCGTGTCGAGCAACTCCTCGGGACTCAAACCTCCGTTCTGGCGGCTCAAGACTCGATCGCACCACAAGACTCCGACCAAGATGGTCTCAGCGGGAAGGCTCTCCTGATTCCACAACGCACGGGTCGCCACCGTCTTGTTTTCATCCAATCGAATGCGGGCCACCACTTCCGTGGCATGTGTTGTCAGGTAGTCAAACACAGTCCCGGGCACTACGAGGAACCGTTGTTTAAAAAGACTACGCCATGGGGCGTTATCATCGCCGGGGAAGATCCATGCAGCCAGCCGCTCAGCCAACTCACCGATCCCTTGTGAAGCCTGAGCATTGAGATCCAGATCTTCAAGATACACCCGGCCGCCTCCTTGAAGACAACTGTCGTCAGAGACCAGAGCTTCGTTGTTTGCCATCTCCAGATCCGGTAACGTCAACTCCTCGGGGGCGGCAAACTTACTGTCGCGCTGAATACGCCGCAGGACCAATGGAGTGGTCACATAGGCAAAGGTGCCGTACAGACTGCGCACAGGGAAAAAGGCTATGTTGGCATCTCCGATGACCACGGAACCGGCATGCCCTTCGCTTTCTCCGGGGACGCCGAAAATCGTGTTCTCCAGCTCGTTGTGCTTGCCCGCAGCCACCAACGCTCTCCAAGCCCCTTTGACGCTGCTGCCCGGCACTAAAGGCCACGAGGTCGCCTTTTCACGCATGATGGGAAGGTCTATAAATCCTAATCCTTGCCCGGAACCCACGTGCAAAGGAGTCAGCGCATGAATCCAGTACAACTTGGCGTAACTCACTTCTTCTCCACCCTTTCGTTATTGACTTGTCCCCACAGGCCCCAACAGACCAGTCCGAACCCGTCTCGGGCATCTTCCTCATCATCCGACAGCGGTTGTAGCCACAATTCCTCCAGGTCGCTCGGATCTCCGTATAGCACGTCAAAGAAGTAGACGCTGCCTGCCGGAACGAGTCTTCGGATCGGTTTGGGACCCGGCAACTCATAGCTCCAGCCCGACACCGGCTGCCAACGCCCCACTGCAGCTCCCCTCAGGCGTAGCTTAAGGCTCGTGCCGTGAATCTCTCCTTCCAGACTCTCGGGATCCAACCAACCGGGTCGCCATCCACCGGCAAAGACGGCAGGGGTGGCCAAATACATGCAGACGCGACTGGCTCCTTTCAGGCGCGCAGCCAGTTCCTTCGGCATCGTCCAGTTCCCGGCCCAACCCGGGTCCCACATCGCCAGTCGTCTGGCCCCGCCGACCGGATGTACCCAGGTTTGGCTGGCCAGTCTCTTTTCCCACTCCGAATCGGGAAGGTCAACTTGAACGGCCAGGGCCTGCTCCTCACCCCAAACGAAATCAAGCCCTTGCGTAACAAACAAGGCACCGTCGACGCCTATGCGCCTGTCATCGTCAATTCGAACGTGTACCCTCTCTTCCACGGAAGGATAGCGAACGGTTTTCTTGCAGTCATAGACAAAGGACTGGTCTCCCAGAAGCCACTTGGTCAACATATCAGCGTGCCAAAGACCTTCTCCTAAGTCCGGCTTTTGGCGCAGTTTTGGTATCAAAGGCCACAACCCGGACAGATTCATACCCCAGCCGTCGGGCATTTCTGCCGGTTCGAGCCTTTCCACT
>Ga0209537_1004503_pt1 | contig 11797 bp, 8 predicted proteins | sample BioPla4DNA1_FD_187698 | JGI IMG/M metagenome (GOLD analysis project Ga0209537, IMG submission 187698) | Biogas fermentation microbial communities from Germany - Plant 4 DNA1 (SPAdes) (version 2) | ecosystem: Engineered > Bioreactor > Anaerobic > Digestate | place: Bielefeld, North...
CAGGACTAGCTGCCATAAGTCAAATACATTTATTTTAGCCAATAATGAATTTATAAAGAGATTAGAGCTTTTAAAAAATAAGGCCAGGTTTAATCCAACATTTAAGGAGAGATATTTTAACTTTATAAAAGTATCAATTAAAAAACCGATACAATTGATAATACCTGTATAGGCTACAGCAGAAAACATGTTAAAATATTTTACAGCTTTCCCGCCAAACATGAGAGGTAAGATTGTTAAGAAAAAGCTTAATACAGGATAATATATAACCTTGGAAAAAGCAGTGGAGAGAAAAGTTGAAAAAAAGTGATAAGAACTATTGAAGTAATTCAAGGCAGCATCCATTTCCTCCTGGTTCAATTGATTGGTAGAATCCAACTTACTTAAATGGTCCGGTATTATTAGTGTGGGGACCAATAAATAAGAACCTATACAGTATACCAGGATGATCAGGATAAGTGGAAAGATCCAATTTAGTTCATTTTCCTTGCATTTACTAAAGACCTGTCCAGGTTTAATAAAAACTTTTACAATGCTACTCATAATAGTCATAACCCCTAAAACTTCTCCTTTCTATTTTATTCTTTAAATTTTTCTTATAAGCTGATTATATCTAAATTTTAATTGAATAGCAAAAAAATTAAGTTATATATGAGAAGGAATTTTCATCATTCTTATAGAAGTAATATAATGATTGTGAAAAAAAGCCTGGAAAAAACAGTAAATTTGTCATACAGGAAGGAAGAGGGAAAATGGACTTAAATATTTTTGATACAGAAGGAACTTTATATAGAATAGCTGAATGGATCACCAGATTAGTCATAGCCAATTTCCTGTGGATAATTTTTACCCTTCTGGGGTTAGGGATTTTTGGAATTATGCCTGCTACAGCAGCTCTTTTTGGAATAATGAATAAATGGTTAAACGGAGAGGAAAGTTTAAAAATTTTCAAGGAGTACTGGTATTTATACAAAAAACAATTTATTAAGCTCAATATTATTGGTTTAATTCTCTTATTAATAGCTGTGGTTTTATATGTTGACCTGGATTATTTTAGAGCCCGGGAGGGTTGGTATAATAGCCTGATTAAATATTTTTTATATTTTTTAATATTCTTTTATCTTCTGGATTTTATTTATCTTTTCCCCATAGCAATAAAATATGAGATAAAAATCCGCTATATAATTAAAAATGCCCTATTTTACGTTTTTATAACACCACTGGAGGCTTTACAGATAATCCTGGGCTTAGTTGTTATTGTGATTTTTTTTATTTTTTTGCCCAGTTTACTTCCCTTTCTGGGTATCAGTTTACCGGTCTACTGGATGGCCCGTATCTCGCTTAAAAGTATTAGTAAAGTAGAAATTAAGGTAATTAATAATATAGAAAGAAAGCGTTCTACAGGTGATACGGATAAGAAAGAATAGAAAATAATTAAGAAAGGATGTTAATATAAATGGCAAGGAATGTAAAGATTTATAGTGATCCTTTACCAAATATACCTTGGGAGGAGAAACCTGCCGGGTATGAAGGGGTAGTCTGGCGCTATAGTAAAAATCCAATTATCCCAAGAGATCTAATCCCTGGATCCAATAGTATTTTTAATAGCGCTGTTGTCCCATTTGAAGGCGAGTTTGCCGGTGTATTTCGGGTAGATAATACAGCCCGGGAGATGAATCTTCATGTTGGCAGGAGTGAAGATGGTATAAACTGGGAACTGGAAGAAGAGCCAATAAAATTTATCTATGAAGATGAAGAGGTTGGGAAGTCCTGGTATAAATATGACCCCAGGGTAGTAAAAATAGAAGATAAATATTATATTGTCTGGTGTAATGGTTACTATGGACCGACCATAGGCCTTGGATATACATATGACTTTAAAGAATTTTACCAACTGGAAAATGCCTTTTTACCCTTTAATAGAAATGGTGTACTTTTTCCGAGAAAGATCAATGGCAAATATTATATGTTAAGTCGTCCCAGTGACAATGGTCATACTCCTTTTGGTGATATTTTTCTCAGTGAAAGTCCTGATTTAATCTATTGGGGTAAACACCGTTATGTAATGGGGACTACTGGGGGCTGGCAGAGCACAAAGATAGGGGCAGGGCCTGTTCCCATAGAGACCAGTGAAGGCTGGTTATTGATTTATCATGGCGTATTAACATCCTGTAATGGTTTTGTATACAGTATAGGTGCAGCCTTACTGGATATTGATGAACCATGGAAGGTAAGATATCGTACAAAACCCTATATCCTTTCACCCCAGACATATTACGAGTGTGTTGGGGACGTGCCTAATGTAGTTTTCCCCTGTGCAACACTCCATGATTCAGCCACAGGACGGATTGCTATTTATTATGGGGGAGCAGATACCGTAGTAGCCCTGGCTTTTGCCCATGTAGATGAACTGGTAGAGTTTACAATAAATAACTCCCTGTAAAAAATTGTTTTACAGCTACATAATTTTTTCTTTTCGTTCAATAGATGTATTAGTATAATATTGTAGACAGGGAGGTATTTTAGTATGTCAGAAACAAATCTTGATTTTCTTATTCGCTTAGAAGATGTAGGTCGCATTTATCGAACCGGAAATCGTTCTGTAGAGGCCTTGAAGGATATAAATCTGAAAATTCCTGCCGGGAAACTGGTAATAATCAAAGGACCTTCAGGTTCAGGTAAAACTACTGTTTTAAATATTATGGGTGGTCTGGATCAGCCTACTACTGGAAAAGTTTATTTTCAGGGAAAAGAAATGAGTAAATATCCTGAGAGGGATTTAACTATTATCAGGAGAAAAAAGATTGGTTTTATTTTTCAGACTTATGGGCTTATTCAGAGTTTTACCGCCTATGAAAATGTTGAATTACCTATGCGTATAAACCATTTTTCCAGTAAAAAAAGACGGGAAAAGGCTTATGAATGTTTGAGATTGGTAGGACTGGAAAAAAGAGCAGACCACCGGATCTTTGAGCTGAGTGGTGGTGAACAACAGAGAGTAGGTATAGCCAGGGCTCTTGTTAATGATCCTGAGCTGATTTTGGCTGATGAACCTACCGGTGAGCTTGATTTTAATACTTCTATGAAGGTAATGAAGTTATTCAAACAGTTATCAGAAGAAGGAGTAACTATTTGCATGGTTACTCATGATCCTGCTGTTATGGAATTTGGAGATATAATTTACGAGATAATTGATGGACGAATTATAAATGAGGAAGTGGTAGAATCATGATTAGGGCAAAAAAAATATTCAGTATCTTTTTATTATTTTTTATTAGTATTCTTATTTTGAATGGTTGTTCTCTCTTTCCAGAGGAGAAGGTTAGTGAAGCGCCTGTTCTTAGAGAGCCGCCAGCACCTAGAATAAATGTAGTAAAAGTGGAGAGAGGCTACATCTCAGAAGAGGTTACAGGTCTGGCACGAGTAGCAGCAAAACATGAAAAATCTTTATATTTTGCTAAAGGTGGACGGGTGAAGGATGTCCTGGTAGAATATGGAGATTGGGTAGAGAAAGGTCAGATTCTGGCCAGATTGGAAGTAGGGGATCTGGAAAACGAGCTGGAACTGGCCAGACTGGATTTAGAGAAAATGGAATTGGAACTGGAGAGAATGAAATTTCTCCATGGTACTGTTGTCAGTGATTATGATTTAAAATTAAAAGAAATAGATTATAAAAAGGCAAAATTAAAAATAGAAAGAATGGAAAGTATTTTGCATTCTTCTACTATCTATGCTCCCTTTGATGGCCGTATTACAGCTTTATCAGTTCGTGAAACTGCAATTGCAGAAGAGTTTGCTGAAGTGATGGTGATTGCTGATCTAAGCCAACTGGAATTACAGATGAATGTTACCCAGAGAAATATAAGCAAAATTGTTCCTGGCTTAAAGGCTAAAGTACAGATAGGGCAGGGAAGATGGTTGCCGGCAGAGGTGACCAGAATTCCATCTCCTACTGCAGAACTTGCCCCTGGACAGCCTGACTTACGGGTACGCCTGGAAATTGCAGATTTCGAAAATATTCTGGCAGAGAGCAATATATCACCAGAACAGATATTAAGGTATAATGCTTTGCTTTCTACTTCTATAATTATCCAGGAAAAAGAAGATGCCTTATTACTCCCTCCATCTGCTATAAGGGAGTATGCCAACAGGACCTTTGTGCTGGTAAAAGAAGGAGATTATCGTCGGGAAGTAGATGTAAAGCTGGGTATCAAGACTGATACTAAAGTAGAGATACTGGCAGGACTGGAAGAAGGACAGGAGATCATTACCAGGTAATATCAGGAGGTGAAGATGTGGCTATTTTTACAGTATTCTGGATGGTCTTTAAACAAATCCTAAAGAATTGGCGACTGGAACTAATTTTACTTGTAGGTTTAATACTAGCAGTGGCAATCTCCTCCTGTATTCCCATCTATACTGATGGGGTGTTGCAGACAGTTATGCTGGAAAAATGGAAGGCCAGTAGTAGCAATAATTATCCTCCGGGATCGATACAGATCAGTGATGAACAATGGTATGATTATAATCCTTTACTGTCTGAGAACCAGTGGCGGGATCAGGAAGAAGCCTTTGAGCAATATCTTCAGTTGGATAGAGTATTACAAAAGTCTGTTCCAGAGGTTTTTGGAACAGAGTTATTACATTTTTCCAAAACAGGAAGAACTGATAGAAAAGCGATTATACCGGTGGATCCTCACGAAGTTCCGGAAAGCAGATATATAGATCTTGCCTTTATAACGGGCCTGGAAGATAAGGTAGAGCTAGTTCAAGGTAGATGGTTCAGTAATGAAATTCCTCTTGAAGGCGAGCCTATCGAAGTGGTAATTGATGAGAATGCCAGTTATGATTTGAATATTAAGTCTGGTAATACTTATCGTTATCCTCTGGAAACAGAGAAATATGAAGAACAAAAATACCTGGACTTAAAAGTAGTAGGGGTTTTTCGGGTAAAAAAGGAGGAATATAACAAGCCAGTCTGGGTAGAAAGACCACCTTTTTCAAGTAGTTTTTTTATGTCTGAAGAAGTATTTGAAAAAATCATGAGAAGAGATGATACCAGGCCTTATAAATATACCTGGTACTGGAATATGGATTACGGACCGGTTCGTTATCATCAATTACCTGAGATGATTGGAAAATTTAGAAGAGTGGAAACGGAGATCAGGAATATTTCCAAAACTATAAGAATTACCCAATCATCCTTGCTCAGCCTGGAACCTTTGATAGAACAGGGAGAAGTGCTGGAAAAGCTACTTCTTATCTTAAGTTTACCTGCCTTAGGAATGATCTTTTATTACATAATACTTACAGCCAATTTAACCATTAAAAGAAGGAGTAATGAGATTGCACTACTTAGGAGTAGAGGTAGCAGCATTTTCCAGATAGTGATAAATTATCTGGTAGAATGGGGTTTTTTAAGTCTAATTGCTTATTTTGTTGGTCCCCAGTTGGGTTTAGTGATAGCCCGTTTAATGGGTGCATCTGCTGGCTTTCTTGATTTTGTTTCCAGAGGACCGTTACCTGTAATAATTCCGCCAGATGCTCATATCTATATTTTTGTTACTATCGCAGCAGTTCTAGGAAGTTGTTTGTTTCTGGTTATTCCAGCTGCAGGAGAGAGTATTGTCTCCTATAAACAAAAGGTTGCCCGGGAAAACAGGAAACCCTTCTGGCAAAGATATTATTTAGATGTACTTTTTTTCTTTTTCAGCATTTATGGTTACAGGGAACTAAGCAAACAGATCAGTAATTTACAGAGCGGTGCTGCAGCCGGTAATCAGTATATGCTGGATCCCTTGTTGTTTTTGATTCCGGTATTATTTTTAGCAACTGCTGGCCTATTGTCTTTACGGATAGTGCCCTTACTGATACGTATTTTTTCTTTCTTTGTTGAAAAATTACCAGAAGTATCTCTGACTGTAACTCTAAGGCAGTTTTTCAGGAATTCAGGTCAATATTCTCCTTTAATCTTTTTTATCATCATGACTGTCTCACTGGGGATTTATAGTTCTTCCATTGCCCGGACCCTTGAACAAAATTTTATAGATAGTCTAATGTATGAACATGGTGCCGATGTAGTCCTGACAGAGAGATGGCATTTTGATACACCTGTCTACAGTTCTGAAGGTGAGTTGGTGAGTGGTGATAGTCCCGCTGTATATGAGCCACCCTTCCATATCCATAAGGAATTAACTGGTGTTAAGGATGCTGCCCGGGTATTGACCAGAAGAGGAAATATCAGTATAGGCGATAGAAATGTTGCCAATGGAACCCTGATGGCTATTGACCCTATAGATTTTGCCCATGTAAGTTGGTTCAGAGATGATCTGACTGAAGAACATTTCTACTATTATCTAAATCTATTAATAGATTATGAAGATGCTGTGTTGGTAAACCGGGAGTTTTTTGAAAGACATCGGTTAAAATTGGGTGACTGGGTTTCTTATAGAATTGGTTTCAGTACCATCGATTTCTTTGTTGCTGGAGTTATCGATTACTGGCCAACTGTTTATCCAGCGAACTTTCCTTTGTTGGTGGGAAATTTAGATTATGTTCAGGCCCAGTATATTATTGAGCCATATAATGTCTGGCTTGCACTGGAAGATGATGCCTCATTGCAGACAATTGTTGACGAATTAAGAGAAGAAGGTATCTATGTTACCAATGTAAAAGATGTCAGAAACAGGTTGGTTGAAGGCAGAAGAAATCCAGAACGAATGGGTATTTTCGGTATTTTATCCATTAGTTTTGTAGTAGCAGTACTGATTACTGTAATGGGCTTTTTCCTATATAATTTTCTTTCTTTAAGAAAAAGAATGCTGGAGTTTGGAGTTATGAGAGCAATTGGCTTATCCATATCCCAGTTAATATCTATTCTTTCCATGGAACAGTTTTTAACTGTTGGTTTTGGGTTTGGCCTAGGCACTATCTATGGCGTGATTGTTAGCCGGGTATTTTTACCTTTTTTACAGATAAGTCAGAATCTGGAGGGAGTTGTACCTGGTTTTAGAACAGTCATACAGAGAAGTGATATAAGCAGTATATTGATTATCCTTGGTATTTCCCTGATAATTGGCTTATTAATATTAGCTTTTATATTAATCAAGTTAAAGCTCCATGAAGCCATTAAACTGGGAGAGGAGGTATAGCTATTGCCTGCAGATAAAACTGGAGAAGGACTTGGTAGTTTGTTTAAGAGAATATATAATAGTATCTTTAGTCAACAGGAACTTTCTTCTGTAGAAGATGAGTATATTATAGAATGTGAAAACCTGGTCAAAATATATAAGATTGCCGACCTGGAAGTATTCGCCTTACAGGGATTGGAGCTAAAGATTAAAAAGGGGGAAATGGTAGGGATAATTGGTAGTAGTGGAAGTGGTAAATCCACTTTACTGAATATATTGGGTGGTCTTGATACTCCAACAGGGGGTAGGGCTTTCGTTAATGGCTGGAATATCAATAAAATGAGCTATCGGGATAAAATCCTCTATAAGCGGGATACTATTGGTTTTGTCTGGCAAAATCCCAGTAGGAACCTTGTACCTTATCTTACTGCCCTGGAAAATGTACGTTTACCGATGATTTTAAAGGGGCAGGGAAATGACAAGACCTGGGCAAAGGAGTTATTGGAAGCAGTAGGACTGGCGAACTGGATGAGTCATAAACCTTCAGAAATGTCAGGGGGACAACAACAGAGGGTAGCTATTGCTGTAGCCCTGGCCAATCGCCCGGCAATACTGCTGGCTGATGAGCCAACAGGTGCTCTGGATTCCAGGACAGGAGCTGAAATTTTTCAGGTATTTAAGCGGATATCCCGGGAATATGGTACAACTGTTATTGTTGTTACTCATGACCGCAGTCTGGCTGGCGCCGTTGATAGGGCTATAGAAATTCGGGATGGTAAAATAAGTACTGAAAGTGTCCGTAATATAGATGTTGATTATGATAATATAGAACTTTTTACAGATAATGTAGGGGAAACTCATAGTAAATACGTTGTTGTAGATTCTGCTGGAAGACTGCAGATACCAGAAGATTACTTAAAAGAGTTAGGTATCAAGGATAAAGCTGTATTGGAGTTAGAGGATAATAAGGTTGTTATAAAATCACCATAAAGAAAAGGAAATAATAAAAATCAGCAAAAACCAGCTATAAATAGTAGCTGGTTTTTTAATGTATAAAAAGAAAAACAAGCCATATTATACTGGACTTATAAAAAAACCATATTATAATAAACAATAAATGGGAAAAATGGAATATAAAGAAATTACTACAGGTATTAATAAATGGGAAAGGAGTGATTATGTGGTAATAACATAATAATATAGTTTTTTGCCAGTTATAAAAAATATTAATAGAAATATTAGCAGAGAAGGAGAGGAGAAAAATATGTGTATATGTATAAAAGTGAATAATCTAAAAAAGTATTATGGGGATATAAAGGCTGTTGACGGCCTTTCATTTGAAGTAGAACAGGGAACTATTTTTGGCATGTTGGGACGTAATGGAGCAGGAAAAACCACCACTATTGAGACGTTAATCGGCTTAAGGGATAGAACTGGTGGTCATATTGAAGTTTTAGGCCTGGATCCTGCTCAGGATTTAGAGGAATTAAAAGAAAGGATAGGTGTCCAGCTTCAATCGCCGGTATTATTTTCCCATCTAACTGTAAAAGAAACCCTGGACCTATTTGCCAGTTTCTACGAAAATCCCATTGAGCCTGAAGAGGTTATAGAAATGCTTGGCTTAAAGGATAAGGAAAATAGCAGTATGGATTCTTTATCAGGCGGCCAATTTCATAGGGTGGCTGTTGCGCTGGCTATTATAAGTAATGGAGATATTATATTTCTGGATGAACCGACAACTGGATTAGATCCACAGGCCAGGAGGAAAGTATGGGATACAATAGCCAGATTAAAAGAAAAGGGCAAAACTATCTTTTTAACCACACATTTTATGGATGAAGCCGAAATCTTATGTGATAGTTTAGTTATAATAGATTCCGGCAAATTGATAGCGGAGGGCAGTCCGGAAGATTTAATTAATCAGTATTTTGCCGAACAAACCATAGAATTTGTTAATTCAAATCTGGATCAGGGGCTTTTGCAGGGCTATGAAAATTTGAATGGTGTCTTACAATTGGAACATTATAAAAATAAAAATTTGGTTAAATTACATACCGATGATGCATCAACTACTATAAAAGAATTAATTGATTTTTCCTGTAAAACGGGAAATACCATAGAGAAATTACAGTTGCGTAAACCAGGCCTTGAAGATTTATTCTTAAAACTTACTGGGAGTGAGATAAAAGATGAAGAGTTTTAAGAGTTTATTTTTAGCCAATGTGAAGCAGTATATCAGGGATGGAGGGACAGTGTTCCTTACTTTAATATTTCCTATAATATTAGTTGTAATTTTTGGTTTTCTCTTTAATGAAAAAACAAGCGAAACTGCTTTTAACATAGGAATTGTGGAAGCTGATAATGAGATATACCAGTCTGTCGTCAATACTTTAAGTGAAAGCTTTAATCTTATTACTTATGATAGAAGTGTCAATATGGAAGTACTGGAAAATGGAGAAATCGATATTTTATTAGCATTGCCAGATATAGATTTGGAAGAATTTAAGGATAAAGAAAAGTATGAAATAGAGGTTTTCTATGATTCTACTAAAGAAAACAGTGTAATCATATCAGGCATAATAAAAAACTTTTTCCTGGAATTTGAAGATACAATATCCGGTAAGGAGAGAAAGATTTCTTTAATTGAAAAAAGTATAAAAGATGAAGAAAAAGTAAATAGATTTAATTATTTACTGCCGGGAGTGTTGGCTTTAACCATAACCCAGCTGGGCCTATTGGGCTCACTGGATTTTTTAAGCCTGAGAGAAAAGAAAATCATCAAAAGTTTAAGTGTAACTCCATTATCGAGAAGGATGTTGTTTCTCAGTGAACTTGTATTAAGAGTAATAATCGCGTTTGTACAGACTATAATAATATTAGTAAGTGCCAGATTATTATTTGGAGTGACTACTGTTGGTAATCCTATTTATCTCATTTTAATGGTTTTATTGGGAGCTTTGACCTTTACAAGTATCGGTTATTTATTAATTTGCTTTGTAAAAAGTTTTGTTGCCGGGAACCTGTTGTTACAAATAATTATACTAATAATGATGTTTTTATCAGGTATATTTTTCCCCATTGAAACATTGCCTGCTTATTTAAAACCGATCACTAAAGTAATACCTTTAAGCTATTTTGGCGATGCTTTAAGGCAGGTCATGCTGGGTTTAAAGGGAGATTATGGTATGCATATGAACATAATAATACTGTCATTTGTGTTGGTGCTCAGCAGTATAATAACTTTCAGATTATGGAAATGGGAATAAAGTTACTAATTAGAGTTGAAAAAATGAATAAAAGGATATATAATATACAATATATAAAAAGTAGAGGAGGAGTTTGTTTTATGAGGAGAGGTTTGAAGTTTTGTTTGGTGGCGTTTCTTGTACTAATGATGTCAGTACTTGTCTTCGCCCAAAAGGGGCCAGTACCAGACAAGGTTTATTTTGACGTCAGAATGGACGAGAACATTGGTATTAACGACGTAGCAGCAGGAACCACTGATATTTTCTATTATGGTGTTGATGGAAATATAATTAGTGGTCTCAGTCCAGACATTTTAAGCAAGCTGGAGATTTATGATGTACCATCTGGAAGCTGGAGCCTGCAGATTAACCCTTACCCAAATGTAGCACCATATACCTTTGAGAAGGATGGAAAAACTATATTTAACCCCTTTGCCATGAAGGAAGTAAGATTTGCCATGAACTTTTTAATTAACAGGCAATATATAGTTGACGAAATCCTGGGTGGTGCTGGGGGAGTAATGTATACCATGGCTACTCCGGGACAGCCAGGAACCTATAGGTACAATCTATTGGCTGCCAAGTTTGGTTTTACTCCTGAAGGTGATGAAGAAAGAGCTCTTGCAGATATCAATGCTGCCATGGAAGAAGCAGCTGCTCTGCCAGAGAACCAGGGAAGACTGAAAAAAGAAGGTCAATGGTGGACCTATGATGGCGAACCCGTAACAATAAAGTTCTATATCAGAGTTGACGATCCAAATGGTAGATTAAGAGCTGGTGAATATATCAGCCAGCAGATTGAGAAAGCAGGAATTAGAGTAGAAAGATTACTCTGGGATCGTACAAAGAGTACTCCTGTAGTTTATGGTGGAAGCCCTGAAAATTGGGAATACACCATTTATACAGAAGGTTGGGGTGCTGGTGCAACCAGACGTTTCTGGGAACATATTGTAGCCCAGATGTATGCCCCGTGGTATGGATATATGCCTGGAGGTTTCTCTGATGGCTGGAAATACGAAAATGAGGAAATCGATAGATTAACTCAAGCAGCTTATAATGGTAAATTCCTGACAGAGGAAGAATATTGGGATCTGGCTCTGAAGGGTCTGGAACTTGGCCTGGAAGATGGTATCCGTATTTACCTCTGTTATCAGAATCAATATTTTGTTGCTAACAAAGATAGATTTAATGAGCGTTTTGCCTATGGTCTTGGTGATGGCTTATCCAAGTATACATTGGTTACTGCCGATACTAAGGACAAAATTGTCAGGGCAACTCAATATTCATCTCAGGGAAGTCTCTTCATGAGTGCCTGGGACCCAGTTGGCCCCGACGGATTTAATGATACTTATTCCCGTTATATAGCTGAGCCATTATATGATGCTCCGGCTTTTGAAAGTCCTGCATCTGGTATGTTTGAGT